>Ga0307508_10002286_pt1 | contig 20373 bp, 22 predicted proteins | sample 9_EM_MG_FD_203089 | JGI IMG/M metagenome (GOLD analysis project Ga0307508, IMG submission 203089) | Populus trichocarpa ectomycorrhiza microbial communities from riparian zone in the Pacific Northwest, United States - 9_EM | ecosystem: Host-associated > Plants > Roots > Unclassified | place...
ACTTTTTTTATTGTCTTCCACATTTCATATGTAGCCACATGTTTCTATCAGAATTTCTACTTGAAATAATATTGACAAATATAGACATAAATTTAAATAGCTTTTTTATGCCCAAGGTTCCGAAGTGTAAGGCTGAGCGCTTGAGCAATGATTAAGCTAACCCGGTACCGCCGGACCGCTGCCGATGCCGAAATCTCCAGCATGGTACGGTTATTTAAGTATTTAACGAGCCTATTTACAAGGGGGCACCGGCCCGGGAATCCCGTACCGGGGGTCGGTTAGTTAGTCCAAGAATATCCCTCGAAAAAAATTTTTAGACCCCTCGACAACTTGGTCTCAAAATGATATTTTAAGGCTTACTGGAGCATAAAAGTATCTCATAGCCTTATACTCACTCAAAAAATGGGTAGGTACATGCCCAGACCCACTGAAAACTGATTTCACACAGTAAAATATATTATATTATCAGATTTTCACAAATATTTATTATTAAATAATTCAAAATCAGACAAAGAGGGATATAGACCAAATTACCGAAAAAGGCTCTGTTTGCGCAGCAAACACGCACCAGCAGAAAAAGGCGGCTGGGAACGAACCTATGACATGATGGCGACTGTCATTTCAAGCGGAGTTTAATATTCTTACTATATTAGGACATGTGCCTGATTACGTAGTTAGTTAGTCCAGCCAAAGGCAGCCGTAAAAAAAAAATCGACCCCGGGTCTTTTTTTCCGATGCCGGTGCCCCCTTGCCTATTTAAGGAGTTCTTCACACTGAACAGTGAATCCTGTCGAAGGAGTCCGGGACTCCGACACTCAGCTTGACTCTTTTCCCAAAACCTCTTACTTTCCGCCTTTTCCAATGCTGTTGAAAAGCTGTACTACCATTGGTGTTGCTCTGGTGACCGGTGACCTTGTTGTAGATTTTTATTTGGGCAACTCCGAGGGCCTGGATAAAAATAGCGTAAACCCCGTCACCAGCTTCCAACTTGGGCTCCAGACAGATTATCTACTCATCTCTTCTGGCTCGTATTCGTCAATTGCGACCTGCTTTACTAGACGTACGCCTGTTCCGGACAAACTTAGAGGCTCATACAAGAGAACAAAAATCGTTGAATATGGCACAATTGGCCGCCTCAGGCTCCTAGGTGCAGCTTTGTTAGCTCGTGATTATGGATCCCTGAACCTGGGTGGGGGCAAAATGACAGTGTAATATATCAGAACGGTATCCACAAAAATCAGGGAGCAAGCCAACTGCGAGCCAGCATGAGGTCGGCATTGGTCCTCGTGGATTGATGGCCAATGTTATCGATCGATCAGCCTTACAAGGGCGGGTATAAAAGGCGACCGTCCTCTCCTTTATCCCCCATCGCCTCTTCTCCCTCGACGACGACCATCACCACCACCTACGCGGTCGAAGAGGCTTACAGACATCACCGGACACCAGTCTCTGACTCTGGTCTCTTCCCCTTGCTCTATCCGCCCATGGCGACCACGAAAGGCAGACGACGACAGTACAGAGTGGTGGATGTCATCGATGACTTGATGCACCACGAAATCCCCGCGCGGTTCAAGCTGTGGCACACAGCGAGGCCGGAGTCGGCGTGACCGTCTGTTTCTACTTGTTGCTGTATATCGCCTTGTAGCCAAACAGACATGTCTGAGAGCGCAGTAGCAACTCTATTGTTTTCTGCAATAAACGATACTGAGTTCACTCACGCTCTCGGATGTGGCACATCATGGCGTTTCGCGAACCTGATAACTTGTCCAGGCCCCGAACGTCCGGCGAGGAGTACTGCTTGATAACCTGTCATTGCGTAGCAGGAGCCTTGTGGGAATCGCTGTTGTGAGAGCATCGGTCTTCGATAAGTCATCGCCAGTCTGGACCCGTCGTCCGGCTAGTGGTCAACGCCGACCAAGTATGTTCATCTACTATTTGCCATTCTTCAACTGATCTCTTTGTTAGCAATTTTACTCTTTGGATTGTCAATGACGGCTGGGTGTTCCTCGTATTGACCACCTCCTTTCCACTTGCTCGCACTCACTCATCCATTTTAGGTCTGATCAATCTGTAGCTTGGTCAAAGGACGATTCAGACCAGTCGCCGAGGACGCTTTTTGTTGGTAGGTGATGACAACCTGTCTAGTAGGACCCGCTAATAGCGCCCACGCAGACTCCCCACAATGACACAATCATCCACTGTTCGCCGTGACGTCAATCGAATTGTTAACACTAGCACAATCTCCATGACCACGTTCCATTAGTCAGTCTTCGATTATGTCTCTTGAAACAAGCTGACCTCTGCTCAGTCCTGTCTTCTCGTTCATGACTGCTTTCCAAACGTAAACGATGACTTCGATTCTGATTCCAGACTTTCTTGTAATATGCTATCCTTTATTTTCGCATTCTTTTCTACGCATCTAAACTGTTAAATACGACTACTATGATGAGGACCGACTAAGTACAATATATGTTAACTTGATATAGCAACACGTTTCTGGAAAGTACTTATTGTGATAGGCCAATGGGAGTGGAATTAATGCAATTGCGAAATTTCAAGAGTTCCTCTGATTTGTCAATTTGTTCTGGCTCCCGTTTCACATCTTCGGCGGATGAATGCTTACGTTTTAAACATTCTAATCCATACTCGACATATCATATTATATATTGAAGGGACGTGAACGGTCTTCCCAGCACTCTCAGGGTCATACACCATCCACGTATCAACTCAGCACGTTCTAATCATATCCCAAAATGAACGTACGGCACCCAGGTCAACAACGATTCATCTGTATCTCCAAGTTTCTTTCGAAGGCGCTGAGTTGCGTGATGAATCGCATGGGCAGCGCTAGCACCATTCCATTGAATTTTATCATCCTCATTCCCTCTCTTCAGAATGTAAGAATAAAATGATTCCGCGACTTCGGGTCCGTATTCGTCCTTGATCGACCACATCGTTGAGACGACGCTCCGATATCCTGCAGCCAACATGCCAGCGGCCAGATGCACCGCTTCATCCGAAATTTCTGAGTTTCCTGTGCTGGTTTGACATGCAGAAAGGAAGGCAAGATCAGCGTTCGGAATTTGCAGTTTGATCATCTCTGAGAGATCAAGTTCTCCATCAAGCAGATGGAATGCACTCTTCAGGGGTCTAGATACCTCCTGCGTTGCATGACAGGCAAGGTGAATCCAGGTATATAAAGGCATTTCCTCTTCCATTTGTTTTACAGTAGCATTGTCTCCCGTGAGGCGCAGTACTTCCAGGCCACATCTCTGCACTAGCTCCAAGAGCGTCTTTGTCTCCTTATCAGCTCCTGGAATCTGCGGTAATCCGGGAGCCTTCGCTTGACTGACAAGTAAAATACGAGGAGCTGCTTCTTCTGTCCTTTTGCATTTTTCAATGAGTGTCTCAATTTTTGGAATGTAGGACGATATCGCAAAGTCAGAGAGACAGATGCCACCTTCTCCATAGATCCCTGCCGCATGGATAGGAAGAAAGGCGAGGAGGCCAGTTGCACACCACCAGATGCGACGACGACTTTGCGACGGTTCCTGCAATGTCCGATCTATTCAGTAAGTCGTTATATTTGAGCATGGCAAAACAACATACGCAGTATCCGAGTCCGATGGCATCAAGTATGGGTTTAACGAGGTCCGTCCAAAGTACGCGAAGAATGTCCCGAATACTTTCAGAACTCTTCATCTTCGGGCGCGCGGCTCGATATGCTTCTCGCCCAACACCAGCAGCCGAGAGACAGACCACCAAGCGAGACCCGAGGTCCAGAGCCCATTTGTCGCTAATGGATTGAAGCTGTATAACAACAGGAGTTGTATAGGGAATGAGCGCTAGCGCATGGGATCGATGTTCATGAACGTTGATGAGAACTACAGGCCCATCTAGGGGTAGTTGTGTCAGGATTTCGGAAGATTTACGAGGTCGAAGAAAATTGCTGAACCCTGACTCGCGGCGGACTTCTTCCAATAGTTGACCCCATTCATTCGCGAGTTTTATGTGCTCGATTGCCTCTTCTTCCAAAGATATTTTCTTCTCCGGGCTCTCTGTCATCGCTCGTGCGTTAAGATCACGGGACCCTGATTTTTCTAACTTGCTGGAGACCTGCTGGAGTTGTTTGGCGAGATCTTGCCGTTTAGTGCGGAGATCGTGTAGGGGGTTGCGAAGTTGACCGAGCTGTGTCCAGACGATACAACGACCTTGTTCGAGCCACTCCAAAGCCAGTTCTATTCTTCCAAAAGAGAAGGCAGCTGCAGCCGCAGCAGATATCAGATTGGACATGTCACCGACACTGGCATGGCGAGCCTCCACTGATTCGTTCATCCCTACAAATTCGGAAAGGAGATTGATTGCAATACCATAAGCTTCCAATGTCTGCGAAGAGTCGTATTGCTGTGAACATTGCGCCCATTTCCGAGCAGCAGTTAGGCGGATAAATGGAATGCCTGTGTTTAAGGTAGCTGCTTGACGATAATGGGAGATGGCTGATGCGACATGTGCGCCATCATTTGTGTGCGTGTAGAGAGCCTTCATTAAATGTCCAAGATTGCTGTGCCAATGAGATAGATCTGAGTGCCCCTCCGGAGTGAGCTGAATGAGCTTCTCCTGCAATGTAAGCGCTTCAGATAAGTCCGCAAAATTCCCAGTGAATTCAAAACGCTTCCGGAACGCAAGAGCAAGGTTGTTCAGCCATGCAGGCAGAGAAGAACGGCCATGAGAGTGTTGAACCGCCTCTTGAAATGAGGTTATTGCCTCGGATACGTCTTTCAGGTTTTTGTCTTTGCCGCCGTGCTCAAAGCGGTCAAGCAGGAGGAGGCCAAGGGTGCCTACTTGTGATGGTAGGTAAGCGTGTCCGGGTGGTGTGAGCTCAATTGCCTTGTGTTGTTGTGATATGGCCTGGGTTAGATCTACGATATCTCCCTGAAATCTGAAGCGCTCCTGCAGTGCAAGCGAGAGATTATTGATGAATACAGCCACATGCAAGCTTGCGTATGAGTTAGAAGAATTCTCCACTGCCTTTCGTAATAGCGTAATTGCCTCTGAGATATCCTCGAGGACTCTATTACGCATGAAGCGATATAGCAATGAATACCCCAAATTGTTCAACCGGCGAGGTAAACGGGGATCGTTAGGGGGAGTAAGCCTGACGGCCTTCCGAAATGACGATATTGCTTCAGATAATTCTCCAATGTCCCCACTGTGCTCGAAGCAGCTGATCAGCGTAGTCCCTAAGTTCGTGAACCATAAATGCAAGTCCTTGCTGTTGGCTGTCGAAAGCTCAATCGCCCTTCGATGTAGCGATATCGCTTTCGACAAATCTTCTGGATTAAAGGTGCGGTCAAACCGCTGCCGCAATGCATTTCCAAGATTGTTTAACCGAGCTGGTGAAATACTGTCCCCCTCGGATGTCAATTCAACGGCTTGTTGGAATGACGATATCGCCTCCGATAAATATGCGATATCTCCACCAGTAGCATGATTAAAGCGGCAAAGCATGGCAAGTCCTAGATTGCCCAGTCGGACGGACAATTCATCATGCCCTTTGGGGGTGAGCTTGATAACCTTCTGAAAGAGCGAAATAGCTTCTGACATGTCCGTAGTTTCATTGCTGTTTTCAAAGCGCAATTGCAAGGCGACTGCAAGACGAGTCTGGCATCTCAGTGAAATTTCTGTATCGGCTGGTGGGGTGTATTCGATAGCGTCTCGGAAAGAGGATATCGCCTCTGATAAATCGGTAATATCTCCACCCCGTTCAAAGCGCAGCTGCAAAGAAAGACCAAGATTACCTAGCACTGCAGGTAACGCACAATCACCGGCAGTTAACAGTCGAACAGCCCTCCTGGTTAGGGATATTGCTTCAGAAACATCGGCGATATCTCCGCTCAGTTCAAAGCGTTTCTTCAAAGACAGTCCAAGGTTGTTGAGCATTCCGGGGAAATCAGCATCACTCTCAGGACACAACTCGATTAGCCTTCGATGAGATGCTATTGCACTGGATAAATCCCCAGGGTACTTAGTGAATTCGAATCGAGTTTGAGATGCGAGACCTTGTATCCACAGTCGGTAGGGTAGTTTAGGATGTCCTTCTGGTGTTCTGTTGATCACGGACTCGAACATCGATTGTGCTCGATCGGTATCAAAAAAATTCTTGAAGAGCTTGAATCGGTTATAATACGCGGTCGCGGTGTCGAACTGGTAATCAGGATAGTTGAGATGATCGGTGGGTAACATCTGAACGGCAAGGTTGTAGGACCTTATGGAGCAATCGAGGTCGTGTTTTTCCCTCCTCTTGTCGAAACGTGCTAGGAAGACATCTCCAGATACATTAAGCAGTTTAGGGCCCAGCACGTCTGGGTCTGTGTCGCCCGCTGAAGTTGGTTACTCAATGTACTATCAGGAACCGTCACGAAGTGGATGTCCTTACCAAGAAGAAATACGGCAACAGAAATTTGTTCAGACGAAATATCTTCTGTGGAAGCAATGGCATAGTCTTCTGTATTTTTAATACATATGAATCCCGTACATTTTAGGTAAGTGAGATCAACTTACCGGAATCCTCACGTTGCGGCTCAGCTTGGTCTAAGGGAATTGTGGTGACTGTGAATGATACGAGATGAGATAGGTTGTTCGTCGTTATCAGCTGCCGGTCAAATCCTTTAATTTGCAACCCTCGGTTAGCATCCAGTGATTGCGGTAAGATCTAGCGTTTACTTACGGTGCTTCGACATAGGTTCGCGTGTAACATCATCCAGATCGACTTTCGTGATAAAGGTGTGTCCCGTGTAATTATCTTCTGTACCGATGCTAAGGATACATTTCACGGTGTCAAACGGCCTGGAGAGGTGGTTGGTGCTTTGCCATGAGAGAAATTTCACTGTCATGACGTACAATTCAACAAATCTATTCCGCCTGCCAATGACGGGAGGCAGAGTTTCCACGCGCAAAAGGTTACCCAGCTCTATCTTCAGGACTATTGCTGGCAGAGTGTTCAAGCGGATCTCCTCGGCGTCTTGGGCAGCATGCCTGATGGCAAAATCTCGTACAAGCTTTGTGAATGAGTATGTCCCCGATATAGCCTAGGCCCCTACCGGAAATATAGAGTACCCTCTTCTCAAAACCCTAATAGCAATAAAAGTGGTTAGGTACAACACCATCAGTATACAATCAATCGTCACCTCGGGCATTATACCGAGTGGTTGCTCCAACTGTAATTGTTCAGGATCTGTTCCAACTCCCTGCATTGAATATGTCAAACCTGCATTTACATGTCAGCAAGTCCTTACGTGTTCCATTCTCTGGAGAAAAGGTCTTGCAGATTTGCAGCAGAAATTCCGACGAGCGCCCACTCATTGAATGTCAAATTGACAAAAAGCCGCACTCGGGCGATGCCGGAGATTGCAAGCCCGAAGTAATTGCACTCTTTTCGTTTTTTTTTTTTGTTTAACAATTGAAGCCTGAGCTTCAACCTATCTCATTGTAGTATGTGTCTATTACTTACGAAAGAAAGAAAATAAATACCTATCAAGATGGGCTGAGGCGTAGATCTCGGAAATGTCAGCACCACTGGAGGTTGTGAGCTGCAAACAAGCACTAGCTGGCCCTCCGCTGTAAATTCGGAGAGCATAGAGGTAATCATTTGCATCTCGAAAGAATGGTGTATGTCCTGGACTCCCGTGAACAGACGAACAGTTCAACAACTTACCGTACGTCACATAAACGTGACCAGGCAGAAAGGCGTGACTTTGGACTTGTGCGGTCGCAACGCATTGGGTTCTCATCCATGAAGTTGAAAATCTATCTTCTTTCCGGTATTCTCAACCGGTATAATCGCCATTGGTATTTGTGTGTGCAATGGATGCTGATAAGATCGTTGTCAGAAGTTCACCTCTAGAATCAGCAAAAGAGCAACGAGAACAGGTATCATATGATGTGTTCATTCATGGGCTTTGAAGATTAACGATTTGCATACCGCTTAGAAATTTGCTATCGTCACGAAAGACACAGAACCTTGGCCACATACCCATGCTTGTCCCAGAATTGCTGTGGTACATTTTCAAGACAACCGAAAGGTGGTTTTGGTAAACGAAGCTGGACTTGGCCATGGTAGATTCGAGTTAATCTGCGATTTGTTCAAAGAGACGTAAGCATAACCCCTTCTTGTGAAACGGACATGTACCACAATTCCGATAGATATCAAGCTAATATCGAATTCCCTAATCTCGTGGGCATGGATACTTTCGTTTCAAGAACCAAATATCCCTCTTCAGTACTTGGGAACGTCTACATTGCCTTCCCCCTAGAAAGGGTCACGGCACAGCTTGTCGATGAGCAGATAATACAGGAAGTTGCAAGAGAACTCCGTGCTCGCATTGAATACCCTGACCTCAACGACACGGATACCCTCGAATTTCCTTCCAGAAACAAAGCTTTTCTCTTGGAACTTCGGGACTTCTATGCTGTGTCCACTTCAGAACGCGTGACAGCACAGCTCGTTGGCGAGGAGACATTAAAACAGGCCGCGTTGGAACTGTCGGAAGGCTTTGAGAAGTACGGGCTCTCTTGGAACTTCCCAGACGATTTCATGTCGCCCTGGCAAATAATTTACCATCCAATCGATAATGAAACCACACAGTCTACACTTCAGTCGCAACAACTCAAAGAGCAAATCAATCAGCGGATAGAAAATCCGAATACAGGCTGTATCGCAATCATATTCTCTAATCCGAAATGTGAGCGTTGGCGGGTACTAAAGGATTTTTCGGCCTTCCGAGCCATCCACAATTCTGAAGATCATCACGAGCCCCCGAAATGCCACCCCCAAACGAGAATCACAATTAGGAAGACATTGATGGACTGGGTCGAGGGACTGACCAGTACCGTGAAGATACTGTGGCTTTATGGAGCGGTTGGAACAGGGAAGACGGCTATTGCCCGGACGATCGCAGAAGAATGCCATCAGCGAAAACTGTTGTTGGCCAGCTTCTTTTTCTCGAGGACGGATTCGACTCGCAATACTGTCACTTCTCTAGTTGCGACCATCGCATACCAAATTGGAAATGCCATCCCACAATCCCAGGACCTCATCCTGACGACCATAGAAAGAAATCCAAAAATATTTATGGAGTCGTTCGCAACACAGCTGACGGAATTGGTCTTCCAACCTCTGGCAGAAATTGTGAAGGAGGGTGCCGTTCTCGACTTTCCTCGACTCATTATCATCGATGGTCTTGACGAATGTGTTGATTTCGACACACAATCTCAAATAGTGGCAGACCTTTCAAGGGCACTATGGAATGCCGATCACCTTTCTCTCCGTTTGCTCATCGTGAGCCGCCGGATGCAGCATCTTCAAGACGCTTTCGATTCCGTGGTTCCGACTTCCATGCTATACTGCTTATCATTAGACGACTTGGTTGTTTCAGATGACATTCGAGTCTTTCTCCGGGCCCAGTTTGCGAATATCAAAGAAAAGAATTCCTGTATTCCTCCATCTTGGCCAACGTCTCCCATGGTCAACCATCTCGTGGGACGGTCGCGCGGTCAATTCGTTTATGTTTCCACAGTCATGAAGTATGTTTCATCGCAGAGTGACCCTATATCCTGTTTGGATACAATTCTCGAACGCCAATGTCCTCAAACGGATCAAGAATTGCCATTTGCGGATCTCGATGCGCTTTATTCTCTTATTTTATCCAATGTCCAAGATCCCGACATAACCAAGACTATCCTCGGGATCATATTGTTCGTTGACCCTGAATACGATTCATTTGCGCCTCTTTCCACTCAAAACTCTGTGGCACAAAAGTCATCAGGCGTGAAAAGTCTACTCCGCCTGGACCACAATCATGTCAAGGCTTGTCTTATGAAGCTTTACCCGATGGTTCACTGTTCCCAACAAGGCGACATCTTCATTCCTGATGGTACAGTTGCGGAGTTCCTGAGTGATCCTACCCGTTCGGAGTCATTTTGCATCGACAAATACTGTGTCTCAGCCTTTCTCACTCAGGCCTGTTTCGACAATATAAAAAATGCCACTGGTTTGCCCTCTATTCTTTTGTTTAATAGGGTGTGTACTGATAATAGATCAGATCTGGATATACTTTGGTTTTCGTATGGACATATAATAGGCCTTTGCAGGACCGCCAAGTTTACGCCCAACCTTCTAGAAGGTTTGAAGGAATTTTCACTAAATCAATCTTTTCAATGGTGTCGAAACCATGCCTATTGGTTCAGTGGAGTACGAAGGAAGCATCTTTTCCCATGGTGGTACATAACAAAATTTCTGGTGGTCCTTCGGCAAATCGTGGGTTTCAACTGCAATATCACACGTTATTTCATGTTAATTCTAATTTTTAGGAGGCTACAGAACTGTACTTGCATCATCTGTCGGCGTTCGATAAGTTGCTGCGTGAACACCTTGTACACTATCCCTCACTAGAGGATATTCATCTACTGCTTGCGTTATCAAGCACTCCATTTACGGCTTTGAATCTTACACAAGAAAGAGTCATCAGTGTCCTCGACCAAATGCTGTCCCATACTTCTGCAACAGACTTGTCACCTCGGGGCTTAGGGATTCTTTCGATGTTTGCTGAAAACAATGCCATAGATAGCAATTGCTTCCACATTGGACAGCATTCTGATCAAGATATCGTTATGGACGCCTATCATCAATTCCTTTTTGATTTCTTCACGGATCCCGCAAGGTCCGCACCATATGATCTTTCTCCAGACGCGTACACGAGCTTGTCGCTCAAGGTCCTGCAATTTCTCTCTCGGTAAATATCTCTTGCGCACCTCAGCAATGACCTGTGATTGACGTGAACTCAAAGGTCATCAGATCATCTTAGCCCATTTCTGAAACAGTGGCACGTCGACAAGCCTGTGGTGCAAGTATTCCTGTTGTACTTGCTTGTAGAGTCCATGGTGGTCAATATCCCCCTCGCGATTTCTTTATTTAATGTCTTCAACTTGACCGTGTTGATGTCCACTCCCAGTACATCTGATCACATCGACCTATGGTTGAAATACATCGATCCAGTGGAAACCATGACGTTATTCCTGCCTCCTTTGATCACAAAACCATCGAAGGGTATCGGGCTTGTCACAGTGCCTGTGGTTCTCAGCTTTGTCCTCCAACTGACGCCCATCCACAAGATATTTGACCATATCAATCCACTGGCATGGTCGAATTGGCCTATTGACCCAGTACAAGCTACTCGCAAGCTATTTCCATTTCCGGGTCACCTCTCCACATTCAAGTCCATCGTGCGCACTGCAATGCCGTTGGTGCAACTCAGCTATGTTATACGAATGATGTTGACTTTCGTAACATCAAATCATGTCTGTGCATCGTGGAAGCAGGATGATGCAGTTCGTGCGATGACACTACTTCTGCCGCACCTGCTCGCAAAATCATCCAACTCCATCGTACTGTTCAATCAACTACCAGTGTATTCTATGGACTTTGATTTCAACGCTGACAATGATGCTGAAGGGATATTTCGATCGATCATGCAGTACAAGAAGGTGTGTATCTTCGTTGTTACAACATGTGGTGATAGATTTAGGATTCCTTGCTAGGCTGCAAGCAAAATGGAGTGGAAACTCTGGATTGAGTTCGTATTTCGGATTGCACGTGGGCGATTTGGTAGACTTTCTAGGTTTTCTCAGTGTCTTTTTATATCGTTCTTATTTGCATTTTTTGTGGGTTATCGTGTTGGGCTTGTTCTTTCTTTCGGATTTGGTGCTTACATTATTCTTGTCTTTTTGGCAAATCATTTTCTGTCGTGGTCACTTCCTCTCAAATTTTAAGAACATTGTACTTTTACTTATCGATGGCACTTCATATTGGCACTCGAAGTCCATTTTGCGAGACCTCAAGTGGGAACTACAACCTATCACTCGACTTCCTGCTGGTATAAGTAGACTTTAGATCGCGGACATTTTATACATAACCTGCAAATTAGCGAACCCAAGATGAATGACATGCACTGATTGTAGAATCTAACCTTCTAATGACGTTTTTATCGACCTTAAAAAAGTAGAGATTGAGTTCTTTAATATGAGAAACACAGGTGCGGAAACGCCACTCGTACTGCTGCAAAGCTTAAGAGATAAGTGTATGGATCAATAATTGTGATGACTTGCGATGACCAAAAATTATCGGTCCTTCAAAGAGGAATCAAGATAACTAATTTGGAAACCAATATGCACTCCACATTGGCCTTCTTCGTGAACAAATACTTGAGTGCTGCCTCAACTGTAGAAGCCCATTGTCCGAAAAAGGCAAAAAATGCCATTTTTGTCAATGTTCGAAACTGTAACTCAATAACCGCATGGTTAATACGGCATAGGTCACGATCAAGTACCCATGGATCCGAATTGAAGAACCAAGAAGACGACGTCAAGGTCATCACGATGTCATTGTTCACTACAACTATTTCCATCAAGCGTAAATTCCCGGGTCTGCTCAACTACCAATCTCGAAAACCATTCAACTTGTCAACTCCTAAAGCACCTTGTCCAATGCTCACATAGTAATCCAGCAAAACAAAGTTGGGACGGTTGTCCACCAAGGGGGCGCAGTTAGCAGCATGCTTCAAGATCCTAATAAGAGATAGAAAGACCACGGCCAATAGAGATGATTTTCGCATTAAAGTTGTGGTTGATCAAGTTCAACTGTTGACTGGGCGGCGCTAAGGGTCCGGCAGTCCTATCGACTTTACAGGAAAAATTTATGTCAGTAGGGTCCATTTTATCTTCCCAGACCATTTGGAATTCAGGAAGAAGGAATTCCGCAGACCCCGTACGTTGAACTTCAGCGCCTTTGTCAAGGAAAATCACCACACGCTTTCCGGAGGCAGTCATCGCGGGACATCACAAGTTGTGGCGGAACGTAGGACATCTTGCTCGTGCCTTCCACATGACTATTAAACAAGGAATCAACTGTTAGATACAATATCCACGCACCGGTTTTGTGCCTTAAATGTCTTCCTCCCTTGTTAGCAATGATGATGGATAAGACTTCACAGCCTGGAGTTTACCGCCGTCCCAATTACCATTCTGGCCGAAATCTACCACTCTCACCGTTTGATCCTACGCATCAAGAAGCGCTGTCCTTCTCCAACCAACACCATCCAGGCCAGTTACGAAATGCCAACGTCGTCGAGCGCTTGCGTCTCCTTCGGGTGCTGAACTTGGACTGACCATGCAAAATCTATTGCGGGGCGCTGACCTCAATCCTGTAACACAACCCGAAGTTCAGCGTCGACTTAAGGAACTCTTCGAATCCAACCCACTCACAGCTATTGAACTCGATCACAATGAAACGTCTTCATCTTATTCGTTCGATACGCCGTTCAATAATGTTGTTGAACCAAATCCAAATACGGATCACCAGTCGTACAAATATCTATGTCAATCACAGCAGTTTAGGACATAGAATTTTGACACAACATTAAACTTAATTCTGATTGAGGGACACACATTCGTTTGTGGTGAAACTTTACGAGTCCTTGCTTTTGCCTCCCATTCAAGTACATGGGTCACGTACTTCGAATCCATAAGTTCCTTGACACTCCCGACCTTCTCTCCATCAAAGCGAAAAGTACATTGCTGTAGGCCTATTGACAATGCCGTCAGCGAGAAGCTGAAATCCCCGTTAGCTATAGAAGCGAAAAAGAGAAGTCTCCGGAATTGTCTGACATGAAGCACGACGACGTCTCGTCCTTGAATTACATCTTTCTCCTCATAAGGTAAGAAGCGATGTGTGAAGCTCTCGGACAGGTTTGCTAAAGTCTAAAGAGTCAACTCACGAGCATGCAGGGGACCAGTGATGGCGCGGCCCGGTTTCGCCAACATTATTTCAGCATAAACTTCACCATCTCGAATTCCACCACCAGAACCGATTTTCCGACAATGTGGAGAACTTTGCCTTACAGAAATTAATATTAATATCCGAATACAAGCCGCCCATCTTAGAGCGAGTCGTGATGATAGTGGCCGTGGGGCTGGTGGTCGTGGTGTTGGTAAGTCCAAGCCGCCCATAGGGAACAGTCTCTTGATGACGAATTTGATTTGAAATTACTCTCAGGAGACTCGGAAGAAGCTGAACAAGCCACACTGATCATCAAAGTGAGGGATTCGATAATCGAATCCATGGAGATTCTGAGAAGCATTCCAGGATTTCCCCTCTAGATCCACGAAGTTCATTTGTGACCGGTGACCTCTCACTTTATCCGGAACTTCGAAGAGGTCTTGAACATCTGGGTCCTTCAGGAGCTCGACAAAGTGTCGGAGAGCCTGGATCACAATTTCATCCCGAGCGTCAGGTATCGTGTCCCAGAGAACTTGATGGGTGTTTGTTGGCTGCGGATGATAACACAGGGACACTTCCTTCCAACATATTACAGTCTGGACGATTGTTCAACTGATCCCCAGTAACATTGTTGTCTCTTCTCTCCTCGCCCTCATATCCAACCACTTTCCACCTCCCACAACTCCTCAATCTGTTCATCTGTTGGATCCCTTCATTCCGTGCGATCTCTCGCATTCTTTTTCCTCTGTGTCAATCCGTGAGAAGAGACCACAAATAGTCTCAAGTTTCTTGATCACATCGTTTTTTGTTGCTGGCTTATTGCGCGAAGCTTATTAGTGCAGGGATACTGTGATGTTAAATGAATTGAGAAGCTTCGCATGGGGGGCGGGGTAGTCCCGGCGAAAGGTCACAGTCCCTTGGTTCTATAAATCAGACGCTGCCATACTCCAAGCCACCGGATACTCATGTTTCTCCTTACGCCTCTGTTGACCATTACTCTCAGCCTCACACCGGTGCTCTCAGAATCAACAAGAAACTGTCGGTGCACATCTGAATCAGAATGTTGGCCACCTGATTCCGAGTTCCAAGCCCTGGCATCACGGGTTTCTCAGCCTCTCCTTTATCCTGTCCCACCAGCCACGCCATGTTACAATTCCACTGCAGGAGACTGCAATAATGTGCTCGCTGGCTGGAACAACGGTGTTTGGCGTTCTGATCAGTCTGGGGCCGCTGATCATACCAACTGGGAGACGTACACTTTTCCAAACGGGACGATCCAAGCCTGTTATCTCAACACTTCGCTTGGAGTTGCGTGTCAACAAGGGAATGTACCAGTGATCGGCGTCGATGCAAGTACTCCGAGCGACATCCAGGAAGCCGTCAAGTTCGTCAGGGAGCACAATTTGCGCCTCGTAATCAAGAACACGGGGTAAAGTTGTTTTTTTTTTCTGCTTTGTCCACGGGTGGGAAAATGCTGATTGATTTCCCTGCCAGACATGACTACCTTGGAAGGAGTTCCGGCAGGGGATCGTTCTTAATATGGACTCACCATATGAAGAATATTACTTTCCACGAATCATTCACCCCAAAGGGTGCGACAGATTCGGTCACATACGACAATGGTTTGTACATAATTCTCCAGTGAAAACTCAATATTCCGCTGACGAGCGTGACGTTAGTGTTTACTTTCGGAGCCGGTGTCCAATGGTTTGAAGCCTATGAGGCGGCAAAAGAACATAATCGGGTCATCGTTGGAGGCTTCAGTGCGAGAGGGAGTCTTGGTGCTGCCGGTGGCTGGCTTGCAGGTGGTGGCCACAGCGCAATTTCTCCAAACTATGGCCTCGGTAAGTCAAGCGCGGCTAATCTGATCAAGTTCCTCTAATTTGTGACACCAATTCACAGGCGTGGATAATGTCTTGGAGATTACGATTGTCACTGCGGATGGTAACCACATCATCGCCAACCCATACTGCAATGAGGACTTGTTCTGGGCCCTTCGTGGTGGGGGTGGAGGTACCTGGGGTGTTGTCACTTCTGTCACTTACAAAAGTCACCCTTCCACCCCTTTCTCCGGTGTCCTTTTCGACGCCTACTCCACCAACGTCAATTCAACCCGCGAGGTGCTCAAGGAGGTTATTCGTCTCACTCCCTCGCTTGTCGAGCAAGGTTATGGAGGCTACGGCGGTGGATCCACCGGGCGGTTCTTCCTAATCCTTGTGTCACCCAACGTTACTGGGGAGCAGACCCGGGCCACTTTCCTTCCCCTCTTCGATCTTGCAACTTCCCTGCCAAGCATCACTCTTCAGAACTACACCATGGTGTACCAGGATCTCTGGCAGTTCAATGATGTTTTTTTTGCTTCCAAGGACGGTCAGGTCGGAGCCCCGACTGAGATTTCATCTTGGTTGCTACCCAAAGGTGTCTTCGAGACAGATAACCCCGGAAAACTGGCCGATGAACTGCTCAAGTTATCCACCTTCGGGTACTAGTGAGTGTCATCTCGTACAATACTGGAGTAGATTCTAAGAAGTTCCCCATAGTCTCGTTACTGGTGGACAGGTGTCACGTGTAGACCCCGACTCGGCAGGTCTTAACCCTGTCTGGCGAGACAGTCTGGCTTTCGTGGCTCTCAGCACGTACTGGCAAGAGGGCGCCAACTTGACTGAAATTGAGGCTGCTCGTCAGCACCTGGTCCAGGATATGAAGATTCTTGACGGTATAGCTCCCGAATCAGGTTCATCCTCGAACCAGGTAAGAGTCTAGTTACGCTCTACCCAACCTCAACTTCTTTCTCTCATCTCAGGCTTCGAGATACGAATTTAACTGGAAGAAATCTTTCTTTGGCACGCACTACGACAGACTCCGAGCAATAAAAGAGAAATACGATCCGGAATCACTTTTCCTTGTCTACGAAGGCATCGGATCGGATGAGTGGGATGTGGATCTCATTTGTCCAGTCTGATGCCTTCCTAAAGCCTGGGCCAATGGCGCCGGAGTACGCGTGGATACTATCTTTCAAGGGTTACTATTCATGAATTGACATTGCATTAGGATCTCCTAGACTATATGCTTTTGACCTGCACATACGTGTCTACAACTCTTTTTCTTCTTTGCTACAGGTCTAATCATAATTATTCATCCAAATCTTCCTGTGGGAGTTAGGATTGCTACATATTCTTGGCCCCCCCCTTCAAGTATGCCAGAATACCTCTCTTGAATTGCTCACATGGACTCCAGTGCATCACTTTCTAGATGCTCAGTTCAATGATCAACTTCATCGGCTCACGTCGATAGGTATCCGAAGTAATCGCCATCAAAGGAACTGGGTCTACAAATGTTAGAAGAGGAGGTTTTTCTTCACATGATGACCACTTCTCCCAAGTGATGTTCCTGAGAAGGCTGATCGAATCCTTGGGTGCGTTCGGGTTTCGTTTATGAGCAAAATAGACTGCCCGACTTGATCAACAAGGCGATCTTCAGAAATCTGAACCCACAATAACTTACTGATTGAGTCGACGGCGATGAAGTCAGTCTGATTGCCCAGACCCAAAAATTCTAGTAAATCGGTCCCATGTGCTGCACCAAATACTGGTGTCGATGCACCCCGCATGTAGCTTGATTGCAATGTGAGCAACTTTGCGAGCATAACATGAAATTATTACTAGCTTACGATAGGAGTATGCTGGTTGCGTTATTAAAGGTCATAGCGCTCCTTGGTGACCGAGTCCAGACCCGTGTATGTATGGATTGCCCCGATGTATGTAGATTATTGTTTCCGTGTACTTCTGGCTCAATTTTGGAAAAGGCTGGCCGGCCCGCTGTAGACAATCTCGTCATTTAGCAGTCCAACATACACTTCTTATTGTTACAGAGAGAATAGAAAGGGTAGCTGCCATTATTTCATGCTGAGTGCAATGACCAATTTAATCGCCTCGCTTCGATAGGTATCAGAAGTAATCGTCATCGAGGGAACTGGGTCTACAAATGTCAAAAGAGGAGGTTTATCTTCACATGACGACCACTTCTCCCAAGCGATGTCCCTGAGAAGGCTGATTGAATCCCTTGGGGCATTCGGGTTACATTTGTGGGTAAAATAAACTGCCAACTTTTTCAGCAACGCCGCTTTCAGAAAACCTGCAGACTTACTGATTGCGTCAACAGCAATGAAATCAGTTTGATTGCCGATGCCAAAAAATTCGACTATATCAGTCGCATGTGCTACACCTAAGATTGGCCTCGATGAACCTCGCATGTACCCTGATTGCAATGTGAGCAACTGGAAAACATAACATGAATTTATTAAGGCTGGCTCACGGTATGAGTATGCTGGTTGCGTCTTGGATGCTATTTCAAGTAAAAAGCGACGTGGTGCTTGGAACATCCTGTCACCTAGAAGTGCAGCAAAGCGTTTGAATTCCGGTCTAAAATAAAAATTGCAGGGATAGGTGATTGTACGGAACACGTAAAATACATACGTCAAAGCGTTAGCCGTCCCGGTGTTGAACGGAGATCCCTAGGAAAAAAATTACGGTTAATGCTCTATTGGTCTCGAAAATGATTTACTTACTTGGGTAACATCATCTGGATATGCGTTTGCTAGTGCTGCCAATTCTGCGTCCGATATATTAGGGAAATAACTGAGAAAACGTAAGCCGCCAAGACAGAACCGTGGAGGGAAGCAACTCAACTACCCCTTAATGTACTTGAGGAATTCGGCGTTGGTCCTGTCCAGCATTCAAAAACGTATCGACGAAGGGGACTCATGAATCCTCACGTTACATTCAGAGTGGAAAGAGCAAGCATACTTTCCAAAAGGGAAATTCAGAGGTTGGTCTCATGAGGGATCGAATGCACTTACGTTCCTTCGTCCTCACAACTGCCGGCTATGAATGGAACCTGTGAAACAGATGAAGCCTGTAGGTAAAACACACTGTATGAAATACCTTGGCATATTTCCCGCTCTGTAATAGAGCGAGAGGATCACCCTGAAGGAGTTTCCCATCGATCATGGGCAGGAATGACACATTAAGCTGAGCCAAAAACAAGTCAGAAGGAAGCGCAATAGCTGCCATGAACTGGTCATATGGAACTGCTCGAAGACATGCTAGTCGATCACTGGCTCCGGTACAGTTCGTCGCATCAACGAGGCGATCAAATTCTCGCTGTTGGTTCAAGATATCTGGCAGACGTAATGGGAAACCCGACTCCTGTAACAAGTGTTGTTTAATCCCAGCTAAAAGTGACAAACGAGAATTATACCATTATACCGCCAGTGAACAAGCCACCTGAGTCCCCATCATCGAAAAGTAGCTGAAGCCCGACCGAAGTGCCTCCCGCACTTTCTCCCCAGCTTACCACACAAGACGTTGAGCACCAAGATGTGTCAATGAATATTGTTGGGTCTCACATCGTGACCTTCCCGGGATCACCGCCAAACGCGGCGATGTACTTTTGTACCCAGTGGAGGGCAAACCGTTCTGGTACAGGATTAGTTGACAATCATGTTGACAATGATCCATCGGATGACTCACGATCGTATAGGCCTGCATTTCCAATCCCAGCTTCTTTCACTTCCTTTCCACCTAGGAACCCAAATGCTAGACGCATATCAGCGAATATTTCAGACAGAATCATTCAAGGTCTCCATACCGTTAAGACGATAATTTGCAGAAACGTAAATGACTGGCTCATTCAAAGCTAACGACCTTTTAACTATACCGTCTCCTATGAACAGCGAGGTGTCGCCAACCTGGAAGGCGCCTGTAAATCCAGGATCAGGGACGGTTCAGAGTGAAAGAAGTAGATATAATGGCAACCTCCATATATATACTGATGGTTGATTGCCTCAGTTCCATCGATCGTTTAAACATTTGGATACTTACAAAGATGATGGGGAGTAATTTATGGCTTGGCACATTGACGGGTCGCACGACATTGATGAAAAGGCCTGCAAAGCGGATTAATTTAATGGAAAGATATGAAGTGAATGAAACCACACAGTCTTCTGATACATTCGACAGGGAAGGGAACTTATAATCGCCAAACAGAGTCGCGTTAACGTTAAACGTAACATTTTGCTGAGGACACGCAGCTCCGAAAGCTGTTGCATGACGAATCCCATCGAAAGGTAAAGGAGGTTTCGGGAGCTCAAATCGAAGTTCACCGGTACTGCACCATGTAAGTAATGAGAATTTGACGAGCAGCATGATTCACATACGGAGGTGCTGCAAATGGAATTCCTAGGTATTCGACAAGATTTCCAACGACTTTTCCTTGAAAGGAGCTATAAGGAAGGGTCACTATCGAAGAAGAGTAGTTCAAGCTCGACAGAACCAGAGTTTTCCCCGATACAAGCACGAGTAGAAATGATACAAATGATTGCTGATAGCGGCTTAGCATCCTCTTGTTTGTCCCACTTGAAAGAAAGCGCACCCAGGCAGAGCCCTTATATCATAATGTGATAAACTCAGGCCAGATGATATAGGTGTTTATAATTAGGCCAGCGCGTCTGTGCTCCTCCGAGGTTGGTGGAATTTGGGTGG
>Ga0307508_10002288_pt1 | contig 20358 bp, 15 predicted proteins | sample 9_EM_MG_FD_203089 | JGI IMG/M metagenome (GOLD analysis project Ga0307508, IMG submission 203089) | Populus trichocarpa ectomycorrhiza microbial communities from riparian zone in the Pacific Northwest, United States - 9_EM | ecosystem: Host-associated > Plants > Roots > Unclassified | place...
CTAAAAAAAATTGCTGCCCCCCCCCCCCCCCCCCCCGATCGGCGCCCGTAGGGCTGAGATCTGCCTGCGCCGCACACATTTGCGCCCCCACGCCGGTGTGCGGGTGGCGATCGCACTGTCGGCTTGAACATCCGGCCATCGCTTCCCCGCTGCGACACGTGCGGGCGGCGCCGTCAGCGGTCGTGACGCATCCCCTGTTGGACCCGAGAAGCCATAAAACTCGCTCTGCATGGGTATTTAGGAAAACGAAAGTACCTACTCTCAACCAGTCGGCGTCTGGGTCGTCCATTTATCGATCTCTTTCGGGGTTTATGGCTTCTCCAACCCTTCTGAAAGTGTAAACATCTTCACCTCCAAAATACTTGAGGTAACCCTCAGGGCTCGCCATGATCAAAATCGATTGCACACGAGTAGTGAAACAACAATAATAATAGAATAAAGACGCTTCGCCTGTTTTCTTTTGCTTTGTTTCGCGTCGCTGCCTCCGATGCAGTATCGACGCGGCACTGGGCTCCCGGCGTCACCTTCGCGGAAGCGACCGCAGCAGCCTGTCGCCATTTCTGCGCTCCTGGTGAGGAGCTTATTGCGGAAGTTGTTGAATCAAGACTTTGGCATCGACGCGTTGCAATGCAGTAGTCAGTAGGTTCAACTTTTCATCGATACTCAATTGACACCGCAGAGAATCATTACGCGAATCAAAATCTCGGGTTCCGGAGTATCTACGACCGTGGGAGTGGTTCTCACGGTGTGGGGCTAGTGCGAGTGATCTCTCATGAAAGCCGCCAGGCGCCAAGCCATTGCCAACACCTGCGCTTCCCGTACGGCTCGGCTAGCTTGACCTCTGGAGCAAGCCTTTTTTTCGAATCAACTCGCCATCTTATTTGTCGTCATTCTCCGCACATCATGCTCACCGCCATCAAACTCGCCCCGTCTTACTCGCTATGTCCTCACCGTCATTCTCCTCATCGACATGTCGTATCGTACAACTTCCCACTGTCCCTGTCACGCGGAGAGCGAGGCTAACCGCGTCGTACAGCTCGCTATCATCCTCGCCGCGTCTTACTCGCCACCATTCTTGCCTAAGCGATTATTACGCACCGTGAGCCTACTGCTCGAACGCATCGCTGACCTACGTTCGTACGCGTTGCGGAACCACGCTGTTACGCATCACTGGCCTACTACTCGTACGCGTTCCTTGTCTAGCCTCATTCTCCTCGCCCAGCCACAGCTCCTACGCGTTGCTGGTCTGGCCTCATTTTCGCTGACCTACTGCGGACCGGAAACGGACTTCAAGTATCTCTCGCCATGATCTACCTAGGTCGCATGCGAGTAATGAACAAAAAAAAAAGCCGGACAGAATCCGCCAATCCAAGGGTAGCGACAACACCCACCTATTCTCTTTTAATTCTACCTTCTTTTCTTGTCATTATATTTCACAGGCCTGGAAGAGGTCTTTCACTACATAGTTTTTCTAGCTTCCCCAGCTTAGTGAAGGACAAAGTTATAGATATTATCTACACTACCGATGCTCTGGTAAGCTTCGCTAGCTCCCGTAGCTCCCGTAAGAATTAATTTTTTGCTGATGAAGTTGTGGTAGGAGGCTCTGCCCGATATCTTCAGGAGCGGCAACAGACTTAGAATCACCAGGATGAGTGTCTGGACTCGCGGAGAACCATCTAGCCTGTCGTGACGAAGCCATCGAATCTACTCGGTAGAGATATTTAGCTCGATTCGTGTCACAACAAGGGAAGAGAGGAAGATGTCCGGCACCGAAAGGAGATTAGGTTCTGCTTCGCCGAGTTGCACTCGATACTCGGTACGACAAGAAGTTGGATGCCCGTTGAGAAGGTCTTTTCCGCTTGAGCAACCTTGCGCATCATGGACAGGGTGGACGACTCTACGGCTTGATTACCGGCCGATTGGTGAAGACCAAGCAGGCGGGTTTGAAGGATCGGGTTCGTTTGAACGACCTACGAGTCTACATCTCTCGGGATCAGCCTCTGGATGCATGAGGAGGATGTTACGAGCGTTGGGAGTATCAAGTGTGAGAGGTTGGATTGGGTAGGAGAAGGCGCGGAGGAGTGGAGATGGGTTGGCAAAGGAGGAGCAGTGGATTTGGGCAAATTGATTGAAACGCAGTTGATGATTTTCAGGTTAGCTGATGAAGGGGTCTTCATCGTAGAAGAAAATGGGGTTGTAGGAGGAATTAAATTCTGTGGGTGATTAGTCACCCAATTCTGTATACTTAGCGAGTTGTTGAGTATCAGGTTCATCCACGTTTGACTCGGAGAAGAAGTGGGAGGAAGCTCGACGGTGGGCTGGGCACTGGGCCTCCGGGAAGAAATACAAGATGCCGGAAAGCCACAAGCCGGATGTTACGGTTGCTGGGAGTACCAGGAGGCTAGCTTCTAGGTACTACCAGCTGATGTCGGGGCATTGCCGCACCGGGCAGTATTTGCACTGGGCAAGGTCCGCCAGACCGCCTGTGCTGGTGGGCGAGGTGTCGGAGGCGGAGATCCGGGAGTGGGAGGAGGAGCAGGGGGCGGAGGCTGAGGAGCCGGGCGCCGGGGGGGGAGCTACCACTGTTCCTCCCCACGCCGGACTTCATCGCGTCCGCAGGAGGAGTAGAGGGGCGGGCGCGCTTTTCCTTGGCTATTACCACGCTCGTTTGCTTGTTTCTTCCTTTTATCTTTTCACGCTCGCTTCGTTTCTGTTTTAGTTTCCTTGGTGCGAGCCACATTTTCTTGAAACAGGACTGGACGGAGGGCAAAGGGGAACTTGCAACGGGCCGCCATCGCGCGGTCAGTGGGCAGGAAACGGACCGCACATAATCCCACCACGATCTAGATAGGTCGCATGCAAGTAATGAATAAACAAAAAAAATCCGCGTTCGACAGAATCCGCTAATCATAGGGTCGCGACAACACCCGCACATTCTCTCTTCCACCTTCCTTTCTTGTCGTTGTCTTCACGGGCCTGGCATAGGTCTTTCAATTCCCTTAGTATGTATGTAGACAATGTAGGCAGATATGCGCGCTACACCGGCGTCGTCGCTGCAGCATGACCGAACCATGCGCTGTCCGGATGCGGTGCCCCCCGATCGCCTTCCGCGTACTCTAGATAAGGCTGAGATCTGTCTACGCTGATGCATATGTGCGACCCACGCCGGTGAGCGGCGTGCGATCGCGCTATCGGCTTGAACCCCCGGTCCTCGCTGCCTCAGCGGCACGTGCGGCTAGCGGGTGGGGGTGCAAGGCGGATTTTTTCTTCTTTTATTCACACCCGCATACAGCATTACTAGACTATGGCGGCGCACTTTTTATTCAGGTTTCCCGTCCGCTGTCCGCGCGAGGCGACACGTTGCAAGCTCCCCCTTGTCCTTAGAAAACATGACGCACGCTAATGGAATCGCAAAGAAAAACGTAACCCACTCCTTACTCCTCTTCCGCGGATGCCATGAAGGAGGGCGTAGGTATGAACAGCGGTCCCTCCAGCAGCCAGCTCCCGCGCGACACCCAGCTCCTCTCTTCCCGCTCTCTGTGCTCCCGGAGCTTCCATTTCGACACCTCGCTCCCCGCGTCTTCCTCATCCGGGACCAGCCTTCCCACACCCGTAGTGGAAAGGAGATCTAGTACCGCCTGGTTGCACCTCCCATCGGCAAGGAGGTCCTGGATCCTACACTGGCTCTTCCTGTTCCCACTCTCCTTCTGCACCTGAGGACCTCTGCCCACAGGATCTTCTGCTGGCCTTCCACTCGAGGCAAACCTTGAAGAGGTAGTCCTGGGTCTGCGTCCGTATCGGCACCATCAGTGCTAAGGATCGGGCCGATTCTTCGCCTAGTTGAGGTATTACCCGGAGAGGCAGTGACCTGTCTTCGGTTGGTAGAACCTTGGAGCGAGTCTCTTCGAACTCCCGGCCACCGTGCCGCCCAGCCTGTGGCTCTTCGGCATTCTGTATTTGCTCTTAGAGGTCCGGCCTCCTGCCCGGCGCCCTGCCTCAGCCAACGTCTTCTCCGTGATCTGCCGCTTGAGGTGTGCAAGGGATCTGGGGAGCGGCTTGCGCGCACTCCCGCCCAGTCCGAGTATTCTAGCCATTCCACCCCACGGGCGTCTGGCCCCTCCACCACAAGCTTGGCCCATTCGTCGGCCTTCTCATTTCCGGGCCCCGTTGTGCGCCGGGCACCACCGGATCTCGTTGGCGATGTCCGGCCTTGGCCTCCGCAGTACCGCGATGTGCCTCCTTGCCCGCAGCGCGTGCATCTGGCTGCGGCCAGGCTCCCCCAAGGCCATCCGTCTGATGGCGGCGTGGATGTCCGTGACGATCGTGACCCACTCCGCAGCCGTCTGTCTTCGTGAAGCCAATTCCAGCGCCCTTGCGAGGGCGGCGCACTCCGCATAGTAGGGTCTCCTAGTTGTATCCCTGTGGGTTTTGATGCCCGCCCAAGACTAGCCGTTCTTCCACACCACCGGGTATCCGGCGGCCCCACGCTCAGTCGCGACCCTTCCGTGAACATGATCAGCCTATGCTGGGTTCTCTGTCTCAGCCTTTGCGTCGTCCTCCCCCTCCTGCAACAGTTCCGTGCCGAGGGCCTCTGGGTCCTCTAGCAGAATTGTACTCTCAGTCCTGCCCGAGTATGCGAGGGTAATGGTGAGTCTCCATCAGATCGCTGTTGGGGTGCCGACGATCTCCTTGGCCTGGTCACCCAGTGTCAGGCTAAGTAACCGTAATCCAAATGATACAAGGCGGAGGGTCTCCTGAGACTTGGGCTGCGCCGCTAGTTAGCTCTGGCTAATGTGCGCGGCCGCCTTGCAGACTTTCGGCAGGCCCAGCTCAGCAGATCTAGATGGTGGTGTCGTGAACGATGTGTTTTGTCCTGGTGGGGTGGAGTGGCTGTGACGGAACGGAAAGAGGAGAGGGTAACGGCGCGAGGAGCATAAGAAGAGGGCATACCTGAAGCTCCACGCTTCCCGCTGATGGCGGTTTTTCGGACCTAGACTAGAGATAGTACGAAGTGTTTTTTTTAATAAATTACTGTTGGATTGCTCTTCCGCCCACCGATTTCCGATTTTGAGATTTTTTGCATAACGAGAGAATGAAGTCAATTAGTGATTAGTTATTGATTGCGGGAAAGTGGAAAGACCACCACATGACATACGTATGCACAGAGCGAATCCCACACCCCGTGTCTGTAGATACCCAACACCGTCACATGAACGCACTCAGCCCAGGACTTTCACGTGTACAAAATCACAAGACTGTCACAACCGACTACCAAACTCGTATCTCGGACTCCAAGCACCAAATTCCAGTCGTGGGTCTGTCTGTGGTGGCGGGAATGGTCAGCAGCTGCGTCTGTAGATTTTGTTATGCATAAGGATGGGGATAGAAGCGCTACTGGGCGGTGAAAACTTACACTCTCAACGATGGGGGGTAAGGAAATGTGTAGCCATCCTACCCTGCAGTGCGGGTTATGCGCAACAGTCGCTCTATAGCCTGCCATTGATACTTCTCTACGAGGCTCGAGGGGGTTTCGCCCCAAACGTTCTTGACGTCCACCTGTGCGCCATGATCAAGCAGTAGTCGGAGCACAGCCTCATGCCCTCTTGTTGCCGCTTGGAGAAGCGGAGTACTCTTGGACTTATTCTTGCCTTCCATCTGTGCGCCACGATCGAGAAGCAGTCGAACTGTCATATCATGCCCTCCTGTTGCTGCGAGGTGAAGGGGCGTATCCTCTGTCCGATTTTTGACGTCGATCTCAGCGCCACGATCGAGCAGCAGTCTGACCGTAGCCACATGTCCTCCAGCTGCCGCATGGTGAAGGGGTTTATCCGCTGCCTGATTCTTGACGCCCATATCTGCACCACGATCCAGCAGCAGTCGGACGGTAGCCTCATGTCCTCCTGCTGCAGCGCGGTGAAGGGGTGTATCCGCCGCCCGATTCTTGACGTCCATATTTGTTCCACAATCGAGAAGCAATCGGACCATAGTGTCATGTCCCCCTGCCGCCGCGTGGTGAAGGGGTGTATCCGTTGACAGATTCTTGACCTCCACCTCTGCACCACGCTCCAGCAGCAGTCGAGCCGTAGCCTCACGCCCTTCGGTTGCCGCACGGTGAAGGGGTGTGTCCTCTGCCTTATCCTTGACATCTATCGCTGCGCCATGTTCAAGCAACAGTCGAATGGTAGCATCATGTCCTTCTGTTGCCGCCTGGTGAAGCATAGTATCTTCGTCCCAACTCTTGACGTCCAGGTCGGCGCCACGAGCAAGCAGCAGTCGGACCGTAGCCTCATGTCCTCCCGTCACCGCGTAGTGTAAAGGGGTATTCCGCCACGTTCTCTTGACGTCCATCTTTGCGCCACGATCGAGCAGCAGTCGGACCGTAGCTTCATGTCCTCCTGCTGCAGCGCGGTGAATGGGTGTATCCGCTGCCCGATTCTTGGTGTCTACCTTTGCGCCACGATCAAGCAACAGCCTGACCGTAGCTTCATGTCCTCCTGTTGCAGCGCGGTGAAGGGGTGTATCCGCTGCCCGATTCTTGGTGTCTACCTTTGCGCCACGATCAAGCAACAGCCTGACCGTAGCTTCATGTCCTCCCATTGCCGCATGGTGAAGGGGCGTATTGTCTACGTTATCCTTGACGGCCATCTGCGCACCACGATCGAGCAGCAGTCGGACTGTCACATCATGTCCTCCTGTTACCGCCAGGTGAAGGGGCGTATCCTCTGTCTGATTCTTGACGTCGATCTCTGCGCCGCATTTGAGCAGCAGTCGGACTGCTGTTTCATGTCCTGCTGTTGCAGCGAGGTGAAGGGGTGTATCGGCTGCCCGATTCTTGGCGTCCACCTTTACGCCACGATCAAGCAACAGTCGGACCGTCGCTTCATGTCCTCCCGTAGCAGCGTGGTGAAGGGGCGTATTATCCACGTTATCCTTGACGGCCATCTTTGCGCCATGATCGAGCAGCAGTCGGACCGTTGCTTCATATCCTCCTATTGCAGCGAGGTGAAGGGGTGTATCCGCTGCCAGATTCCTGACATCCACCTCTGCACCACAATCCTGCAGCAGTCGGACTGTAGCCTCATGTCCTCCTGCTGCCGCGAGGTGAAGGGGTGTATCCGCTGCCAGGTTCTGGACATCCACATCTGCGCCACGATCCAGCAGCAGTCGGACCATTGACCGATGCCCTTTTGTTGCTGCGCGGTGAAGGGGTGTATCCTCTGCTTTATCCTTGACATCTATCGCTGCCCCATTTTCAAGCAGTAATCGAACGGTAGAATCATGTCCTTCTGTTGCCGCGTGGTGAAGCATAGTATCTTCGTCACAACTCTTGATGTCAAGGTCACTGCCACGAGCGAGCAGCAGTCGTACCGTAGCATCATGTCCGCCCGTCGCTGCATAGTGTAAAGGGGTATTTCGCCACGTTCTCTTGACGACCATCTCTGCGCCACGATTGAGCAGCAGTCGGACGGTAGCTTCATGCCCTCCTGCTGCAGCGCGGTGAAGGGGTGTACCTGCTGCCCGATTCTTGACATCTATCTCTGCACCACGATTGAGCAGCATTCGGGCCGTAGCTTTATGTCCTCCTGCTGCCGCGAGGTGAAGGGGTGTATCCGCTGCCAGGTTCTGGACATCCACATCTGCGCCACGATCCAGCAGCAGTCGGACCATTGACCGATGCCCTTTTGTTGCTGCGCGGTGAAGGGGTGTATCCTCTGCTTTATCCTTGACATCTATCGCTGCCCCATTTTCAAGCAGTAATCGAACGGTAGAATCATGTCCTTCTGTTGCCGCGTGGTGAAGCATAGTATCTTCGTCCCAGCTCTTGACGTCCAGGTCACCGCCACGAGCAAGCAGCAGTCGTACCGTAGCCTCATGTCCTCCCGTGACTGCATAGTGTAAAGGGGTATTCCGCCACGTTCTCTTGACGGCCATCTCTGCGCCACGATCGAGCAGTAGTCGCACCGTAGCCTCATGTCCTCTTGCTGCTGCACGGTGAAGGGGCGTGTCCTCTGCCGCCCTCTTGGCGTTGATCACTGCTCCACGGTCGAGAAGTAATCGGACTGCAGCCTCATATCCCATCTCCGCAGCGGAGTGAAGTGGCGTATCATCCGCCTGATTCCTGGCATCTACCTCTGCGCCACGATCTAGCAGCAGTCGAACCGTGGCCTCATGTCCTCCTGCTGCGGCGTGGTGAAGGGGTGTATCTGCTGCCCGATTCTTGACGACCATCTCCGCGCCACGATCGAGCAGTAGTCGGACGGTAGCCTCATGTCCTCCTGCCGCCACGCAGTGAAGGGGTGTGTCCTCTGCCGCATTCTTGGCGTTGATCACTGCTCCACGGTCGAGAAGTAATCGGACTGCAGCCTCATATCCCATCTCCGCAGCGGAGTGAAGTGGCGTATCATCCGCCCGATTCCTGGCGTCCACCTTTGCACCACGATCTAGCAGCAGTCGAACCGTGGCCTCATGACCTTCTGCTGCCGCGCAGTGAAGGGGTGTAGCTGCTGCCCGATTCATGTCATCCACCTGTGCGCCACGATCCAGCAGCAGTCGTACCGTAGACTGATGTCCTTCTGTTGCAGCCCGGTGAAGGGGTGTGTTCTCTGCCTTATCCTTGACATCTATCGCTGCCCCATTTTCAAGCAGTAATCGAACGGTAGCATCAAATCCTACTATTACCGCGTGGTGAAGCATAGTATCTTCATCCCAACTCTTGACGTCCAGGTCTGCGCCACGAGCAAGCAGCAGTCGTACCGTAGCCTCATGTCCTCCCATCACTGCATAGTGCAAAGGGGTATTTCGCCACGTTCTATTGACGTCCATCTTTGCGCCACGATTGAGCAGCAGTCGGACCGTAGCCTCATGTCCTCCTGCTGCCGCGCGGTGAAGAGGTGTGTCCTCCGCTGCATTCTTGAAGTTCTTCACTGCTCCATGATCGAGGAGTAGTCGGACTACAGCCTCATATCCCATCTCCGCAGCGGAGTGAAGTGGCGTATCATCCGCCCGATTCCTGGCGTCCACCTTTGCGCCGCGATATAGCAGCAGTCGAACCGTGGCCTCATGTCCTCCTGCTGCCGCGCGGTGAAGAGGTGTGTCCTCCGCTGCATTCTTGACGTTCTTCACTGCTCCATGATTGAGAAGTAGTCGGACAGTAGCCTCATATCCCATCTCCGCAGCGGAGTGAAGCGGCGTATCATCCGCCCGATTCCTGGCGTCCACCTTTGCGCCGCGATTTAGCAGCAGTCGAACCGTGGCCTCATGTCCACCTCCTGCTGCGTGGTGTAGACACGTCTGCCTATTCGCATCACTGGCATGTATATCTGATGCCATCCTCTCCAACAGCAGTTCGATTGTGTTAGAATCGCCCTCTACCGCCGCCTCCAGTAGTCGGCTCTCTCGTTCGGGGACCGAAAGTAAGCGAAGGCGCAATTCAGCAGCGACATTGACGCTTTCCTGTCGCAGGCGTTGCAATCGTGGTAACGATAGGATTCCGCTCTTAACCTTTCCATCCGCCGTTCTCCCCATCACCTGCTGATACACTTGCCCGTTGTTCAGCTCGACAATGTAAACGGGTAGGCAGATGATGGACACGTTCGAGATTTCACCGAGGCTCAATCCGCTGAGCTGTGACCAGTGGGAATGCCCGGTATCTGTGGTGTTGAAGGAATCCACCGACACATTTCTTCTTGCATTTCTGTACACTCGGGTTTTGGCGAGGGTTTTGTCAATGGAGCGTAGAAAGCTCCGACGGGACAGCTGGGATGATGTCGTGAAGATGGAGGAACCGCTGCCACTGCTAGCAGTGACAAGACGTGTGACGGCGGGTATGGGACGGTCTGATCCCGTGGATGCATGGCTGTAGTTGGCCATAGTGGAAGGGGTGTATTGGACGACGGACTGAGATGCGAAAGAGAGCATCCGCTGCGAAAGATCTGGATCCAGCAGCATATGCTGTACAAGCGCCTGGAAACGCTCCATGTTTTGTGCGAGCGACTCCAATCGCTCCGCTCTTCGATCGGCTTCCTCCGATGTTGTGCTATCTCGCGACATCAGCGACCATCTTTCAATCATGCAGAAGGGCCACGCTAGACACCAACATCACGAATAGTAGAGTCAGTGAGCTCTTATAGCTCTGCAGCTTTCCCACCACCCTCGTGATGTCGTTCGTTTTGGTCGCCCACTTAGCCCGATCCCACAGGCCGAGCTGTGGTCGCTTACGGTCGCAATTCTCCAACAGGCCATCGATCTCAGAGAAAGTACACACGCAGCCGGTCAGGATGGTGACCAGGCCGTCGATGTCGATGCGGGATATGTACTGCCTGTCGTGGTCGGCGAAGCGGTGTACGAAGTTGCGTAGCTGCTCGAAAATGAGATGCATCGCCTGGACTTCCGAGAGTAAGTCGCTAGCCGCGGTCGGAGCATCGTGCACGTCGGAAAGGAAGCCGACGACTTTGGCGGCGAACAGTGCCAGGCCTGTGACAGATGCTGAGACCGAGAGAGGGTCCATGTTCGAGGAGAGAGTTTGTCGTCTTCTGTGATGAAAGAGCGCTGTGTGCGGCCGACTTCGCCGAACTTACCCCTATTTCTTCAGCCGCAGATTGAGGAGTGCGAGTTTATTGCTCAATGCGCGCTCACGACTCATTCCAATGCTCTTTTTTTTTGAAAAAATTCATACTCGCATTCAGCCTTATAGCGACAAACTTTAGGAGCACGAGACGATGCTTGAGATTGCTGAGGATCTATCTACCGGCATCACTCGTGTTACTTATGAATATTCTCTAATCGGCACCAAACATGGTTACCTCACTACCCTACTTGCTACCACGTACACTAGCACACTGCCATCATCCCCACGTTCTCTTTCCGGCACCTTGGCAAATATCAAACATATAGACTACATATGGTGGCGAACATTTTGACCAGTTCCCGTCCGCTGTCCGCGCGATGGCGGCACGTTGCCAGCTCCCACCCCCTTTTGCCCTCAGCCGAGGCTGTCCCAAGAAAGAATGGATGCCCACAACGGAAATCACAAAGGAAAGGAAAAATGGAATCGTGACCGAAAAGAACAACATAAGGAATGCCTGCACGTCCTCTACTCCTCATCTGCGGATGCCATGAAGGAGGGTGTGGGGAGAAACAGCGGTAGCGCAACCTAACCATTCCACTCCGCGGGCATCTGGGTCCTCCGCCGCGAGCTTAGATAGCCCATTTGTCGGACTTCTCGTTAAATCTCCTGTGATTCCCTTGGGTGCCGAGCACCACCAGATCTGGATGGCATCCGGCTTCCGACTTTCAACAACACACCAGAATTAAAAAGAGCTTCATCAGGCGAAAGAGTGAAGCAGAAAGTGGAACGTAATGAAGTTAGAAAAATAATAACGGTCTTAAAGATTTGTGGAAACCAGGGTACAAAATTAGTAGTTTGTATGAGCGGTCGCTGACTTGTCACCAAACTGGGTAATAAAAAACCTAGTGATATTAAGCGACTAACTGTTGTAGGAAATAAAATTCATGACTAACTACTGTTTCATGATTAAGAGAAATTTTGTTTTTGCCGTTGGAACTATATAGCCCATCAGCACGCTCGTGCTCCACTGCTCCTGCCACCACTACGCAACATCTATTTTCGGACTTTTTCCTTTCCTATCCCGCTTTTATTCCTGCTGTTTCCGCTTTTTGGCTATTGTCATCGCTCTGCACACATGCTGTGCTAAAGTAATACAAGGAATAGCAGGTGATCAACCGAAAATCAACGCGTTCAAACGATAGCGTTAAGAGGACGGGTGCAGTGCATATATACCGAAAATAGGATGCGCAATCGATCACTTGGGCTTAGTCACCAATATTAGTCATCGGAAATGAATGAATAACCACGGCTGGAGGAGTCCCCAAACATATCTATGTATGTACGACTTGCGCCGACTTTGATGTCAGCCCACACCATCGCATGCTCCCACTTGGTCTCGGTAATCGAGCTCTACAAGTAGGCTAGGGGCCTAGGCCAGAGGCGCCTTCTCCCCGCAACAGTCGCGAAACCCACGGAGCTCCACTCTGTGGGCGTCCGGCTCGTCCGCCGCTAGCATCGATGAGCCCATTCGTGACTCGTCTGCCTTTTCGCTCCCAGGTACCTCCTTGTGAGTAGGCCGCCAACGGAAACAGGTGTTTTCCGGGTCCCCGGATCCCGCAACCTGTTGCGCGTGATGAGTGGCCGGTTGGCGACACGGAGCGACGAATCGGAGTGTTTCGTTTGGAAGTGCCGGGGGTGGACACTGCCCAAACTGCTCACGTCAGGTGCTACGGCATGGCCAAAATCCAAGGACTTAGTCGGCGGAACGGGGTGCCTGCGTATGGGTGGGATTCTCTGCTATCGGACCAAAGGCGAGGTGTAGGGAAACGGTCGCCGGGGCAACGGTATGGATGATACAAGCCGGAGTCTGCTGCCTTGGGCTACTCCGCCCGTTAGCTTCGCCGACCCGAGGTGCAGCCAGGCAGTGCTGGACTTCCTGACGACGACGGATGTTGGAAGGATGGTTCCGCGCGAGGGCGTGGGTGGAGAAGAAGATAGAGGGAGCGAGGTGTCGGAGGGAGAGCTCCGGGAGCAGGCGGAGGTGGAGGAGGGGGGCGAGGAGAGCCAGCGGCTCTTCCTTCCCGCCCCGCCCTTCATGGCATCGGCGGAGGAGACAGGATAGACCGCGAGGTGGCGTTCTCTGTGGTAGTGCCTTTTCCTTTGTAATTTCTTTGGGTTTCTGGTTGGGACAGGCCTGGGCGGAGGGCAAAGAGGATGCTTGCACGGCGCCGCCATGCGCAGTTTGCGGCGGGGAAACGGACTGTACATACCCCTCGTCATGATCTATCAAGGTCGCACACGAGTAATGAATGAACAAAAAAAAAAAAAAAAGGAACACCGCCCGTTAGCACCGGCCAATGCGCGCAGACTTTTGGCAGGCCTTGCTCAGCAGACAGAGACGTAGTGAACGCCGTGTTTCGTCCTTTCTCCTCTTTCCCCCCTTTTCCTTCCCATTCACTACTCGCATGCGACCTATGGAGATCATGGCGAGAATATGTACAGTCCGTTTCCTGTCCGCAGTCCGCGCAGTGGCGGCAGGCACGGCGGCGGGTGCCAGACATCACCATCGAGATCCGGTGGTGTCCAGCACACGAGGGTGTGGAAGGGAATGAGAAGGCCGACGAATGGGCCAAGCTTGCGGCGGACGAGCCAGACACCCCGGGGGTGGAATGGTTGGAGCAGGCGCAGCCGCTACCGCTTCCCAGGTCCCTCGCAAACATCAAGCGGGAGATCGCCGAGAGGAAGTGGGCAGAGGCACGAAAGTGGGTGGGAGGCAGGACCTCCAAGAGGAAATACAAAATGCCGGATAGTCAGAGACCTGATGGCACGGTTGCTGGCAGCACCAAACGGCTTGCGGCGCGGTTCTACCAGCTGAAGACGGGGCATGCGCGCACTGGCGAATACCTGCACTGGACGAGGGCCAGGCCAACGGCGCAGTGCTGGTGGTGCCCACACCCCAAGCAGACGAGGGAGCACCTACTGAAGGGGTGCCCGAGATGGAGGAAGCAGCAGAGGGTGCTATGGAAGGAGGTGTGGAAGGAGACAGGGGGAGGGAGGTTTCGGTGGAAGGCTCATGAGCTATTCGCCGACAAGAGATGCAGTCAGGCAGTGTTGGACTTCCTCTCCTCGACGGATGTGGGAAGACTGGCCCCACCGCTGGGGGAGGAGGATGCCGTGAGCGCGGTATCGGAGATGGAAATGCAGGAGTGGATGGAGGTGCAGGGTGGGAGGGCTGAGGAGCCGGGCGGGGCGGAGGCTTTCCTACCCATGCCAGACTTCATGGCATCGGCGGGAACGGAGTAGCGGACAGACACGGCTTTCCTTTGTTGATTTCCTTTTTCATTTCCTTGGTGCGCCTTTCAGTTTCTTGGGATAGGCCTGGGCGGAGGGCACGGGGATGCTTGCACGGCGCCGCCACGCGCGGTTTGCGGCGGGGAAACGGACTGTACATACCTCTTGTCATGATCTAGCTAGGTCGCACACGAGTACTGAATAAACAAAAAAAAAAAAAAAGCAGTGGCGGCTCGTTGCAAGCGCCCCTTTTGCCCTCCGCCCAGGCCCGTCCTAATAAAGAGTAGACGCGCCCAAGGAAAATAACAAAGGGAAGCAACAAAGGAAAAGCGCCCCCCGACCCCCTGCTCCTCGCCTGCCGCCGCCATGAAGTCGGGCGTGGGTAGGAACAGCGGTAGTTCGTCCCCCGCGTCCGGCTCCTCGGCCCCCGACCCCTGCTCCTCCATCCACTCCCGCACCTCCAGCTCCGACACCGCACTCACTGCGCCGTCCTCACCGGCCGGCACCCGCCTCCCCACGTCCGTGGTGGAGAGGAAGTCCAGCACCGCCTGCACACACCCCCCATCCGCCAGGAGGTCCCGGACCTTCCACCTATCCTTGCCCCTCCCGGTCTCCTTCTTCACCCCCGCCCACAGAATCTTCTGCTGCGGCTTCCACTCGGGGCACTCCCTGAAAAGGTGGTCCCGGGTCTGCATTCGGTACCGGCACCACCAACACTGTGGGGTGGGTCGGTTCTTCGTCCAGTTAAGGTACTGCCCGGTCAGGCAGTGCCCAGTCTTGAGTTGGTAGAACCGCGAGGCAAGCCTCTTGGTACTCCCAGCTGTTGAAATTAGCGCTATCACACCTATCTCCTATTCTTCCTATTTCTTTTCTTATGGTTAGTGGGATAGATTAGGTATGTGGTGGCGGCGGCGGCGCGGCGCCAGTAGGTTTCGTCGACATGTTCTGGACTCTGTTGAATTGGGTTTCGTTGACGTGTTCTGGATTCCGGCGGGAAAGGATGTTTATGTTGCGGAGGTCGAGACATTATGCCGACATCGCCATCTAGGCCAGGTGGCCGCTGTATATAACGTCTCTCTTTTCCTTCCGCTCTCATAGATAGATAAGTCTTAGTCTTCAACACAATCACTATCGCTCTCCCTCTTCGAATCTTCTAGTCTCCACACGACTCCACTTCCGCAGTCGCTCAAAACTTCACCAGCTACCACATCGTCGGGCCGCTGGCACTTGGGCATCCGGTACTTTCCCCTAGAGGTCCGGCCACCCGCCCACTGGCGCGCTTCCGCCCACTTCTTCTCGGAGATCTCCCGCTTGAGGTTTGCGAGTGATCGCGGGAGCGGAACGAGGTGTTCCACCCCACGGGTGCCCGGTTTCTCTGCCCCAGTCTTCGCCCACCTGTCGGCTTCCTCGTTGCCGGCTATGCCCTTGTGCGCCGGACACCACCGGACCTCGATGGTGATCCCTGGCCTCGCCCTGCGTAGTGTGGCGATGTGCTCCCGCGCCCGGATGGCGTATTGCTGTCCTGGGCCGGGTTCGTCCGATGCCATCCGTCTGATGGCCGCTTGCGCATCCGTGAAGATTGTCACCCGCTCCGGGGCACATCCCCTGGTGGCCGATTCTAGCGCGCGGGCAATCGCGGCGCATTCCGCATCGTAGGCCTCCTGGTTGTAGCCCATGTGGGCTTTTATGCCCTCCCAGGTTTGGCCGTTTCTCCACACCACTGCGTACCCAGTGGCACCATCGTCCAGTCGTAACCCGTCCGTGAACATCGTGAGCCCGGGACGGGCCTTTTCCGCCTCTGCCTTGGCCTCCGCCTCCTCCTCCTGCAGCAATTCTGTGTCGAGGGTCTCCGCTTCCTCAAGCAGAACTGTGCTCTCCGTTGGCCCCCTGTGGGCGAGGGCATTCGTGAGCCTTCGTCCGATCCCTGTCGGGGCGCCAACCACTTCCCGCGCCTGGTCCCCCTGTGGCAGGCTCAGTAGTCGTAGCCCAAACCGCCGCTGCCTGTTTTCCAGCTGCGTCGTCGCTGCCCTGAGGCCGGACTCCACCGAGAGGGCTCCTAGGTTGGTCGTCCTGAAGCAGCCCGTTGTCGCCCTGGCTTCCTGGTTGACCAGCAGCTACAGTTCGTCCGCCTGACCCATCGTCCCCCGGACGTGGTCTCCTTTCCACCACAGTTCCGACCCAAACATGGCGACCGACTGGACGCACGCAGTCATGACTTTTCTGCAGTTGGCTGGTGACAACCCCATCTGCCCCGTGAGGCGCCGGAGTCTAGTCACAGCCTTCTGCCCCTGATTCAGCCTGGTGGTGTGGTGGTCCCTGAGCGTGAGCTGCGAGTCCAGCCATACTCCAAGCCACCTCGTTGCCATCTTGTTGAATGGGACACGGCTGGCCCCAACTGTCACCTCCGCCGTGGGCACCTTCTTCTTTCTCCGGAACAGGGCTGCCTCGGTCTTGCCGTGGTCGAAGGCCACGCCATTGCCAGTGGCCGCTGTGTTTTGTCGCTGTGTGATGAAGTAGCCACAACGGAACGGGAAGATGAGAAACGAACGGCACGAAGGGGTGAAGAAAGGTGCAACCCTAAAGCGCCACGCCTCCCGCTGACAGCGGATTTTCAGACGGACTAAGTCTTCCAAGGGGACCTAGATTTCCGGTGGGTTCTTTTCCTCCTTCACAGCTGCACTCCTCACCGTACTCAATCGCACCAGTGATTGGGAGGATAGTGGTGTCGCACGGCATGTAGCCAGGTATTTGGCATTTCGCATTCGATTTTTGTGGCTTTTGATCCTCCGTGTCGCTACGGGGCGCGGTAGCCATACGGAGGTCCATAACGACCAACCCTATCAAGTTATTGAAATTTGCGTAACTTAAAACACGAACCCCGGAAGCCCCGAAAATCCGACAGCCTTGCAACCCTGCCAAAGGAATTTCCGACACCACCACCAACACACCACAAATTGTATGGAAGAAGGGCCTAACCTGGGCGAGCGCCAAGGTGTACATGGGCAGCAAAGAGGCCTATGATGCAGAGTGTGCCGCTCTTACCTACGCTTTGGAGATAGCAACGCAAAGGAACACGGCTCCGGAACGAGTCACAAACTTTTCGGATGCGCAGGCAGCCATCAGACGGATGGCATCGGACGAGCCCGGCCCAGGGCAGAAATACGCCATCCAGGCTCGAAGGCACATCGCGGCTCTGCGGCGGGCTAGGCCAGGCATCACCATAGAGATCCGGTGGTGTCCGGCGCACAATGGGATCGCTGGCAACGAGAAGGCGGACGAGTGGGCCAAGGAAGCAGCAGGGCGGCCAGGCTCCCACGGGCCGCTCCCGCGATCCCTGGCCAACCTCAAGCGGGAAATCTCGGAGAAGAAGTGGGCGGAGGCTAGGCGATGGGCAGGAGGCCGCACCCCCAAGACGAAGTACCGCATGCCAGAGAGCCAAAAGCCCGATGGCGCCGTGGCCGGCAGCACCAAGAGGCTTGCCTCGAGGTACTACCAGCTAAAGACAGGACACGCCAGCACCGGACAGTACCTGCACTGGGCTAAAGTTCGTCCCGATGCCCAGTGCTGGTGGTGCAAGTGCCCTTCGCAAACGAGAGACCACCTTTTCAAGGTGCGTCCGGAATGGAAAATGCAGCAGAAGATTCTGTGGGCGGAGGTGCTGAAGGAGACCGAGAGGTGGAAGAGCAGGTCGACGGTCCGGGACCTGCTGGCCGATGGGAGATGTGGGCGGGCAGTGCTGGACTTTCTCTCCTCTACGGATGTGGGAAGGCTGGTGCCGCCGCTGGAAGAGGAAGGCGACGCCGGAAGTGAGGTGTCCGAGTGGGAGATCCGGGAGTGCCGGGAGCGGGAAGAGGAACAGGAGGCGGAGGCGGAGGCGGAGGAGTTGGGGGCTGCGGCAGGATCGGGTGCTGGGGAGGAACGGCCGATGTTTCTGCCCACACCCTCCTTCATGGTATCGGCAGACGAGGAGTAGGGGACGGCCGCTTTTCCTATGTCATTCTCCGTCGTGATCTCTTTGGTGCGCTATCTTCTTGGGACGGGCCTGGGCGGAGGGCGAAGGGGAGCTTGCAACGTGCCGCCACTACGCGGACTGCGGACAGGAAAACTGGGCAAAATGTACGCCGCCATGATCTACATAGGTCGCACGCGAGTATGTATAAACAAAAAAAAACAAAAAAACCCCACAAATTGTAACTGGAGAGAGGAATAATTGCGAGCAGCAACAGTTGTGCTTTCGCCTCGGGCGATGCGCACGACAGCATCAGGCATCAAGCATCGGGTATCGAACGATCCAATGAGCGAGCCGACGAGCGAGTTGGCACGCAATCCGTCGAACGGGCAAACTGCCGACGAGTAATCCAGCGGGCGAGCCGTCAAGCAACCCGTCGGGCGGGGTGTCGGGCAAGCCGCCGGCGAGCGGAGGGAAAGAATCCGCCGGCGAGCGGAGGGCGAGAGCGCGCCGGGGTGTCATTCAGGATGAGTGGCAGCTTCTGGGAGAGAGAATCCTCCCGATGAACTTACATCGAGCCTAGGATTCCGGGGTCAGACGGGAAGACTGGGTCGGTTGCTTGTCTATTAGCCATCTAGAGAGGATCATTGATTAGCAGGATTGAGTGGCTCTTGGTTAGCTGAATATTGAATATTCATACCCGGTCTGTGTAAATGATGTGTGGCGTGAGAGGGCCGGTTCGTTATCTGGAGTTGATTTGTATGTTGTGGTCGCTCAACGGCGGTGGATAAAGGAGATGTGATCTATGCAAGGCGGAGCTAGTCAGGGCGCGGGGAAAGGGGTGCAGGATAGAGCGGAGAAGGCAGTGATGTTCGGTCGCAGTCAGCGATCGCGAGGTCAGGCAAGAGGTGCCCAACCCTACAGCTCTGCTGTTACTGTCTCGTTGCCCCGCTTCGACCGGCGCGGGTAGGCTAAACAAGTTGTGGCGTATACGTAGAAATAGCCACTTGTCGGGGTAAGCCCCGCATAACGGAACCCTCCGCAAGAACGGAACCTACGAGCTAACGGAGGGGGAAGGTGCCAGGAGTGGAGAATGCCACAGAAGATCTTATGGGCGGAGGTGCGGAAGGAGACGGGGAAGTGGAAGATCCAGGATCTTCTCGCCGATCGGAGGTGCAGTCAGGCGGTGCTGGATTTCCTCACATCTACGGACGTGGGGAGGATAGTGCCGGCTGTGGAAGAGGAAGCCGACGCGGGGAGTGAGGTGTCGGAATGGGAGCTCCGGGAGCGCCAGGAGCGGGAAGAGGAGCGGAGGGTGGAGGCGGAGGCGCTGGGTGCTGGGGAGGAGCCGTTGTTCCTACCCACCCCACCCTTCATGGCAGCGGCGGGGGAGGAGTAGGGGGCGGCGGCGAGTTTCCTTTGTCTTCTCATGTATAATTTCCTTGGTGCGCATCCATCCTTTCTTGGGACAGGCCTGGGCAGAGGGCAAGGGAGGTTCACAACGAGCCGCCTCGCGCGGACGGTGGACGAGGAAACCCGGGAGAATGTACGCCGCCATGATCTATATAGGTCGCACGCGAGTATGAATAAACAAAAAAAAAAAACTGGGAACGCTCCAATCTCCGGAAACTCCCATAGTGATTATCCCTTGCCCGTAAATTCCGACATGTGTACATTCCCAGCCCACTTCATTCCCCTCTGCATTGTGCTCATTCCCGGTTCCAACTGATGTCCACCGTGACAACTACTGTAACTATAGACTAGGACAGCACGAAAATGTTACCGACAGGCACCTGTAATCCGGGCTTTTCACTCTCCGGACTGGACTATAGATAGACCCCTGTTAGACTGGCGCCCAGACACTTGACAGCCCTGGGCAGGGGTGAGCCACAGCTGTGCAATCCCCCGAGGCGAGAGGGCGATCTGCGTGTGTGGCCAATGTTTGCCCTCGGCTCGTGGCCGGCCGGGCTACAGCCCCCGGCTGCTCGAGGACGGCTGGACAGAGTACCGGCGGTCGCTAGTAGAGTAGTTCCCAGTCCTAGACTGAGAGGCGGGCTGGGGGGAGAAGGAAATCTTCATGCGTAACTACTGCTGCACGACCGATCGGCGTATATTGGTTTGGATGGAGTCATGCAGGAAACGTCAGGTCCTTCGCCCCCCCCCCCCGGCTGACATCGGCCAGGTGCGACGCTTGCGTATCTGGTCAGTGTTTCTGCCCATTGCTCTTCTCCGTGAGGGCACTGTGTTCGGCCGACGTTGCTCAACGTGTGGAGAAGATAGCCGCCTCGGTGGCTTTTTTTTTTGTTTTATCATACTCGCATGAAGCCTATCTAGACTATGGCGGCGTACATTTTTGACCGTTCCCCCGCCGCTGTCCGCGCGATGGCGGCACGCTGCAAGCTTTCCTTTGCCATCCGCCCAGGCCTGTCCCAAGAAGATAGAAGGCGCCCCAAAGAAATGACAAAAGAGAGACAGGAAGGAAACACACTGCATTCTCACTCCTCTTCCGCGGATGCCATAAAGGCGGGCGTGGGGAGGAACAGGGGTTCCT
>Ga0307508_10002289_pt1 | contig 20350 bp, 16 predicted proteins | sample 9_EM_MG_FD_203089 | JGI IMG/M metagenome (GOLD analysis project Ga0307508, IMG submission 203089) | Populus trichocarpa ectomycorrhiza microbial communities from riparian zone in the Pacific Northwest, United States - 9_EM | ecosystem: Host-associated > Plants > Roots > Unclassified | place...
ATGATCGAGCCGATGCTGGCGGCGGTGCGCGCCGAGGCGACGCTCGGCGAGATCTGCGACGCGCTGCGCGGGGAGTGGGGGGTCTACACCGAGCCCGCCGGGTTCTGACCGCCCCGGCTGCTCCCGCCGCCCGGGCCGTGCTCACCGCGCCGGTTCGTGCTCACCGCGCCGGGCCGTCCCTCACTGTGCCGGTCCGCACTCACCGCGCCGGGCCGTCCGCACCGCTCTCCGGCGCGCGTTCCGGCGGCGTATCCGCCCCGCCGCCGGGGAGCGCCGCCGCGGCCAGTCCGTGCAGCAGCAGTGTCGAGAAGCCCTGGGCCCACTCCGTGTCCACCGGTTCCGCGCTGACCAGCAGCCGGTGCACCACCGAGCCCGCGATCACGTCGAAGATCAGGTCCGCGTTGCGGGCGGCCGTGCCCGGGTCCTCCTCGCGCGGGAGTTCGCCGCGCAGCTGCGCGCGCTCCCGGCCGATCAGCACCAGCCGCTTCTGCCGGTCCACGATCGCGGACCGGACCCGGGCCCCCAGCGCCTCGTCCTGGGTGGCCTCGGCGACGACGGCCATCAGCGCCGTCTTGGTCTCGGGCAGCTCCAGCAGCTCGGCGAAGCGCACCACCACGTTCTCGATGTCCGCCCGCAGGCTGCCGCAGTCGGCCGACCCCAGATGCTCTTCGAAGACCGCCGCGACCGCGTCCACGACCAGTTCGTTCTTGCCCGCCCAGCGGCGGTAGAGCGTCGTCTTGGCGACTCCGGCCCGGGCCGCGACGTCCCCCATCGTCAGCTTTCCCCAGCCCAGCTCGACCAGTGCGGCACGCGTCGCGCCGAGGATGGCACGGTCGGCCTCGACGCTGCGGGGGCGACCTGTGCGCCTGCTGGGCGGGCTCATGGCGCGAACCCTACTCGCAGGTAGACGCGGGTGTCCCGGCCAGTTACGCTACGGCTCGTAGCGTAAGACCGGCCTGTCCGCGGATCGGCGGACGCGCTTTTCCATTCACCGCGTCGAGAGGGGAGGATAGGACCATGCAGCCACGGAACATGTCCATGAGTGGAGTGGTCGACCTCGCCGCGGTGAAGGCGGCCGGGGAAGCGAAGCAGAAGGCGGAGAAGGCGCGGGCCGACGCGGCCCGCACGGGCGCGCCCGCGCCCACGCGTCTGGTCTTCGACGTCGACGAGGCGGGTTTTCAGCAGGAGGTCCTGCAGCGCTCCACCGAAGTGCCGGTCGTCATCGACTTCTGGGCCGAGTGGTGCGAGCCGTGCAAGCAGCTCGGTCCGATCCTGGAGAAGCTGGCCGGGGAGTACGCGGGGAAGTTCGTCCTCGCGAAGATCGACGTCGATACCAACCAGGCGCTCTTCCAGCAGTTCGGCGTGCAGGGGATTCCCGCGGTGTTCGCGGTGGTCGCCGGGCAGCCGGTGCCGCTGTTCCAGGGCGCGGCGCCGGAGGCGCAGATCCGCCAGGTGCTGGACCAGCTGGTGCAGGCCGCGGAGCAGCAGTTCGGCATCGTCGGCGCGCCCGCCGAGGCGGCGGGCGCGGAGGACGCGGAGCAGGAAGAGGCCCCGGTGCCCGCGGGCCCGTACGACAGTGCGCTGGCCGCGGCACATGAGGCGCTGGACGCGGGTGACCTGGGCGGTGCCGTCCGCGCGTACCAGAACGTGCTGAACGACGACCCGGCCAACGCGGAGGCCAAGCTCGGCCTGGCCCAGGCCCAGTTGCTGGAGCGGGTCCAGGGTCTGGACCCGCAGCAGGTGCGCAAGGAGGCCGCCGACGGCCCGGCGTCCCCGGCGGCCCAGATCGCGGCGGCCGACCTGGATCTGGTGGGCGGTCATGTGGAGGACGCCTTCGGCCGCTTGGTCGAGACGGTGCGGCGCACGGTGGGTGAGGACCGCGAGGCGGCCCGGCTCCATCTGCTCAGCCTCTTCGAGGTGATCGGCGGTGACGATCCCCGAGTGGTCACGGCGCGTAGTGCGTTGGCGCGCGTCCTGTTCTGACCTCACGGCTCTCAAACGGAACAGCGGTCGCGCTTTACCAAAACTTGGTAAACGCGACTGCTGTTACTACCAGTAAGTGAACGACCGGGCTTTGTCCGTTCTTGGTGTCAATTCTCCCCTTCTTTCCGGGCGTCGGGCGACGACCCTGTGTGCCCGGGCTCGACCGTCCTGCCGCACATCGGTTATCGGTCCGTTACTCGCTAGTAACGAACCCCTTGTGTCCCGGCCGTGAATGGACCACGATCAGCCAAGCTCGGTCCATCCTCATCGAAGCCCGGCAACCGGTCGGCGCGGTGCTGCGGGTGGGTCCCCACCGGGCAGGCCGGCGGCAGTGGCGCCGGCCGTGGACAGGGGGGTCCCTGCTCAACGGGCGGGGCCTGTCCAGGAGGTTGCGCGAGAAGCGTGGCCAGTGGTTGTCGCTCGGGGGTGATCGCCGGTGTTTCGGCGGGTGCGGTGTGCGCCTGTGAGACGTGGGCGCTCTCCTTCCCGAGGACGTAGCACTTCTCCCATCCCAGTTCGGGGCCGCGGCCCCGGCCGGAGATGTACGTCCGAGAAGGAGGAAAGTCATGGAGTCCCTGGCTCGTGGCGGGACCAGATGGAAGCGGTTCGCCGTTGTCATGGTCCCGAGCGTTGCTGCCACGGCCGCGATCGGAGTCGCCCTGTCACAGGGTGCGCTCGCGGCCTCGTTCAACGTGTCAGGTCAGCAGTTCAAGGTCGGGGTCGACCGGCTCGACGGTACGGGCTTCGCCCAGTACGGCGCGATAGACACCCAGCACGGCGGGAAGAACATCCCCGTCGCGGTGTCCGCGTTCAAGAGCGCCAAGCTCAAGGGTCTGTGCCAGTCGGTGGTCGTCCCGGTCCCGGTCTTCGGTGATGTGTCGCTGAAGCTGACGGCCGGAAACGGCAGCAAGACGGTCGAGGCGAAGAACCTCTTCATCGACCTCGACCAGCTGGACGCCGACGCGACGTTCCGCGGCATCGACATCGGTGTGGCGGCGGGCGACGCGAACAAGGGGCCCGGCATCAACAAGGGCGACAAGGCCCTTCCGGGCTCGTTCGCCCAGCAGGCCGATTCGGCGACGCTGACCGGTGTGAAGCAGACCGCGTGGGCGACCAGTGCGGGCACGTTCAAGCTCTCCGGACTTTCGATGAAGGTCAGCAAGGGCAAGAACGAGTGCTTCTGAGGCGCTGAGCTGGAAGGGTGGGGGGCCGCGGCGCTGCCCCTCACCCGGCAACGCCCAGCAGCGCCAAGGCGCCGCGCAGTTGAGTACCGCAGGAAAACGTGCGATCGCCGAGATCGCCAGCCCCAGGGAGCTGTTTTCAATGAGTGCCGAGTCGCCGGGGGCGAGTGACCGAATCAGCCATTGGCGTGAGACCTTCAGGGCATGGCGCTGGCAGCGCCCGTTCTGGGCGGGGCTGCTCACCACCTTGGCCGGGCTGCCGATCATGTACTTCCCGTACAACAGCCTCAACGCGGGTGGGTTCACGGTCAACCTGTCCACCACCGCCGGATCGGCCTCGCTCATCATCGGCGTACTGCTGGTGATGCTGGGCCTGACCATGTGGTTCCAGCCCATGGTGCGGGTGTTCGCGGGGGTTGCCTCGATCCTGCTCGGCCTGGTGTCGCTGCCCGTGTCCAACATCGGCGGCTTCCTGGTGGGATTCCTGCTCGCGCTGTTCGGCGGAGGCATGGGAGTCGCCTGGGCGCCGGGCGAGACCCCCAAGGCGCAGCCCGCCGAGGGTCCGGGAACCGCGCCCAAGGGCGGCGCTGACGATGGCGGTGCGCCGGAGCCGGCGAGGGCCGGACCCGCACCGGACCAGGAAGCCACGAATGGGAGGCACCGTGCGGGGTGAAGACGAGCAGGCCGCGGACGGAAGTCCGCGCCGAGCGAGAACCGGACCGCGGCATGCGGCGCCGAGGAAGTCGGTGCTCACTCGCCTTCAGATGCCCGCGGGCAAAGCGATAGCGCTGGCCGCGATGCCGACGGCCGTACTCATGGGCATGGGGCTGACCCCGCAGCTCGCGTCGGCGAGCACGCGCGCCGAGGACCGTTACAAGGCCGGTCCGTGTGTCTCCCAGCCTGATGAGGCCGACAAGGACGACGCCGAGGGCAAGAAGGACGCGTCCGACGGCAAGAACAAGGACGGCAAGGACGGCAAGGACGGCAAGGGCGACAAGGGCGCAGACGCCAAGGACCCGGGCTCCGAGGACAAGGGTTCTGACGACAAGGGTTCTGACGACAAGGGTTCTGACGACAAGGGTTCCGGGGACAAGGGCGACGCGTCCGGTTCCGGGGACACCGCACCGTCGAAGCCGACCCCGAGCCCGTCCGGCTCGTCGGATGCCGGGGACGAGCCCAGCGCGTCGCCGAGCCCGTCGCCGTCCGAGAGCAAGAACCCGCTGGACCCGCTGGGTATCGGGGACAAGCTGCACGACATCTTCACCCCGGACGACGCCGACAAGGCCGATGATGCCGACAAGACCGACGGCGGCGACGCCTCGGCCGAGCCGAGCGCCACGCCGAGCCCGTCGGAGTCCTCCGCCACGCCCAGTCCGTCGGCGTCCACCGGCAAGAAGGCCGACAACCCGGTCAAGGACACGGTGGACAAGGTCGGCGACGGCGCGAAGAACACCGTCGACAAGGCGAAGAAGGCGGCCGAGGACGCCAAGGACAAGGCCGACAAGGCCCTGCCGAAGCCCTCCCCGTCCGGTGGTTCCCCGTCCGACGGCGCGGACGGCGGCAAGGTGGGCTACCCCTGCCCCGAGTTCGACGCCGACGCGTACAAGAACGCGGAGGACGAGCAGACCGCCAGCCAGCTGCCCGACGACCCGTGGGTCCTCAAGACCCCGATGCTCTCCCTGCACGGCCTGGACTACAAGGGCATCGTCGACGTCAGGACGCACAACGGCCAGTCGAAGAAGGTCCTCAAGTTCACCGCCGAGGGCGTGGACATCAAGGATCTGCACCAGCTGGTCCAGGGCCCGGCCGGGACGACCACCAACGTGGCGGCGCGCGAGGGTTCCACCTCGACCTTCCAGAACGGCACGGTCACCATGTACACGGAGGAGCTGAAGGGCAACCTCCTGGGCATCATCCCGATCACCTTCAGCCCGAAGACCCCGCCGCCGGTGAACATCCCCGAGGTGTTCTTCACCGATGTGACGGTCACCCAGGCCGGTCAGTTCGGCGGCGAACTGACCATCCCGGGAATGCACGTGTACACGACCGGGGAATAACCCCGCACAACCACATACCTGTTCGGGAGCCGCAAGGCCCTCTTCGGAGGGCACCGCCCGCGGGCACCAGGCCGACGGCCCGGTGTCCGCGGGCGCGTGTCCGCGCCGGGCTCTATCATTACCTTGAGTGTTCGCATGGACGCGCACCATGCCGCTTGGGGAGCGCGCCGGGGGAAATCGGGGGGCAGCGGTGGAGAGCCATATTTCGGTCGACGGCCCGGAGCCGGACGAAAGCCTGGCGCGGCTCGCCGAGTGGCTGCGCGGCGAACCCGAACTGGCCGGGCGGGTGAAACCGAAGGCGGCACCGCCGGGTGACGGCGAGATGGGGGCGGCCGCGGAGCTGCTCGTGGTCTCGCTGGGCGCGGGCGGCGCGCTCTCCGTTCTGGCGTCCTCGCTGCGGGCCTGGCTGTCCCAGCCGCGCCGCTCCGGCATCAAGGTCACGGTCCACCGCCCGGACGGGCAGCGGCTGGAGATCGACGCCCGGCATGTGACCAAGGAATCCGTCGAGGAGATTCTCCGGCAGGCGCTGCGCGCAGAAGAGGAATAGCCCATGCGGTTGCCCGATTCCGAGCGTTCCCGGGCGGTCCTGATCGGCACAAGTCGCTATTCCGATCCACAACTTCCGGACCTTCCCGCAGTGCGCGACACTGTCGAGGATCTGGCCGCGGCCCTCACCGATCCCGCGTACGGGGCCGTTCCGGAGCGCCATTGCACGGTGCTGCTGGACAACGGCGACATTCAGCGGGTGGGCCGTTCCTTACGGGCGACGGCGGCCGAGGCGGAGGACCTGCTGCTGGTTCATTACGTCGGCCACGGCCTCATCGCGCCCCGGCGGCAGGACTTGTATCTGTCGCTGGCCGACAGCGAATGGGAGGACCCCGAGTTCGGCTCCCTGGAATACCGCAAACTGCGGGACGTCGTCCTCGACAGCCGCGCCACCTCGAAGGTCATCATCCTCGACTGCTGCTTCTCCGGCCGCGCGCTGAGCGGCACCATGGCCGGGCCGGAGGCCGCCGTGATGGGGCAGGTCGATGTGGCGGGCACCTATGTGATGGCGTCCTCCCAGGGCAACGAGGTCTCCCTGATCCAGGACGGCGAGAAGAACACCGCGTTCACCGGGCGGCTGATCCGGCTGCTGCGCGAGGGCGTGTCCGGTGGGCCCGAACTGCTCAGCATCGACGAGGTCTACCGGCGGCTGCGGACCACCATGACCGCGGAGGGCCTGCCCGCCCCCCTCCAGCGCGGTTCCCGGAACGCCGCCCTGCTGGCCCTCGCCCGCAACCGCGCCCACCGGCACCCCGACGACCCCGCCCGGCACGAGGCCGCGGTGGCGCTGTGCGAGGCGGGCAAGTACGAGGAGGCGGTGGAGGCGTTCGGCGCCCTCCTGGAGGAGCGGGAGAGCCTCCTGGGCGCCGACCACGCGGCCACGCTGCGCACCCGTCAGTGGCTCGCGCACGCGCGCGGCGGGGCCGGGGCGCCCGGGGAGTCGGCGGACCGGCTGCGGGAGATCCACGCCCGGCAGACCCGGCTGCTCGGCCCCGACCACCCGGACACCCTGCGCAGCCGCCAGTTCCTCGCCGTCAACCTGGGGGAGTCGGGGCGGCGGCCGGAGGCGGTACGGATGCTGCGGCTGCTGTGGCTCGACCGGCGGCGCGTCCTGGGCGCGGACGACGTCGCGACGCTGCGCACCCGCCATGTCCTGGCCCACAACCTGGCCCGGACGGGCGAGCGCGACGAGGCGGTGGCGCTGCTGCGCGAGCTGATCGCGGACCGGGAGCGGGTGCTGGGCCAGGACCATCCGCACACGCTGCGGGCCCGGCGGGACCTGTCCGTACTCATGGCTGCGGGGTGAGGGATGTTCGAGCGGTTCACCGACCGGGCCCGGCGGGTGGTGGTGATGGCCCAGGAAGAGGCCCGGGAGCACAAGCACCACTACATCGGCACGGAGCACATCCTGTTGGGCCTGGTCCGCGAGGAGCAGAGTCCCGGCGCCGAGTTCCTGGGGCGCCTCGGGGTGCCCGTGGCCGGGGTGCGCGAGCAGGTGGAGCGCACCCTCACCCGTGGCACGACGGCCCTGAGCGGGCACATCCCCTTCACTCCCGAGGCCAAGCGGGTGCTGGAGGACGCGCACCGGGAATCCGTGGCGCTCGGCATGAGCCACATCGGTCCGGAGCATCTGGCGCTCGGCCTGATGCGTGAGCACGAGGGCATCGCGGTGCGGGTCCTGGGGGCGTACGGCGTCCAGCTGGAGGCCATGCGGGAGCGGGTCCGCGGGGGTGACTCCGGGGGGACCGTCACGCCCTCGGGGAACGAGCTCTTCGGACGGTTCACCAACCGGGCGCGCCGGGCCCTGGTGGAGGGCCAGGAGGCCGCGCGGAAGCTCAACCACAACCATCTGGGGACCGAACACATCCTGCTGGGCCTGTTCCCGGCGGAGGGCGTCCCGGCTATCGCCCTGCGGCGTCTCGGCGTCACGCACGACGCGATCCGCGACCGGCTGATCCAGAGTGCCGGTTTCGGTACGAAGCCGCCGACCGGTTCCATCCCGTTCACGCCCCGGGCCAAGATGGCGCTGGAGATGGCGCTCAAGGACGCGCTGACGCTCGGCCACAACTACATCGGCGCGGAGCATCTGCTGCTGGGGCTGGTGCGCGAGGGCGAGGGGACCGCCGCGCAGCTGCTGAGCGAGTTCGCCGCCCCGCATCAGGTGCGGGACGAGGTCATCCGTATCCTCAACGCCCCGCTGCCGGACCCGGAACCGGTCCCCGAACCGGCCCCCGAGCCGCCGCCCGTGGTCGTCGGGCGCGAGCGGGAGATCGAGCGCATCATGCAGATCCTGATGCGCAAGTCCCGTAACAACGCCCTGCTGGTGGGGGAGCCGGGCACCGGGCGGACGTCGATCGTCTCGGGGCTGGCCCGGCGCATCGCCCAGGGCGACGTACCGGCGGGGATGGCCGAGGTGCGGCTGCGGGCCGTCGATGTCACGGCGGCCGCCGAGGAGGCGGTGGGGGACCCGGACCGCACGGTGCTGTTCGTGGACGACATCCAGCCGGGCGACGCCGGTGCGCTGTGCGCGCTCGCGCGGGGGACGTCGCGGATCATCGCCGTCACCGACCCCGACACCTGTGCGGCACTGCGGAACATCGGCGCGCAATTCCAGATCGTCCCGGTGAGCGAGCCCAGCCATGCCGAGGCCGTCGGCATCCTGAAGGTGCTGCGCGGCGAGTACGAGGCCCACCACCGGGTCACCATCACCGATGACGCCCTCGACGCCGCCGTCAGCCTCTCCGCGCGCCACATCTCCGACCGCGTGCTGCCGGGGAAGGCGGTGGAGGTGCTGGACGAGGCGGGTGCCCGGGTGCGGATGACCGACGGGGTGGCGCAGACCGTGGACGCGCGGCACATCGCGGAGCTGTTCGCGGACCAGGGCGCGGGCGAGGGCGAGCCCGACGTCGACGACCGCTTCATCTGGGCCATGAGCTGAGTATCCGGGCCATGAGCCGAGCGGCCGGGCCCCCGAAGGAGCCCGGCCGCCCGATCACTCGGCTACCGCGGATGGTTACCGGCTCTCGCCGCCCAGGTGGTGCACCCGGACCATGTTGGTGGTGCCGGGGACGCCGGGGGGCGAGCCCGCCGTCATGATCATGATGTCGCCCGAGGAGTAGCGGCCCAGCTTCGACAGCTCGGCGTCCACGAGGTCCACCATCGCGTCGGTGTGCTCCACGTACGGCACCACGTACGACTCCACACCCCAGCTCAGCGTCAGCTGGTTGCGGGTCTCGGGGTCCGTGGTGAAGGCCACGATCGGCTGCTGGGCGCGGTAGCGGGAGAGCCGCCGCGCGGTGTCGCCGGACTGGGTGAAGGCGACCAGCGACGTGGCGCCAAGGAAGTCGGCGATCTCGCACGCCGCACGGGCCACCGAACCGCCCTGGGTACGCGGCTTCTTGCCGGGCACCAGCGGCTGGAGGCCACGCGAGAGCAGCTCCCCCTCGGCGGCCTGGACGATGCGGGACATCACCTTGACGGTCTCGATCGGGTAGGAGCCGACCGACGACTCGGCGGAGAGCATGACCGCGTCCGCGCCGTCCAGGATCGCGTTGGCGACATCGGACGCCTCGGCGCGGGTCGGCCGCGAGTTGGTGATCATCGACTCCATCATCTGGGTCGCCACGATCACCGGCTTGGCGTTCCGGCGGCACAGCTCGATCAGCCGCTTCTGCACCATCGGGACCTTCTCCAGCGGGTATTCCACCGCCAGGTCGCCGCGGGCCACCATGACGCCGTCGAACGCCGCGACGACGTCCGCCATGTTGGCGACCGCCTGCGGCTTCTCGACCTTGGCGATCACCGGGACCCGGCGGCCCACCTCGTCCATGATCCGGTGCACATCGCGGACGTCGGACGCGTCGCGGACGAAGGACAGCGCGACCATGTCGCACCCCATCGTCAGGGCGAACTTCAGGTCCTCGATGTCCTTCTCGGACAGCGCGGGCACGTTGACCGACGCCCCCGGCAGGTTGATCCCCTTGTGGTCGGAGATCACCCCGCCCTCGATGACGATCGTCCGCACCCGGGCGCCCTCGACCGCGGTGACCCGCAGCTCGACGTTGCCGTCGTTGATCAGGATCTGGTCGCCCTTGGAGACGTCGCCCGGCAGCCCCTTGTAGGTGGTGCCGCAGATCGTCCGGTCGCCGTCGACGTCCTCGGTGGTGATGATGAATTCGTCGCCGCGGACCAGCTCCACCGGCCCGTCCGCGAAGGTCTCCAGGCGGATCTTGGGGCCCTGGAGGTCGGCGAGGACGCCGACCGCGTGCCCCGTCTCCTCGGAGGCCTTGCGAACGCGGTGGTAGCGCTCCTCGTGCTCCGGGTGGCTTCCGTGGCTCATGTTGAAGCGGGCCACGTTCATACCGGCCTCGATCAGCGACTTGAGCTGGTCGTAGGAGTCGACGGCGGGGCCCAGGGTGCAGACGATTTTGGAACGGCGCATGAGGCTGATCCTATCGGTTTGTTTCAGAGCGGAATATTTCAGAGCGATCGAAGCCGTTCCGAAGGCTAGCCGCTGACCAGATCGAACGTCTGGCTCGCGATCTCCAGCTCCTCGTCGGTGGGCACCACGGCCACCGCGACCCGGCTGCTCTCGGCGGAGATCAGCCGCGCCGCGGAGCCGCGTACCGCGTTGCGTACCGAGTCCACCTCGATGCCGAACGCGGGCAGGCCGCGCAGCGCCGCCTCCCGCACCGCCGCGGAGTTCTCCCCGACACCGGCCGTGAACGCGATGGCGTCCAGCCGCCCCAGGACCGCGGTGTACGCGCCCACGTACTTCCGCAGCCGGTGGATGTAGATGTCGAACGCGAGCCGCGCGGCCACGTCGCCCTCGCCGATCCGGCGGCCGATCTCGCGCATGTCGTTGTCCCCGCACAGCCCGAGCAGCCCGCTGCGCTTGTTCAGCAGGGTGTCGATCTCGTCCGTCGACAGCCCGCCCACCCGGGACAGATGGAAGATCGCCGCCGGGTCCAGATCACCGGAGCGGGTGCCCATGACCAGGCCCTCCAGCGGGGTCAGCCCCATGGAGGTGTCGACGCACTCTCCGCCGCGCACGGCGGAGGCGCTGGCACCGTTGCCCAGGTGCAGCACGATCGTGTTCAGCTCGGCGACGTCCTTGCCCAGCAGCTTCGCCGTCGCCCGGGAGACGAACGCGTGCGAGGTGCCGTGGAAGCCGTACCGCCGCACCCCGAACCGGTCGGCGGTCTCGGTGTCGATCGCGTACCGGGCCGCCGACTCCGGCATCGTGGAGTGGAACGCGGTGTCGAAGACCGCGACCTGCGGCAGGTCCGGGCGCAGCGCGCGGGCCACCTTGATACCGGTGACGTTCGCCGGGTTGTGCAGCGGGGCGAGCGGGATCAGCTTCTCGATCTCCTCGACCACCTCGTCGGTGATCAGGGCGGGTTCGGTGAACCGGGTGCCGCCGTGCACCACCCGGTGGCCGATCGCGGCCAGCTCGGGGGAGTCGAGCCCGAGGCCCTGCCCGGCCAGCTCCTCGGCGACCTGCTTGAGCGCGGCCGTGTGGTCGGCGACGGGGCCGTCCCCGATCCGCTCGACCAGGCCGGAGGAGAGCCGGGCGCCGTCCGCCATGTCCAGCAGCTGGTACTTGACGGACGAGGAGCCGGAGTTGAGGACGAGGACGCGGGAGCCGTTCACGCGGTCTGCACTTTCTGTGTCGGGGAGTTCGGTAGCGGGGTCGCCCGGTGTCACCGGGGCGCCGGAGTGGTCGGGACGGCCGGGGGCGTCTGGGACTGGGCCTGGACCGCGGTGATCGAGACGGTGTTCACGATGTCCGAGACCATGGCCCCGCGTGACAGGTCGTTCACCGGCTTGCGCAGACCCTGGAGCACCGGGCCGATCGCGACGGCGCCCGCCGAGCGCTGGACGGCCTTGTAGGTGTTGTTGCCGGTGTTGAGGTCCGGGAAGATCAGCACGGTGGCCCTGCCCGCCACCTCGGAGCCGGGCAGCTTGGTCGCCGCGACCGCCGTGTCCACCGCGGCGTCGTACTGGATCGGGCCCTCGACCAGCAGGTCCGGGCGCAGCTCGCGGACCAGCTCGGTCGCCTTGCGCACCTTGTCGACGTCCGCGCCGGAGCCGGAGGTGCCGGTGGAGTACGAGAGCATCGCGATCCGCGGCTCCACCCCGAACCGGGCGGCCGTGGTGGCCGACTGGATGGCGATGTCGGCCAGCTGCTCGGCGTTCGGGTCCGGGTTGACCGCGCAGTCGCCGTACACCAGCACCCGGTCGGCCAGGCACATGAAGAAGACGGACGAGACGATCTGCGCGCCCGGCGCGGTCTTGATGATCTCGAACGCGGGCCGGATGGTGGCGGCGGTGGAGTGCACCGCGCCCGAGACCATGCCGTCGGTCAGGCCCTCCTGGACCATCAGCGTGCCGAAGTACGAGACGTCGGCCACCACGTCGTACGCCTCCTCGTAGGAGACGCCCTTGTGGGCGCGCAGCTTGGCGTAGCTCTCCGCGAAGCGCTCCCGCAGCGGCGAGGTCTCCGGGTCGACGATCTGTGCCTCGGCGAGCTGGACGCCCAGTTCGGCGGCGCGCTTGCGGATCGTGTCCTCGTCGCCCAGCAGTGTGAGGTCGCACACATCGCGGCGCAGCAGGACGTCGGCGGCGCGCAGCACCCGCTCCTCGGTGCCCTCGGGCAGCACCACCCGGCGGCGGCCGGACCGGGACCGCTCGATCAGCTCGTGCTCGAACATCATCGGGGTGACCCGGCCGGAGCGGGCCACCGCGATGCGGTCGGTCAGCGCGGCGGTGTCCACATGGCGCTCGAAGAGGCCGAGGGCGGTCTCGGCCTTGCGCGGCGCGCCCGCGTTCAGCTTGCCCTCGATGGCGAACAGCTCGCCCGCGGTCGGGAAGGAGCCGCCCGCCACCGCCGCCACCGGGGTGCCGGGGGCGAGCCGGGACGCCAGCGCCAGGATGTCGGGGCCGGGCCGCTCGTCCAGGGTGAGCAGCACTCCGGCGATCGCGGGGGCGCCCGCGCTGTGCGCGGCGAGCGAGCCGACGATCAGGTCCGCGCGGTCGCCGGGCGTCACGACCAGACAGCCCTCGGTGAGGGCGGGCAGGAAGTTGGGCAGCATCGCGCCGCCGAAGACGAAGTCCCGGACGTCCCGGGAGAGTCCGGCGTGGTCGCCGAGCAGCACGTCGGCGCCGAGGGTGCGCACGATCTGCGAGACGGTGGGCGCCGACAGCGTCCCGTCCTCGGGCAGTACGTAGCCGGGCACCGGGAGTCGGGTGGCCAGCCGCTCGGCGATCTCCTCGCGGTCGCCCGGCACGGCCCGGTTGACGACGACGGCGACGACGTCGCAGCCCTGCGCCTCGTACGCGCGGTAGGCGTTGTGGGCCTCGGCGCCGACGGCCTCGGCGTTCTGGTCCTGGCCGCCGACGACCGTGATCACCGAGGCGCCGAACTCGTTGGCGAGCCGGGCGTTCAGCCCCAGCTCGTCCGGGAGGCTGGTGTCGGCGTAGTCGCTGCCCAGGACGAGGACGTACTCGTACGCGCGGGCCACCTCGTGGAAGCGGTTGACCAGCCGCGAGGCCAGCTCGTCCGAGCCCTCCTCGGCCTGGAGGGCGGCCGCCTCCTCGTAGCTCATGCCGCGCGCGGAGGCGGGCGGCTGGCTGAGCCGGTAGCGGGCCCGCAGCAGATCGAAGAGCCGGTCGGGGTCGTCGTGCACCAGGGGACGGAAGACGCCGACCCGGTCGACATGGCGGGTCAGCAGCTCCATGACCCCCAATTCGACGACCTGGCGGCCGTCCCCCCGTTCGATCCCGGTCACGTACACGCTGCGCGTCACGCGTGCTCTCCGTTTCCTCGGCGTTTTCCTTGCATGCATCCTTAGGACACAAATTGGCCGTTTTAGGCGGCCCAGTCCTCTTGACAATACCTTTGGCCATGGCTAGGGCGCTCGGTGGTATAGGGACACAGCATCACCCTGCCCATGAAACAATCGGACTGGCTCACATCTACCCGTAGGGAGCAGGAGACACAGCACGATGCGCATCGGAGTTCTCACCGCGGGCGGCGACTGCCCCGGCCTCAATGCTGTGATCCGGTCGGTGGTGCACCGTGCGGTCGCCGGTCACGGGGACGAGGTGATCGGTTTCGAGGACGGTTTCAAGGGACTCCTCGACGGCCGTCACCGCAAGCTCGACCTCGACGACGTGAGCGGCATCCTGGCCCGCGGCGGCACCATCCTCGGCTCCTCCCGGCTGGAACGCGCCCGGCTGCGCGAGGCCTGTGAGACCTCCAAGGACCACGCCCGCGACTACGGCATAGACGTGCTGATCCCGATCGGCGGCGAGGGCACCCTGACCGCCGCCCGGATGCTGTCGGACGCGGGGCTGCCCATCGTCGGCGTCCCCAAGACCATCGACAACGACATCTCCTCCACCGACCGCACCTTCGGTTTCGACACCGCCGTCGGCGTCGCCACCGAGGCCATGGACCGTCTCAAGACCACCGCCGAATCGCACCAGCGGGTCATGGTCGTCGAGGTCATGGGGCGGCACGCGGGCTGGATCGCCCTGGAGTCCGGCATGGCGGGCGGCGCCCACGGCATCTGCCTCCCGGAGCGGCCCTTCGAGGTCGACGGGCTGGTCAAGATGGTCGAGGAGCGCTTCGCGCGCGGCAAGAAGTTCGCGGTCGTCTGCGTCGCCGAGGGCGCGCACCCGGCCGAGGGCGCGATGGAGTACCAGAAGGGCGCGATCGACCAGTACGGGCACGAGCGGTTCGCCGGTATCGGCAACCGGCTCGCGGCCGAGCTGGAGCGGCGGCTCGGCAAGGAGGCCCGCCCGGTCATCCTCGGCCACGTCCAGCGCGGCGGTACGCCCACCGCGTACGACCGGGTGCTGGCCACCCGCTTCGGCTGGCACGCCGTCGAGGCCGCCCACCGCGGCGACTTCGGCATGATGACGGCGCTGCGCGGCACCGACATCAGCATGGTGCCGATCGCCGAGGCCGTCACCGCGCTGAAGACCGTCCCGGCCCACCGCATGGACGAGGCCGAGTCCGTCTTCTGAGCCACATCCTGTACGGTCCCCGCCCGACCCGGGGGGACGGAGTCGATCAGGGGGGTAGGGAGTACCGGCGGGATGGGCGGCTTAACGGACCGTGTGTGGCTGCGCTACGCGATCCTCTTCGCACTGATCACCGCGCTGGTCACCGGTGCCAACATCGCGATCGGCAGCCGGGGCGGCGGCCATCTCGCCGCCAACCGCGACCAGTTGCGGAAGGCCTGCGACGGCGCCCTGCCGTACGGCGACCTCCAGGGGCTGGTGCGCGACGCCCGGCCCGGTGAACTGCGCCAGCACGGCACCATGCTCGCCCCCGGCCAGCAGAGCCGCTCCCTGCTCGACTGCTCGCTGTCCTGGGGCGGCGGCAACGGCGTCACCGTCCACGCCGAGGCGCTGGTCTCGGACGTGCCCCAGGGCATGGAGACCCGCCAGATCCTGGGCCCCGGCCCCGGCGGCACCTTCACGGCGCCCGGCACCACCGGCCGGTACGGCGCGCGGGGCGCCTGGCTGGTCGCCGAATGCCAGGGCGGGCTGGACGGCCGGGTCCGGCCGACGACCGATCTGTACGTCACGGCCAAGGTCGCCGACGGAAGCGCCGGGGCGGCGGCCGGGGCGAACCGTACGACGGCGCTCACCGGCTTCCGCACCGCCGTCCACGTCGCCAACGCCATCACCAGGGCGCAGCGCTGCGGCGGGCCCCCGCTGGACCCGCCGAACCGGGTCGTGGCCACGGCCGGTGACCAGGGTGAGGGCGGATCGACGGGGCCCGCTTCGCGGCGGTGCGACTGGATCAGCCCGTCCTCGGTCCCCGGGCTCCGGCCCGGGGCGTGGGCCACGCGCGGCGACGCACAGGACTCCACCTCCTTGAGCGCCTGCACCGGCGAATGGGACCCGGACGCCCGGCACAACAAGGGCGTGGCGCCGCGGGACTGGCAGATCACCGGGGTCGAGGCGGCCAGCTGGGCCGGGGTGCTGGGCCGGTCCGCGTACGACTCGTACGAACGCGAGGGCCATGTGCCCGGCTGGGGCGCGGCGGACGGGGATAACCGGCTCGTGGACGCCGAAACCGGAGCGGACGACGACGCCGAATCCGGGGCAGCGGAAGCAGAGGAAACGGACGCGGGGGACCGGGTCGACCGCGTCCCCTCCTACCTCACCCGTCCCCAACTCGCCCTGTGGGCCCGGTCGGTGTGCGGCGGCCGGGTCACCTACCACCGCGTCTCCGTCCTGCCCCGGCTGCGCATACCCGACGGCGAGACGGTCCCGCTCGGCCCCGAGCGGCGCGCCGCGCTCTCCGAGACCGCGCACACGCTGCTGGCCCGCTATCTGGGTGCCGTGGACGGCTGGCCGAAGACGGCGGGCTGCCGCGACACCACGGTCCTCGGGGAGGTGGAGGAATGGCACTGACCACCGGGCCGCGGTCGCTGGTCACCCAGCGGCAGGTGCGCGGCATGACGGCGGCCGCGCTCGTCCTGGCGGTCCTCACCGGCGTGATCGTCTGGTTCGCGGGCAGCGACGACCGGGCCCTCGACGAGGCGTGCGGCGGGGCGCTCGCGGCGGACGAGGTCCGCACGGTGCTCGGCGACAGCGGTATGGACGTGACCAGCGGCACCGAGGGCACCTTCGGCGGTGACAGCAGCGACAGCGGCAGTGGCGGCAGCAGTGGCAGCGGCAACAGCGGCGGCAGCTCCCTGGCCGTGCGCTGCGCCGTGACCGCCGAGGGCAGGGGCCGCGTCGGCGTCACCATCGCCGGGGCGCCCCGCCCCCGCGCCGAGCACGGGACCGGCGAGCTGTACACCGCCGTACCCGCCCGCGACACCCTCCCCGTACCCATAGGCCACGGCTGGTCCGGCCTCCTCGCCACCGACAACGCCCGCCAGGGCGACCGCGGGGACGGCAGGGCCACCGCGGCCGTGCTGCTCGACTGCGCCCGGGGCGGCCGCAGTCTGCTGATCACCGTCGAGACCACGCTCCGCGGCGCGACCCTGGACGACCCCGCCACCCGGCCCTCGTTCGTCCGCACCGCCATCGCCACCGCCCGCCGGGCCGACGACCGCTGGAACTGCGGCGCCCGGCTGGGCAAACCGGTCCGCGGCGTGGGCCTGCCGGTGAACGCGGACGAGTACGAACCGCTGCTCGGCGCCACCGGCACCTGCGCGACCGTCCCCACCGCCGCCCGCTCCGCCGTCTCCACGGCCCGCGAGACCGCCCGGGCCCGCGCCCCGCGCGAGATCTGCGCCCTCGGCGCCCGCGACGGCGCGCCCCGCTACCGGCTGGACGCGTACTACGGGCCGTACGCGGAGGACGCCCGCGCCCAGTACACCCGGAACGGCGGCGAGGGCGTGACCCCCGCCGACAAACCCGCCGGACGGCTCGGCCGGAGCGCGTACTGGGCCGGGGCCGACTGCCCGGACGGCGCCCGGCGCGCCCTGTACCTGATCCGCGCCGACGACGCCGACGGCGACGCCCGCGCCCGCCCCGACCTCGGCTACGAACGCGCGGCCCTGTCCGCCTTCGCCGCCCGGTCGGCCGAGGACCACGGCTGCGCGGCGCCCGTCACCCCTTGAGGACGGTCGTCTTGAGGACGGTCGTCATCCCTTGACGGCGCCGCCGAACGCGAAGCCGCCGCCCAGCCGCCGGGAGATGAGCACGTACAGCAGCAGCACCGGGGTCGAGTAGAGGATCGAGAACGCGGCGAGCTGCCCGTAGACGATCTGCCCGTAGTTGCCGAAGAAGGTGAAGATCGAGACGGACGCGGGGAGTTGCTCGGGGGAGAGCAGCAGCATGAAGGGGACGAAGAAGTTGCCCCACATCATGATGAAGCTGTAGATCGTCACGACCGTGATGCCCGGGCCCATCAGCGGCAGGACGACCCGCGTCAGGCTCTGCGCCCAGGACGCGCCGTCCGTCCAGGCCGCCTCCTCCAGGATCACCGGCACACCGTCCATGAAGTTCTTCATCAGCCAGATCGCGAAGGGCAGTTGTGAGGCGGCGAGGAAGAGCGCGGTGCCGGACATGGTGTCGATCAGGTCGACCTGGACGAAGAGCCCGTAGACCGGGACCATGATCGCGGTGATCGGCAGACAGGTCGTGAACAGCACGGTCATCAGATACGGCCGCACCAGCCCCGACCGGAACCGTGACAGCGGATAGGCGGCGAGCGCCGCGCACGCGACGGTCAGCGCGGTGGCGCTGCCGCACAGCACCAGGCTGTTGAGCATCGGCGTGAACGTGATCTCGTCCGTCCACACCGCCGAGAAGTTGTCGAGCGTCGGGCTGCCGGGCGCCGCCACCCGTAACGTCGCCTCGCCGTCGACCGAGGCGAGCAGCAGCCAGGCCAGCGGGAGGACGAAGGCCGCCCCGACGACCAGCAGCGCGGCGTCGGCCGCGAGTCGGCGGCGCAGCCGCGGCGACCAGAGACGCGGCGACCAGCGCCGTGGCGTCCCTGAGGGACGGGAAGACCGGAGGGGACGGGACCGCGGGCGGGCGGAGAGCACGGACAACCTCGGACCTCCTCGCGCGCTCGCGAGCGCGGTCGATCGGCGTCCGTCCATGAAACCGCTCGCCCGGCGGGGAGGGGAAGACGGAGGTGCCACCGAAAACCCCCACCCGGCCTGTCGTTCTATTGCGTCGCCGCTGCCGGGCGGCCGGGAAGAGACGCGGGCACCTCCACCGGCTGGTCGCCGCGGATCTGCTCGAAGAGCCGTTTGGCCTGCGCGTCGTCCCACTGCACGGCGCTGCCCTTGGAGGTGCGCAGATTGGTGTTGGACACCGGGACGTTGAGCCGCTTGCCGTTGCCCGTGGTGGCGCCCTTCATCGCCTGGAACAGCGACATCAGGTTCTCCAGGTTCATCTTCTTGTCCACGATGAGCGTGTCCAGCCCCGCGCTGACGGTCGGGAACGCCGCGAACGGGTTGGCCAGCACGCCCGGGGTGGCGGCCTTCTCCGCGAGGGCGGCCAGGAACTTCTGCTGGTTCGCGGTCCGTCCCAGGTCGCCGTTGGCCTCCTGCTTGCGCTGCCGGACGAACGAGAGCGCCTTGCCGCCGTCGAGGATCTGGCAGCCCTTCTTCAGATCCAGGCCGGACTTCTCGTCCTTGATGTCGCGGTCCACGCACATCCGTACGCCGCCGACCGCGTCCACGATGTCCACGAAGCCGCCGAAGCCGATCTCCGCGTAGTGGTTGATGTGCAGTCCCGTGTTGCGCTCGATGGTCTGGACGAGCAGATCGGGGCCGCCCCGCGAATAGGCCGCGTTGAGCTTGTTCTGCTCCTCGCCGTAGCGCTTGCCGGTCTCGGGGCGGACGTACGAGGGGACGCGCACCCAGGAGTCGCGCGGCAGGCTCAGCATCGTGGTGCCGTTGGCGCCGGTGTGCAGCACCATCATCGAGTCGGTACGGCCGCCCTCGGCCGAGCCGGTGCGCAGCGTCTGCTTGGCCTCGGCGGACAGGCCCGCACGGCTGTCGGAGCCCACGATGAGGTAGTTGGTGCCCTTGCCGAGCGGCGGGCGGTTCGGGGCGTTGTCGAGGTCGACGTCGCGGTTCATCTGGGTGTCGACCCAGATGTAGGCGCTGCCGGAGGCGACGAGCAGCGCCGAGACCATGACCATCGCCAGCCGGGTGAGCCTGCGGCGCCGGCTGAGCGGTTCTCTGGGGGCGCGCCGCCGCAGGACGGGAGGCTCGGGGTCGTCCTCGTACGGGGTCCGCTGGGCCGGGATGTCCGGGCGCCGGGCGGGGGTGGGGGTGGGGGCGTCCGAGCGCCACAGCCCGGCGTCGGTCCGGACCGGCTGGGTGAGGCCCGGAATCCGCTGGGTGGCGCCCGGTCCCGGCGGCCCGGCACCCGGTCCCGGCGGGCGGATGCCCGGGACCTGCTGGGTGGCCCCCTGCCCTGGCGGGTGGATGCCCGGGACCTGCTGGGTGGCCCCCTGCCCTGGCGGGTGGATGCCCGGGACCTGCTGGGTGGCGCCCGGTCCTGGTGGGACGATCCCCGGGACCTGCTGAGTGGCGCCCGCACCCGGCCATGGCCCGACCGTGCCCGGGGTCGGCGGCGGGGGCGGCGGAGGGTTGGGCGCGGGCGGCACGACGGGGAACGACTCGGTCGGTGCGTTGGCCGTCTCCCGGGCGCTCGCGGCCCCTCCCGTCCCGCCCGTCGCTCCCGTTCCTCTGGTTTCCCGCGTCGGCTGCTGCTGGAGGTATGCCGCCGTGCCCCGCTGCCGCTGTTCGTCCGGGGTGATGTGGCTCGGTGGCGTCTCGCCGCCGTGCCCGTTCGCGTTCGCCCGCCCGTCCCGCCGGTCACTCATGGGGGCAGCCTCCCTTCGCATGGAAACGTCCGTATGCCTGCTGCCCATTGATACGGTCGCGGGCGCCCGTTATCTCGATGTCAGGCTCTGGTATGCGGGCGCTGTGCCGAGCGTCTCGCCCGCCGTCCCGGATCGCTGGATGCGGTGCCACTTCAGCCGGGCGCCGAGCAGCAGGGCGACCACGGACTGGATGACCACCAGATACATCAACTGCCGGTAGGCGAAGAGCTGGAAGGGCAGCGTCCACAGGGTCCGCATCC
>Ga0307508_10002290_pt1 | contig 20329 bp, 23 predicted proteins | sample 9_EM_MG_FD_203089 | JGI IMG/M metagenome (GOLD analysis project Ga0307508, IMG submission 203089) | Populus trichocarpa ectomycorrhiza microbial communities from riparian zone in the Pacific Northwest, United States - 9_EM | ecosystem: Host-associated > Plants > Roots > Unclassified | place...
AGGAGGAGGATGAGGAGGAGGATGAGGAGGAGGATGAGGAGGAGGATGAGGAGGAGGATGAGGAGGAGGATGAGGAGGAGGATGAGGAGGAGGATGAGGAGGAGGATGAGGATGAGGAGGAGGATGAGGATGAGGAGGAGGAGGAGGATGAGGAGGAGGATGAGGAGAAGGATGAGGAGGAGGAGGAGGAGGAGGAGGACTATCCGACATGCGCCCATATACCTATTTTCTGCGGATAAAAATCTGGTTCAAACGAAACGTGCGGTTGTAGATTTACGAAGGTAGATCGTATAAAGAGAGAGAAAAACAAAAGGAAAGAACGTCTCCTCTCGTCCCGGCTCGTCTTTACTCTCTCGCACTTGTTTGTCTTCCTGCTCCACTTCGTCTTCGCGCTCCGGCTCCTGGCTCTCGGCTAGGGACGCCCCCTCCGAGCCCTGGCTCTGGGCTACCTTTTGCTCCCCTCGCGGTTCGCCCTGCGCCCCTCTCAGTTGTGCGCAGAAGGTGCAGAATCGGTTGGGTGCACCGCTCATCCGCGAACAGGTCCCGGATCTTGAACTAGATCTTTCCCTCTACGCCAAAAAGTGTCACTAGAAAGCCCGGTATTACACGCTGGCAATAACAGTCGATCCAGCGCTGGAATGTAGCTTCTGATAGGAAAGCTTCCCAAAGGGCAGCCAGGATTTGACAGCTGTCTTTGGAACGATTCAAGTGCCATGGCCAAAACGCTGCTGGGTACAGTAAGAGGTGACGATCGCGGCAACGTCCTTCTCGTATTTCAAGGGTTATTCCATATCTGTCCAAGATATCTCGAAGAGCAAACTAGCGAAAGGAAGATTTTGGCGATTTCGGTATGCGAATCGATTATCGACCTCGAGTTGCTGGGTTCAGGCCTCGCAGTCGCCCGTACCGTCCGTCTTGAGGCCTGCCCGGGACTGGACTACGGCCGCTAGTCCTGGCAGTCTAAAGACGGCCGTCCCGTAGACATTTTTCAGTGAGGACCGGACGGACTGCCGGGCCCGGCCCCCCCTGCCCCGCTCCGGTCTCCGGTCTCGGGGTGGGTGCGCTGTTGATTCAGTGGTATTTGCGGGGAGCCACAGCGTACCACAACTACTGTCAGAATCATGGGCGTCCGGAGATGACAGCTGCCTGAGTCCGAGCACCGGCTCGGGAGACAGTCTTCCGCCCTTTCCCCCTGGCAAGTCCCCGAGGCCGTTGTATATAGAGAAAATTTTCTGCCTTCGACTATGTATCAATCAAGCAATTCACTATCTTCATCTCTATCGATCCCTATATTCCGACAACTACTTACATAGTGCGGATATAAAGTCGATGGGTAGCTACCGAGAAGCACGAAGGGGGTGGAAAAAGTTGTAATTGTCACGGTGATCGGACAAGAGATGGTAGAGAGGAGAAATCGTGCGCTCATTTCTGCGACCTTTGTGGTTTTATATATCGCTCACCTTGTCCCCACCTGCCTCTGTCTCCTCCACATGCTTGGTCAATTCTGCTCAGTCACGGCAATCTCAGAGCTGCTAGTATGTATCATCTCTTCGTATGTCCATGACTCGCTGCCGCCCATTGGTGGGGGGAGTAATTCGGGGTTGACAAGGAGTTGTCGCCGGGAAGCCGAATCCGCGGGGCGAGCGGTTAGCATAAAGTGCATCATCTTCGGCATAGGAATCGGTACTGGTGAGCTGGGTGGTGCCGGTGGGCTGGATGTCAGGCGCGCCGGGTCGAGACGGGGGTAGGAATACATAGTGGCTGGTGAGTGGGGTCTTGCATACCCCGCCGGAGTAAAGTTTTCACCCTAAACCGAATTTTTTTACAGTCTTCGGCAGTCCGTCCAAATCCTATACCAGGACGGACTAGGGCAGTGGGGACCCTACCCGGGATGGGACCGTCCTAAAAGACTGCCGGGCCCGGCCGGGCGGGACGGACTATTGCGAGGCCTGGCTGGGTTTCCAAATGTTCTTCCACTGGAAGGTGGGCAAACCGGGAAACATTCAGGCGTTCGTCCAAAATGAGGTTTTGGCAAGCTTTCAACAAATCAGTCGCCCTTACAGCCGTGCATTTGCGGAACAGCTCTGCTGTTACTGTCTCGTTGCCCCGCTTCGACCGGCACCCGCCGCCCCCCCCTTCCCTAGAGCCGTCGATTTCGACCGCGACAGCGGATTCTCCCGTGTAATCGTAAGTGATCCTCCCAATTTCAACCAGTTCCAACTCGATTCACCGTATTCGCTCGTCTCGTCACGGGATCTTCTCCGTCGCTTGCTGTGGCGCTAAGTCGTCAACTTTGTTCGAAAGAACACTTCACAGAGAGATGTAGATCAATGGGCCCCGATATCGCCGGCCCCCGCGTTTACCGCTGGCTTCTGAGGAGGTACTTTCGACGCAAGAGTCGTTGCCGGTTGCCTCGCTTCTCTCTCACCCCCTTCCTACTTTCTTACAGGATCGGCTCCGTAGCACGATTCACCGTCTTCGCTTGTCTCGCGGAATCCGCCCGCTGCTTGTCTCGCAGTACGTAATGCTTCCCTCCTTGCCCTCCTTCGCTCATATAACGTAAGTAGGAGGATTCGTTGCTCGTTTCGCAGAATTCGCTTGTAGTGGAAGTGTTGCTACCAGTTGAGGGGGATCGAGAAGCATATGTATCCATTCGGAAGAGGGCCGCCGGATCCTTGTGGGATGTAGCTAGCCCGCTATTCTAGGCTAAGCTATTCTAGGCTAGCGTATATCGACTAGTGCCTGTAACCGAATTCCACTCCTATGACCGAAACCTGCCGTTGAGGAGGAGGATTCATCCGTCCAGATAACTCCCTTCCACTCCTCCTTAGTCCAATGCAGTCTGGCTTGACACCAAGCAACCCGTTTCGGTTTGTTGTCCGGTTTTACGTTGAACTTCGTTCTTGGTACACAGTTGTGATCCCAGTGAAGCCACGACACCCCGCATAGCCCCGGACCACAGGCGCAGCCCATCCCCATGCAGACCGCCCCAAGCCTAGACGCCGAGCATGGGAGCCGTGGGTAACAAAGGCAACGAGACGGGCTTTCTCTCCATCGTCGAATATCGGAGGTCTGCCGGATCGTTTCCTGTTCGAAGGAGTGCCATGCTGGTTATAACAGTGATATATTCTTGAGGCCGTTCGAGGATCTCTTCCTATTTGCCTCCAGCACCATCTGGCATGTTCACGTAGAAATAACACGCATCCGTTCGCCCCAGGTGGTTTCTCGGTGCCTCACTCCAACTGCCGGATCACGGACTCCCTTCTGCTTCATGGTTGGGCATTTCGTGCAACGGTGACTTCGCGTGACTGAACGATGACTTTTGACGAGCGGACGGGCGGTGGACAATTGATGATGTTGATGAAGTTTGATGTCCGCCCCGATGAATTCTCAGCTCCTAGCCATGCCAACCCCCCCGGCCAGCAATACGCGCTCCAGGGGAGGAAACACATCGCCGCGCTGCGAAGGGCCAGGCCGGGCATCGTCATCGAGATTCGGTGGTGCCCGGCGCATAAAGGAATTGCCAGCAACGAGAAGGCCGACGAGTGGGCAAAGATTGCGGCGGAGGAGCCTGACACCCGCCGGGTAGAATGGCTGAGCTACTCGGACCGGGCTGAGGCGCGCGCAGTGCCTCTCCAAAGGTCTGTTGCTAACCTCAGGTCTTCAGGCGGGAGATCTCCGAGAAGAAGTGGGCGGAGGCACGCCAGTGGGCTGCAGGCCGGCTTCCAAGACGAAATACCGGATGCCGAAAAGCTAGAAGCCGGACGGCACGGTGGCTGGGAGCACTAGGAGGCTCGCCTTGCGGTTCTACCAGATCAAGACGGGGCACTGCCTGTCGGGCAGTGCCTCCACTGGACGGAGAGCCGGCCCACCCCGCAGTGCTGGTGGTGCCGGCACCGGATTCAGACTCGGGAGCACCTCTTCAAGGTGTGTGTCTGGTCCGGAGTGGAAGGCCCGACGGAAGATCCTGTGGGGAGGTGAGGAAGGAGACTAGGAGGTGGAAGAGCTGGTGGAAGATCCGGGACCTCTTGGGCGACGGGGAGGCGCAGCCGGGCGGTACTAGTCTTCCTCTCTGCCACAGATGTGGGAAGGCGAGAGCCGGCCGAGGAGGACACGGTGAGCGAGGCTGAGGAGCCGGGCACCGGGGGGGAGCCACAATTCTTCCTCCCCACGCCTGACTTCATGGCGCCCGCAGGAGAGGAGTAGGGTGGGTTGCGGCTGCTCCTTTGTTTCTCTCTCTTGTCTCCCATGCTCGTTCGGTCTTCTTTCCTTTGTAATTTCCCTGGTTCGCAATACATACATTTTCGTGGGATAGGCCTGGGCGGAGGGCAAAGCGGAGCTTGCAACGCCGCCACCGCGCGGACAGCGGACGGGGAAATGTACATAATCTCGCCCTGATCCAGATAGGTCCATCCGGACTGCGCTGGAGAGGGGGCGGCATGCGAGTAATGAATAAGCCAAAAAAAATCGCCCCAACCCCCACCAAGCACCCACTACTAAGCGACTATAATGGTGTGAGGCAGCACTTACCTTATGTAGAGTAGATACACCCGTGTACTTCGATGCAATGACGCCTGCGTGCATACATATTCAGCAGGGCGATGGTCGTGATTCGCCTAGCAGGGGTCCCAACAGTCCAGCCGGTCCTGGCCTCGGCCTGGAGTGGTCAGCGAGAAGCAGTCCACCCTGGCCCACGTGCCCACGGGGATCGGTTGCAGTGTGCATGCAGGGATGTCGAATTCTACCCTATTCGGCAACCACTCCAGCCACAGCCACAGCCACACATATTAAATAATAAATAAAAATTACTTTTGATGTTGGATTTTGTTATGGGAAAGGGGTAAGTGAAATGTGCACGGCACGCGGTAAACTCGGACTTTCATCCCCATTACTACATACAACCACGATTACATCTATTTCGCGTCTGCTTTGCCATGACTTCCACCTTGATCTCTATTCCCGAGAATGCCGAATTTTGGTGCAACAAATTATTTTATCCACACTCTTATCGTTCTGACAGCGGAAGAATTTGATACGTACTGTGACCACTCGAAAGTACAGTGTGCACAAAACGCAGCAGTTGTTCATCACAGCGGATCGGCGAAGTTGCTGTACAGAGATACGAGTGCCGATTAAGAAAATTAAGAAGGGGGCTAACCCTCCTCTACCGAAAGATGAGTAAAGAAGATACGGAACAAAGGCACGACAGCCTGGACTTTGCCAGGTCGGAATCAAAGTTACGCGTACGGTCAACAAACGAACCTCTTTATTAGAAGCCAGGGAGATTGCACCTTCTGCTCTGCCAACTCAACTGGCGATGGCAGAATCATCGAAGGGATATCAACCGGCACAGGTTATGAATACGTTGGAAGAAGTCGGCACACCCCATGGCTCCGAACGCCTGATTGCGGTTGGTGGAACGCACATGACACGGCAAGAACGTGAAAAAGAGGGTGCATTTTTTATTAATATATTAATTGTTTCGTTTAGAAAACTACAAAACGTGACGAGGCCTTCCCCGATCGGACGAATGTATATATTTGAAGACTACCATCTTGCGGCAGGATGTTGATGAAGCGTTCCGTCTCCTTGGGGGGAGGGGGAGGCTGCGTGGGGATTATACAACACCAGGAAATGTAAACGAACCGCTGGATGATTGTTGCCCGAACATATTGTAAAGAATGGGAGACCGTGGGAATTATAATCAAAACTTTTTTTTAATTCACAAAACCCTTGCGCTTGCGGGTTGAGAGGGGAGTGACTCGTGAGTGATGAAAAATGGGTTCTATCCGGAGTTCTTTGCTTGGTGATAGTTTTACTTGGTGATAGTTTGATGCGGGTGATCATTTTCGCCCTTTCCGCAACAAACACTAACATCGAAGTAAATTTTTTTTTTTTTAATAAGTGTGGCTGTGGCTGGAGTAGTTGCCGAATAAGGCACCCCTGCATGCACCCAGGAACCGATCCCGCCCACGGCCTTATTTGGAGCCGCCCTGGTCTGGACTGGGTCGGTCGGCGGGCTGCGCAAACGAGGGAGATCTCATGATCCGCTAGCGTCTTTATCATATCTTGGGCGGGGAGTGGGGTTTCAGGCGTTGGACTGCAACCAGGAGCTTTCGGCCACCACTGCAACAGACGGGGGGTTGCACACGTCGGACAAGCACTGGAAAGATAAGGCAAACATGATTATCTTAAAATTCTGCTAATCGGAGAAGAGATGGTGGAGCTGTAAGTGAAATCTGGTTGGCATTTCTTGTGTTGCGGGTGGTTTCCAGGTTTTGGGGCCCTGCTACTGAGAGCTTTCGGGCACCGCAACAACAACTGAAAGAAAACCTTATACAACTGGAGAAGCACCGAGAAGATAAGGCCCAAGCTGTCCTTTGTCCTCCGCCCAGGCTGAGGCCCTTAGTATATAGAAACTGCCTACGTCCATGCATCTTTAATCGAATCAGCCATCTTCATCTCTATGGCTATATTCCAACACCGATCTCACTCCGGAGGCCTTAGCGCTCTGGAGTCTGCAGCGGTTGACTTGCGGATCCCCGCGGCGACGCTTGATGGTGCTTTTTTCTTAACCACTGTACTAGCGTTGGCCCACGGGCGCCCGTCGTCCGGCCTGGGTCAGGGCAGTCCGACCACTGGGCCCGTCCGGCCGGACTGGGTCATCAGAAAGCCCGGCCCGGACTGGACCATCCCAAAAGCCCGCGGGCTGGCCGGACTATTGAGACCCCTGCGTTTGACCCTCCACCTGTCCCTCGAGGGAAGCAATCCTCGTGTCCCGCGCCGCGTTCCTCATCTTCAGCTCTGCTACCGTCGTCTCCAGCGCCGCCACCGCCGTCTCCAGCCCCCCGAGCCGCCCAGCAAGGTGCAAACCGCTACGGGTTCTCGCCATAAAATTTCCGCCCGCCTCTTCAACCTCTAGCTCATGCGTGTCAAGCTCCTGTTGTAGCGCATCTTTACCGCTCTGTCTCATTTCTTCCTCCCCCCATTTCAATTTGTGTAGCCAGTACGGCATCACATTCGGTGTCCGATTCGGCGCTGGGTTCTTCGTCGTCGGAAGCGGAAGCGGCTGCATTCTTCTTGGTGTGATCTTCAAGATGCATGAGGAGAGTGGCTTTAGGTCCGTTGCTATCAAGGTTCAAGCGGCGACAAGCTTGCTGAAGTTGCATCTTCGTTGCGGATTTCGAAGCCTCGTGGACGGTTCGGATGAGGCGGTGAAGTGGAGTAAGCTCCCGTCGTTGTGGCGTTGCGAATGAGCTGCTGGGATTGGCCTCAGGTAAGTACATAGACAGGTGTGAGGAGGAGGATTTGGAAGTGGAACTGAAAACACGGACTGGTTTGGTTGTTGGTGTCAGTAGGTAGCGTGAGGAGCAAGAAGGAAAGGGTTTGGTTGTTGGTCTAGACAAGGCGGGCTGCAAGAGGAAAAAGGCTTGGTTTGCCTTATCTTATCGATCGGAACTGCAGCCCAGCTGATCTAGTTAGCCCACAGGTTGACACGTGCTGCAAGACTTCCGTTATGTTTAGTACGGTTACACCCAGCGACTTGATTTTCCCACCCCACCATGCGCTTCATGCCGCATCTGCCGTTTTTTTTTCTTGTTTAATCATTTTTCGCAGGCGACCTAGAGAGATAGATCATGGCCCTGTCCACAGTCCGCGCACGGCGGCTCGCTGCAAGCTCCCCTTTGCCCTCCGCCCAGGCTTGTCCCAAAAGATGTGATCGATGCGCACCAACGAAATGACGGAGGAAAAGAGCTCCGACAAAAGAAAGAGACCAAAGAAAAGCACACACCTGTGCCCTACTCCTCGCCAGCGGATGCCATGAAAGAGGGCATAGGCAGGAACAGCGGTGGTTCCGCCCCCGCACCCACAGCCTCTGCCTCCGCCCTCCACTCTTCTTCCCGCTCCCAGCGCTCCCGGAGATTCCATTCGGACACGTCGCTTCCCACATCGTCCTCTTCCACACCCGGCACTAGCCTTCCCACGTCCGTAGAAGAAAGGAAATCCAGCACTGCCTGACCACACCTTCCATCTGCGAACAGATCCCGGATCTTCCACCAGCTCTTCCACCTTCCTGTCTCCTTCCGCACCTCCGCCCACAGGATCTTCTGCTAGCCCTTCCACTTCGGACACACTTTGAAGAGGTGGTCTCTCGTCTGCTTTGGCCAGTGGGGCGGCTTTTTGACCAGTGCAAGTACTGTCCGATCCGGCAGTGCCCCGTCTTCAGCTGGTAAAACCTAGAGGCGAGCCTCTTGGTGCTACCCGCCACCATGCCATCGGGCTTCTGGCTCTTAGGCATGCAAGAGGCGGATGGATGAGGCGAGGGGAGCGGGGGTGGGGGTGGGGGTGGGGGTGGGTGGGGGAGCAAATGGGGTGCTTCCCTTGATTCTTTTCTCTTTTGTCTCTGGCGGACGAAGGGAGTGAGAGCTGAAGGAGCGAAGGGGTCGATTTCTTTTGCTTTTGTTTTTCCTATGCTGTTTCCTCTTGTTTCCTGGGCGCGCGTCGATCTTCGGGAAAGGCCAGGGCAGGGGCAGGGGCCCACAACGAGCCGCTTGCGGAATTTTGGTTGTAGTTAGCCGCCATGATCTACATATTTGGAGGCTCCATCTGCTCGCCGCATCCGCTCGCCACCGTCCACTTGCCACCACCCACCGGCCGACATGCACTGGCCGCGACGCATTCACCGCCATGCACTCACTGCCGTCCACCAGAGTTCTCAATTATGCGCCACCCGATTCCGCCTACTTGAAACCCGGAAATCTACACACAACCCCAAGGAATGCCCACTGGATTTCGCTTATAGCTTCACTGTCCCTCCTCTGATAGGATTTTTAGGTAATCGTGTTGTTGGAAAAGCCCCTCGGCGCTGGATGTATGGGAGCTGCTAGAGTTGAGAGGGTGGTGTTACCATGGGAATGATGGGGCTAAGCGGGCAGTGTGGATGTACCTAGTGTTCTCGGTTCGGCGGGCTTCTTCTGTTCTGTACTCTTACAACCTCCTACATAGCAACTGAGATTGTCCCCGTTCGAACCCTACCACAACGTGAAGAATCCTATCTACGCACACCTACACCTACGGCCATAATCATTCAACACGTGTTCCTCTCCTCTTTCCGGTGCTCTTCTCTGTGTGTACGATTTGCTGTCTTTTGTTGTGGGGATGGCCGAAAGCTGGATCTCTGTAATAGGTTGGTTAGTTGTAGTTATGGCCCAAAACCCGGAAACTCACCAACGAGCCCACATAATTCGCTTATAGCTACACCATATCTGCTCCGATCAACAGAATTTCTAGATCATGTTGTTCACCTTCTCTTTCCAGTACTCTCACACATGAGTACAATCCTCTATGTCTTGTTGTGGTAGCCGATCGCTCCCTGCAAAGGCAATAGGATGCCATCATGAGATCCCATCCCACTCTCCTTGGATGTACCGTATCGTTAGCAGCTATCAATAGTAGATCTTGTGGGCAGCAGTGCGGAAGGAGACCAAGAGGGGGGAGAGCCGGTGGAGGATCCGGGACCTCCTCGCCGATGGGAGGTGCAGCCAGGCGGTACTAGACTTCCTCTCCACTACGGATGTGGGAAGGCTGGTCCCGGCTGAGGAAGACGTAGGGAGCGAGGTGTCGGAATGGGAGCTCCGGGAGCTCCCGGCGGGAAGAGATGAGAAGGGCGGAGGCAGAGGCGCTGGGTAGTGAGGAGAGACTACCGCTGTTCCCACTCACGCCCTCTTTCATGGCATCGGCAGACGGGGAGTAGGTGGGGGCCAGAATTTCTTTTTTTTTTGTAAATCCCCTTGGTGCGTTTCTATTCTTTCTCTGGACAGGCCTGGGCGGAAGGCAAAGGGGAGCTTGCAATGAGCCGCCATGCGTGGACTGCAGACAAGAAACGGACTGTACATATCTTCGCGCGAATAATGACTAAACAAATAACCACAAGTCGCAACACCGATATCATGCTCCGCGCCGCCAATGCCAATACATCCGTCCCCTTTTCGGCGGAAACTTTCGATGCATTTCAGCCATAGATAGAGCTAGACAGGAGCAGGGTAGGGTTTCTGAGGGGGGGCACTGTGGTAAAACAGGAGAGGCTCCAGTACCACAAATACGAGGCGCTAGCACACTACATATACAATTCATGGCAATGGTCACTTATACCGAAAAGGAAACGCTGCGAATCCGAGGTTTTTAGATCTCCATCTCCAACGTGAACACGCAGGAGTGAACACGGTCGCTAGTGCTATCGCCGATCGTTTCTATGGAATACGAAAGACAGGTGGAATGGCTGCTGAAGCGATGTCGGACATGTTTTCTTGAACGTCAGACCCGATCCTGCGCCCCTCTTCAACCAATCATCTTCAACCGTACACTCGAACGTGTTCAAATCGATTTGGTGGATTTCCGCTACGAGCCGCATGGTCAATACAAGTACGGCGGTCCGTAGCGACACAAAGGATCAAAACCCCTACAATTACATTTTGATATTTTGCAATACTTGCAAGCGCCCATCAGCAACACATCAAAAATCGAAATGTCTAAGTACCCCAACAAATAAAAGAGAGAGCGCGCCACATTAAAAAGAGAGAGAGAGAGCGAAAAATTAAATAAGAGAGAGAGAGCCACATTAAATAAAAGAGCCAGCGCGCCACATCATTGCCGGTTGAGCCATGGTTGCTGCCCCGGATAGACAATATCCTCCTCGAGCGCAGCCACATCTGCGAGGAGATCAAGTTCCTCAGCTCCTTCGGGAAATGCAGCAGCCGGTGGTTCCCAATCCCATGCACCGGTGGGGTGGGCTGTATGCCGGAGAATATCCTGATCCTCCGCTGCTTCTTGGAGGAAGTCGCCAGCCATCTCTCGCAGAGTGAGATAGGCCAACTCATGTCGAGAGGTGAGGAACCACTCATTATCATCCCCTCGGGCCCACATCTGGCTTTGATTGTATGGTAGCGGTGTTGCAATTCCAGCGTGAGCCAACGCTGCACCACACCAAAGCATGGTACTGGTAGGTAGATACTCATCAGGATCTGATCGGAGAATGGTTAGAGTGACTCTATTATATAGTTTGAATGCTGTCAGCTTACCCCATGCACCTATTCCACTCCGATTTTTCACCTCCGACACCACTGCAGGATCAATGGGCTGCTGATAGTCATGGACTCCTTCTGCTGGGAGGTTGTACAGTACGTTTGGCTGTCCAGTTGGTAGATACGGCCTACCAGGAGTTAGACCAAAAGGTAATTCATAATCAGTGTAGAGAAATATACCGTGTCCGTTGTTTTCGAATCTCGTGGACATTCCACATTTCCACAAACTCGAGAACTTCGTCCTTGATGACAGGGAAGAAAACAAATGGAAGAGCGATCTCATCAGCAAGGTCGTCTTTGGTGAAGAGTCCACGGCCCTGAAGGCGGCGGAAATACAATTTCCACTTCCCCGTTTGACCCTTCGTCATCATGTTCCACCAAGATTCAATGCGCTGATTCTTGACAGATGTTCTATAGCGATATATGTCGCGAAGCGTAACTTCAGGGTAAAGAGTCTTCCACAAAAAGAGATAATATTCGGCCATCATGGGTGTTTCGGAGCCTATCTGAACGTATCATCAAGGGGAGAAAGCCATATGATTCAACTGTATCCAGATAGCCACGGAGAACCAAAACCGCAGTACGAGCAGAGACTCCAATGTATATCCAGGTGATGTAACGGGAATAAGCATCCACACTGGCATAGATCTCAATACCAAATAACACCAGCTTCATATGGCCATCCACCGACCATATATAGTTGGGCCAGGAACCCAGTACTCTCCTCGTGGAATATTCTTCTCGCCAAATTTGCTCTGAGAAAGCCCAGCGATACTCTTTTCTTCCCTGAGTATATCCCCAAGCCGATTCCGAGCAACTGACACATTCTGCTTCCACAACACTGCGTAGGTGTACTTACGCCCATGCGATTCACCTCGACCCGATGCTAAATGGTTCCGTATCGCTTCCCGCATCTCCTCGTTGTGTACGGTATGGTGTTCTCGTTCACGTCTCCAGTAAGGGTCCAAAGCACGGCGGACCTTCTCCAATCTAGTCAGTTAGAAGTTAGCAATTACTATATCACCCACATCATGTGTCGTTCTTACTGTCGTATGCTGATTTTGATCCCATCTTTCTTCTCCAACCATTGCAATATGTGCTCATCACTCAAGCACTGGTCGTAGAAGAGCTGCCATATGCACACATGATGTTCCGGGTTCCTCAGCAACTCGTCGTCTCGTTTTTTAAATTCCCACTCGGCAAAGATTCTTTTTAAGGTTGATATCGATGGGCAAACCAGAGCTGGATAGGTGTCTCCAAAGGCCTGACGGCAACTCTCCACAGTACGGCCTCCGAGAATATACCAGGAATATAGGATATCTTGCCATGGAAGCAGGTCCAACTTAGGTCTACCACCAGACATTATGAGGTAATTAGGTGTGCGGTAATAGAGGCGAATAGTTATGAGAAAGCTCGTAGAATGGAAGGCACAAGCGTATACTCATCAAGTAGGCTACGTGTCCACAGCAATCGAAACATCTCCTTCTAATTGGCTGTTAAAGGGAGCTGTTTCGATGCCAAGGAAAAAGTGAGTGCTCGGCGGTGAGTGAACACGGATACCTAGGTGACGGTAACTGAAGTTGGTTCGGTGGCGCTGACAACACCGAGTTCCACACAAACACCCACCGGTGCATGGGATTGGGAACCACTGGCTACTACATTTCCCGAAGGAGCTGAGGAACTTGATCTCCTCGTAGATGTGACTGCGCTCGAGGAGGATATTGTCTATCCGGGGCAGCAACCATGGCTCAACCGGCAATGATGTGGCGCACTCTCTCTTTTATTTGTTGGGGTACTTAGACATTTCGATTTTTGATGCATCGCCGATGGGCGCTTGCAAGTAACTATTGCAAAATGTCAAAATGTAATTGTAGGGGTTTTGATCCTTCGTGTCGCTACGGGCCGCCATACCTCTGGGCTATAACAAACAGGATTAAATCAACGAAACGCCAACCCTGGTCCCCTCAACAACCACCTCTTTGAGAGTTGTTAGCGGTGTCAAGTTTTTCTGCTCCGCTTTCCCGTGCCGACGGCCATTGACACGCGCCCCAATCATTGCAAGCACAACATCTTGCTCAGCGCCTGTTTGGCAAAACCGACGGTGGCCCCTTCCGTTCTGTTTGGGTGTCGCGAACGATCGGGGGGTCGTGGGCGTACCTTTGTTAAAACCGACCGTCAAACCTATGCAGTCAACGCCGCGCAAGCTACTGCGCTCCGCTTTACATCTTCGTGGGAAATGCCTGGGCGGAGGGCAAAAGGGGAGCTTGCAATGCGCCGCCACCGCGCAGACAGCGGACGGGAAAACTAGGCAAAACGTACGCCGCCATGATCTATATAGGTCATATGCGAGTATGAATAAACCAAAAAAAAGCAAGCTACTGCACGAGTGGCTGGGCATAGTTTGTGGAGATCTTCCCTCCCGATTTTCTTTCACCATGATACCTTCCTAGGAACACTTCGCACATACATATGCTCTACGATACAATCAGCAGTCCAGCATTCGTGAGTTTTGTCTACCACCGCAAACCTTTTTGTAGAAGGACGACTGACACCCCATTCCCAGGTTACGAGACATGTCGCGCAAACGTACCTCAGATAAGGGGGTTCAATAGAGATCGTTGATAGTAGAGAGTAATAGCAAGAATGGTGTTTTGCAGGCGGTGGCGTTTGCGTGATTTGCTGCCAGGTGGCTGCGAAAAGTCATGATTTTTGGTCGGCAATGGTCGTATCGCCATTTTTTACCGCTCGACTTGCCAAAAAGAGCGTTTTTTGCACGAAACATCGTGAATGGACCTTTGCATAACCTAAAAAACGTACGGCGGACTCACTGAACCCGACACGAATTCCTGTGTGACTGCTTTTGCTGTTTGCCTTGCAGTTGTACCAGCTGGCAACGGAGGCAGCTTGGGCGCCGGTTGACATATCCCATGTGCATGACCGCAGTTCAGGATCAGCGTGTGCACAGTACGCTGCGGTCGCACAGAAAACGACTGAGCAAAGAGTGTGATTTGAATGGAGGCGGAAATCACCAGTCGGGCAATTCGTTTTTACAATCCCCGCTTTTGCGACCCAGTCGTCGTGACAGCATCCGCGCGAGCGCCATTCGGCCAATATTGCATAAATTCCAACGCGAGGACTGCCAGTGGGAAAGTGGGACTGAACTGCTGTTTGCTGAAGGCTTACAGAGAAGTAGGTAGGATTCTGATCACCTATTTGTCGCCGAAGAGTTCTTGCGTTTCTACGAGCACATAATTGAGTGTACTGGCGTCATCACATTGGTGGGGAATGGGCGGTGTCTAGCTAGCGCACTGAGACGCGGTATCCGACAATCCCCCGCCAAGGTAACTGATTCGAGCCAGCGCACGGAGTTTCCTTGCAGCTGGGAGGTGTCTGGAGTGAGCCGGTGTCATGGCGAGATGTATACATAATATGTAGGTAGACACATATGTTCCTACAATAAATCTGTGCGGAATTCAAATGCCCCACGAGTTTTTGCTCCATCGGTATTGATACCAATTGCTTCGATACCAAAGCGCCAGAACTCAGACCATCACGGGCAAAGGCCTCCGCCCGCGCTTAGGCGCAGACCGCCTCAGTCGGCATCTCCCAACACCATACCGCCCGCACGACCGCCCACCCGAACGCCACCGCCACCAGAACAGTCACCACAGACTCGGGTTCGAACGCTCCGTATTTCCGGTATCCTACCAGATGTCACAGATGAAGATTTCAGGATCTATCTTAAAGATCTACTCCGATATGATGGTTTCGAACTCTCATTTGTCCCGTCAGAGGACCATGCGGTTGCGACTGTAACCCCTATAGAGGGTGAGACTTCGGCTCTTTTGAAATGCACCCCGGGCAACAGAATCCCCCTAGACTACCCAGGAGCGGCACGGTGTAGTCTAGTGGTTGATTGTGACTTTATCGGGGCGACGCCGTTGTACAGTGCAGAAGAGCCGACAGTGGAGTAACGCCGACCTCCTTACATGTAGTTATATTCAGAGCTGATGAAACTTCTAGCCTTGTTGCCGTCACTGGGCTCGCTGGCCACGCATATGGATCTTGGAAGTCGCGCAGCAATCCGCAGATGTGGCTGCGGGACTTCTTGCCATCGGACCTGCAAAAGCGGGGTCACAAAGTACGGATTCTTACCTTTGGCTACGATTCGGCGCTGCGAAACAACGCCGGCGCTACCCCATCCATCCAAAATCATGCGAGAATGCTTTTAGACAGCCTGAATAGTCAGCGCAGAGGCGAAAAGGTATGTGTACGAGGGCAATGTTGGCGGACCTCAATCAGCTGATGGATGCATCTAGGAACGGCATTGTCCCATAATCTTCATAGGCGATAGCCTTGGTGGTTTGGTGGTCAAACAGGTGGGTAAAATTGCGCTTCTCTAGGGCACTGTTGATTCTTATCTGCTACCCTCAGGCACTCGTGGATGCATCTCAGCGGAAGGGAACATACCTACGAAAACGATGAAGCCATCTTACGCTCCTGCACTGCCCTCTTTTTCTTCGGTGTGCCTAACCGAGAACTCAATACCCAGAATTTGCGGATGTTAGTGAAGGGCCAGAACATGGAATCCTTCATCAATGACCTGAGGGGAGGCTCGGAACTCCTGTGGCAGTCCTATCAGCGATTTCTACCATGCGAGCTCAAGGGTTGCCAGATTACATCGTGTTATGAGCTCAATGACACTCAATGTGTCGTCGACGATGGCAGTGGAAACTGGACAGGGAGCGGTGAGATGTTACGTGTCGTCACGCGGGAATCAGCAACATTCTCTCTACCTACCGAAGCCATCCACATGCAAATAGGGATCAGTGCGGATCACTCAAACATGGTTAAACTCAGCGACCCCTTCGATCCCAACTACAAGAGAATAAAGGACAGACTGTCAGAGTGTGTTGAGATCTCTCCGAGTATCCTTGCAGCACGTTTGGCGAAGGAAGGTACGTGAACTGCATTGCATTTTGGATACAGAAGCCAGGTAGGAAGTGATCGCTATAAGATGAGGGAACCTACGGGCTCCGAGTCGGGGTAGAGAGAAGGAGGATGCGAGCGTGCGGCAGGACAGGCAGGAAGAGCAAGGGACAAGGATGTGGTTTTCGTGTGCACTTAGTCCTTATTTTGAAAAGAAATTGTTTCTGCGCACATTGTATCGATGCTAATCAGACAATTTAGGTTCTAAGGAACCTTTATACATGGCTCCAATGTGGGCGAATCCATGTTTTGTCGGGATGGAGGAGACTTTATGCCGGCTCGAGAAGCTCCTATGTGCCGAAGGCAAAGGCCAGCCGCGTGCCGCAATGTACGGACTTGGAGGTATTGGGTATGATCCCACGCCCAGGGGAGAAAGTACCTAGTCAATGTCGGAGAGGAATTTTTAACTGGGCCTAGGAAAACGCCGATAGCAATCGAATTCTGTCGCTGGTGGAAGGCATCACAGCCAGACAGTCATAATTTCTGGATACACGGAAAATCACATGACGACTTCAATGCCAGTTATCTGAATCTGGGGCGGGAAGCTGGCGTTCTGAAGGAGGACGGACGCGGTGACGCGGATATAGTTGGACACGCGACCAGCCGAGACGACACCTCGAAGTCAGGGTTGGTGGTGGTCAAGAAGTGGCTTGAAAGTTTGGCCAGCGGTAACTGGATCATGATCATCGACAATTTCGACGAGGTCGATTCATACGCGGCGGAATACCTTCCGATGATTCGTGGTGCAATCTTATTTACGACACGCGACAAAGTCTCATCGGAAATCGTGCGTACGTCGCTCCAGAAGCTGGCGTGAATGTTGGTGCGATGAGCGAAGCGGAAGGAACGGAGATGTTTTCAAAACTCTTGTCTATCGACGAAGTCCACCCGTAAGATACCCTCGACCTTCTAGATGTTGCCTCTTGCAATAGAACAAGCGGCAGGTTATATATACGCGAGAAACTAGGGTAGACGTTCCGACCTATGTTACGATGTTCAAGGACTGCGAGAGCAATCAACACGAACTCTTGGACGACCCTCTGCTATCGACAAATGAAGATTACTATGGACCGGAGTCGCGCGCGGTGACGACAACTTGGAAAATTACCTTCAGGAAAATCCGGGAGACGAGCCCTGATTCCGTGAGGCTGCTGGAATTCATGAGTCTCCTCAGCCCAGACGACATACCCAAGGCGTTGAGTGATGTCCCATTCCTCAAGTACGGAGGTGATGTTCGATTCAATCAGGCCTTTGCGCCACTTCTCCACTTTGCGCTGATCTATCGCCTCAGTCCTTCAAATTTTCGTTTACACCGTCTTGTCGGGCTATGCATACGGAGAAACATGGATTCGGAAGGCCCGCAAAGGAGGGATGAGCTCTTAGAGATTATGTTTCCATTGCTGTACGATGGTATCCCGGAAGAGATATTTGGAAACTTCATGCAGTGCTTACAGCTCGCAACCCATGCTGCTACCGCATTGGGACACTCCCGGGAGAGCGGCCATTATTCCAAGTCCCAGTCGCGACTAATGGCACGCCTAGGAGATATTCTACAATACAAAAGAGATTCTGCAGGTGCTTTGGGGTGGTACCAGCGGGCACTTGACGGTAGTGAGAGGGTTCTCGGAAACGACCACCCCGACACTCTCGGCACTGTCAACAGCATAGCCAACGTATTTCAATTGCAAGGGGACTATGACAAGGCCTTGGTGTGGTACCAGCGGACACTTGACGGCAGGGAGAGGGCTCTCCGAAAAGACCACCCCGACACTGTCAGCACTGTCCACAACACAGCCAACTTATTTCAATCGGAAGGGGATCATGACAAGGCCTTGGTGTGGCACCAGTGGGCACTTGACGGCTTTGAGAGGGCTCTCGGAAAAGACCACCCCAACACTCTCAGGACTGTCAGCAACATAGCCAACGTATTTGGATCGCAAGGGGATTATGACAAGGCCCTGGTGTGGCACCAGCGGGCACTTGACGGCTTTGAGAAGGCTCTCGGAAAAGACCACCCCGACACTGTCAGCACTGTCAACAACGTAGCCAACATATTTCGATCGCAAGGGGATTATGACAAGGCCTTGGTGTGGCACCAGCGGGCAGTTGACGGCAACGAGAGGGTACTCGGAAAAGACCACCCCGACACCCTTAGCTCTGTCAACAACATAGCCAACGTATTTCAATTGCAAGGGGATTATGACAAGGCCTTGGTGTGGTACCAGCGGGCACTTGACGGCAGGGAGAGGGCTCTCGGAAAAGACCACCGCGACATCCTCAACTCCGTGAGCGACGTTTGCTCCTCTGTCTCACTGCGCGAGTGCCGTTTGCTCGTCTGTTCTCTGTCCGTGAGCGCCGTTTGCTCCTCCGTCTCACTCCGTGAGTGTCCTCTGCTCGTCCGTCCCACTTCGTGAGCGCCATCCGCCCACCCGTTTTCTCTCTGTGAGCACCGTCTGGTCGTCCATTCTCTGTTTGTGAGCGCCGTTCGCTTACCGGTTTTCTCTCAGTGAGCGCCGTCCGCTCGTCCGTTCTCCGTCCGTGAGCCCTGTCTGCTCACTCGTTCTCTGCCCCTGAGCGCCGTCTGCTCGTCTCACTCTGCACCTATTCAGTATGTTCGATGGTTGCCTGGTGGCCACTCACAATGTTCCGTGGACGCTATGGATATCATAGAATTCTAGCGAAAAGAAAACTCCAACCTTAATGTCTTATCCATACGGAATTGCCTTTTTCCTCTGCCACCAAGGTTTCACGTGCCGAAAGGTATCGCTTCTGTTATCTCTTCTGACCAACAGCCCATACGTCACCACCTCAATTACGTAGCATATTCACCCACTCATCCTCACAGCTGTTTCCTCTCATATCTCATCGCGACGCCTGCCGATTAGCTACCCAGTAACTCCCTTCCCACCTTGCCTCCTCACAACTCTTTACTCAAAATTACCCTATCAATCTCCAGACAGCTTTACACCACAGCCAATACGCTCTACACTATGTCTGAGTCTCAACAATTACTGCAAAATGTGCCCCCGCATCTTATGGATGAATTCCTTGCCTGGTTTGCTGACCGGGAGCCGCAGACTCAATCTAGTATCAGAATAATACCCATTACCATCTCCCTATCTCCAGTTTTTGCGATTTTCGCTAACTTTTGGCGTCTGAGCTAGGTGCTGGCACCACTCCTCCCGTCTCCATACAGAGATCTGTTGAGATGTCCAATTTGATCGATCCGGAACTCGCTTCTGCAACTGTACATTCGGCCACCCAAAACGCTACTGCTACACTCTCAGGCCATCAATCCCTGAATGCCCCAACGAATCCGCGAACATGGAGGCTACTGATTCAAACTTTGATCTCCCGACCAGCCACCGGGCACCACCCTTAAAAATCCTGGCACTGAGAACGATTCAGGCCCGCCGGAAGGAAGTCTCCATGTACCGCCAAACGCACTATGGCTTTACGCTTGATGCGACTTACACTCAATGGTCGCCTATTTGCCACCATAAAACACCGTACACTTACAAGGAAAAAAGATATTTCTCCCATTCTCTACACTGTCGGTGGAGAGGTTGTCGATGCAATACAAGCAGGGGAGATAGCCGAGGATCTTACTCAAGCGGAGAACACGGAATCCAATAGCCAAGCTTTAACGACAAGGCGTTCAACCCGAAAGAGAAAGAGGTCAGACAAAGTGGAGAATAATCGATAGGTTGAGGCAGAGCTGGTGCTTACCGCAGCTCTAACTACATCAAATAGGGCTGCTAGTCATCGCCGGCAAGACTTTTACTCTACTCAACTAAAATAAAGTTGATTTCGCATTGTGTAAGTACAACCATTCCACAACTGTAAACAGTTTCTGATTTTACAAGATATTCTAGATTATTTGTATCTATTGTATACAGTTCACTTCTGGGGAGTGGTTACTTCAGAGCAGTAGGCTGGTGGGCCGGTGAAAGGATCTGTATTTCTGCGAGTTTTTTTTCCCGGCACAATCACATTTGTAAATCTTACATGCATCTTTTGTGTAAGAATTGCACAAGCTTTGTATGAAATAAGAAAAGAAACCGTATAAGTTACTCGCATCACAACGCTGACCTTCAACCATTTGAGTGAATAAGTTATACTTCTTTCCTGCATTATAAAGTACAGGGACAAAAGTTTCCGTACAGGGGCCGTTTTACACCAAAAATGCCCGTTTTCACACAACCAAAAACCACTCTTTACTTGACGGAAAAAAACTGTGCCTTTCACAGACGTCTTAG
>Ga0307508_10002291_pt1 | contig 20329 bp, 19 predicted proteins | sample 9_EM_MG_FD_203089 | JGI IMG/M metagenome (GOLD analysis project Ga0307508, IMG submission 203089) | Populus trichocarpa ectomycorrhiza microbial communities from riparian zone in the Pacific Northwest, United States - 9_EM | ecosystem: Host-associated > Plants > Roots > Unclassified | place...
CTCCAACAAAAACCATGTTGAAAAAAGCTGTCCCGACAACAAACAAAATGTTGCCAAAGGAATCCAAGCCGAAAAAGATTCGGCCAGGGTCAAACTAATTGGCACTGGCTTATCAAGCACCCTGTTGAGTTCTCAAAGAACAACCACACACCGAAACCGAACTCCCTCTCGGAAATCCGCCCCCGGGGCACTCGTTCAACTTTACCCGCGCCATTTCCCCGCGTCAAATTCGGGTCTGACCCCGAATCTGCCGCCGCAAGACATCACGAGGGCGCCGTGAAACAGGTCACGACCGATCGCCGTGATCATTTCTCGGATTTCGCCAGGACGGCCGCGCCGAGCCCCTCTCGGGTCCCGCTCGCTCGCCCGTCTCCCTGGCGGCTTTGTAACACTACACGCCGGGCAGCCGCCCGCCAAATCAACCCGGCCACCTCACGACGCTCCCCCGAGGACACCCCCGGCCAGCCGGCCGGACCCGCGAGAAGCAGGCACAACGGAACAGCGACGACGGAGTGAACGGGTAGGGCGGGCCGCCCCACCTCGCGGCCCGAGCCTCGAGGGCCGCCACGCCGGCTGGACCCGGCAAGGCTGGAGCCCCCAGAACGGAGCAGCCCGGACGGCGGTCGCCGGACAACGGACGGGGGCGGCCCGGCGCGCGTACGGGTGGCGGGTGTTGACGTTGATCTTGGGGAATGGTGGGATCGGTTGCAGGACGGGGGTGCGCCTTGGCTGCGTACGCTGACGTTGTTTTCGTCAACGGGCCGGTGTTCAGCGGGAGCTGGATCGGGTCCGCGACCGTGGCCGTCCGCGACGGCCGGATCCTCGCCGTCGGCGGCGAGGTCGCCGATCTGGCCGGTCCCGCCACCGAGGTCGTCGACCTGCGCGGCCGGCTGCTGCTTCCCGGGTTTCAGGACGCGCACGTGCACGCGGTCTCGGCCGGAGTGGAACTCGGCCAGTGCAACCTCGCCGGCACCGTGGACCTGGAGGAGTACCGGCGGCGGATCCGCGACTACGCGGACGGGCACCCGGACGCCGAGTGGATCGTCGGCGGCGGGTGGTCGATGGAGAGCTTCGACCGCGGCGTGCCGGATCGGCGCCTGCTCGACGCGATCGTCGGCGACCGTCCCGTCTTCCTGGTGAACCGGGACCACCACGCGGCCTGGGTGAACAGCCGGGCGCTCGAGGTGGCCGGGGTGACCGCCGCCACCGCCGACCCGCCGGACGGGCGCATCGACCGGGATGCCGGCGGCGAACCGGTCGGCGGGCTGCAGGAGGGCGCGATGGCCCTGGTCACGGCCGTCGTTCCGGAGACGACGCCGGCGCAGCGGCTCGCGGGGCTGCTGCGCGCGCAACGGCTGCTGCATTCGCTCGGCGTCACGGCCTGGCAGGACGCCATGATCTGCGCGAGCAACGGTTATCCGGACGTCTCCGACGCGTACCTCGAGGCGGCGCGCTCCGGTGCTCTCACCGCGACCGTCGCGGGCGCCCTGTGGTGGGACCGCGACCGGGGCGCCGAGCAGATCCCCGACCTGATCGCGCGGCGCGAGCGGTTCTCGGTGGGCCGGCTGCGCTGCGGTTCGGTGAAGCTGATGCTGGACGGCATCGCGGAGAATTTCACGGCGGCGATGACCGCCTCCTACCGGGACGCGTGCGGGTGCGAGACCGGCAATACCGGATTGTCGTTCATCGATCCGGCGGCGCTGCCGGGCTACGTGGCCGAGCTGGACGGCCTCGGCTTCCAGACGCATTTCCACGCGCTCGGCGACCGGGCCGTGCGGGACGCCCTCGACGCGGTGGCGGCCGCTCGGGCGGCGAACGGGCGGCTCGACACCCGGCCGCACCTGGCCCACCTGCAGGTGGTGCACCCACGGGACGTGCCGCGCTTCGCCGCGCTCGGCGCCACGGCCACGATACAGCCGTTGTGGGCGGCGCACGAGCCGCAGATGGACGAGCTGACGTTGCCGTTCCTGGATCCCGAGCTCGCCGGCTGGCAGTACCCGTTCGGCGATCTGTCGCGCGCCGGCGCGCGGCTGGCGGCGGGCAGCGACTGGCCGGTGAGCAGCCCCGATCCGATCCTGGGTGTGCACGTCGCGGTCAACCGGGCGCACCTCGGCGACGACGCCGAGCCCTTCCTGCCCGCGCAGCGGCTCGATCTGGGTGCGGCGCTGGCGGCTTACACCGCCGGTTCGGCGTACGTGAATCATCTCGACGACAGCGGGTGGCTGCGCCCGGGCTACCGCGCCGACCTGGTCGTTCTCGACCGGGACCCGTTCGCCGCGCCGGCCGCGGAGATCGGCGAGACGAAGGTGGCGCTGACCTACGTCGACGGGCGCCGGGTGTACGCCGCCTGACGTCGGGTCAGGGGCGGGCGGCCGGAACGACGGCCAGCAGGTGGGTCCCCCAGGCCGGCAGGTCGACGTAGAGGCCCGGCCCGGCCAGTTCCTCGCCGTCGCGCTCATAGGCCCGGCCGTCGAGCAGGTCGACCAGCCGCCAGGCCCGGCCACGCAGCTGCGGCCACGGCAGCACGATGCGGGCCTGGGACGGGTGGTCGGCGAGGTTGACGGCGATCACGTGGTGCGGCACGCCGTCGTGCCAGGCCCAGGCCAGCACGTCGCGGTGGGTGGGGTTGTCCGGCCAGCCGCGGGTGTCGGCCAGCGCCCACTCGCCGCGGCACATCCCGGCCGCCACGGCCAGCAGCCGCTGGTAGAACGCGCGCAGCTCGTCGTCGACGGGCTCGTCGGGGTAGCGGGTCAGGAACACCGGCACGTGCCGCCGCCGGCCCTCGAACTGGCCGTCGTGCCAGAGTGTCGCGCCGGGCAGGGTGGCGACGACCACGGCGGCGGCCCGACTCTGGTCGCCGGGCAGGGCCTCGGCGGCGCGCTGCTCGTCGTGGTTCTCGATGAAACGCAGCAGCTTGTCCTGGTAGTCGCGGCCTGCGGCGAGGTGCTTGCGTACCCCGTCGGCGTCCTGGTGCACGAGCCGGTCGTAGAGCCGCTTGTCGTAGCAGAAGTCGAAGCCCTGCTGCTGCAGCGTCCACTCCATGTCCCAGTACGCCTCGGCGATCAGCACCGTGGCGGAGTGTGTCGCGCGTAGCCGGCCGATAGCCTCGGGCCAGAACTCCTCGGCCGGCGCCGGCCCGGCCCGCTCCCCCCAGGTGCGGGCGAAGACCTCGTTGGTGACCAGCATTGCCATGTCGCAGCGGATGCCGTCGCACTGGCCGGCGATCCGGGCGAGCGCCTCGGCGCTGGCCGCGCGCAGCTCCGGGCGGAACACGTTGAGCTGGGCGACGTCGGGCCAGGGCGGGAAGTACGGGTCGCGGCCGCGGGCCAGGACCCGGCCGCCGGCCGTGAACCAGCCGCCCGGCTCCCGTTCGAGGTCGGCCGCGTCGCCCTCGATGAACCACCGCGGATGATCGAGGACCGCCGGGTGGTCGGGCGCGACGTGGTTGGGCACGTAGTCGAGGACCAGGCGCAGGCCGCGCCGGGCCAGCTCGGCGCGGGCCGCGGCCAGCCCCGCTGGACCGCCGAGCCGCTCGTCGGCGCGGTAGCGGCGCACACAGTACGGCGAGGCGGCCACGTCGGCGCGGCTCAGGTCGGGCAGGGCCGCCCGGAACGCCCGACGCAGCGACTCGTCGGCCAGAGCGACCACGAGCCCGGCTGGGCTGCGCTCCCAGACGCCCATCAGCCAGACCGCGTCGGCTCCGGCCAACGCGACCTCGTCCCACACGGCGGCCGGCACGTCGGCCAGGGTCACCGGGCGGCCGAGGCGACGGCCGAGCCCGGCCAGCCAGGGCCACGTGTCGATCTCGTAGATCGCCGGCGCGGTCGGCCAGCCGATCATCGGTCATCCCCCCTCGCACGCCCGGTGGAGCGGGCCGGCGCCGACCTCGTCATGAAGATACTCGTCGAACGGAGGCGGATCGCGCCAGCGTTCAGCCGGCGCGATCGACAACCGGGGTGGGGAGACCGCCGGCGGCCGGTGGAGGATGGTGGCGTGCGGCAGCGGATCGCGACGACGGCGCTCGACGACGGCACCGGGATCGCCTACTCGGTGGCCGGCTCGGGACCGTTGCTGGTGCTGGTGCCCGGCTGGCTCAGCCATCTCGAGCTGAGCTGGGCGGTCCCCGCCGAGCGCGGCTTCCTCGAGGCGCTGGCGGGCGGCCGGACCCTGATCCGCTACGACAAGCCCGGCTGTGGGCTGTCCGAGCCGACCGGCCGCCCCTGGTCCGTGGCGCTGGAGCTGGAGACGCTGGCCGCCGTTCTGCGCGCGGCCGGCACGCAGCGGTACGACCTGGTCGGCACCTCGTTCGGCGCCGTGGTCGCCGCCGCGTGGGCCGCCGAGCACCCCGATCAGGTCGAGCGGCTCGTGCTCTACGGCGGCTGGGTGCGCGGCGGCGAGGTGGCCGCGCCGCCGGTCCAGCGGCACGTGCTCGGGCTCATCGCCGAGCACTGGGGCCTGGCGAGCGATCTGCTCGCGGATATCTTCGCCCCGGACGCCGACGCGAACACCCGGGCCGCGTTCACCGTCTACCAGCGGGAGGCGTCGTCGGCCGCGACGGCCTGCGCGATGCTGGCCGCGAGCTACGCCGCCGACATCGCCGACGCGTTGCCGCGCATCACGGCGCCGACCCTGGTGGTGCATCGTGATCGGGACCGGGCGGCGCCGCTGGCGCAGGGCGAGGCGCTGGCCGCCGGCATCGCCGGGGCCCGGCTGCAGGTGCTGCCGGGCCGGTCGCACCTGCCGTACGTGGGCGACGTGGACGCGCTGACCCGGGCGATCCGGCGCTTCCTGGGCCTGGCCGCGCCGCGCCGTTCCGCGCTGCCCACGCTGACGCCCCGGCAGCGCGACGTCGCGGCGCTCGTCGCCGAGGGCCTGCCCAACCGGGAGATCGCCGCCCGGCTGGGCATCACCGAACGCTCGGCCGAGTCGCACGTGGAGCGCATCCGGGACCGGATGGGGTTCCGGTCCCGGGCGCAGATCGCCGCGTGGCACGTCGCGACCGGCCGGCCGGTCGCGCCCTGACTGCGGTATTTCTACCGCTGCGGTGACCGCGGGCCGCGGTCATGCTCGTTGGATGCGAGATGAGCGGGTGAAACGGGCGGCCGGGATCGGGTACGCCGTGGTCGCGTACGCGGCGTTCGTGGCCGCCACCGTCTGGGCGGCCGGGTTCCTGGCCGACCGGTGGGCGCCGACCACCGTCGACGGCCGGGCGGGCGGCTCGTGGCAGTCGGCGTCGGCGGTGGACCTCGGCCTGCTAGGGCTGTTCGCCGTCCAGCACACGGTCATGGCCCGGGCCGCGTTCAAGGGGTGGGCGGCCCGAGTCGTGCCGCGTTCGGTCGAGCGAAGCACCTACGTGCTTGCCTCGAGCGCCCTGCTGATGCTCCTCTACGTCGGGTGGCGGGCGCTGCCCGGCACCCTCTGGCGGGTGTCCGGCGCGCCGGCCGCCGCCGTCTGGGCGGCGTACGCGCTGGGCTGGGCGATCGCGATCGCGGCCACCTTCATGGTCGACCACCGGGAGTTCCTGGGACTGCGGCAGGCCGCGTCGGGCGGCGCCGCGCCACCGCCGGGGTTCACCGCCCGCCGGCTGTACGCATGGGTGCGCCATCCGATGATGACCGGCCTGCTCATCGCGTTCTGGGCGACGCCGCAGATGACCGTCGGCCATCTTATTTTCGCGCTCGCCGGCACCGGCTACATCCTCGTCGGCATCCGTTTCGAGGAACGCGACCTGCGCCGGAACCTGGGCGCCGACTACACCGCGTACGCGGCCCGCGTGCCGGCCCTGATCCCCCGCCCGGCCCGGTCACGCCGGGCGGCCCCGACGCCCGGACCCCGCTGAGCCCGCGCCCCGGGCCTGGGTGAACGACGGCCGACACGATCCCTTGTGGATGTTCCTAGGTGGACCACGTAGTATCTCCCGGTTTGCTCATCGTCGACCCGCTCGGGGTCGCGGCAAGCTAGGAGACAAAGGCATGGCCCGCCAGGAACGCCCGGTCGACCCGACCGCAGGTCCGTTGCAGTCGCTGGCGAACGACCTGCGGAAACTTCGGGTCGAGGGAGGAAGCCCGACGTACCGGGCGCTGGCCAGGAAGACCGGCTACAGCGCGTCCACCCTCTCGGAGGCGGCGAGCGGCGTCCGGAAGCCGACGCTCGACGTGCTCCTGGCCTACGTCGGGGCGTTGGGCGGCGATCTGGACGCCTGGCGGGACCGTTGGAACGCCCTCGATGACAGGCCCGAAGCGCCGCCCACCGCCGCAGCGCCGCAGGTTCGGCCCGCGGAGGAACCCACCCGCCCGGCGCACGAGCCCGGCCCGCGGGCGGAACCCGGTCGGCCCGCGGAAGAACCCGGTCCGCAGTCGGACGCCGTCAGAATGGGACGCCGCCCGGCGTGGATGACCCGCCGCCTCGCGCTGGCCGGGGTGCTGGTCCTGGCTCTGGTCGCGGCGGGCCTGACCTGGCGGGCGCGGCGCGCGGACTCGCCCGTGGCCACCGCCGCCACGACCGCCGCCACCACCGCCGCCGCGGGCTGCCCCGAGGTTCCGGCCACCGCCGCGTTCACCGCCACGACCTATGCCAGCGGCGCGAAGGTTCGGCAGGGTCCGGCCCGTACGCAACGGGAGCTCTACACCGTCCCGGCCGGCTGCAAGATCGGGTTGACCGGCTACTGCCTCGGCGAAGTGATCATCGACGCGACGGCCGGCACCCCCGACATCCGCTGGTTCACGGTCGCCGGCGGCGGCGTGGTCGCCTCGGCCGTGGTGCACGGCAACCCGCCCGCCGGCACGAGCGCCGGCCGCTGCGACGGCGACCGCGCGGCGCCGAGCTCGATCACGCTCGCGGTCGCCGGCGGGAAGCAGTCCAAGGTCACCCTCAGGGCGACGGGACGCGGCGTCGACATCGTCGGGTACGCGGCGTATTACGCGGACTCCGCCGACCTGCACGCCTCGGCGTCGTGGCACCAGATCGGGCTCACCGGGGCCGGGGACGACGGCTTCGCCGTGCCCTGGCGGATCGACCGGCTGCCCGGCGGGGCGAAGCCGATCGTGGCCGCGGCCGCGTGCCTGGGCGGCGACGGCCCGACCGGCGTGGTGGACCTGCGCACGCTCGCGGCGAACGGCGCCGCCGTCCCGGCCACGGCCGAGCCGACAGCCGCAGCCCGCACCGCCTGCCTGTATCCCGTAGCGAAATGACGGAGCCGCGCCGCCGCGGCCGCTACGCGTCGTGGGTGAACGGGACGTCGAGGCGTTGCGCCAGTTCGGCGGCCGAGATGCCGAAGGTCTCGACCAGCCGCACACCCCGCGCACCGACCAGGAACGTCGCGACGTCGGTGTAGACCCGGCTTACGCAGCCCCGGCCGGTCAGCGGGTAGGTGCACTCCGGCACCAGCTTCGGCTTGCCGTCCTTGGCGAACAGCGTCATCATCACGAACACCTGTTTCGCGCCGATCGCGAGATCCATCGCCCCGCCCACGGCCGGGATCGCGTCCGGCGCGCCGGTGTGCCAGTTGGCGAGGTCGCCGCCGCCGGACACCTGGAACGCGCCCATGATGCAGACGTCGAGGTGGCCGCCGCGCATCATCGCGAACGAGTCGGCGTGGTGGAAGTACGAGGCGCCGGGCAGTTCGGTGACCGGCTCCTTGCCGGCGTTGGTCAGGTCGGGGTCGATCCGGTCGCCGACCGCCGGCGGGCCCATGCCGAGCATGCCGTTCTCGGTGTGCAGGACGACGCCGCCGCCCGGCCGCAGGTAGTCGGCCACCATCGTGGGCTGGCCGATCCCCAGGTTGACGTAGGAGCCGTCCGGGATGTCGCGCGCCACGTTGCGGGCCATCTCCTGGCGGGTCAGGCTCATGTGGGAACCTCCACGAGTCGGTCGACGTAGATGGCCGGGGTGACCACCACCTCGGGGTCGATCTCGCCGACCTCGACGATCCGGGAGACCTGGGCGATCGTCACGGCGGCCGCGGTCGCCATGACCGGGCCGAAGTTGCGGGCCGTCTTGCGGTAGACCAGGTTGCCCATCCGGTCGGCGACGTGCGCCCGGATCAGCGCCACGTCACCGCGGATCGGGTACTCCAGCAGGTAGTCGCGGCCGTCGATGGTGCGGGTCTCCTTGCCCTCGGCGAGCGGGGTGCCCACCCCGGTCGGGCTGAAGAACGCGCCGATGCCGGCGCCGGCCGCCCGCATCCGCTCGGCCAGGTTGCCCTGCGGGACCACCTCGAGCTCGATCTTCCCGGCTCGGTACAGGCCGTCGAACACCCACGAGTCGGACTGCCTCGGGAACGAACAGATCACCTTGCGTACGCGTCCCGCCGCGAGCAGCGCGGCCAGCCCGGTGTCGCCGTTGCCCGCGTTGTTGCTGACGATGGTCAGGTCGCCGGCGCCGTGCCCGATCAGCGCGTCGATCAGCTCGACCGGCATGCCCGCCATGCCGAACCCGCCGACCAGCACGGTGGCGCCGTCCTTGACCGCGGTGACCGCCTCGGCGGCGTCGACGACCAGCGCGCTCACGGCCGAGCCTGCCCGGTCACGACGACTCTCCGTCGAGGTCGGCGAGCACCCGCTGGGCGATGCGGAACGCCGTGTTCGCGGCCGGCACGCCGCAGTAGACCGCTGTCTGCAAGAGCACTTCCTTGATCTCGTCGTCGGTCAGCCCGTTGGTCCGGGCCACCCGAACGTGCATGGCCAGCTCCTCGTGATGGCCCAGCGCCACCAGCGCGGTCAAGGTGATCATCGAACGGCTGCGGCGGTCAAGGCCGGGCCGGGTCCAGATCCCACCCCACGCGTACGCCGTGATGAAGTCCTGGAAGTCCCGGGTGAAGCCGGTCGTGCCCGCCTCGGCCCGGTCGACGTGCGCGTCGCCGAGGACGGCGCGGCGCACCGCGAGGCCGGGCGAGTCGCCGAAGTGATCGTCGAGCAGCGCGGCCACGCCGTCCGGGCGCTCGGCGGGCGCCAGGTGGGCGACGCCGTCGAGGACCACGAGACGGCCGTGGCGCACGCCGTCGGCGATCAGTCGCAGGCCTTCGGGCGGGGCCGGCCCGTCCTGCGCGCCCGCGATCGCCAGCACCGGCGCGGTGATCTCGCCGAGCCGCTCGCGCACGTCGAAGGCGGCGAGCGCCTCGCAGGCCAGCGCGTAGCTCTCGGGATCGGCGAGACGCAGCCCGTCCAGCAGCGCCTCGGCGATCCCGGGCCGGCGCCGTGCGAAGCCGGGCGCGAACCACCGCTCGATCGAGCCGGCCACGACCGCCCCGACGCCCTCGGCGCGCACGAGCGCGGCCCGGTCGCGCCAGGCGGCCGCCTCGCCGATCTTGGCGCCGGTGCAGAGCAGCGCCGCCGACTCGACCCGGCCGGGCGCGTCCAGCAGCAGCTGCAGGCCGACCGCGCCGCCGAGCGAGTCGCCCGCGTACCGGAACGGCTCGCCGGGCCGAAGCCGGTCGGCCAGGGCGAGCACCTCGCGGGCCAGATCGGCGACGCCGAAGGCGGCCCGGGCGTTCGCGCTGCGCCCGTGTCCCGGCAGGTCCCAGCCGACCGCGTGGAAGTCGCCGCGGAGCCTGGCGGCGCAGGCCGACCAGAGCGTCTCGACCGAGGTGCCCAGCGACGGCCCGAGCAGCAGCAACGACCGGTCCGGCGGCCCGGCGAGGGGAACCGCGGTCAGCACGTCTCGGCCTGCGCCCGGGCCAGCTCGTCGACGGCGCTCGCGGCGGCGGCGTGCAGGGACGCGGCGAGCGGGGGCCCGGCCAACGCGGCCCGGCGCAGCAGGACGGCCAGGACGGGGTTGCGCTTGTTCGGCATCGCGGACGATCCGCCGCGCCCCGCCGCCGGGCTCTCGGCCAGCTCGTGCACCTCGGGCCGGGCGCCGACGCTCATGCCCAACAGTCTCGCTGCCCGGGGAACGAGAGGAAGACGGTCTCGCCGTCGCCCTGCAGGCGGATGTCGAAGCGCAGGCCGGCCGGCTCGCGGGTGGTGACCAGGGTGGCAGCCCGCTCGCTCGGAAGTGCCGAGAGCAGCGGGTCGGCGCCGAACAGCTCCGGGCCGGGTAGGTACGCGCGGGTGAAGAGCCGGTCGAGCAGACCACGGGCGAAGACCGTGACCGCGAAGAACGGCGGCCGCCCGGCCTCGGTGGCCCCCGGCTCCAGCGTCGAGAACCAGTAGTGCCCCTCGGGGTCGGTCGCGGCGCGACCCCAGCCGGTGAACGTCCAGCCGTCGCGGCGCAGCGAGCCAGGCGCCCGCACTACCTCGCCGCCGGGACCCGCCTGCCAGATCTCCACCAGCGCGTCCGGCACCGGCTCGCCGCCGCCGTCGAGCACCCGGCCGTGCAGCCGGATCGCCCCGGCGCTGCCAGGAGGGACCAGCTCGTTGCCGCCGTCGTAGGGCAGCCCGAGGTGGAAGAACGGGCCGACGGTCTGGCCCGGCGCCGGCGTCACGACGCCTCCACGGGGGTGCGGTGGGTGCCGGTGAGCACGATGTCCCAGCGGTAGCCGGTGCTGTGCTCGGGCCGGGTCACCTCGTGGTCGTAGGTCGCGACGAGCAGCTCACGCGCCTTCGGATCGGTGATCGACTGGTAGATCGGGTCCAGGTCGAACAGCGGATCGCCCGGGAAGTACATCTGGGTGACCAGCCGCTGGGTGAAGTCGGTGCCGAAGAGCGAGAAGTGGATGTGGGCCGGCCGCCAGGCGTTGACGTGGTTGCGCCACGGGTACGGCCCCGGCTTGATCGTCTGGAACCGGTAGGCGCCGTTCGCGTCGGTGAGGCAGCGGCCCACCCCGGTGAAGTTCGGGTCCAGCGGCGCCGGGTGCTGGTCGCGCAGGTGCCGGTACCGTCCGGCCGCGTTCGCCTGCCACGCCTCGACGAGCTGGTGCGCCACCGGCCGGCCCTGGCCGTCCAGCACCCGGCCGGTCACCACGATCCGCTCGCCGATCGGCTCGCCGGCATGCTGGATGGTCAGGTCGGACTCGGCCGCCTCGACATCGCGGTGGCCGAAGCACGGCGCCCACAGCTCGACGCCCTCCGGGTCGACCGGGCTCGGCTCGTGCGCCGGATGGCGCAGCACGCTGCTGCGATAGGGCGGGTAGTCGATCCGGGGCTGCGGGCCCCTCTCGCCGGCCCGCGCGCCGATCTCCGCGTTGATGTCCGCCTGCGTCGTCACGGTGGCGACGCTAGGCGGGAGCGCGCCGAGAAGCGATACTTGCCTTCCGTTCACCGGAAGGACCGCCGCCATGTCCGCCAGCGTGACGTCCCGGGCGCTGGACCTGCTCGGCGCCTTCGACGCCGAGCACCGCAGCCTGACGCTGAGCGCCATGGCCCGGCGGGCGGGGATGCCGCTGACCACCGCGCACCGGCTGATCGGCGAGTTGCAGCGCTGGGGAGCGCTGGCCCGCCGGGAGAGCGGCGAATACGTGATCGGCCGCCGCCTGTGGGACCTCGGGCTGCTCGCGCCGGTGCAGTCCGGGCTGCGCCAGTCCGCCTCGCCGTTCCTGCACGACCTCTACGGCGCCACCCTGGCCACCGTGCACCTGGCCGTGCGGGACGGTACCGAGGTGCTCTACGTCGACCGGCTGGCCGGGCACGTCTCGGTGCCGGTGGTGAGCGAGATCGGTTCGCGGCTGCCGCTGCACGCGACGGGCGTCGGCAAGGTGCTGCTGGCGTACGCGCCGGACGAGGTCGTGGGCGCGGTGCTCGGCGCTCTGGCGCGGATCACGCCGTACACGATCACGCAGCCCGCCCGGCTGCTGGAGCAGCTGGACCGGGTCCGCGTCGAGGGTTACGCGACCACCGGCGAGGAGATGAGCCTCGGCGCGTGCTCGGTCGCGGTGCCGGTGCGCGGTCCCGCCGATTCTGTGCTGGCCGCGCTCGGCATCGTCGTGCCCGACCTGCGCCGCGACCGGGCCCGGCTGGTGGCGGCGCTGCAGGTGGCGGCGCGCGGCATCGGCCGTACGCTGTCTTCCGCTGAGTGGAAATAGCGGCTTGCCGCGGCAGCCGCCCTGCCGTTGGCTGGCTGCATGCGCACCCAGGTCGCCATCGTCGGCGCCGGCCCCGCCGGCCTGCTCCTGTCCCACCTGCTCGCTCGTGGCGGCGTCTCGTCGGTGGTCGTCGAGACCCGTTCGCAGGAGTACGTCGGCTCCCGCATCCGGGCCGGCCTGCTCGAGCACTCCAGCGTCGAGCTGCTCACCTCGGTCGGGCTCGGCGCCCGGCTGCGCGCCGCGGGTCAGGAGCATCGCGGCATCTACCTGCAGTGGCCGGGCGAGCGGCGCCACCTCGACTTCGTCGACCTGACCGGCCGCAGCGTCTGGGTCTACGGCCAGACCGAGGTGCAGAAGGATCTCGTCGCGGCCGGCACCGCCGAGGTGTACTACAACGTCGCCGAGACCGCGTTGCACGACATCGAGACCGACCGGCCGTCGGTCACCTTCGTCGACGAGCACGGCGTGTCCCGGCAGATCGAGGCGGACGCGATCGCCGGCTGCGACGGGTCGTTCGGGCCGAGCCGCGACGCCGCCCCCGCGGAATCCTTCGAGCGCACCTACCCGTACTCGTGGCTCGGCATCCTCGCCGACGTCGCCCCCTCGACCGACGAGCTGATCTACGCCTGGCACCCGAACGGCTTCGCGCTGCACTCGATGCGCTCGGCCACCCTCAGCCGGCTCTACCTGCAGGTGCCCAACGGGACCGACCCGGGCGCCTGGTCGGACGGCCGGATCTGGGACGAGCTCGCGCTGCGGCTCGGGCACGGCCAGGACGGCTGGAAGCTCACGCCCGGCCCGATCACCGACAAGAGCGTGCTGCCAATGCGCAGTTACGTCCGGACGCCGATGCGGCACGGCCGGCTCTTCCTGGCCGGCGACGCCGCACACATCGTCCCGCCGACCGGCGCGAAGGGCCTCAACCTGGCGATCGCCGACGTGGCGCTGCTGAGCCGCGCGCTGATCGCCCTGCTGGACGCCGGCGACGAGCGCCTCGCGGACGGCTACTCCGACGACGCGCTGCGCCGGGTCTGGCGCAGCACCCACTTCTCCTGGTGGATGACGACGATGCTGCACACCGGCGGCGACCCGTTCGACGCCCAACTGCAGCTATCCCAGCTCAAGTGGGTGACCTCCAGCCAGGCCGGCGCGACCGGCCTGGCCGAGAACTACGCCGGCCTCGCCATCGGCTACTGACCAGGCCACGTCAAACCGGAAGAAAATACGGGATCAGCGACAAGTCCCGTCCCCAGCGGCCAGCGCCGCGTCGGGCCCGGGCCGTCCCCGGCCGCCGGCCCGGCGCGCGGCCGGCCACGGCAGGGTCATCGCCGCGGCCGAACCTGCTCGGTGGGAGCGGCCGGCCACGGCGTGGTCATCGCCGCAGCTGAACCTGCTCGGTGGGAGCGGCCGGCCACGGCGGGGTCATCGCCGCGGCTGAACCTGCTCGGTGGGAGCGGCCGGCCACGGCGGGGTCATCGCCGCGGCTGAACCTGCTCGGTGGAGCGCGCCGGCAGGTGTTTCGCCCGCGGGCGGGCCGGCGGCAGGTCGGCGACCAGGGCTGCCAGCGCCGTGGTGATCGGGACCGAGGCGACCAGGCCGATCGTGCCGACCGCGCTGCGCATGATCTCCTGGGCCAGGAACTCGCCGGTCAACAGCTGCGACACCGGCTGCGTGCCGGTGGCGATCAGCAGCAGGAGCGGGAGCGAGCTGCCCGCGTACGCGAGCACGATGGTGTTGACCGCGGAGGCGACGTGCGCCCGGCCGATCCGGCTCGCCGCGCGGTAGAGCTCGAGCCGGCTCGGCGCGCCCGCGTCGGCCAGCTCGGCGACCGTGGCCGCCTGGGTGACCGTGACGTCGTCGAGCACGCCGAGCGCGCCGATCACGATCCCGGCCAGCAGCAGGCCCCGCATGTCGACGTTGCCCAGCGTGGTGGCCAGGAACGAGTCGTCGTCGCCGGCCACGCCGCTCAGCTGCATCGCCCCGGTGAACACGACGCCGAGCACACCGGTGAGCACGAGGCTGGCCAGCGTGCCGGCGACGGCCACCGACGTGTGCACGTTGACGCCGTGCGTCAGGTAGAGCGCGGCGAACATGATCGCCGCGCTGCCGACCACGGCGACCGGCAGCGGCGGCGAACCCTTCAGGATCGCCGGGATGATGAAGTACAGCAGGACGCCGAAGCTGACCGCCAGCCCGGCCAGCGAGGTGAGCCCGCGCCACCGCCCGAAGGCGAGCACGGCCAGCGCGGAGAGCCCGAGCAGCCATGCCATCGGCGTGCCGCGCTGGTGGTCGATCACCACATACGGCTTGCCGCCCGGCACGGCGTCGGGGGCGTAGAGCAGCACGATCTTGTCGCCCGGGTGCAGTTCGGGCGCGCCCGGACCCTGCGGCAGGTCGACGGTCGCCGGAGTGTTCGCCCCCGGGCCGCGGGTCACCTCGACCGCCGCCGTGCCGCAGCGCTGCGCCGCCGGTGCGCCCGCCGGGCACGCCTGCTCACTCACCGCCGTCACCGTGGCCAGCGCACGAACCCCGGCCGAGTTGGCGGAGTCGGCGGTGGACAGGTGCACGCGCCCCGGCCAGAGCACGATCATCGCGACGATCGTGGCGACGGCCGCCGGAACCAGAACGGCGATCACGATCCGCCGGGTGTGGCGGGAGGCGACGGGCGCGGATCCGTGCGCGTGGTGGCTCACCCCGGCGAGGCTAGTCGAGCGCGCCCGCCTATTCGCAAATGAGCATGTACGCAATCAGGCCGGTCTTCGGGCCGCTCTCGCCCGAGGACACGACCAACGACCCTGAGGCCGCTGGCGCCGGCACGTCATGCTGAACGGGTGCGCCTGATTCTCAACGTGCTGTGGTTCTTCTTCGGCAGCGGCCTGCTGCTCGCGATCGCGTACGGGCTCGCCGCCCTGGTCTGTTTCGCGCTGATCGTGACCATTCCCTTCGGTGTAGCCGCGCTGCGGCTGGCCGCGTACTCGCTCTGGCCCTTCGGGCGCACCGTCGTAAGCCGGCCCGGTGCCGGCGTAGCCTCCGGCGCGGCGAACATCCTGTGGGTGCTCGTGGCCGGCTGGTGGCTCGCCCTCGCCCACCTGACCGCCGGGATCGCCCAGTGCGTGACGATCATCGGGATCCCGTTCGGCATCGCCAACTTCAAACTGGTCCCCGTCGCCTTCTGGCCTCTGGGCCGCCAGATCGTCGACCTGGACACCTGAGCCGGCACGCGGCCGGTCCCCGCACCAGCAAGGAGCAGACAATGCACGTCAGCGGCATCTTCAGCGCCATCGTCCTCGGCCTGATCATCGGCGCCCTGGGACGCCTCGTCGTGCCCGGCAGGCAGAACATCTCGATCTGGCTCACCCTCGTGATCGGCGTGGTGGCCGCCCTGCTCGGCACCTTCATCGCCACCATCCTCGGCGTCGCGAACACCCCCGGCGTCGACTGGATCGAGCTGATCCTGCAGGTCGCCCTGGCCGCCGTCGGCGTCACCCTGGTGGCCCGCGCCCGAACCCGAAACCGCTGACCCGCGTGCCGGGGAGACGGGCGTGTCTCCCGTCCCCCGGCGTGAGGCCGGCCGCGCACGTGAGGCCGGCCGCGCACGTGAGGCCGGCCGCGCACGTGAAGCCGGCCGCGCACGTGAAGCCGGCCGCGCACGTGAAGCCGGCCGCGCACGTGAAGCCGGCCGCCGAAGCCTGTTCGAGCCGCCCCTCTGAGCCGGACCGTAGAAGATCTCTTGCGGTCCCTGTGCTCCGGAGGTTGGCGCGCAACGCAGAAGTCCGGCTCGCCAAGCTCCGCGGAGCACCCTCGACGGCCGGAAGTGGACATTCCCGGCGAACAACGAGACGAACGCGCCCAAATAGCCGTTTTCGCCGCCGCCGCTTGCCGCGTGCCGCGGACCGTCGCGAGGCAGGTCGGCGGCATCGGCTGGAGTGATCCGCGGCTGCAGGAGCAGGTAAGGGTGTCGAGTTGCGGTCGGCCGGCGGGACGTACTCCACACGATCGCGGCTTTCGGCCACACGCGTGGGCGAAATGCGGGGTTTCAGACCCGGATCCGTCCGCATCGTGGAAGGACCGTCCAGCATCTGGGCCGCCCGCCAGAATCCGGGAAGGGCGCCCACCATCCGAGAGGCACTCCCAGCATTCGATACCCAGGAGATCGACTCGGACGGCGAGAGGCCGAAGACGGACACGATGCGAGAAACGGACGAGGTCGGCGAACGAATCGCGCGCCGCACTCTTCGCCGGGCACGTGAACCGAGTGTCGCGGGTCAGACGCCGTCGAACTTATTGAGCGTGGTGATCAGGGCGGTGAGGGACGCGGCGCAGTCGGACCGGGTCGGGCTGCCGGCTCGCAGCGAGGTGAGGACGGCGTCGATCTCGTCGTCGAGTTGGTGCCACTTCGTGGAGTCACGGGGTTTGAGCCCGGCCTCGGCGTCGTCCCAGGCCACCTCGAGATCCTTGACTCGGGTCTTGGCCCCCGGGAGGTCGTTCTTGTCGACCTTGGCCTTGACGCCCGCGGTGATGGTGGCGAACTTGCTCAGGTTGCCCAGCTGGGTGGTCGGGCGCGGCCGCCGCGCGGCAGGTCCGGTCGCCGCGCCCGTTCCCGGCGCCGCCTGGATCGTCAGTTCCGCGCTCTGGTCCGTTGCGCCCGGGCCGGCCTGCTGGCTGCTGAAGGCCCACCCGGCGACGGCGACCGCCACGATGCCGCCGGCCGCCCACGCGAAGTCCTGCCGCCGACCGCCGGCAGGACTGTCGCCCTTGAGCGCCACGCCATGCCGGTTGGCCAGCACCTGTTCGCGAGCGACCAGGACGGCGATGACGGCGAAGAAGAGCACGCTCGTCAGGCTCGCGCCCAGCGCCAGGCCGCCGAACTCCTTGTCCTGGGTCAGCAGGTCACCCATCGAGGCGCCGAGCGGCCGGGTGAGGACGTAGGCGATCCAGAACGTGGCCACCTGGCTGGCGCCGGCCCGGTTGGCGAGCCAGGCGATCAGGATCAGACCGCCGAAGATCAACACCCCGTTGCGGAAGCCCAGGCTCAGCGCCTCGGTGGCCAGGTCCCCGGCGGCGGTGCCGAGCGCGAAGGTGGTCAGGATCGCGCCCCAGTAGAAGCCCTCGCGCCGCGGCGTGTCGATCGAGGTGATCGCGAGGGTGCCCTCCTGGCGGTACCAGACGACGAAGACGACGGCGAGGGTCACGGTGAACACGGCCGTGCTCAGGTACAGGCTGACCCCGAGGGTGTCGGTGAAGAAGTCGGTGATCTGGGTCCCGACGATGCTCACCAGGACCACGCAGAGCCAGTAGATCCAGGGGACGTAATGGCGCGTGCGGAACTGGACGATGAGCGCGACGGCGAGGACGGCGAGCATCGCCGCGTCGGTCACCGCCGAACCGAGGCCGACATTCACGGAAAGGTAGTCCGCGAACGTCTCCCCGATCGTGGTGGACAGGACCTTGATCACCCAAAACGTCGCTGTGATCGCCGGAACTTTGGTCAACCAGGATCGTGTTCGGACCGCGTGAGCGGCGGCGACCGCCATTGTTTCTCCTCGTGGATTGCGTGATCACGGAACGTTCCGCACGATCCTCACTCACGCCGCCCTCCTGGACAAAACGCTGCAATTCAGCCATTTCTCAGGAAGCGCCGGTACGCCGTGAACAACGCGGCGCCGGAACGGTCGGTGACGCCCCCTCGCCACCGTTCGCGAAGAAAGATCACTTTCAGCGTTCTCTTATCTGATATTACGTATATTCCCGGCATATTGCCGGTCGACATGGGGGTTCGCCGTTGGGCGCGACACCGACGTCAGGCAGCCCATCTCCGCGGCGCGCGTCTGACACCCGCCCACGGTCGCCAGCCCCTGCCCGGCGGACGACCGATCCGCGTCGAGTGGCGCCGCGCCCGGTCGCTCGATACCTGAACGGCTGGCGTTCACTTATCCGGGCTTGTATCCTGACGGGGACCGTTCAGTAATGCACGCCGAACGCGAGACTTGGAGAGTGGCCGGGTGAGCGCGACACCAGCAGCGCCCGGCCGCCCCCGCGACCCCGACGTGGACCGGCGGATCGCGCACGCGGCGCTCGAGCTGTTCGGCGAGACGGGCTGGGCCGGCTTCACGATGGAGGCCGTGGCCCGGCGTGCCGGGGTCGGAAAGGCCTCGCTCTACCTCCGGTGGACCACCAAGGAGTCGCTGCTCACCGACGCGGTCACGATCCGCCTGGCCCGGGTCTCCGACGCGGACACCGGCACGCTGCACGGCGACCTGGTCGAGCTGGCGACCCAGATCCTCGACCTGTACGCCGGCGATGCCGGCCGCGCCGCGCTGCGGATCGTCCTGGAGGCGGCCGACATCCCGGGGGTGGCCGAGCACTACGAGGCGATGCGGGTCGCGCAGATCAAAGCGGCGCGCTCGATCGTGCGGCGCGGCATCGCACGGGGCGAGATCCCGGCTGGGACATCCGTCACGATGCTGCTCGACACCCTCGTCGGCGGTGCGATGATGCACGCGATGAGCACCCCACCCGGCCGCCGCGCTGAGCTCGCCGCCAGCACCGGCCGGCATGCCCGTCGCCTGGTCGACTTCCTGCTCAACGCCGTGACTGCCCCGGCCGGCGCCCGCTGATGGAGATCACCGGAACGGCCCAGCACGAGGCCTGGCAGCGGCGCGTCCTCCCGCCCGTCGAACAGGTCCGCCCCGGCTTGTGGTCGATCCCCGTGCCCATCCCGCACAACCCGCTGCGCTACACGCTCAGTTACGCCTTCGCCGACGCGTCCACGGTCGTGCTCGTCGATCCGGGCTGGGACAGCGCCGACGGCCGCCACGCCCTGAAATCCGGCCTCGCCGCGGCCGGCGTCGACGTGACCGACGTGACCGGCGTGGTCGTCACCCACGTGCACCCCGACCACCACGGCCTCAGCGCCTGGTTGCGCGACGAGGCCGGCGCCTGGGTCGGCATGCACCCGCTGGAGGCGTCCAGCCTGCCGGCGCGCCTCTGGGGTGAGCACGGGCCAGACGCCGACCAGGGCTGGCTGGTGCGCGCCGGCGTGCCGGCGACCGAGGTGGAGATGCTCGCCGTCGACGAAGAACGGCTGGGGCCCCTGCTGCTGATGGCCGAGCCCAACCGGCTGATCGAGGACGGCGACCTGCTCCCGCTGCCGACGCGCCTGGTCCGGGCCGTCTGGACGCCCGGACACACCCCGGGCCACCTCTGCCTGCACGACGCGGAGGCGGGCGTCCTGCTGACCGGCGACCACCTGCTCCCCCGGATCACTCCGAACATCGGCGCGCACGGCGTGGACGACGACCCGCTCGGCGAGTACCTGGTCTCGCTGTCGAAGACCACGGCCTTCCAGGCCGACGAGGCGCTTCCGGCCCACGAGCACCGGTTCCGCGGCATCGGCGTACGCGCGCAAGCCCTGATCGCCCACCACGACGAGCGCGGCGCCGAGGTCGTCCGGGCTGCAGCGCGACTGCCCGACCCGACCGCGTGGGCGATCGCCGCCACCCTGACGTGGTCCCGCGGCTGGGACGCGCTCAACGGACTGCTGCGCCGGATGGCCCTGGCGGAGACCGTCGCCCACCTGCACCACCTCGCCGCGACCGGCGTCGTGACCAGCAGTGGTGACGTTCCGGCCCGCTGGCGCCCGGTCGCGGCCTGATCCGGTCGCATTTCTGTAACACCACCCTCATGGTGCGCAAACCCGGGGATGTGCAAAGCTGCGCGCTACATCTGCAGCTCTCTCTGTCCGGAGGCCCGACGTGGCACCATTCCTTTACCTTGTTGCCGGGCTCGTCGTCGGCGTGGCCGCCGGCTGGTTCGTCCGGGGCACGCGGGCCGGCCACACGCAGCCCGCACCCGTTGCGGCGCCCGCGCCCGCGGCCCAGCCGTCCGTCGACGAGGCGGACACCGCCGGACTCACCACCGCCGAGCTCACCGCCGCCAGCCCCGACGCCGCCGACGCCGCCCTGCTCACCCTGGACGCCGAGCCGGCCGACGAGGCCGCCGCGACCTTCGAGTCCGAGCCGATAGCCGAGTCCGAGCCGGCAGCCGAGTCCGAGCCGGCAGCCGAGCCCGAGCCGGCCACGGAGAAAGAGTCCGCCGCCACGCCGGACCCGGTCTCCGTGCTCGAGCCGGTCACCAAGCCGGACGCGGTGGTCGAACCGGCCGCCGAGCCCGAGCCCGTGGCCGTGGCCGTGGTAGAGCCGGCCGCTGACAGTGAGCCGCGCGCCGCGGTCGAGCCCGCCGCTGAAATCGAGCCCACGCCGCCCGCCGAGCCCGCCGCCGCAGCAGCGCCTGCCGCAGAAGAGCCTGCCGCAGCCGCAGCCGCAGCCGCAGCCGCAGCCGCAGCCGCCGAGCCCGCCGCCGAGCCGGTCGCAG
>Ga0307508_10002292_pt1 | contig 20328 bp, 15 predicted proteins | sample 9_EM_MG_FD_203089 | JGI IMG/M metagenome (GOLD analysis project Ga0307508, IMG submission 203089) | Populus trichocarpa ectomycorrhiza microbial communities from riparian zone in the Pacific Northwest, United States - 9_EM | ecosystem: Host-associated > Plants > Roots > Unclassified | place...
AACACCTTCTCGTGGATGGGCGATTCGCCGGGGTGCGAGCTGCACGATACATTGCGGTTGATATCCCCGCAGGTAGCTATCGAATCCAGCTTCGCTTCTACAAACGACTGTATGGTAGGTTTTATCTTCGACTTGATAATGCCATGCAGCTGTACCGTTTGCCGCGTGGTAATTTTAATAACGCCGGTGGCGTTATCGCCGGCCACCTCATGCATGGCCACCCATTGGGGCGCCGTTAAATAACCACCCGGCAGGCGCAGCCGTATCATAAACGAATACAGGCGGTCCAGCTTTTTCGCAGCCCTTTCCTCGCGGCGGTCACGATCATCCTGCTGGTACATGCCATGAAATTTTATCAAAGCCTGGTCGTCTTCACGAATAGCGCCCGTCAGCTCATCCTGCAGGCTCTCGCGTATAGTGCCGCGCAGCCCGTCGCTGGCTGTTTTAATCTTTTCTATCGGTGATAAGTTCTTATTGTTGTCGGTCATTGGTTTGTTTTATTAATATACGTCCTTCAGGAATCTTCCCTCTTCCTTTAGCTGGTCAAGGTATTGCTGTGCCGCTTCGGTTGATTTGTTACCGAAGGTTTCCAGTATTTGCAGCAGGGTCGCCTCTACGTCTGTGCTCATGGGTTCTTTGGCGCCGCAGATATATACATAAGCGCCCGATTCGAGCCAGTGGTACAAGTCAGCCCCGTGCTGCTGCATTTTATGCTGCACATAGACCTTCTTTGCCTGGTCCCTCGAAAAAGCCACGTTCATCCGCGTAAGTACGCCTGTTTCCACCCAGTTCTGCATTTCCGTCTGGTACAGGAAATCGGAGGCAAAATGCTGGTCGCCAAAAAACAGCCAGTTTTTGCCCGTTGCCCCGGTAGCATCCCTTTCTGCCAGGAAGGAGCGGAAAGGCGCCACGCCCGTGCCGGGGCCTATCAGTATAATGTCTTTGTCGGGAGCCGGCAGGCGAAACTGGTTGTTCTTATGCACATAGAATTCCAGCTCGGTATTTTCGGGCAGCTGCGACAGGTAGTCGGAGCAGATGCCGTATTTTATTTCATCGTTTACACAGAACCTGTCCCTGGCCACCGTCAGGTGTACTTCGCCGCTGTGCGCCTCGGGCGAGGAAGCAATGGAGTAGAGGCGGGGTGTGATAGGTTCCAGTATTTCCACCACGTCTTCAAACTGGCCGTTGTCGCTTACAGGATATATCTTCAGCAAATCGAGCAGGTCGATGCGCGTAGCCGGTATTTCCTGCTGCACGATAGCGGAATATTGTTTTACCACGCGCTCGGGCAGGTGGAAGATGCTCAGCTTTTTATGCAGGAGCTCGGAAATATATTGCAGGCCGCCGCGGTAATCGATCTTCGCCATTTTATGGGTGCCTGTCAGCAACAGGATAGCGTCTGCCACCGCCGGGTCGTTTTCAGGAACGATACCAATGGAATCACCCGGCAGGTATTCCAGCCCGTCGGCGCTTATCTCTATATGATGCGTTTGCTTGCCGGAGCCGCGATCGTTCAGGTTTACGTTGGCAAGGATGGCGCCGGTATAAGTTTTCTTGCCACTGCTCTTTTTGGGAGCGGTTACTACCACCGGTGCGGCAGCTGCGCTTTCATTACCGCCTCCGCTGAGCGATTGCAGCACCGAGGCAAACCATTGGCTGGCATCCTCGTCAAAGTCAACATCGCATTTCTGCAGGGGCGCAATCCGCTTGCCGCCCAGCTTCTGCAGCTGTGCGTCTACATCTTCGCCTGCCTTGCAAAACAGGGGATAGGACGTATCGCCCAATGCCAGCACGCTGAATTTAAGCTTATCGAACTTAAAGCCGTTCAAATGAATATGATCATAGAATTTCTTTGCGGCGGCAGGCGGTTCTCCGTCGCCCTGTGTGCTGATGATGGCCAGGAAATATTCTTCCTTGGGCAAATCGGTCAGCCGGTATTGATCCAGGCTCACCACCTTGGGCGTAATACCCATTTTCTTTGCCTTGCCGGCAAAATCGGTGGCTACCTTTTTTGAGTTACCCGTTTCAGTACCATAGACAATCGTAATCTTGCCTACGGCAGGTTTTGCGGTCACAGGCACACCCGGTGCCCCTGCTTCCTGTTTTACACCCGCCTGTGTCAGCAAACCGGATATATAGCCATTCATCCAGATAAGCTCTTCCTTCGTGGAATGACTAAGTAAATCCAGTAATGTTTTCAGTTTCGGTTCTGCCAGCATCATATCCGTTTTACATTTAAAAATAAGACCGCTATGCGCTTAGCGCGATGGCGCCCGTATGGGCGGCCGGTTTTATTTCGGCCACCGGTTTAAAATAATATTCCCGGCTGTCGCTGTTTGGCAGCCAGGCAAATTGTTCGTGCAGCGCTACTACCCGGCCAATGATGACCAGCGAAGGGGAAATAAGCCGCTGCCCTTTTAATTTTTGTTCATAGTCGTACAGGCTGCAGGTATGTATCTGCTGCAGCGGTGTAGTAGCCTGTTCGGCCACGGCCAGCAGCTTGTCGGGCGCAATCTTGTATTGCACCAGCTTTTCCACCACCTTGTCCAGCGTTTCGGCCGACATATAAAATACCAGCGTATCCTCCGTGGCGGCCAGCTCTTTCCAGTATGCTTCCGTTACCACGTCAGATGTATAATAGGTAAGCAACCTCACCGCGGTAGAATAACCTCTTGCCGTGAGCGGCATGCCTGCATAAGCGGCGGCGCCCAGGGCGGCCGTTACGCCCGGTATAATTTCGTAGGGAATGTTATGTTGCGCCAATGCCTGCAATTCATCCAGTATATTGGAGAAGATAGAAACATCACCGCCTTTCAGCCGCACCACGTATTTGCCCGCCAGCGCATATTCCACCATCAATTCGTTGATGGTGGCCTGGGGAGTGGATACGCCACGGCGGCATTGCTTGCCCACGTAAATGATCTCTGCCGAAGGCGATACATACGCCTGCAGGATAGCATCGCTTACCAGCCTGTCGGTGAGCACTATCTCCGCCTGCTGCAGGCAGCGGGCGGCCTTGACCGTTACCAGCTCCGGATCGCCGCAACCGGCGCCGGCCAGTATCACTTTACCAATGGGAATAGCTTGTTTCATGTCTTCCTTTTATTAAAACAATCCTTCGATAGATAAATAACGTTCGCCGGTATCATAGTTAAAGGTCAGCACTTTGGAGCCCTTCGGTATTTCTGCCAGCTTCTTTGCCACGGCTGCCAGGGCAGCCCCGGTAGAAATACCTACCAGCACACCTTCTTCTTTGGCAAAGCGCTGTGCATAATTGAATGCTTCTTCTTTTCCTACCGCCACCGTACCATCCAGCAACTTCGTGTTTAGTATAGATGGTATAAACCCTGCGCCCAGGCCCTGCAGGGGGTGGGGTGAAGGGCTGCCGCCGGCGATAACGGCCGATTGCTCGGGCTCTACCGCCAACACTTTCAGGTTCGGGAATTTTTTCTTCAATACTTCCGCCACGCCGGTAATATGTCCGCCGGTGCCTACACCGGTAATGATATAATCAAGACCGTCGGGAAAATCTTTCAATATTTCCTTCGCGGTTGTTTTGCGATGCACGTCTACATTCGCTTTATTATCGAACTGCTGCGGCATCCATGCATTGGGTGTTTGCGCTACCAGCTCTTTTGCTTTTTCAATAGCGCCTTTCATGCCTTTCTCGCGCGGCGTCAGCTCAAAGGAGGCGCCATACAGGGCCATCAGGCGGCGGCGCTCGATGCTCATGCTATCGGGCATTACAAGTATAAGGCGATAGCCTTTTACGGCGGCTACTATTGCCAGGCCGATACCGGTATTGCCCGAAGTGGGTTCGATGATAACGCTGCCCGGTTTGAGAATACCTTTTTTCTCGGCATCTTCAATCATGGCCAGGGCAATGCGGTCTTTAATGCTGGCGCCGGGATTGTTTCTTTCCAGTTTAATCCATACCTCGTGGTCGTTGCCAAACAGCTTATTTACCCGCAGGTGCGGTGTCTTGCCAATCGTTTCTAAAATATTATTTGCTTTCATCTGTTATTATTGGGTTTATCAGATAACAAAATTCAGGGCTTCCGGCAGCGGGTTGTTGTCCCGCACTTTTATTTCACTCTTGTGGTAGACCACCGACCACGAGGGTACGCTGTACGTAAGCCATACATTGCCCCCGATAATGCTGTCGTGACCGATAACGGTGTTGCCACCCAGTATGGTAGCGCCCGAATAAATGATCACGTTGTCTTCAATAGTAGGGTGGCGGCGGTTGCTTGCATTGGCCTTGGCCACGGTGAGTGCGCCGAGGGTCACACCCTGGTATATTTTTACATTGTTGCCAATCACCGCCGTCTCGCCAATAACGATGCCCGTGCCGTGATCGATAAAAAATGATTCACCTATCTGCGCAGCCGGGTGGATATCGATACCGGTACGGCTATGTGCGTATTCGGTAAAAAAGCGTGGCAGGGTGCGGATACCCTGCAATTGCAGCTGGTGGGCGATGCGGTAGATAGCCGTGGCATAAAAACCGGGATAGGCCGCCAGCACTTCTTCTATCGATTGTGCGGCAGGATCAAACTTCAGGATGGCTTCTGCATCGTTGAGCAGGTGCTGGTAAATACCCGGCAGGGCGGCAAACAGCTGCTCCGTGTTGTCTTTTACCTTTTCCTCGATGCGCACCAAATCAAACAGGATAGCGGAGAACGTATTTTTGAGCGCAGCAAACTGCAGCTCGAGCTTTTTCTCGTTGTCATACTTTCCCTCATAGGAGGAAAAAAGGAAATTAAACAGGTCGTTGATAAAATTCTCTGTCGTTTCCTTGTCAGGCACCCGGCTAAAATGTTTCCGGTTGCGCTGGAACAGCTCCTGTATAAATTTTTCTTCACTCATAATCGACCCGTTTAAAATTTGTTACTGTATCATGCACGCGCCTACCGTAACGAAACTGGTTTCATCTATCAATATAGCGCCGCCGTTGGCACGCAAATCCTTATAGGAATCGAATGCAACCGGCGCAGCCGTTTTTATTTTCACTTTTACGATATCGTTCAGCCCGGCAATGGAAGGCGCTGCCTCTTTTTGCAAGGAGTTAACGTCCAGCTTGTATTCTATTTCCTTTACCGCGCTTTTCACCAGGCGGCTGTTTATCTGCAGCAGGTATTTATTGCCGGCTACCAGCGGTTTGCTGCCCATCCAGCAAAGCAGCACTTCCAGCTCATTTTCCACGCGCGGCTGCCTGTCCGTTTTTACAATCATATCGCCCCGGCTGATATCGATGTCCTCTTCCAGGTGCAGCACCACGCTTTGCGGCGCAAAAGCCTCGTCTACTTCCTTGCCGGCTATCTCGATGGCCTTGATGGTGCTTTGTGCGCCCGAAGGCTGTATCACTACTTTATCTCCCTTGCGGTAAATGCCGCTGAGCACCTTGCCGGCATAGCCGCGGTAATCGTGCAAGTCATCTGTTTGCGGGCGGATAACATATTGTACGGGAAAACGTGCGTCGGTGAGGTTGATATCATGGTGCACTTCCACCGTTTCGAGTATATGCAGCAGCGATTCGCCTTCGTACCAGGGGTATTTATCCGATTTGGTCACGATATTATCGCCGTTCAATGCGCTGATGGGAATATAGGTAACGTCTTTCAGCCCGAGCGATTTGGCTACTTCGGAATAATCAATCACAATATTATTATACACGTCCTGCGAGTAGTCCACCAAGTCCATTTTGTTGATGGCCACCACCACGTGCGGTATATTGAGCAGCGAGGCGATGATGGAATGGCGGCGGGTTTGCTCGGCCACGCCGTTGCGGGCATCTACCAATATAATCACCAGCTCCGAGTTGGAAGCGCCGGTCACCATATTGCGCGTGTATTGCACATGCCCCGGCGCATCGGCAATGATGAATTTGCGCTTCGGGGTAGAAAAGTATTTATAGGCCACATCGATGGTAATGCCCTGTTCTCTTTCCGCGCGCAGGCCGTCTGTAAGCAATGCCAGGTCTATTTCTCCTTCCTCCCTGTTCTTCGTTTGCTTTTCAATCGCTTCCAGCTGGTCGATCATGATCGATTTGCTGTCATACAGCAAGCGACCTATCAGCGTGCTCTTGCCGTCGTCTACACTTCCTGCGGTGATGAATCTAAGTATGTCCATTGTCACTGGTTGTTTTTTTAGCTTTCTTTAAAAATACCCGTTCTTCTTCCGGTCTTCCATTGCGGCCTCCGATACCTTATCATCTATCCTTGTTTCGCCGCGTTCGCTGGTCTTGGTGGCGATGATTTCGGTGATGATATCATCTATGCTGGTGGCGGATGATTCTACCGCGGCGGTACAGGTCATATCGCCCACGGTGCGGTAGCGTACTCTTTTGGTAGATACCTTGTCGGTATCGTCCAGCCGGATAAACTCGGATATAGCCACCAGCTGTCCTTCATGTTCCAGCACTTCGCGGTTGTGCGAGAAATATATGGAGGGCAGGTCTATTTTTTCGCGGCGGATATAATTCCAGATATCGAGCTCCGTCCAGTTGCTGATAGGGAAGGCGCGTACGTTTTCGCCCTTGTGTATTTTACCATTGTAGGTACTCCACAGCTCGGGGCGTTGCAGCTTGGGGTCCCACTGGCCGAATTCATCCCGCACGGAAAAGATGCGTTCTTTGGCGCGGGCTTTCTCTTCGTCGCGGCGGGCGCCGCCGATGCAGGCGTCAAAGCTAAATTCTTCAATGGTATCCAGCAGGGTAAAGGTTTGTAAGGCGTTGCGGCTGGCAAACTTCCCTTTGGGTTCGCTCAGCGAGCGCACCTTGATGGTATCCTCTACCTTGCGCACGATAAGTTTTTCACCGATGCTGTTGGCCAGCTCATCCCTGAACTGCAATGCTTCGGGGAAATTATGCCCCGTATCGATATGCACCAGCGGAAAAGGAAACCGGCCGGGCCGGAAGGCTTTCAGCGCCAGGTGCACCAGTGTAATAGAGTCTTTGCCGCCCGAAAAAAGCAGGGCAGGCCTTTCAAATTGTCCCGCTACTTCGCGCAGGATATGAATGGCTTCCGATTCTAGCTGCTCCAGGTAATCTAATTGGTACTCACTCATGATCTATCTTTCTTTATATACGTTAAATCTTTTCATTTCAGTTTCGGGCTATCAGCTCGCAGCTTTCTCTTCATGTACATGCAGCCCGCACTCTTTCTTACTCGCATCTTCCCACCACCACCGTCCTGCGCGGAAATCTTCACCGGGGCGGATGGCCCGGGTGCAGGGTGCGCAACCGATGCTTACAAAACCTTTATCGTGCAGCGGGTTGTAGGGCACCTGGTTTTCGCGTATATGCTGTTTTGTTTCTTCGGTGTTCCAATGAAGCAGGGGATGAAATTTGATGATTTGATTGCTTTCATCCCATTCTACCATTGGTAAATCTTTCCTGTCGGGTGAATGTTCCGCCCGCAGGCCGGTTATCCATATGGCATTGCCTGCCAGCGCTCTTTTAAGCGGCTCCACCTTGCGGATATAGCAGCATTGCTTGCGATTGTCGACCGACTCATAAAATGAATTGGGTCCCTTATCGGCCACAAATGTTTCGAGTGGCGCATGCTGCGGGTAATATGCTTTGATATGGGTGTTATAACGCTCGTTGGTGCTGTTCCATACCGAATAGGTTTCGGCAAACAGGCGGCCGGTATCGAGCGTGAATATGTTTACAGGAAGGTTATTGTGCAGTATTTCGTGGGTGATGACCTGGTCTTCAAAGCTAAAGCTCGACGAGAATACGATCTTTCCCGGGAACTGCTGCACCAACGCGCTGATAGCATCACGTATGCTTAGTCCACTAATTAAGTGGGTTATTCGGCTCAAGTCTTGCTGTGCTGTATTGTTCATGTAAAAGATATCATTTGGTCAGTGAGAAAAAAGTGAAATGAGTGGAATTAATAACGGGATAATGGCCGTTTTGTTTAGCAACAACAACAGCAGCACTTGGAGGTGATACACGTGCGGTAGATCGATATAATAGTAGTTCGTTGCATGGCAGAAAAGTAATAGTCTATCTCGTTGATAGAACAAAGATAATAAACTATGGGAAATGCCCAAAAAAATCTACCGTTATAGTAGACTGGTACCGGGTTTCCCAACGTTTGTTAGTTTTCTTTTTAGGCGTGCCACGGTCGTTTATCGACGCGTGTTAACCGTGGCACGCCCTGGCCGCGCCCGGCGTGCCACGGTTAGCTATCGAAGCAAACGACCGTGGCACGCCTAATCTCCGCAATAAACGGCAAATGCTGAACTATTACTAGCTTTACCCCCTTAAAACCTGCTTACATGCCCGGTTCCGTTTTGTTAATCGACGACGAAGAAAAGCTGCGCAGCCTGCTCAAACGCATCATCCAGCTGGAAGGCTATGCGGTGAGCGAGGCCCCCGGTCTTAAAGCAGGGTTAAAAATACTCGAAAAAGAACCCATTGATATCGTGCTCTGCGATGTCAAACTGGCCGATGGCAGCGGCGTGGATTTTGTAAAAGAGGCAAAACCCCGCTTTCCCCTCGTAGAGTTCATCCTGCTCACCGCCTACGGCAATATCCCCGACGGCGTACAGGCCATGAAAAACGGGGCCTTCGATTACATCACCAAGGGTGACGACAACGATAAAATCGTTCCCCTGCTTAGCAAGGCGCTCGAAAAGGTACAGCTCAAAAAGCGCATCGAGCAGCTGGAGCAGCAGGTAGGCAAACGCTATGGTTTTGACCAGGTGCTGGGCGATTCTGTCCTCGTAAAAGAAGCCATCGCCCTGGCCAGGAAGGTGGCGCCCACCGATGCCACCGTACTGCTGCTGGGCGAAACAGGCACCGGCAAAGAGGTGTTTGCACAGGCTATCCATAGCGGCAGCCGCCGCCTGGGCAAGCCCTTTATGGCGCTCAACTGCAGCGCTTTTGGCAAGGAACTGCTTGAAAGTGAACTATTTGGACATAAAGCCGGCGCTTTTACCGGCGCGGTCAAAGACAAGCGGGGGCTGATAGAAGAAGCCGACACCGGCACACTTTTTCTTGACGAAATAGGCGAAATGCCGGCCGACCTGCAAGCCAAACTACTCAGGGTGCTGGAAACCAATGAGTTCATTAAGGTAGGCGATACCCGCCCTACCCGGGTGGATATCCGTATTATTGCCGCCACCAACCGCTATTTGCAGCAGGAAGTAGCCGCCGGCCGGTTCCGCGAAGACCTGTTTTACCGCCTCAATGTCTTTACCATTTCCCTGCCGGCCCTGCGCGACCGCAAAAAGGACATACCCGTTCTGGCGGGCTATTTTCTACAGCTATTTGCCCAAAAAACCAATGCCATCGTAGAACGCATGAGCCCCGGTTTCCTGGAGCACCTGCAGCAGCACGGCTGGAAAGGCAATATCCGCGAACTGAAAAATATTATGGAAAGAGCCGTGATACTGGCCGAAGGTCCGGAGCTGACGGTCGACAATCTTCCCCTCGATTTGCAGGTGCAGCTGCCGCTTCAGCAAAACGCATTGTCGGCTTTCGACCTTGCCAGCGTGGAAAAGCTCCACATACAAAGAGTGCTCAACCATACCAAAGGCAATAAAACAGAGGCCGCCCGCCTGCTTAATATCGGCCTTACCACCCTCTACCGTAAAATCGAGGAGTACCGGCTGTCGGAACCGGTGTAGGTAACCGGTATAGGTATGCCATAGCCTGGCAACCTGCTAAAAATGCTTCAGCCATTTAAGCTATGGCATACCTTCCATTTTGAAAATCCACCCTTTCAAAAAGGTATTGTCTATACGGACCCCTGTTTCGAGCCCATAGATGTTATTTCCCTGCAATCTATTGCTCTTCAAGATCTTCCCTGTCTATAATCTCCTTCCTGTCACAACAGGCATACCGTTTGGCATCCCCTGTCAAACAAAAGAACAATCAACCATGCTTACACTCATCCTGGTATTGGCCGGCCTCGCAGGCTTCGCCCTGTTTTTTAAATCCATTGACTTTTTTGAAAAAATATAAGCCATGACATTCCTATTCATTATCGCTATCCTGGTTTTTTGCTACCTGTGCTATGTGCTCGTAAAACCGGAGAAATTCTAAATCATTTAAAGAAACAACACTATGAACAGCGAAATCCTGGGTGTTATAGTCATGTACGTCATAATGGTGCTCTTAGCGATCCCGCTCGGGCGCTACATCGGCAAAGTATATGAAGGAGAAAAGACATGGCCCGATGCTATACTAAACCCGCTCGACAAATTATTTTATAAGCTCGGAGGCATAAAGGCCGACAAGGAAATGAGCTGGAAGCAGCACCTGCTGGCCCTGCTTACCATCAATATGCTGTGGTTTTTATTTTCCATGCTCGTACTAATGAATATGAGCTGGCTGCCGCTCAACCCCGATGGCAATCCCTCTATGAGCGCCGACCTTGCTTTCAATACCACGGTAAGCTTTGTTTCGAATACCAACCTGCAGCATTATTCCGGCGAAACGGGTGTGTCTTACCTGGGCCAGCTTATATTGATGCTGTTCCAGTTTATCAGTGCCGGTGTGGGCATGGCGGCCTGTGCCATTGTATTTAAAGCCATGAAGGAAAAGACCACCGATAAGCTGGGCAATTTCTACGTATATTTTGTTAAGTCCTGCACCAGGGTGTTATTGCCCTTGTCGATTGTAGTGGCGGTACTGTTGCTCATCAACGGAACACCCATGACGTTCAAAAGCAAGGACCAGTACATTTCCCTACAGGGCGATACCGTCAATGTATCGAGAGGCCCTGCAGCCGCCATGGTAGCCATCAAGCAGGTAGGCACCAACGGCGGTGGCTTCTTTGGCGCCAATTCGGCCCAGCCTTTTGAGAACCCCAATTACTTCACCAATATCGTGGAAAACGTTAGCATCGTGCTCATCCCGATAGCGCTGGTGTTTACCCTGGGTTATATGCTCAAAAGAAAAAGACTGGCCTGGATGGTATTCGGTGTCATGACGCTCGGTTTTTTGCTCTTCCTCGTTCCCTCCATTCATTATGAAATGAAGGGCAATCCCGCCATCGCCCACATGGGCGTACAGCAAAACCCTGGCAGCATGGAAGGCAAGGAAGTTCGTTTCGGCCCCGCCGCTTCGGCCTATTGGGGCATAACGACTACGGTTACCTCCAACGGCTCTGTCAATGCTATGCACGATAGTTTTACACCCCTCACCGGTATGTTTGCCATGCTGGGCATGATGGTCAACAGTTTTTACGGTGGGGTAGGAGTAGGCTTTCTCAACTTCTATATCTATATCATCATCGCTGTGTTTATTTCCGGCCTGATGGTGGGCCGCACACCCGAGTTTTTGGGCAAGAAAATAGAGGCGAAGGAAATGAAGATAGCTACCATCATTGCCCTGCTGCATACGGTGCTGATACTCGCCTTCACGGCGTTATCCTCTCATATGTATGCACACGATCCCAAAACCTATGCAGGCTGGCTCAACAATCCCGGCTATCATGGTTTTTCGGAAATGCTCTACGAGTACACTTCTTCCTCTGCCAATAACGGCTCGGGCTTTGAAGGATTGGGCGATGGTGTTCCTTTCTGGAATATCACCTGCGGTATCGTCATGCTGCTGTCGCGGTTTCTGCCCATTATCGGCCCCGTGGCTATTGCTGGCATACTGGCCAAAAAGAAATATGTGCCCGAAAGCGCCGGTACGCTCAAAACGGATACATCCACCTTCGGTATCATGGTCTTTGCCGTGATAGCCATTGTGGTGGCGCTGAGCTTCTTCCCTGCGCTGGCGCTGGGACCGATAGCCGAGTTTTTTGGAATGAAGTAAATAAGGTATGCCTTAGCTCCGGCAGCGGCTACAATGCAACAGCGATTGGCAGCTATGGCATACCTGGAAAATAATATAAAAGATATAGTTATGTCAAGCAATAAAAGAAACAATAAACTATTCGAACCGGCCCTGGTAAAGGAAGCCTTACGGGAATCTTTTGTCAAGCTCAACCCCGCCAAACTGGTGCGCAACCCGGTGATGTTTGCCGTTGAAATCGGTACCGCTATTATGCTCGTCGTATGCACCTGGGTGCTGATGGGCGAAAAAAGCCAGGGCAGCTTTATATACAACTTTTTAATTTTTCTCATCCTTTTCTTCACTGTGCTGTTTGCCAATTTTGCCGAAGCTATTGCCGAGGCAAGAGGCAAGGCACAGGCCGACAGCCTGCGCAAGACAAGGGAAGACACACCTGCTAAAAAGATATTTCCTGTGGGCGATATCTATGTTGGCGAAGTAAAAGTGGTGCCCTCTTCTCAATTGAAAAAAGGCGATTTCTTTATCTGCGAAGCCGGCGATACCATTCCCATGGACGGCGAAATCGTGGAAGGCCTTGCCACTATCGACGAATCGGCCATCACGGGCGAAAGCGCCCCGGTGATACGCGAAGCAGGCGGCGATAAATCTTCCGTTACCGGCGGCACCAAAGTGCTGAGCGATCATATCAAGGTAAAAGTGACCACTTCCCCCGGCGAAAGCTTTCTCGATAAAATGATCGCATTAGTGGAAGGCGCTTCGAGGCAAAAAACGCCCAATGAAATAGCCCTGACCATCCTGCTGGCCGGCTTCACCATCATCTTCGTGGTTGTATGCGTAACGCTCAAGCCTTTTGGCGACTATGCCAATACGCCTATTACCATCGCGGCATTCATTTCTTTATTCGTATGCCTGATACCCACTACTATCGGCGGGCTGCTCAGCGCCATCGGTATCGCGGGCATGGACCGCGCCCTGCGCGCCAATGTGATTACCAAAAGCGGTAAGGCCGTGGAAACAGCCGGCGATTTGGATACCCTGCTGCTCGATAAAACCGGCACCATCACCATCGGCAACCGAAAGGCCACGCATTTCTGGCCCGCCGCTTCGGTCAACAACCAAACGTTTGTCGAAGCCTGCGTGCTGGCGTCGCTGGCGGATGAAACCCCCGAAGGCAAATCTATTGTCGAACTGGCGCAGGTAAACGGTACAAGGGTGCCCCTACTGCAGAAGGAAAGCGAAATAAAGTTCATCGGCTTTACCGCCGAAACCCGCAGCAGCGGTATCGATCTGCCCGATGGCCGCCGCATCCGCAAAGGCGCTTCCGATGCCATCCGCAACCTGGCGCAAAAAGCAGGGAATCCTTTTCCTTCCGAAACCGATCAGCAAGTAAAAGAGATTGCAGGCAACGGTGGTACGCCGCTGGTAGTGAGCGTGAATGAAAAAGTAATCGGTGTTATCGAATTGCAGGACATCATAAAACCGGGTATACAGGAGCGTTTTGAACGCCTGCGCAAAATGGGAGTTAAAACGGTGATGGTTACCGGCGACAACCCCCTCACGGCTAAATTCATTGCCGAAAAAGCCGGTGTGGATGATTTCATTGCCGAGGCGAAACCCGAAGACAAAATGAACTACATCAAAAAAGAACAACAGGGCGGTAAGCTGGTAGCCATGATGGGCGACGGTACCAATGACGCCCCCGCGCTCGCGCAGGCCGATGTAGGCGTGGCCATGAACAGCGGTACCCAGGCAGCGAAAGAAGCCGGTAATATGGTGGACCTCGACAACGATCCCACGAAACTCATCGAAATTGTGGAGATAGGCAAGCAATTGCTCATGACCCGGGGTACGCTCACCACCTTTTCCATTGCCAACGATGTGGCCAAGTATTTCGCCATCGTGCCCGCGCTGTTTATCGTGTCTATTCCCAGCCTGCAGTCGCTCAATATCATGAACCTGCACAGTCCTGAAAGCGCAATCCTGTCGGCAGTCATTTTCAATGCTATCATCATCCCGTTGCTTATACCGCTGGCCCTGCGCGGCGTGGCCTACAAGCCTTTAGGCGCCAGCGCGCTCTTGCGGAGAAACTTGTTGATATACGGCCTGGGCGGCGTTATCATCCCATTTATCGGCATCAAATTACTCGACCTGCTGGTATCCGTTTGGTTTTAACCCGTCCCGTTAGGGACGTTTGATAGGTAGCCCCCCATATAGCGAATTATGTATCGTCCCGTAGGGACGTCTGATGGGTTGAGATGATGGTAATTATAAAAAAATAAACAATAGCAATGAAACAACATATTTTCCCCGCATTACGCCTCACGCTGGTATGCATTATTTTCTTCAGCGTCATCTACCCGCTCTTTATCCTGGGCATCGCCCAGGCGGCGCCCGCCAAAGGCGAAGGCGAAACAGTGAAAGCAAATGGCAAAGTAGTAGGCTATGCCCTCGAAGGACAAAGCTTTACCAGGGACAAATATTTCTGGAGCCGTCCTTCTGCCGTCGGTTATAATGCCGCCGGCAGCGCAGGCAGTAACAAAGGACCTTCCAATCCCGATTATCTTAAAGACGTACAATCTCGTATCGATACGTTTTTAGTGCATAACCCCGGTATCAAAAAAGAAGAGATTCCCTCCGAGCTGGTAACGGCATCGGGCAGTGGTCTCGACCCCGATATTTCGCCGGCGGGCGCTTATGTACAGGTAAAGCGCATTGCTGCAATACGCAAAACAAGCGGGGAAAAGTTACAGCAGCTGGTAGCGCAACACACGCAAAAACCTTTGCTCGGCCTCCTGGGTACCGAAAAAGTTAATGTACTGGCATTAAATATAGCGCTTGACGAACTTAAATGACCCACCGGTAACTATCATTTTATGTAATTATTATAGATTTGTTTATCATATAGCAACGCCATTTATGCCCGAACAGGAAAAACAGGCAGCGCATTTTTTAGATCTCATCCGCAAATCGCGCCGCGGTAAGTTCAAGATCTACATCGGCATGAGCGCTGGTGTAGGTAAGACCTTCCGCATGCTGCAGGAGGCCAAAACCCTGTTGCGTAACGGCGTAGATGTAAAAATCGGGTATATAGAAACCCATAACCGAAAAGAAACACATGAGCTGCTGGACGGGCTGCCGGTTATCCCGAGAAGGAAATTATTTTATAAAGGTAAGGAGCTGGATGAGCTGGATGTACAGGCCGTGCTCAACCTTCACCCGGAGATAGTTATCATCGACGAGCTGGCGCATACCAATATAGAAGGGAGTAAAAATGAAAAACGCTGGCAGGATGTGATGGATATACTGGATGCCGGTATCAACGTTATCAGCGCCGTCAATATCCAGCATATAGAAAGCCTCAACGAAGAAGTAAAAAGTATTACCGGTATAGAGGTAGCGGAACGGATCCCCGACAGCGTATTGCAGCAGGCGGATGAAGTAGTGAATATCGATCTTACCGCCGATGAGCTGGTCGTTCGGTTAAAAGAGGGTAAAATTTATGCGCCCGATAAAGTGGCGACCGCGCTGAAAAATTTCTTCCAGTCGGAAAAGATCCTGCAGCTGCGCGAGCTGGCCCTCAAAGAAGTGGCCAGCCAGGTGGAGCGGAAGATAGAAACCGAATTGCCGCGCAACGCGCAGCTCCGTCCCGAACGATTCATGGCCTGCATCAGCAGCAACCACGAAACGGCGCGGATGGTCATCCGCAAAACGGCCAGGCTGGCATCCTACTACCATTCCAAATGGTTTGTGCTCTATGTACAAACGCCCCGTGAAGGTGGCGATAAGATAGGCCTGGCAGCCCAGCGCCACCTCATCAACAATTTTAAGCTGGCCACCGAATCCGGCGCCGAGCTCATTCGTATAAAACATCCTAATATTGCAAGGGGTATTATTGAAACCGCCGAACAAAAGGACATCACCACTATCTGCATCGGCAAACCACACCTTAACCTGTTTAACGTTATCCTGAATACCGCCTCGTTTAACCAATTGCTCAATAAATTGTCGGCCGCTTCAATCGATATTGTAATTCTGTCATAATATGGGAATGCGATTAAAAACGAAATTATCACTGGGACTTGGATTTCTGTTCGTGGTCATCCTGTCGTTCGGCATCATCAGCCTCTGGTATATCAACCGGCTGAGCAATGATGCCGAAAACGTGCTCACCAATAACCATGAGTCGCTGGTATATGTCAACAACATGTTCAAGTCGCTTGAAATGCTCCCCATCCGCAAGGACGCCCTGCAACTGTTTGACGACAACCTGAAGAAACAGGAAGTCAATATCACCGAAGTGGGAGAGACGGAAGCCACACAGGAACTACGCAAAAACTTCAATGAGCTGCGTAACAACCCGGCGGATCCTTCCAACTATCCCGAAATACGCCAGTCGCTTATCCGCATACAGGACATTAATGAAATGGCCATCCTGCGCAAGAACGCCGTGGCGGGAAAAACAGCCAGCAATGCCAGGTTATGGCTCACCATCATCTTTACCGTGCTTACCCTGGTATCGTTTTCGTTCATCTTCAATCTGCCGGGTGTCATTGCCCGTCCCATCCAATCGCTGGCCGAAGGCATCGACGAAATAGCCAATAAAAACTACGGTAAACGTATTTACCTCAAACAGGAAGACGAGTTTGGCGACCTGGCCTATGCCTTCAATACGATGGCCGAAAAGCTGGACGGCTACGAGCACAGCTCCATCGCCGGGCTGCAATTTGAAAAAAGCCGTATCGAAACCATCATCAACCAGATGCGCGATGGTATCATAGGTCTCGATACCAAACAGCATATTCTTTTTCTCAACGTGGTGGCCCAGCACCTGCTGGGCGTAAAAGAGCAGGACCTTATTGGCAAATACGCGCCCGATATAGCCCTTCGTAATGATTTGATGCGTACCCTGCTGCGGCCGGAGACAGACAAAAAAGACCTGAAGATTTACGCGGATAGCAAAGAGAGCTATTTCAACCGTGACGTGCTGGAGGTAACCAGCAAAGACGAAGTGATCGGCCAGGTGATTGTGCTGCGCAATATTACGCTCTTCCATGAGCTGAACGAGGCAAAAACCAATTTTATCGCCACCGTCTCGCACGAGTTAAAAACCCCCATTTCTTCTATCAAAATGAGCGCCCGCCTGCTCACCGATGAGCGCAATGGCGCGCTGGACGATAACCAGCGGGAACTGATACACAGCATACGCGACGATGCGGACCGCCTTCTCAAAATTACCGGTGAGCTGCTCAATATGGCGCAGGTGGAAACGGGCAATATCCAGTTAAAGCTGCAGCCTACGCAACCCGGGGATATCATCAGCCAGGCCGTACAGGCCATCCAGTTCCAGGCGCAGCAATCGGGCATCGTGATACGGCAGGCGTTAGAGCCAGGCTTGCCACTCATTGCTGTCGATGCGGAGAAAACCACCTGGGTATTGATCAACCTGCTCACCAACGCCATTAAATATTCGCCTTCATCTTCCACCGTCGAAATTGAGGCACGCCATAATAACGGGTTGGTGGCGTTTAGCGTAAAGGATGATGGCCAGGGTATAGAAGAAAAATACCTCTCCCATATTTTCGACCGTTATTTCAAGGTGCCTGGTAATCCCGCCGGCGGCGGCACAGGCCTTGGACTGGCTATCTGCCGCGAGTTTATCGAAGCCCAGGGGGGCATTATCCAGGTGACCAGCAGGCCTGGCCAAGGCAGTGTATTCAGCTTTTCTTTTAAGGGGTAACCCGGTATCCGGCGCCCCCAATCACCCACCATTTTGATACCCGGCATGTTCTATTCCCGTTCGGTATTCGTGGTAGTTAAACGCTAATTAAATGCACACAAAACGCACACCAAACGCACACAGCGCCCAGGTGTTGCCTGCGCCAGCTGTTTATTTCGTAATTGTTTGACCATATTGGACCCATAGTTAATGGCGGTAAAGTAGTAAATTATACTCCTAAAAATCTACAACTATGGGAAGACTACTCAGCGGTATCAACGGCCCTGTACAGGGCAAAATAGGTACAGTCATCGGCTCTTCGTGGAAGGGCATTCCCTATTTAAAAGGCCCTTATAAAAAGCGCACGACCAAAGTGCGTAAGGGGGAAGCGGCCAACCGCAGCAAGTTTGCCATGGCGCATTACTGGCTCAGGCCCCTGCTGGATTTCGTGCGCGTCGGTTTCAGGGGATATACGCCAACGGTAGAAGGTTTCAATGCGGCCAAATCCCTGCTGTTGCTGCATGCTTTTGAAGGCGTGCTGCCAGACAGGTATATTAATCCTGCATTGGTGCTGGTAAGCGCTGGCGCACTGCCCTTATCGAATGACATGGCCGTAGAGAAAACAAGCGCCGGCCGGCTCCAATTTACCTGGGACCCTGCGTGGGTGCAGGGCGGCCATTCCAAAGACCAGGTAATGATGCTGGCCTATGATATTGAACATTCAAAAGCCTATTTTACGACCGTCGGCCAGTTCAGGGATGTGGGAGCCGATGTATTGAACACCAACCCCACGCCGGGCAGGACGTATCATCTCTACTGTGCTTTTAGTGCGGCGGATAGAAGCCGGCAGTCGAATAGCGTGTACATGGGAGCAATTACGATGTAAACGGCGCCATCAACCATTTTTTCAGGGGATGTCAGGGATTTTGCAGAAACGGGGATATAGGCGGTACGGGCGTTGAAGATATCCTTTCAAGACCGCTGAATTGAATCCCGTCGGATTTGATGGTGATGGCTGTATAATTCTTTTTAGTCTTCTTTGCAGCGTTCTTCGCCAGCTGCAATACAAAGGAGCTATCGCCTTCGCTGCTGCTATAATACATACGGGCCGGCAAATGGTATACGATACCTGTGCTAAGGTCTTGTATCGTCTTGTAAAAATGAAGCGCCTGCAAAGCGGTATCCAGTTTTTCATAATCTCTTTCGGACGCATACAGTAGCTCAACATGTGTAATAAAACCGGCCATAACCCTGCATAATTTATCCGAAACCATTGTGGTTTGGGGTTAGCCGCAAGCTACAAAAAAGACGCGCGCAAAAAGCGGACGCCGGTTGTATCATAACCGTACAGCTCCCAAAAGGTATTTGTTGTAAATTGCTGGTTATGAACAACGTAATAACTGGCATTGCATTGGTTTGAAACATGTTCGTAAACGAACGCAACATTGTAACCCGCCAAATACCGGTGTATGCTTAAAAATTATCTCAAAACAGCCATCAGGAATATCTCCCGTCACAAGGGATATTCAATTATTAATATAGTAGGCCTGATGTTTGGCCTTGCAGCTTTTTGGCTGATTGTATTGTATGTGGGAGATGAGATCAGCTACGACCGGGATAACAGCAATGCTACGCGTATATACCGGGTAGCCCAGCATGCCCGCTGGAACGGCAATCTTATGGATGTGGCGCTTACCTCGGCGCCGTTTGCCCCTCATATGAAAGCCCGCTTCCCGGAAATTGAAGCCACCGTGCGTATTAATATGGAAGGCGGGGGAACGATTGAGTACGGCGATAAAAAGATAGAAGCCAACGACATGATCTTTGCCGATAGCAGCATTGCAAAAGTGTTCTCCTATACCTTCCTGTATGGCGATGCGGCTACGGCGCTGCAAAAACCAGCTTCCGTTGTACTGACATAAAGCCTGGCCAATAAAATATTCGGTTCGGCCGGTAAAGCCGTTAACCAAACCATCTATTTCGACAATCATTTTCCCAATACCGTAACGGCCGTTATAAAAGATGTGCCGCGCAATTCGCACCTGCGGTTTAGCGGCGTACGCAGCTTTTCTGCTGAAGGGCAGAATGGCTGGCAGAACTTTAGCCTATATACCTATTTGTTGCTGGCGCCCGGCGCCGATGTAAAAAAACTGGAGAGCAAGCTCCCGGCTTTCGCCACCGGCACCATTCAAAAGGAAATGGGCATAAAAGACTACAGGATGGAATTGCAGCCGCTGACGGATATACATCTTCGCTCCAACCTCGATTATGAGCTGGGCGCCAACGGCAGCATCAGCCGCGTGTATATTTTTATCGCCATCGCCGCATTGATATTGCTGATTGCCGTTATCAATTATATGAACCTGTCTACCGCACGTTCCTCTTCCCGTGTGCGCGAGGTGGGCGTACGCAAAGCCATCGGCTCCGGCAAAAAACACCTCATGGGCATGTTTATTACCGAGTCGGTGCTGGTCACTTTAATCGCCGCCATCCTGTCGATGGTGCTGGCTACTGTTTCGATGCCTTTTTTCAATCAGCTTACCGGGAAAGAATTATCCATCTGGCGCTTTGGTATGGGTAATACGCTGCTGCTGCTGACATTGTTTTCGATGCTGGTGGGTATGATATGCGGTATCTATCCATCCCTGTTTTTATCAGGATTTAAAACCATACTGGCTTTGAAAGGCCGGATGGGCAAGGTGTCGGGTACGGTCTTATTCCGTAAATCGCTGGTGGTAGTACAGTTTGTAATAACCGTGGTAATGATTGCCGGCAGCTTTGTTATTTACCGGCAGCTGCGGTTTGCCCAGCATACCAGCCTGGGTTTTAACAAAGAGCAGGTATTGTATTT
>Ga0307508_10002293_pt1 | contig 20319 bp, 19 predicted proteins | sample 9_EM_MG_FD_203089 | JGI IMG/M metagenome (GOLD analysis project Ga0307508, IMG submission 203089) | Populus trichocarpa ectomycorrhiza microbial communities from riparian zone in the Pacific Northwest, United States - 9_EM | ecosystem: Host-associated > Plants > Roots > Unclassified | place...
GGCCAGCGGATTCTCTTCGGGGAATACCTCTTCGGCCAACGAAACGCGCGTGAAGTGCGGATGCGGTACCGTCGCCGTGCCGCCCTTGCTGATGCGGCACTGGATGCCGAGCTGGAACGCGCCGAAAGGCGAAGTCGCCTTCAGCAAGTCGTTCAGCTGCAGATCCATCGTCTTGATGTCTTTGTCGTCGCCGGCCAGCATTTGCTGCGAGCCGCCCTGATGGTCGGTCAGCGGATACATGGCGACGCCGTCCATGAAAATGGCGTCCTTTTTGTGCGGCTCGAGCGGCGCGGACAGCTTCTTCAGGTTGAAGGTGGTGCCGGTCTCGCTGGGATGCCAGTCGTCTACCTGCAGGCCGCAGGGCGTGTAGAAAAAGACCACCTTGGTCGTCGCCCCGGCGGCTTGCGCGCGGCTGCGATGCATCTGGAACATCTGCGTCAAAGACGCGGCGAGCGCGGCCGAGCCGGTGCCCCTCAGCAAGTTTCTGCGGTCGATTTTCATGGGTCCACCACGTCCGCCGAGCGGCGCTGTGTGAAGGAGTCTTGGGTTGCCAGCTTGACGAAGAGCTCTGGGATGGCGAGGTCGTTGGTGACGAGCTCGTTCTTGAGTTTGTTCACGGCGCAGGTGTCGACGCCCTTGGCGTCGAAGCCGCGCGCGAAGCGGTAGTAGTTGGTGGTGAAGCAGCCGCGTGCGGCCGGATTCTTGCCCACTACCGTCGACAGCTCGCGCGGTCCGTTGAAGGTCAGCGCTTCACCCATCGGCCCGGTCATGCCGTTGATCACGCCCGTGGTGTCCACCGGCTCGCCGTTGTCCATCGTGCGACCCACGCCTGCGCCGTCGAAACCCTCCAGACCGAAGCCGATCGGGTCCTGTAGCGTGTGGCAGGTGGGGCACACGCCGTTGGCGGTCACCGCGAGGATTTGCTGGCGCGTGGTGTTGCCCGGCATGGCCGGTGAGATGGCCGTATCGACGTTGGCCGGCGGCGGCGGAATGTCGTTGCACAGCAAGTTGGCGCGGATCATGTGGCCGCGCTGAGTGGGCGACGAGGCCATGGTGCGGGCGTGGCCGAACAGGAACATGCCCAGGGTGAGCAGGCCGCCACGCGGCGAGCCCGCGCCCAAGTCGACGAGCTGCGTCGTCGGGCCGACACTGCTCGTCAGCCCGTAGTACCCGGCCAGGTCGGCATTGGCAAAGGTGTAGGTGGCGTTGAACAGCTCGTCGAAGTGCTTGGTGGAGTCGAACACCACGTGCGTGACGAACTGATCCTGCTCTTCGCGCATGGCGGATTTGATCTTGTCCAGCGTATCCGGAGTCGCGAACAGTTTGGGGAAGGTGGCTGCATCTTTGGTGGCGACGTAGGCACGCGGTGACTCGAGCCACTCGTAGAAGAAGTGAGCGACCTGCGCGCGGCCGCGTGGATCGGCCAGCAGACGCCGAGCCTGAGCTTCGATCTCGGCCTTGTTGGCGAGCGCCCCGCTGGCGGCAGACGCGAACAACGGCGCGTCAGGCATGCTGCCGGTGAACAGGTACGAGAGCGCTGAAGCCGTTTCGTAGGGCGTGAGCGCGAAGTTGCCCTTGCCGTCGTCCTTGCCCAGCTCACTGCGGAACAGGAAAGACGGCGAGATCAACATGCTGCGGATTGTCAGCTCCACGCCCATTTTGAACTGCCCACCCGTTACCGCGGGATCGAACAACCCCAGGTAGCGAGCCTTCTCGGGGTCCGTCAGCGGGCGGCGGAACGCGTGCAGACCGAAGCTGTCGATGAAGGACGCCGCACAGGTGTTGTCCTGTGTCGTACAAGGTACGACCTTGGCGTAGGAATCAGTGATGGCCTGTTCGGCCAGCGTTTGGGCGACGCTGCTAAAGGCGTCCAGGTGCTGGTCGTCGACGAACGAGACGGCCACGTTGTTGGTGAACCCGCGCATGGCGGTGTCGGGCGGAATCGCCGTGTAGTCTGGGTTCGACAGACCGAGCAGATCAGCGACGGTCGCACCGTACTCGCTGCGCGTGAGCTGGCGCAGGATGCGCGGACTCGGCGTTTCGGTCATGCAATCTGGCGCGACGGTTGGCGGGACGGGCGTACCGCCGCTGCCGGCGCCAGCGCTGCCGATGGGGGCACCGCCTGTGCCATTGTTGACCATCGGGCCGCCGGTCGTGGTGTTACCCTGAGGCCCGGATACTTCCGCTGTGCAGCCCAAGGCCGCCAGCGCGGCTAGGAGCAAGCCCTTGCGCATGCTTGGTCAGTGGGTAGCAAAACCCCCCTCGATCACCGATTTGGGCCCTGATCTCTCGAGAACCAGTGAGGTTACTGGCCCTGAATCGGCGCCATTTATTGCTGCTACTGGTTTTTGGTGCTGCTGGCGGAGTGCAGGCAGCGCACGGCGCCTCAGCGACCGAGCACCCAGCCGAGGCCGAGCACGATGTGCTTCGCGCCCAGCGCGGCGTCGCTCAAGTCGGCGTCGATTTTGGCGAAGTTCGTGTAAAAGACGCGCCCTTTACCCGGCGTCCGGTACCACGACACGGCCGTATCTTTCATGTCGCCGCCGGTCCATTTGCACTTCACGAGCACCTTCGAATCGGCGGCGACGTAGTCCGCGTTGTCGAGGTTACCGGTGAAGTCGAAGGTGGCCGGCAGCATGGCGGTGGTGACGTGCTGCTCGATCGTGCGACACGCGCTCTTGCCGTCGAAAAAGCCGTGGCCGCCGCGCCCGCCGATCACGTCGTTGTAGGCGTGCGGGGGCTCGGCGGCTTGAAAGGTCACGGCCGCGCAGTGTGTGCCGAACAGTCCTCCGCCATTTTCGACGAAGGCTTTCAGGGCCGCTGCTTGCGCGGTGCCGGGCTTGCCCATACCGAACGGCTCGAAGCAGGTGTTGATCATGCCGACGCCGCCGAAACGCGCCAAATTCGCGGTGCTGATGTCGTCGGGATTGACGCTGTCCTCGACCTCGTAGCCCCAAGTCATCAGTTGATTCTTGAGGAAAGTGAGCTGCGCTGGCACCGTCTCTATGACAGCGGTGCTGAAGTGATAGAGCAGCATGCGCTTCGGCAGCGTCGGCAGGTTTGGGTCGCCGGCGACGCCAGCGGCACCTGCAACCCCGGCGGAGCCAGCCGTTCCGCCGGCGCCCGGGCCCGCTCCGCCACCTGCGAGGCTAGGGCCGCCCGCAGCCCCAGCGCTTCCGCTGGTTGTCCCCCCAACCGTGGCTGCTTGGCCGGCGCTGCCTGAAGTCGAAGAAGGGGCGCCACCCGTGCCCGCCGCTAGGGCACCGCCCACGCTCGTCCCAGCGCTGGCGGCGCCGCCGGCCTGGCTGGGAGCGCCACCCGTAGCCGGGCCAGGCGACGCATCATTGCCGCACGCGACCAGACAGCTAGCAGCGCCGACCAACGCCCAAGCTCGAATCGCGCGCTGCATCGGACGAGACTACGCGCATCTTTCCGAGGGCGCTTGCAGCCCTGAAGCATTTTCTTGGAAGATTCGCCGCAGGCGGGCGAGGTTTCGCTCTACCCATTAAGCGTAGTGCGGTCGCGCGGCTTCGGGCAGTCTCTAAGGGCTGCGATCCCACGGTTCCGCTGCTCGCTGCGCACCAAGCTCTGCCCGCGCTTCGCGAGCTCGCCCGTCGCGTCGCCGTTGCGCTCGCCCAAGAATTCCGCGAGCTGGCTGACTCGTGAGCGGGATCCGGCGACTGTACCGGCGCAGCCGCGTCACTGATCGGTCGGGGCAGGACGGCGGGCTTCCCGCCTGACTGCTAGCCTGCAAGGCGATGAAGCTTTCGCTTTGGCAGGTGGACGCATTCAGCGCCAAGCGGTTCGCTGGCAATCCGGCGGCCGTGGTGCCGCTCGATGCTTGGCTTGCGGACGAAGTGCTGCTGGCGATCGCGGCGGAAAATAACCTTTCAGAGACCGCGTACGTCGTGCGTGACGGCGCCGAGTACCAGATCCGCTGGTTTACGCCGACCGAAGAGGTGCCGCTGTGCGGACACGCCACGCTGGCCTCCGCCTGGGTCGTACTGGGCAGCCAAGCTCGGTAAGAAGGTGCTTTTCGCGCGTCAAGTTTCGGCTCGCGGGGGCGAGCTGTGGTGCGAGCTTTCGAACGACGAAAGCCGCGTGAGCATCGCCGGGCAGGCGGCACTTTTTCTCGAAGGTACTATCGACGTCTAGAGCGCGAAGCTGAGAGCCCGGAGTTGCGAATGTGGCCGCGGCCCCCTGGCTCCAAAGAATCGCCTTTACGGAGCGGAACAAGTGCACCAGGCTCGCTTGGGAGAGTGATGATGCGCCGGTCGGTTGGGCTGTTGTCCTTGGGTTGGTTTCTGCTCCAAACTCCAGCGCTCGCGCAAGTGCCCAAGCCCGCCAAGGTCGCTGGCTCGACCGGAGCGTTTCCTGCCGCCGACCAGCCACCGGCGGCGGCACCGGCAGCGGAACCGGCGCCTGCAGCGGGCGGCGCGCCTGACGCCCCCAAAGCCCCGACCGCGCCGCCGCTCCGCTCCGCCCCGACCGCTACCGTGTCGGCAGCGGCACCATTGAGCGAGCCACCGCCGCCGCCGCCGCGGGAAACGGATCTGCGCCCGATCCGCTCGCGACGCCCGTTCTTCATCGGCGGCGAGCTCGGCTGGAACGGCCTTGCAGGGCTGGGCGTGAACTTCAGCTATCACCCGATCCCGTACTTTGCGATGGACACTGGCCTGGGCTTGTCGCTCACCGGCCTCCGCTTGGGCATCCGGGCGCGCGCCAATCTGCTGACCGGCGAGTGGACGCCATTTCTCGCCGCCGGCCTCACGTACGCCAACGGCACGGGCGGAAAGACGGCCGAGGTCCAATCGAAGGGCGAAAAAGCCGAGCTCGAGGTGCTGCCATCGCCGTACGTGCAGTTCGCCGGCGGCGTGAACTACACCGGCGGCGAAGGCTTCGTGTTCATGGCGACCACGGGCTACGCGCTGCTACTCGAGAAAAATACCCGCTACGTCTCGGGCAATCTGCCTGCGTACAACGACCAGAAGGTCCTGTTCAGGGGCGGCCTGATCGTGTCTGTGGCATTCGGTTACGCCTTCTGAGGCGAGAGCACGGCGCAGAGCGCCGCCCACGACGCCCGCACGGTCGTGAAGCGCTCTTCGCGTTCGATCGCCAAAGCCGCTTTCACCCAATCATCGACGCCGGGTGGCAAGTCTGGCCTCAGCGCATGCAAGCTGGGGCGCGGCGCGCTCGAGCATTGCCGCATGATCTGAATCACGCTTTCGCCGACGAACGGCGGTCGCCCGGCCAGCGCGCGGAACAGCACCGCGCTCAAGCCGTACACGTCGATGCGTTGGTCGAGGCTTTCGGTCGAAGCTTTCCAGCATTCTGGTGCGATGTAGCTGGGCGAGCCCGCGATGTGGCCGGCCAAGGTGACCGTGCGCATGCGTAGAAACTTGGCGAAGCCGAAGTCGAGCAGCCGCACGCTGCCGTCGGTCTGCACGAAGATGTTTCCGGGCTTCAAGTCACGATGCAGAATCCCCGCGGCGTGCGCGGTCTCGAGCGTGCCGACGACGGGCTCGATGATCGGCCGCAACGACTCCAGCCCCAGCAGCTGGTTCTCGCGCTTGGCCGTGTCCAGGCACACCTCCAGATTCGCGCCGCGCAGCAGCTCCATGATCAGAAACAGCGTGCCGTCGTCTCCCCATACCTGATGGTAAATGCGCACCGCAGCAGTTCCGGCCAGCACGGTGAGCGCGTGAACCTCGCGCAGCATGCGGTCTCGCCAAGCCGCGTCCGGCTTGCGCGGCGGCATGATCGCCTTCACGGCCACTTCATCGCCCATGCGCAAGTCCACGCCACGATAGACGGCAGCTTGGCCACCGCGGTCGATGACCTCCACCAGCCGGTAACGCTCGCCCACGATCTCGCCGCAGCGATCTGCCAGAGGCGACTCCGACGGCGGAAACTGGCTATTCATGGGCAGAGCACTGGGCGCACAACCAGAAGATAGCGCATGTCCGCCGCTGTCGCGCGCGCGCAGATGTGGCTCATCATTGGTCACATTTCAGCTGGTGACCACGCCCGCTGAGAGATAAGACCTACGCTCAGGCAGATGTGGCTACACTGTGTGCATGCGCGCTGGCGCTGGTTTGGTTCTGCTCCTCGGCTGGGCGCTGGCTGGCGGCGCCTGCTCGGGCGGCTATCCGCTGCCAGCGACCCGCTGCGACGAATTTTGTGACGCCACCAAAGGCCTCGATTGCCAGGACTACTACGAGCCTGCCGCGTGCGTGGCGAGCTGCGAGCAAGGCGACGTCGACAACGAAGCTTGTCACGCCGAGCTCGACGCGCTCATGGCCTGTTTTCGCAAGACCCCCGCCGCCTTGACGGCGCGTTGCGACTTCAGCTCGTTCGGCAGGAACGCGCGGCCTTGCGATCCGGAAGAGTACACGTTCAGAAACTGCAGCGCGGGCTACATCCAGTTCCCGAACATCAACGAGTAGCCATCACCAAGCGCCTTCGAAGGCGATGATCGGTACCGTGATCGGAGCGCCGACGCCGCGATACCTGCACGAGAACGCGTTGCAGCTGCCGCTGATCTGCTCTTCGTTCAACGTCGTATTCAAAACTTCGATGTTGAAGCCCCACCAGCGATCCGGGCGCCGGATGTACCAGCGTTTTTCGAGCTTCCAGTCGAGCCGCCAGAACGCCGGCGTGCGCGGCGGATGGCGCGCGGCCTCGCTGTAGGCGACCTCGGCTGGAATGCCCGTGTACAAGAGCACGCGGCCGCCCAAGCGCCAGTTCTTGCCCAGATCGTAAGAGGCAGCCACGTTGAGCACGTGGGTGCGATCGGTCGTCGCGGGGCCGCTGACGCGCCCGGCGTAGCGCAGCGAGCGCGAAAGCGTGTACGAGACGAAGCCGCCGAGCCTGCGCGCGAGACTGCGTCGCACCATCACCTCCAACCCGTAAGCGTGACCGTCGGTTCTAAACGCGCTGAAGTCGCTATTGCCGTTGCGGTTTCCTTGATCGGCGGTCTGCTCGAGCTGCACCAGGCTGATCAGATCGGTCATGTTGAAGAAGGCGCTCTGAAACAGCGCGACCGAGCTGGCGAAACCCGCAGGCAGATCGTAGCTCAAGCCCGCGCTGTGTTGCACGGCCCGCTGCAGCCCGCCGGCCAATGATGGCTTGAAACCGGGCACTGGCCCGATGAAGCTCGGCGCCTGATGCACGTACGCCAAGCCGTGCACGACCTTGAGCTTCTTGCTCAACTGATATTCAGCGGTGATGCGCGGGTCGAAGCTCAACCTGGCCCTGCTGCCGGAGACGAATAGATCCGTGCGCAGCCCCGGAATGATTTGCACCTTCGGTGCAACCTGCCAGACCACGTCGGCGTACAGGCCCAGCGAAAAGTCCTTGCGACTACCCAAGCCGTAACGAGCGGCGTCGCTCTGGGACGAGCTCTGACTATTCGAGATGCCGTCGCCGTTCATGCTGGTCGGCGCCATCGGCACGGGCAGCATGCCGCCCGGCGGCAACGTGCCCGCGGGGGGCAGCGTGCCGTCTGGCGGCAGCGCGCCGCCGGAGCTCGAGACCGGTACTTCGCTCACGCCGTCGTTCGGATCGCTGAACTCTTGCTTGAGGGACTCGAACAGCAGATCGGCGCCAGCGCGCAGGCGCAGCTCCGGCTCGAGCTGCCTCCAGTACTCCGAACGCGCGCCGATCATGTAGTCGTACACGTCGACCTGGCCATCCGCGAAGCCGGTGCGGTCGCGCCCGACCATCAAAGCGTTGCGCCAATTGCCCTGGTCGAGCCGGTGATCCCAGCGCAGATCGGCGCGGTGGAAGCCGACGTCCACCAGCGTGTGCTTGCGGTCGGTCTCGTGCAGCGCGCCTTGGGCATCCAAAACGCCGACTTTTTCGGTATAGGTCGTGTAGTCGCCGGAGCCGAACGTGAGCAGCTCGATACTATCGTGCGGATTCAAATCGTAGCGGGCGCGCGCCTGGTAGTCCCAGTAGCCGACGTTGATGTTGGGCGCGATCAAAGACGCGACGAGCCCCGTGTACGAGTAGCGACCGCCCACCATCACCGAGCCGCGCCCGTCCGCGAACGGCGCTTCGACCATCGCACCGCTGTCGATGATGCGCACGCTCCACTCGCCGCGCGCCCGGTAGCTGGGCGGCGCCATCTCGCCGGCCACGATCGCGCCGGCGAAGCGGCCGTAGCGAACCGGGTAAGCGCCTGGATACAAATCGACGTGGTCGATGAAGGCCGGATGAAATAGGCTCGGACCCGCCGCAAAGTGATACAGAAACGGCACCGGGATGCCGTCGAAGAAGTAACCGACGTTACCGGGCGGAGCGCCTCGCACGTAGAAGTAAGGCAGCCCGCTGACGATTGGGACGACCCCCGGCAGCGCTTCGATCGCGCGAAAGGCGTCGCCAAATGCGCCGGGCATGCGACTGATTTCGGTGCGTGCCAGCTCGTGCCGAATCGGCGCGCGTTCTCCGACCACCACGATTTCGTAGACTTTGGGCTGCGCCGGCTTGGCGGGCGCCAGCGCTGCGCCGGGCTTTGCGGCTTCGGGCGGCGGCGGGGCGGCCGAGGTCGACGTTGCGGCCGCTTCCGGCGAGTCGTGCGGCGGTACGAAGCGCACCAGGTAGCGAATCTTGGCGGCGATCGGTTTACCGTCGCGCGTGGCAGGCTGAAATTTCCAGCTCTTGGCCGCTTCGACCGCGCGCGACGCGAAGGGCTCGTCACCTTCGATGGCCACGGCCTTGGTGACATCACCTTCGGCACTGAGCGACAGCTCCAGCGCGACCGCGGCCTCGCCTTGCGCGTCGGCCGGATATTCGAGCGGCGTCGACAGCGACGTCGGCATCACGATCACCGGCGGCGGCGCGGCGACCTTCGGCGCCGGTGTAGGTGTCGGCGGCGCCGGGGGCTGCGCTGGCTTTTCTTCTTCGATCGATAGGGACTGCGCGAAGGCGGATCCAGCAACGCTCGACAGCACGAGCGAGCACACAAACGTCCTTCCACGCACCATCTCCCGCTACACGATTAGCACGAAAGAGCCCCGCGCCGCGCCGAGAGCGCCGCCAAAAACACTATCGAGCGAGAGACCTATCGTCGCCTTGTTGCCCGCCGTACGGGTTGCCTCTATGTTTGGTGCAATGTCTGGGGTCCGGTTTTCGACGCGGCTCCTGCGCTTGGCGCGCAGCGCTCGGGTGCTCGTGGGCGCGGGCGCCCTGGCCTGGTCGCCACCAGCACCAGCAAAGACGCTGTATTTCCCGCACCAGGACGCGCGCTTCCTCTATCGCTTTCAGCGCAACGGCGGCGCCGCAGTGGTTCCCGAAAGCGCGAGTCCCGAGCAGCCGCTGCCGCTCGTCGTGTTCTTGCACGGCACCAACTCCAGCTCCGAGCCGCACATGTGGCTCGGCGGCGGGGGCAAAGACCTGCGGCCGCTCGTCAAGCGCTTGATCGAGAGCGGCGACGTCCAGCCGTTCGTGCTCGCGGCGCCCAGCCAAACCAAGAACGCAGGGCTGGCGGCGACGGTGTGGCAGGGCTTCGATCTCAACAGCTTCGTCGACGACGTCGTGCGGGCTACCGAGGGCGTCGCCAACATCGACCGCGCGCGCATCGTGCTGGCCGGCCATAGCGGAGCCGGTTGCAACCCGAGCGGCGGCTTGGCCGCGGATTTTTGGAGCGCGGGCGTGGCCCTGCCGCTGGCGCTGGTGTCGATCGATCCGTGCCTGGATCGCAAGATGGGCGGCGCCTTCGCGCGCAGGCCAACCGAAGTGCCACTGCTGTTGTGGTGGCAACCGGCCATCTGGCTGCGTGAGCCGGCCAAGTTCGAAGCTGCGCTCGCACGCGACAAGCCCGAAGAGCGTATCGATCGCTTGCGCGAGTTGCCGCCAATGGGTGCCAATCCGCATGAGGCCATCTTGCCCGTCGCATTCGAAAGCGCGCTGCGCGAGCTGTTCGGCAGGCCCAGCGAAGAGTGACCAGCGTCCAATCGAGCACGTGCCCTCTTTGCACTCTGGTTCGAAGAAGAACGCCAGCGCGCGCTCTTCTTCACGCTGGCTCGACAAGTAATGCCGAAATGCAGTGCGCAAATACGAGCGCAGGCGGCCCTTGCCGGGGTCGAGCCGTTCGAGCACGTCGCCCTCCAGCAGGCGCGTGACGAAGCCCTGCACGGCGTCCTCGGCTTCGGTCGCCGCAAGGCCGTGCTTGCGCGCCACCACGTAGAGCGTTTCCAACGTGGTCGCAGCAACGCTTCGAGAGCCGGCCGCCGCTTCTGGGGATCGAGCCGCGCGGCGAGCACCAGGGTCCAGCGGGTCTCCGGGAACAAGCCGCTCATCGCTTTCCTATGCCATCATGCCCCGCGATGCGCGCGATCACCATCACTGATATCAAGACCTTCGTCATCCAACCCGTGCGCGAGCGGCTGGTGGTCGTGAAGGTCGTGACCTCGGAAGCCGGCCTGTACGGACTCGGCTGCGCCACCTTCACGCAGCGTGCCTTCGCCGTGCAGGCGATGCTGGAGCGCCATCTCACGCCGCTGCTGCTCGGCCGCGACGTCTCGCGCATCGAGGACATTTGGCAAACCGCGCGCGCCAACGGCTACTGGCGCAACGGCCCGGTGCTGAACAACGCGCTTTCCGGCGTCGATCAGGCGCTGTGGGACATCTTGGGCAAGCGCGCCGGGCTACCGCTGTACATGCTGCTCGGCGGCAAGTGCCGCGAAGCCGTGGCCACCTATACCCACGCCGACGGCAGCAACATCGACGAAGTGGTCGCAAACGCGGAGGCGATTTTGGCGCAGGGCTATCGGCACGTGCGCCTGCAACTGCGCAGCTACGGCGCCGGCGCGCCGGACCAGGCCCGCCCGGACGGCGCGTTGCCAGGCGCCTACTACGATCCGCGCAAGTACGCGCGCGAGACGCTGCGCCTGCTCGAGGCAGCGCGCGAGCGCTTGCCGGAGAGCACCGAGCTCATCCACGACGTGCACGAGCGGCTGCCGCCGGCCGACGCCGTGCAGTTCGCGAAAGACGTCGAAAAATTCAAGCTCTTCTTCCTAGAAGATGCGCTGCCGCCCGAGCAGCTCGAGTGGTTTTCACGCATGCGCGCCGTGTGTACGACGCCGCTGGCCGTCGGCGAGCTGTTCAATCATCCCCTCGAATGGCAGCGGGTGATCGAAGGCAGGCTCGTCGATTTCATCCGCATGCACGTGAGCCAAATGGGCGGCATCAGCCCGGCGCGCAACGTCGCAACCATGGCCGCGGCCTACGGCATCCGCACCGCCTGGCACGGTCCCGCCGACACCTCGCCAGTCGGTCACATGGCGAACCTGCATCTCGAGCTTTGCGCGCCCAATTTCGGCATTCACGAGTGGTGCCGCTTCCCCGATCATGTCTACGAAATCTTCCCGGGCATGCCACGCGCGCGCGAAGGCTACCTGTATCCGAACGACGCTCCCGGGCTTGGCATCGACTTCGACGCAGCCAAGGCCGCGAAATATCCGCCGCAAGACTACGTCGAAGAATGGACGCAGGCACGGCTGCCGGACGGCACGCCCGCGCTACCGTGAAGCAGCGTCAATCGGTGGGCTTGCCGTCGAGCAGCGCCAAGAGCCGCGGCACCAGATTCTGGCGCACGGCCCCGTCGCCCTTGACCGAGCCTTCGATGGCTCGGCCGCTAGCGTGCCCGCTCTGATCGGGCACCGAAAACAGCGGAATGAATTTCGAGGCGTAGCCGGCGGCGCGCAGCTCCGAGCGATCGCGATCCAGGTCGAATTCGATGAACTTGGTCCCCGCCAGCGCTTCGTCTAGCTCGCCCGACTCGAGCGCCTTGTGAAAGCGTTGGCACGGCTCGCACCAAGTTGCGCCGACGTAAACCAGCACGCGCATGCCGCTGGCGTCCGCTTCTTCGACGTGCTGCTGCACGAATTGCTCGAGCGGCGCTTGCGGCGCGCTGCGGTGCGCGAGCTGGGGCTTGGCGCGGCTCTTGGCAACAGTGGCTACGGAGACGGCCTTGGCGGCGGTGTGCTCTTCGTGTCGCCCGCTGCACGCGCTGCCTACAAAAATCCCGAGCCCGATCACTAACGCACGGCCCGCGAACCGCGCGCGCCACCGGAGAGAGCCTGACATCAGGCTGGGATCCTAGCACCGCCCTGCTATGGTTCCCGCGTGATGGCACGCCGGCTAGGCCTAGCGCCGGGACTACTCGCGCTGCTCGCCGCTGGGCGGCTGGCCGCGCAAGAGCCCGCGACGCCCGAGCAATCTAGGGCGCCCGAGCCACCCTTACCGCGAGGCGCCGGGGCGCAGCCTTACGAGCCACCGCCGCCGCCCGTGCAACCCTTCGCCAGCCGCCGTCACGCTCTGCTGGGCTTTCATCTGGGGTTCCCAGGCGGCTTGAATCGCGATGGAGCCGCTCAAGACCTGGCCAGCACGTTCGGTTTCAACCTGCGCGGAGACGAACCGCTCGGCGCCTACGTCTTGCTCGGTCCCATGGCGCAATTCGGTTCGTGGCGGCCCGCGCAACCTTCGACATTCGGCCACAGCTACTTCATCGATCTCGATTTGGTGCTGCGCTTCCGGGTGCCGATCACGACCTCCAAGCTCAACTACCAACTGTGGATCGGCATGCCGATCGGTGTGTCCGCCGACGTGGCCAGCAAAGACTTCGGCCCAGCGAACCTGGGTATCGGCTGGAATATCGGCGCGCTGTTCGGCGGCGCCGTGCATTTCGCGCCAAAGTTCGGCCTATTCGGCGAGCTGGGTTGGGAGCAGCACCGCTTGACGCACACGCGAGACGGCCAAAGCGATCTCGACCTCAAGCTGCAACAAGCGCTGCTCAACTTCGGCATCGTGGTTCGCAACTGAGCCGCGCCACGAGCGCGCCGGGCTGGTCTGCCCCTTGCAGAGCCGGTCACACATGTGGCGATCATGGCGACGGCGCTTGGCGTGGACGGCGCTGCCGCATCGACCTACTGGCGCTCGGCCAGCGCGCGCTCGCGCTCGACCCGAGCGAGCTGCACGGTCTCGTGATCGGTGCCGAGCACGTGCGAGGCTTTCGAACGGTTGACGGCAAATCCGTGCTGCTCCCCAACTACGCAGCCATCGACGCTTCGCTCGCCAAATTGTTCAGCGCGCCCAGCCCCGGGGTGCGACCCAAGCTCGCGCCGTGCGAGCCGAAAGACGCGGCTCTCGAGCTCTGAGACTTGCGCGCCCTTGGCACCCGCGGCGTCAGCCGACGCGCCGCGCGATGACTTCCATGCAGGCTACGTAGCGCTCGCTTACTCCGTAGCGGCAGGGCTCGAAGCCAGAGGCGCGCAGCAAGCCGTAGAGTCGCTGTCGCCCGAAGTTATGAAGATGCTCGATCTCCCACCAATACGGGTTCTCTCCGCGGCTATCGAGCAGCTTCCAGACGAACGCGTCCATGTTCGGCAGCGACACGAACAGTAGTCCGCCGGGCGCTAAGAGCTCGTGCGCCTTGCGCAGCGCAGGGCGCGGGAACGGCATGTGCTCCAGCACATCGGCCAGAGAAATGACCGAAAAAGACGTCTCCGGGCGATAGTCCCTCAAGTCGCACTGGTGCGCTTCGAAGCCGAAGGCACGCATGCGCGCGACACTGTCGGTCCGCAAGTCGAGGCCCACGGCGTCGTACCCGAATTCAGCAGCGGTGGCGAGCAGCGCTCCGTTACCGAAGCCGACATCGAGCCAACGCCCACCGAGCCCCTCGTGCAGGCGCGCCACCTCTTCGACCACACGGGACCAAACCAGCCGAGCGCGCCCGGCCTCGTACCCCGGCACCTGCATGGGCTGCGTTTCCGAGAACAGGAGCGCCAGCGCATCCGGTGCAAAATAGCCATCGACGAATACGTGCTGGCACGCATCGCAGCGCAACCAACGCATGCTCGCCGGTAGCGCGGGCCGATACATGGGGTGGCGCGAGCAATCCGAGATCGCTACCTCAGTGGCGTCTTCGCCATCGCACAGCGGGCAAGCCTCGAACGGAAGCCGACTCGGCATGCGCTAGCGCGCTCCGCCGTTCACGGTAAACGCATAGCTCGCGTACCGCGCCGGGTCGCTGCCTGCGTCCTCCCACGAGTAGCCATATTTGCCGATGTGGCGCAGGCGTATTCGTGTGTCGGCCATGACCACGAAACCGGCGCGCCGCGCGCGCTCGCAAAACGAGAAGTCTTCGCCGAGGTACCAGTGCCCGTCCCCGTCAGGCACCAGCATCGGCAAGAAGTACGGCACCATCGGACGCGTAAAGCGCTCGTTACAAACTGGCAAGCCCTGCTCGCGTAACGCAGCGTAAACACGCCGATGCGTGAGCAGAAAGCCGGTGGCGGCGTACATGATTTCGAGCAGGCCTCCGCTATCGCCGAACTGCACGGTCTCGGTACCGGGTAAGAGATGTGACGCGAGCGCGCGCACACCTTTCTTGGGGTAAATGGCGGCGACGAGGGGCAAGCCGTGACTGCGCAGGCGATCCACATCGTCCGCGTGAAAGCCAATATCGGAATCGATCCAAATGAGCTCATCGTAGCCGTCGGCCAGTGCGTCGCTCGCCATTTGACTGCGGCCCTGGTCGATGGCGGCGTAGCCCGACACTCGGCGAACCGCGTAACCTCGCGCTTCGAGCTCCGCCAGACCGCGCAGGCAGTCCGGCTCGATGTGGCTTGCCACCGGCACCAGCACCACGCATTTCGATCGATCCATTGGCAATCCGATTCTCATCCGATTTGCGCGCCCAAGCGCGTTCCTGAGGCCAAGCGCAGGCGGCGGCTACACGGCGCCGCCCGCGCAAGGCTGCTTTCGCTACAGGCTTCCCGAGCTTGCGTCGCTACCCGAGCCGCTGCCCGAACCCGAGCCGCTGCCCGAACCCGAGCCGCTGCCCGAACCCGAGCCACTGCCCGAACCCGAGCCACTGCCCGAACCCGAGCCGCTGCCCGAACCCGAGCCGCTGCCCGAACCGAAGCCGCTGCCCGAACCCGAGCCGCTGCCCGAACCCAAGCCACTGCCCGAACCCGAACCACTGCCCGAACCGCTACCGCAACCGGCACCACTGCCTGAGCCCGAATCACCACCGGCACCCGAGCCGCTGTCACAAGTCGAGCCCGAGCCCGAACCACTGTCTTGGCCCACACCGCTACCCGAGGCCGCATCCGAACCTTCGCCGCTGCCAGCCGCGGCGTCGAGTTGTTGCCCTTGGGAACCGATCGACACGTCGCCGGCGCCGCCGCATGCGGCGAGGTTCAAGATCGGTAGAAACAGGATCGTGCCTGCCACGGCCAGCGTCGGTATACCAGATTTTTTGATCTTCACTAGTTAGCTCCTTTCGAATCCGACACATGAGTGCCAAGGCGCGTCCCGCAGTATGAGCAATTCGACTTCACTTGCGCGACTCCGTTGCAATCACTTTCGGTAGTAGGGCCGAGCCCGGTAGCTCAGCGGCGAATTCGGCGGCGCTAGCGCGCGCGTCGCCTTCGCGACCCAGCTCACGCAGCGCCAAGATGCGCGCGGCTAAAAATTCCTCGCGGAGCGCGCCATGCTCGAAGCGATGCACCTCGGCGTCGAGCAAGCCGAGCGCGCGATCGGCCTGCCCTTGGCGAAGCTGCAGGCGCGCCTGGCCGAGCACCCGCACTTCTTCGGAAAGCTCGTCGGCCGCCGGCTGATCGGGAGTCATGGATTGACTCGCGAGGCGCGGCCGGTGCTTCGCACCCGGCGCGGGCTCGTCTACCGCCGTTGCTGCAGACGGCCCCGGCATTGCGGCCGCGCTCGCCACCACGGGTGGCGCAACCGGCAGCGCTCGAGGCCGCTCCGGCGCGCGCGCCGCCACCTGCCGCGGAGGGCCGGCCGCCGCTGAGTGCCGCTGAGCAACGACGGCCGAAGCCCCAGCAACGCCTAGCAGCGTCAAGCCAATCGCCCACTTTGCCGTTACGACCAGCCCACCTGTCGCGGCCGCGCTTCCAGCGCCCGACGCCGCAGCCAGCTTTGCCGACGAGGAAATCACCGCCGCCGCACCGAGCCGGGCCACCATGTCACCCCGCACGCGCCGGCGATCGGCGGCGCTCGGGTCGTGGGCGTCGCGCACCACGTCTAGCATCGACCGGGCCTCGTCACTGAGCTCTTGCATGGTGACTCCTCCATTCGTCGCGAGCACGGTGCCGGGCAACGGCCTGTTCGAACTCCTGTCGAACGCTGCGTAGCCTCGAGTACACGGTGCGAAGGTTAGTTTGGGTTGCTTCGGCGACCTCGGGGGCCGTCATTTGCTCGAGCTCCGCCAAGATGAACACGGCGCGCTTTTCGGGGTCGAGCTGGTCCAAGAAGGCCTGCAGCATGACGGCCGCCTCCGCCTTCGCGGCGGACTCGAGCGGGCCCGGTTGCAGTGTTTCGAGGTTGGTCTCGCTCAAGCGGTCGTGCCAGCGCTCCTGGCGGACGGCGCGGCGCTGGTGACGCACGACGTTCAGCACGATGCCGAACAGCCAGGTCTTGAGCTTGGAGTCGCCACGGAAAGCGCCGAGGCGCCGGTACGCGATCAAGAATACCTCTTGATGCGCATCGTCGAGCGCGCTCGATGGCACCCCCAACCGCCGCAAGCTGCGCCAAACGAAGTCGAAATGTAGCTGGTAGACAGACGGAAAGTCGCGGGGCTCGCTGCCGACGGCCTGGTCTGGACATGCGCCCAGATCTTCGGCGGTGGCGTGCTCTAGCCGGAGCCCGGAAGTGACCATTCCGACCTATGTGCCGTCGACCCCGAAAAAGTATCGGAAAATCCGCCGCTAGAAATATGCTTCGAGGGCGAGCCCGCCCCTAAGCGCAATGAAATTCGCTCGATACACGGTTCCAACGTTGTCGAGCACGTAGGTCGGTCGTGACAACGGCAGGGCAACGCCCGCCTGCAGCCGTGTTCCGAGCCTTGGAAAGACGCGATAGGTAGCACGTAGCATGCCGCGAGCCGCGAGCCACAAGCCTTTGCCTTGTCCCGGAAGGTCGACGCCGAAGCCCGAGCCGAACACGGTGCCGGTCTCCACGCCCGTGCACGGGCCAAGCTCGAGCTTCGCCCAACTAGCCGAGTAACAACCGTCGGCTGCGAGCCCCCACAGCTCGAATCTTCCCCCTCGCGTCGAGTCGTTCGGTAGGCGGCGCTCGCGCGGTGAGAGCCGCAGGGCCGAGGCCTCAAGCTGAACCGGGCCCAGGCGCCGCCCGAAGAAGAGCTCGATCGAGCTGGTCGCCGCCGGTAGCGCTCCGGAATCGACCCCGGCCAACGCACCCAAGAACCACGGCAATTCCGCGGGCTTGGTCGATTTTGGATGTGGCAGGACGACGTCTTTTGGCGTCGCCGACATCAGCTCGGTTTTCGCCGCGGCCGCTAGCGCGAGCGGGTGAGCAGAGGCAGGCGGCTCTGCTGCGTCAGGCTCGGTCAGTGCCAGCGGCGAGACGCCTTCCGAGTCGGGCACGCCTTCGTCCGGCGGGGTGCTGCGCGTGGCCGCAGCTTCGGGATCCAACAAGAAGGCCAGCATCAACGCCGTGGCGTTCTCGACGGCTTCGCACGAGCCGCCCTCCAGCTCGCGCGAGCGGGCTTCATCTCGAAATTGGGTGTGGAGCTGGAGGCGGAACCGGCCGCCGTCGCCGCGGACCACTACCGCGTTGGCCGTCAGCAGCTCGCTCCCGACCCGCGCCTCGAGCGCATAACCCAGCTGATTTTCGACTTTCCCGCGCACGGCAGCCACGTCTGCGCACGGTGCCGGTGCATTCCAGACGAGCTCCAAGACCGCATCACCGGGTTCGGCCTCCGCGATGCGCGCGGTCGAGACGGCAACGAGCCCACACAAGATCAGGCGCTGTCGTGAGCACGTGCGCACCACGAAGTGATAGCCGCTTTCGACGCGACTCACCAGCACAGGCGAGCTGGCGGGTCACCTCGCGAAACAGGTGACCCCACTGAAGCCATCAGCAGGGGCTGACCCGGGCCGTGGTCCTTGCGACCTCTTGGGTCGGGTTGCTCGGGGCGAGCCCGTCACGTCTAGCCGTGCGTTTTCCGGGCACTACTCGGCCTTGCGCTTGAACGCCGCGCACGGATCTTCGTCGCTGCCACGTGGTGTAAACCAGACGTAGTCGAACGGACCTTCTTCGGTCACGTAACTCTTCGGGTCGACGTCGCCGTGACGCACCTCTCGAAACGAGACGCTCGCGAGCGTCGCCCCTGGCGCGTCGAGGGCGAGGTAGTACGGCACGCCGCGGTCGAGCCGGGCATGGCCACCACCGGCGATCAAAACGCCGCCGTCTTTCGCGCCTGCACGTGCCAGCACCTCGGCCATTTGTGCGTCGCGGGCGTGCTGCGCCAGCGCCATGGGCGCCAGGAAATTCTCCGGCAATTGGCCACAATGCGACGCGCGCAGCTCGTCGACCAGCGTCGCCTCGAGCGGCGCCGGAAACGCCTGCTCGAGCCGCAGCTGCTTCACGCGCTCGGCAGCAAGCGCGCTCGCGCCCTGCTTGACCAACGCCTTGGCGTCCGCCTGCGCGACGTTGCCCGCAAAGATCGGTAACTTGCCCGCAAAAGCCGGCTCGAAGATCGGCTGATAGTCCTTGAACGGCGGCCAGCTCGTCTTCTCCCAGCCGAGCGCCGCACCAAAGCCGGCTGCGCTGGCGTCGCCGCGCGCGCAGTACTGGTCCAGCAGCGGTTGTTGCTCGACCTCGAGCATCTCGAGCACCAGCACCGGTCGCCGGCCCGCTTTCACCAGCTCGCCGAGCACGCGCCCTTGCAGCCGATGGTGATCCGGATTGTCGTGTCGCTCCCCGAGCAGCACGAAGCGCGCGCCCGCTAAGCGTTCGAACACGACGCGCGCCTCGACGAACGCGCCAGCCTTCGCGTCCCAAATCTTGCCGACGAGCGCGCTGTCGCGATCGAGCGTCGTGAGCCATGCCTCCGCCACGGGCGGCCCGCTGACGGCGGTTGGCGGAACCGCCGACGCTGCGGGCACTGCTGTCACGGGCGCTTTGGGGCCGCCGCACGCCAAAGCGCCGAGTGTGAGTATTCCGAGGATGAACCAAGTCCGCATCTTCAGGCCGCACTCTACCGTGTCTGGATGCGCCGCAGCAGCGCCTCGACCCGCAGCATGGCCGCGAGGTCGCCGGTGCGGTGCGCATGATCCATGGCAGCGAACAGGTGCGTTTGCTCCAGCAAGAGGCGCGCGGGCTCGCGCTCGAGGAGCGCGACGTAGTGCTGGTAGAAGCGCGCTGGATCGAAGCCCCGGCGACGGCGCAGCGCGTGGCGCACGACCGCGTGCAGCGTGTAGCGCCCGGCCACGGGCTCTTGCACCAAGTGCCAGCGCTCGAGCGGCCCGAGAGCGCGCGTGGGACCGCCCGAGACGCGAGCCAGCTTGGCCAGCGAAGCCGCGTCCATGTGGTCGCCCTCGACGTGGGCCAGTACGATCAGCATGCGGCGGCTTTCGGGGCTGAGCCGCTGCCACGCCCATTCGACGAGCAGCGCTACTTCGGGCAAGTCGTCCTCGTGCTCGACCGCCACCACTCGCGCGACGCCGCGCGTCTCCAGAAACTCGGTCAGGGCCTTCACGCTCGTGGCACGCGACCGGACCAAGCTGTCGGCGATGTCGAGCGCGAGCGGGTTGAAGCGCAGCAACCGCGTGAGCGTCTTCACCCGAGGAAACGCGCTCTGCCCCAGCGTGGCGAGCGGCGCCGTGACTGGAAATACCAGCACGCCGGCGAGCAGGCAGCGCCGCGCCGTGACCACGAACGACACTGGCGAATCCCGAAATGCGTCGAGCAAGCGCGCCGTCGCGCGATCGTCCTCGTGATTGTCGAGCACGACCAGTCGCGGCCCGCCGCGAGCGAAGAATTGGCGCAGCGTACCCGCTCGCTCGGCCGAGGCCTCGCCGCGCTCGGTACCGAAGCGTAGCGCGAGCATTTCCGTGAGGGTCGCGAAGTCCCAGGCACCGACCCGGAACCACTCGATGCGGCCGCCGAAAAACGCCTTGAGCCGATGGCCGAGCGCGGCCGCCAGCATCGACTTGCCCGAGCCTCCAGAGCCGACCAACGCGAGCCGCGTAGGTGCCGCCGCCGTGATGGTACGGCTGAGCGTGCGTAGCTCGGCCGCTCGACCCTTCAAACCACGAGGAACAGGCGGAAACAGGCGAGAATAGTTGCGCCTTGGGGCGGGACCGTCAAGGCTTGCCGGCTAGCGATGACCAAGAAGTCGGTCGCCTCGTGGTCGGTTGGGGCCCCAACCCCAACTGCCCAGTGAACAGAGCAAATAGCGATGACCAAGAAGTCGGTCGCCTCGTGGTCGGTTGGGGCCCCAACCCCAACCGCGCAGTGAACAGAGCAAATAGCGATGACCAAGAAGTC
>Ga0307508_10002294_pt1 | contig 20310 bp, 31 predicted proteins | sample 9_EM_MG_FD_203089 | JGI IMG/M metagenome (GOLD analysis project Ga0307508, IMG submission 203089) | Populus trichocarpa ectomycorrhiza microbial communities from riparian zone in the Pacific Northwest, United States - 9_EM | ecosystem: Host-associated > Plants > Roots > Unclassified | place...
ATACTGGGGTTGGGGGGGGTGGGAGTGCGGCGTGACCTCATATAAGATTGTATTGCTCTGCTGGCATTGGTACGGCAGGTGCAGAATTCAACTCCTCTGATCTTGCACGAGTATTTCCCACCGGCGATACAATCTCGGGCGAGGCTGTGGAATTCAAGCTTTCAGGATGCTGTGGATGCTATTTTCGGTCACGATCATGAGATCGCGGTGTTGGTGACTCGGCAGCTTCCGAGTCTATCGTTCATGTACTCACGCCAACGACTGTTTCGGTCAACTCTGAATTGCTACGACACACATATAGACAAGCATTGCCCAAACGGCGATCAAGAATGCAAGCCAGACTCAGATGGTCTGATATTGATACATGAAGAGACCTAGACGAGGCTAAAATCAGTGCCGGGGAGAGTTGCCAAGCACTCCTGCTTACCAGATTCACCGCCCATTGTCCCAATCAAATCGAGATGGCAGTCCGGGCTCGAACACGCCAGAAAGAATGTGTGATAGGAGAGTGTACGACATGGAAAGATTGGTGTCTGAACAAGACTCCCCTCCAAGAGGACCAACTGTGCAAATAACGACTTCGTCGTAGGGAGAGAAGAGTATGAGACGGCGTGTAAATCGAGTTTCTCCTGAATGGGTAAGGTATGCACATAAAGGGTGAAGGTTGGCGCGGACATGACTTGTCCATCCGTCTCGTTGAACTGGGGAACACTAACTGCCAGACTACATGATTCCATCCCAAAGTCAACCACTCTAAATTGTGTGACAGTCGAAATCTTCCATAGTAACACTAGTTAATTGCGACGTGCGTATTAACCAGTTGAAACTCACCTGTGGTGTGACCAAAAGTCGCCGTTCCACCAACGGAATGGGCCCAAATTTTTGCATGGAAAACCCTGCATGGTATGTCGGCAGGACTTTCCTGGGCTCCGTGAGGGACACCTGCACGACAGACAATGGATGATTCACTATTGGCCCGTGTTGAGAACTATTGATATTCCCTTTCGAGTAGAGGACGTCCAAGTTAATGTATGAGCTACGCAGTTCCATATGTCCTGAACCAGGGGGGACGGATGAATGGAACTGAACGCTGAAGTAAAGCAGCACTAGTAAATCAACGACGGTGCAGACTATCACAGTCACCGTCGCCAAGCGTACTATGAAGTGAGAGGTGAGATGATGAAACCGTCGCTCAGGCTCGTTAGAGCTGGGACCTGAAAAGTACATTCAATTATTTCACAAAACCAACTGTAGAAAGGAAGCTCACCTAGACTGCCGAGAGTAACAATGTCCTCTGATGATGAAGAGGGTTCCTGATCCCCTAGCAGAAAATATTCACTTCGTATGCCCGGCATAACTTCAAGCTTTTGGAGATCTAATACTCTGCTGTATGGGATTGACAAGTTGTTAAATCAAAGTGGGACATGCAGAACTTGGCTGCGGAGAGCAAGTAATCTCAAATAAACTGAAACAGCTTCACGAGAACCGCCGGTGTGCAGTGGGATGATTATGGAATTTCTTCATCGGAGATGCCAGTGGTCCAACTCACTTTGCACTGGTCACAGCGGACCACAGAAACTCGTAGCACGGGCTTGTCTGAGGCAGTTATCCCGCATCTTGATTTAGATGTAAGCCCAGGCACACCTGGTGTTGTATATTTATAACATGTGCTTGTTTCTTGGGCCATACACGTGGATTGTACTAAGAATTCAGACTCGGAAGCGGTTGTTACTAGTTAGCCATGATATTGTGTCTGTACAAACAGTGTCAGTGGACTTCGGCCGTGTCAATTCGGTGGGAAAGGGACCACGTGGGTTGGATCCCCACGTGGCATCGCATGGGAACAGGCTAGGCCTACGAAAGTGGTCAGCTGCGCCGGCTCAGGGGTGGGAGCATACCCTTTTAGGGTCACTGCTGGTTTCTGCCGACCGGGAATCTCCCCCGTCCCCACCCTCGTTCTCCCATTTAATAGCAACCCACATCGCGGAGGGTCAGCACGGCCAAGTGCTCTTACTCCCTCTGTCTGGTGCTGTGGGTAGTTCCCTAAACGACTCTTTGGTAGGTTGGCGGTAGGGGTAGTGGTAGCCCCCTGACGAGAGCTTTCGCAGGCTTGAAACCGCTGCTTTCCCCGCCCCCCTTTGCGTCCCTCCTGCACCACGCTGAGTACAGCCACCCCTATCGCGCGGTCCGGATCTTTGGAGACGGACGACCGGTGGACAGTGCATACGCATCGTAATTACCTCAGTTCCCTATCTCGTTCACTGACTAACCTTAGGGTGCCGAAGGCACCCTAACTCCCATTAGTTCTGATGCGGCAACGGCACAAGCTTGAACATACTAGTATCTGGCACTGCACCACAACATTGCTCGATCTGGACACGGAGATGTGACCACAAAGGGATCGCAAGGCTCTCTTTACACAAATTAAAATTAGTCTGAGGTTGGCATTTCGTCTATCCATTTACTCCAATTGTATGTAACTTTATCATATACCACGCTCCAATCCTTGCAGGTGTGAGTAGCACCAACTCTGTCGGATGTAAAGTTACGAGTGATGAAGTTCCCCACTTCCAGTGTTCTGTCCGCCTGACATAGACTGCACTGTCGAAGGTAGTTGAAACAGTGCTGAGTGTGAGCGACATCCACCGCTGATAGAGGGTATCTTAACAACTGCTGGAATCGCCGCAAGCAATGCAGCTCGTGGAACATAGATAGATAGAAGAGTCGCCCGTCAGGACCGAGTCGCACCGAACCCTCCCCAGGAGGTGATGTAGAGGACCACTCCATGGGCGCTTCTGCGTCTAAGAGGGAAAATCTGACACTCTCTTCCACCACCATTTGCACGTAGCCGGGGTCAAAGTCCGGTAATCGCAGCGGAAAATCATCGTTAGCATAGGCTGTAGATGTTGAATTTGAAAGTTTAAGTCAGTCATGCCGGTGGGCACACATTATTCAGGAAAGGGATAAGAGGACATACTATGGTCGTCACGAGCTTGGGGTTGGACAAGATGAGACAATGACGAACTACCACCAGCTCGCTGGATGCTTGAAAGCGGATCTCGGCGCAACACAGTAATCTGCACCAGGGTGCACGTGAAAACGACAGAGGAAGCAGCAAAGAGACCCAAGAGTGTTGCAAATCCGACAGTATGAGAAATCATCCTGGCAGTAAACCGGAAACAAGCAAGGACAGCATAATCTCTTATCTGCCAGAGACTCGTAGTCCAGCTCGCGCTTATGACGGTAAAACTGTCATCCCGAATCTGCTGAATCGCGAGCTCCGGTTGCCGCATGATCAGTGCGGCAGTATCTATGCGGCAGTATCTATATCAGCGGTCACTGCGCTGGCCGGAGAATGATAATTTTATTTGTCCGATCAATGGTGTCGGCGGCACGTGTCACTTGACAACGGGGTCTACCTTATCCGTAACTCGCATGCTGTGCAGCGTCCATATATGCTGCGCCTTACAGTAATTACGGAGTTCAGGTGGGGAAGATAAGTATCTATACTTAACTTGAAAAACTTACAAGCTGTGCCCATATCTCATGCCAGATCGGATGTTATAATGTTCGATAGCATCCGGCGCGGACCCCCACCGCCAAAGGCACTCTCCTCATCTGTCACCGCTGGAATGCCTTCTGCAGAGATTATCCTCGAACGATCAACGTTCGTTGGGCTCGTTTTCTCCCTTATATTATACGGTAAGATCAGATCTATATACATATGTGTTCTGCTGAGGCTTATCCTTCCCAGGGATCAATCTGACACTCTACTTCCTTTCCTGTCGCTTACTGCTCTTCAAACAACCCCGGATGCAAAACAAAAAATTCTACATCATATACTCTTCTTTCATGCTTTTTTTTGTGACCATCGCAGGGGCAACCAGTTGTGCATTTGGCGATTTAATGTGGATTGATGATAGAAACATCCAGGGTGGACCACCCGCTTTCTATGCGGAGAGCGTCTCTGCATGGTACAACACTTTGGGGACTGCAGCAGACGTGACTGCAAATGCGATGGCAGACGGCTTGCTGGCAAGAGTCGAAATTTTAAATGGAAATACTAGCAAGACTGACGTTCTATTAAATCAGTTGTACAGATGCTTCATGTTTTGGGGTGGCCACCGCTGGGTTGTTATCTTCCCCGCCCTGTTATACGTGTCCTCCATCGGTAAGTTACCCCCCGGATTTCCCTATCCCCTAGACTCTAAGCAATGATCTCAGCTATGTCAATCATGATGACAATTGAGAGCGCGTTGCCCGGTGCAAACATCTTTCAAGGAATGCCCACGACCTTCTCGATTCCGTGGATAGCCTTGACTGTCAGCTTCAACATTATAGTGACTCTGATGATTATAGGGCGCCTACTACTCACTTATTGGACCGTCCGTGAAACAATAAGATCCTCTTCCTCCTACGTCAACGTCTCCTCGATCCTTGTGGAGTCTGCCCTGCCGTTATCCGCACTCGGCCTCGGCTATTTGATCACCCAGGTCATGAATAGCAACATCGTGGCTGCCTTTGCATCCATCTGGGGAATGTTTGTGGTACACTTTGAGTTCAATTATTATGTGTGAACGGTTGGTGACATTGATGTTGATCTAGGTCCTCGCTCCACAATTAATCATTTACAGAGTGGCCTTGGGTGTAGCTTGGTCTAGTGACACTACGTTCACAGTCACCCAAGGCATAAACTTTGCATCCAACCCTGAATTCGACTCTGGGCAGAAGAGTTCTACGCCGGGACAGTCAAGCGGAGTGAGGGGCTCGACGCTCGGGGGTTCCTCCAACATGGACCTGCGATTTTATAAGGAAGAAAAGGTATAGGAAGCGTCAGTATTAGGTAGCAAAACTTGCAGTGTCGATTTGAAGCAGAAATGTCAAATGAACGGAACGTGGAACGTTGCCAATTCCTGAAATGCATCCCGTGAAGCAGCACTGATCATCGGTACCGATTGGCCCCTCTCGATATCGAATTGGAAATAGCAACGCCTGGATCGACCGACATATTTCCTGGTTATGATGCTGATTATCTTGGGCATACCGCATTGATCCGACAGGCATGCTAATTAGCGATTAGCAAACGAAACGGTATGTCTCGCTCTGGATAATAGGCGAGATAGCAAAAACGTTGGGAATATAATTATACAGCGGCGATGAGCACTCCAGTCCATAGTTATCCTCGGTCTCGTTTAACAAAGCATCCCAATATCGTCGTCTAGCATCACGGACCCCGCATCGAAATACCGCCATTCGGTACTAGTTGCCATACCTGAACGAGAACCCACCACCCCTTCCACCGGCCTGGAAAAATTGCCCGAACGGGTGCTCGCCACTGCCTCCGAAACCACCGAAACCGCCTGGGAAGCCACCCTGGAAGCCTCCAAATTGATTGCCACCTTGAGCGCTCGGGTCGTTTGGATCGTCGCCGTTGTCGAAGCGCTGGCGAAGCTCTGCAGATTAAATTAATTACAACGCGTTTCACCAGTTACATATTGGGAAGACTCACCGGGTTTGCTCAGGACTTCGTACGCCTCGTTGACGGCAGCCATTTTTGATTCAGAACCACCTTTGTCTGGATGAGCAGTCATAGCAGCTTTACGGCTAGTCTCAAGGTGAGTATGCGTTGATTCCGACAGAAACAAAGGACTGCATACTAGGCTTTCTTGATGGTCTTAGCATCGGCATCCCGTGCAACACCCAAGACCTTGTAGTAGTCTTTTTGTTTCGATTGCTTCAACAGTCGCTGGGCTTTCTGCAACCGACTCAGTACCTGAAAAACATACACGGTTAGCAATCAGTCAGGTTAAAGGAAACGACAAGACGCGTACATCGCGGTCGCTTCTGCCACTACCTTCCGCTGCTCTCTCGAATGCTCTGACAGCATCATCCCATTCTTCACGAATGAGCAACGCCTCACCCTTCCCGACCCATCCGTCCACCTCCGCATTACCCTCAGACATCATTTCACTTGCAGCCTTGAGAGCATCCTCCGACATCGCCAAGAGTGCATCACACCATGCCTCACCCTTCTTCGGTAGATTGAGCTTGGTATATGCACGGCACATCGACCGTAAGATGTGTGCGCGTCGCGGACTCGAGAGTCGCACATCAGGAATGGGTACAGAGGAAGACGATGCAACGAGCTCGGGTGAACCATGTTTCTCTAGTGCCTCTTCAAAGGTGGCAGCGAAACCGTTCCCTGGAAACTCTTTGGATGGACCGGCGACGTGTTTTACTACACCCATCCAGTCGTTGTCCTGAATATGCTTGTCGAGTTTGGCGAAACTCTTGTCGAGTGTCTTGACTAGCCTGTGAGCAGGTTTACAAGAAGATGAGTCGGGATCTAAATGGAGGCATTGCTTGAGAGGGGCGAGATGTGAGGTATGTGAGGAAGCAGATTGGGAAGGTGGGAGAAGGAAATATGCCAATCGGAATATCCGCATGAGGGAGGGAGTGGTCGGCTGGGTGAGATGTGAAAGTCGGCTGTAGGCACGCAAATTAGCACCGCAATAGATTGTAGAAAGACGGTACTAGCCTCAAATCGACGACGGCACCTTGTGGATCACCGCCTGCAAGACTACATTCGGCACGAATTCGACGAATCTCTGTGTTGTGACTGGCTACTCTAAGGGCCTGCGTTGCTGCCTCTGAACAGACAGTCCAGAGTTGAGCACGCTTGGCATTGCTCGCCTTCTTCGCGGCTGCTTGAGCTTCTCTAATGTCCACCATCAGTTCGTCGACGGCGGGACTACTGGGAACCTTTGACGCGTAGGTATCAAGAGTGCTCTTGGCTTGAGCAAAGTCTCCATCCTTGGTGTATATCTTTGCCATCATCATGATTGCTTTATCGAATTCGCCAGAGGTGAGTTCGAGAACTTTGGAAAAATCGTCCAAAGCACTGGAATGTCTGCTGAGCGAGAAATAGGCAGTAGCACGCTTGTACAAGAGAAGGTAATCGGCTGGCGACAGCGAAATGGCTTCCGTGTACGTCTTGGCGGCATCACTGAAATGACCAGCGGAGAGAAGGGCATCTGCGCGAGCGATAAGTGGTTGGAGGTTGGGGTGGGCTATCGAACCCGATGAACTCGACGGTTCACCGAGGACTGGAGAGGCCAGTAACAAAAGTCCAGCAAGTGTATGCAGCCTCATCCAGGTAAATGCGTTGGGAAATGGAGCGACGAAGGTCTTCCCGTGTGGTACTCGTCAAGTTCAACTTGGATGACGTTTAGCATGCAGACACGTTCACTCTCCCACGCTAACCCTGTCCTCGGGTTAGGGTTTGTACCAATTCAGTGCGTTTCTGGGTTCTGCAAAAACATCCGTGTCCTCAGGCTGAGTCTATGGACAGGGCTGGAGCGGCCACTTCGTGTAGAACAGACATTATCGCGGCTATCATCATGGTTATGGCGAGCTCTGACAGCTTTCAAGTTGTTCGGGACATTTTTACTTATCTTGGCAGAGGACGATGGGGATCTCGGCGTATGCGTGCTGGCAGATGCTGTGGAAAGATCGTGGTCCATCGATTGTGGGTGCTCCGTTGGCGATATAAAGGTCCTCGGCCCTTCCAGAGATTTGGTGCGACGACAACAACAACATGCCACTCGAGAGTCTCCCTGATCGTTTCGATGCCACCACTCATGACGAGCGCGATCGGGCAGTGGACAAAGCTGGCTCCAAGACTCTTTCCGGCTCACTCATATTGCCTATCCAGTATATTGTCCTTCTCAACTACATCGCTTGGCACTCAAAGGGTGATTTGGACCCCAAGTGCATTGCCCTGGAAGAGGCCGAGGCATTAATTGACACGTATGGAGAATTAAAAGATATGCTGGCCTCCGCCTGGCAACGAAGATCATACCGCGAGATTCGAAACCTCGGTGCATGTCTAGAACTCGTGCCCCGACTCGGATCTACTTACTAACGAATTCCGCCCGGGCCAGCCACTCTCAAAGCACCGCAGCCAGAGCCAGAACAACCAACGCCGACATCCGCAACGTCGACGGACACCCTGGAAGGTTAATGCGTCCCGTTTGCGCACAACCGCGGACTGACCGCGATCCGCTACTAGATCTTCATCAAAAGTTGTCGGGATCCTTTGGGGCAAAGTACCGTGGCGCAGCGGTTGGCGGCTTCTACGAGTATTTGACACGCAACGAAAAGCTATTCAAGACTGCGAACAATCCCAAGTACTACGCCAGGTTCTGCTCCATTGCACAGAGCTCAGGCACCGGGAAATCAAGAATGTTGACTGAGGTAAACGAGTCTCCTTTTTAAAACGTGTCTGTGGTGGCCCAATTAACCACAATCTCAGTTGAGCGGGAAGGATGTCGTGGTGATTTACATGAACCTGAGCGGGGAGAAGGACAGATTGGGCTTCCCTGCGCGTGATCCGATCCCATCCCAAATTTTGACTCAATTTCCCCCTACTGAGGGAGCGTACCGCACCGTCTGCTACGCATTCTTCATCGCTCTTTTTGATACGCTCGATGAATATCTCTCTACAGGCCACACCATCTGGGATGCCAAGACGAGTGTCATGCGTTGGGTCTGCCAGATGTGCGATATGAGCGACCCTCCCGGGTCTATTGCCAGGGCTGATTTCTTCCGCAAAGTCTCTCAGAGATACTCAAAGGTGTTGCCATCCGGTTTTACAGCATAGCTCTGATCTGACAATAGTTCCGTAGGTTCATGCCGATCTCATCCATGCCCTCAAACGACGACCCAGGGGGACATCATCCATGTCGGACCGTGATGTAATGGACGATGAGGCTGCAGGTACCGACGTCGATAAAGCCATTGATAAGCTTAGAAAGCTTGCGCTTTGTGGTAAATATTCTACTTCACATCACAAAATGCTTCGGCTGAATCGTGTTGTCCAAAGCAGAATCAAGCGCTCTCTCCGATCCTGATTTCGCTGCGCGTCTAATTACTGCCTATGGAAAAATGGTGGGATCCCTGGAGAAGATGTTTGTTGACGATCTCGATCAACCAAAGTTGGTGATCGCGGTGGATGAAGCACACCTGCTCACCCCAGTGCTTACTCAAGGAACATATTGCCCTGGAGATATTTTTTGCAGAGTCGTGAACGAGTATTCGCATCACCGGAGTAATTCAGTTTGAGTTGTGTTTGTCTCGACGACTTCCAAAGTCGCATCAGAAACTCCCGTGATGATTTCTCATTGATCCGATCTCTCCACCTTCTCGTTCAGATGATTCCGACCTTGTTGCCATTAGGGGTCAGAAACTTTTCCCACCTTACACTCAACTTGGTTGGGACCAGAGTGCGGTGGGGCTTGGACGTATCGACGTCGAAGATGTCTCCCGAGTTCGTCACATCGTAGGTTATGGAAGGCCTTTGTAAGTTCTCTGACCTATGGTAGTAGCCGTAAACTAACCTGAATGTTATTCACAGGTGGCTCTCTCTTAAGACTGCCCTTACATTTCCAGGGAGAGTGCTAGACACAGCATCATCAAAACTATGTGGGGGAGATGAATTTGATGCAAGCAACACGGGCCACATGGTCGCGGTGTTGGGACAACGATTCGGACTAAACGTTACGTTCGGACACCCGGACTCGGCCTCGCTTCTGGAGACCGGCGTGGCGAGCCATCTTCGCATATGTCTTGCGACGACCTTGGATCGCAATTGGAAGTTCACGGGTTATCCGTCCGAACCGCTTCTGTCGTGCGTGGCTGCACACGATTTGCACCAGGTGCCTCAAAAGCTGGAGCTTGCTTTGGGAACTTTGTTGAATGCGGTCAGCTCTGGCATGATTGACATGGGTCAACGTGGCGAGCTTGCCAGCAGATTACTATGGCTGCTGGCCAAGGATCTGTTTATCTGCACAGAAGCGAAGAACGCGGTCACGAAGATGCCGTCGACATGGGAAGAGCATCTCATTGACTGCCAAATGATTCCCGTCGTGGACTGGCTTGCATTTATCTTCGGACTGCGTATATGGGACAAAGAGGACACGCGAGCATTGCTTGCACGCGAAATGTTCAAGGACGCGTACCTGAATTTCTCGCACTGGGTATGCATGGAGGCCAACATCGCTGGATCAAAGCAAGGGAACGAGTTACGGTTGGTCTTCTCACTCATCTCCCGGTAACTTTGAGTCTGATGATCCATTGTTTAGCTTAAACCAGTGGACACTACGTCATTGGCAGAGGACCAGTGCAGTGCAATGTTCCCACCAACAACCTCTCATCGACAAGGTGATCCCCATCTATTTCAAAGGCGGGCCTAATAGCGCATCAGTGGAATCGCGAATGTCGCACATCTTCATTTCAGACAATGCTCCCGAATCGAAAAATTCCAAAGATGTTTTGCGCAACTCCACCCGAAGACACAGAAATTTGAGCGGCGCAGGCGGAACTTCTGACTTGGGTTCACAACCACTTCCTTACATCACCATCCTGGCTGATCTTGGTCAACCATCATCGTTCTCCGTCACGTTCCCAGAGCGGGACATCGATGACTGCTGTATACGTATCCATGCTGCCGGCGTCGATACCACCACGTATCCGTTTTTGGCCAGGCATCCTGCCCTCATGGAGATTCTCCAAAGCCTCGTGCACCTTCAGCAGATTCCCGAAACAGAAACACCTTGTATGGAATACTTGAATGCACAGGTGAAGTTTGGCAGTACGGCCACTCCTGAGCACATGGTATGGGAACACGGGAGGACCGTTCCGAATGTGCGAAGAATACATGTTCAACGGTCCTAGATTGCACTATCCTTGTCTCTGCGATTGCGGCTACAAATAATGCACTGATATGTACTGTTACCGAGGAAGAGCCTCGTGGACAACTTGAAACGCTCTCGTTTTCGACACCTTCTAATCGTGCTACGTTAGGCGACGTGCTCGCCCGAAGGTAGCAAAGGCATTCGAAACGGAGAGTCGGAATTGAATACATGGGAAGTAACTACACAGAGTACAACGGAACCCTCGAGTTCGTTATACATCTTCTACATTCAGAGTTGGCTTCTCCGGTTTGGAAACTGACTGCTTCTCGACCATGACAAGCTTATAAGCAACATGAAAGTCTTTTTGGACCTCTGGACTGAGAGAGGGGGTCGGAAGTCGATGAATGAAATGTTTGACATCCAAAACAGCTTGCTTCATCGCAGCTTCGTCTTTTGCTTGATGCATGGCTGCGTTTGGATCGATGTTTTTGCGTAGATCGTGACCTTCGTTGAGCAGGGCACTGAGAGAAAAGCGTAGTTGATAAGAAAAGTCTTCTTCAACCGTTAACATCCGCTGGACTCACTTTATCCTACTCGCCCGCTTCCCCAATTCTTCAAGACGTTCGTGATCCCCTTTCAAAAGAAGACCTTTGGTCTTATTTTTAAACTCGTGGGCAACGGAAATGGCTTTGTCAAGACACACGACAAGATGGGGTAACGCCCAGAGGTACAGAGTGCGGTATGGCGTCCTTCCCCAGTTAGCAGCATACACGTTTTTCAGGCATGCAATAAATATCGTATTCCTTTGCGCCTTCGATCCTTTCCCAATGGCACGAGTCTGGGCTTCGTGGTGCTTGCGGTACGTCCGATACGTAGCTTGAATCTTCTCTGCTGCCGCGATCTCTTCTCCAGTGGGTTCATGCTCGCGTACCAGCGCTGGTTCGTTTGACGCTGGCGCGAGTTCTTGCGGCTCTTCATCAACCTCGTCTACCGGGTCAACTTCGGGCTCCTCAGGTTGAGTTTTTTTCTCAGCCTCAGCCTTTCCTCTTTGAAGCGTATGGCCAACCCGGGAAGTGAAAACTGGCGCATCAGCACGTAGGTCTGAGCGAGCCAGCACAAGCTGAGAGGCCAATAGAGACGGGATTTCAGAAGGATTCGCAAAGTAGATATGCTGGATCCGTGGCAATCTTAGCGGTGGACCTCGCGACGGGTCTCTTTGTTTGTGGAGCAGTTGTACAAGGTCCTCAATGACCACTTTAGCATCGGCATCGTATTCTACCATCACTTTCAAGTACTCGTTCAAGTTGTTGCGTGCTTGCACATACCTGGGAGCAGTGTGAAGTTGGAAAAATCGGTCAATGAACAGGGCAACCTACTTTCGATACCGGCTTTGCGTGGGTCCAGCTGTCCGCAGAGCATCGAAGATGTTCTTGACTTTGTTCCTGACATCAACATTTCGTACGTTGTAAGTCACTAGTAATGGGTGTTAGCATCAAAGTCGTTCGTATATGGTGCAGCCCGTGAACGCACGAAGGCAGAGGGCCCTGCAGCTACCAGAGGACCGTCGTTAGTACTTGTTAGACTCTAAACGAAAGGAAAACTAACATTCTGGAGATGAAAATGGTGCAGAGCATCGGTGTTAGTTTGGTATGCGACAGCGAATATAACTCTTCGGGCTTTGCAGTCAGCTCCTTGATCTGGTTCGGGTTATAAATGGACAGAGCTACTTACGGCTGCCACCGTCTGATTGCAGGGATATCAACAAATGTTGCACATGATTCAATACGTCTACAATCAGAGCAGGCTTAATATCCTTCTTCATGGATAGAGCTTTGTTCGAAGAGAGCCAGCACCGCGGAAGGACGAGACCATCAAGTGGGGGGTGAAAGGAAAGACGCCATGAGATAGAAGCTTTGCCAACAACTTCTTCCAGACAATCACAAAAAACGGACAGGTCTACGAACAAGGCAGACTTGAGGACATGCCTACAACCAGCTCAGTGCGGCGAATAATCGTGCATTCCGATACCACGCGTACCTTAAAAATTTCAAGCCCGCGGAAATACAGGTTTGCTTGGTGCCATCGAAAAGGCTGACAATGTCTTCGAGAACATAGCAACCATCCGGATACACGAACTCTTTCACCCTGGCATGGTGAGCATTGAAATGAGCCTGTTTGATGCATTTGAGAGCACTAGATTCATCAAAAGCGAAAATGAGGCTCGTCAACTTCAGAACGGTCGTTAAAAATGCCGGGCGGTCGTTGTCTGCACGCAGGGTATAAAGTGCATCCCGCACCCAGTGCTTCATGACGCCTATACTTTCGCGAGCACCAGGTATCATAGACAGGTCCAGGTCAGCGGTTGATCCCTGAACATGGGACTGGGGCTTGAAGGCCTCGTAAAGGTGGGTGAGCCAGCGTAGGACGCTAGACAGCCGTAAGCAAATCACCTATGAAACAAGAACAGACTACCACGTACCATTTCTTCCTCTCGAGGTGCGGACTGACAGAGTACATCAGTTGAAGAATGCTGATCTGTTGCAGATGAATGCTGATCCGAAGGTTGTACCGCTTAGAGTCCAGATCCGCAGATTTGGTGTGCTCTTGAGGGCAGTTGGGGCGTTTGCACTGTCCATGAACAATGAATGTCAGGCACTGCGAGAAAACCATCGCATCGCAGCACAATTCATTCTCTTTGGTGACTCGTTTGCACAAGTGCACCGCCAAATACTTCTTGAGCGCTGTGACCATCTCTCTTTTAGAGAGGGTGACAACAGAAGATTGAAGGTACATCGGCCCATGACGATCGCCAGTAGCTGAACTATGAAGGAAGGAGCCAAGTTCCATGCGATACTCGGTGTTGGATATTTCTACAATGCTGAACAATCGTTTGATAGAAGTGGCACTGAGTGGATCAGGGTGATAGATGATGTCGTGGAGAAGGCGGGCATATTCCCGGAATTTGTTTAGAAACTGTGACATCTCTAGAAGATTATGAGATTTGAGTGCCGGTGGGCGACTGAAGAAATGATCAAGTGCAAGTAGCGCCGCCGCGTTTCTCTTTCCCTCGATAAACAAGCAACACAGTTTTTCGAGGCTTGCTAGGTCTGCCTGTGCGATGGCCCGAAACATGGACATCTATGAGTAGTCCACGAGTAAGAAGCATAATTCCGGTCGACTTTAAAAAGGAGGCATACTTCATGGTGGTCCAACGGTTCGACGAAATTGAGGGGCAGTTGACCGGCCAAGTTCAGAAGTTCACCGACATCTCGGTCGGCTGCCACTTCCCTTGACATGATACCAAATGAGCACCGACGCCACAAGCCGTCCAGCACAGTTTTAGCGGCCAGCTGGATTGCGTCGCGTGACCCCCTCTGCTCCAAGAGGTCTCTGATTGCGTCGAGTGGCCGGTTCTCTGACAAATGAAGCTCGGCTGCTTCCAGATACCTTCCATGATTCTCCAATAATGTAGCCCGGGCAAAGTCGAGGTCGTAGCTCTTAAGGAATTCCAGTTCTTCTTCAAATGACGGGAACAGCGGCAAACGTGGTCTAGCACAGATATATTAGTCAATTGGAGCGGCATATGCAGTCACAAGGCATCCACCTCTTGACATCACGCTTGCTGCAATAGAATAAACGGCACACAGTGTATAGTTCTTCCGAGGATTCTGAGGAAATGTTCTTAGAATGCCTATGGATGACTTCAAGTGTCTTGTCGAAAAGTCCGACTTTCCGAAAGCGCCGTGCAGCGAGGTCGTACTCTTGAGCATCGACGTATGCATCAGCTGCCTTCCGATCATCTTCAGCGCGCACATAACAGTCCGCAGCGTTGCGATAGTAGTGTAATTTGTCCTTGCCCCGGGGTGCGTCGTTTCCGCTTGCCATGAAGGCATTCGCGGCAGTAAGGAAAGCGTCTTGCTGATCCCTTCGTGCTGCAACGCCGACTTTTGCGCGAGCCAGTTCCCGAAGGCGGAAAGCTTCACATATAGCCACCATACGTGGTAGCTGCGCTCTAGTAAAACAGTACATGGCCTGGGGGTATTTCTTATGTTTGAACAAGTTGTGGCCGAATGGTTCCCATTCGGCCGGGTCTGAAGATACGGCAAGGCGCGGAATATCTGTCTCCGGCGTACAGTTTTCGACCTGATTGAGCGCAGTCCAGATCATCTGTCATGGTGTGAGTGACATCAATACGAAAACTGATGAGTGATCCTTCACCCGCATAGGCTCGCTTTTGTCAGACTTGTCAAAGATCCACAACTTCTCCCTCGCTCGGGTGATGCCCACGTATAGCAATTTCAACTGTGAGCAACCTCAGAGGGAGGTTGACGAACATCCCGATTTGTTCACGTACCTCACTGCATAGACCAGCAAAGCGACGTTCATCTCTTTCAAAAGACGGTGCGTGCACTTTAGCCAAATCTTGACCATCGACTTCTCCTTCCGCATGGTTCAACAAAACATGCCAACGTAAGATATCGACGGCAGAGTCCTCGAAGAAGTTATACAAGAGAACCTGCATTCAAAGATTAACTCTGCGTAGCGTTGGAATATACCTTGAGGCTCACATCATTGAATTCCAGGCCTTTACTGTCGTAGATTGTCCTAGAAGAAGAGGGCATGAATTACGCCACGAAGAAAAGGCTGCCTTCGTCATCTCACATGATCAAACCGATCTCCCCGACTTCCTTTCGCAGCTTCTCGGCTGCTTCTTCATCCCGTACGAGGATGCCTTTGGGAAAATCATGCAATCACGGTGAATGACTGACAACGTATCATTCTTACATTGGTGGGCCCCAAATTCAATACGGGTCTCCCTTTAAGAGAATGGTCAGAGATGAACAACAGAAAGATAACACCCACACACGATGTGCCAAATAAAAACTGTTCGTATCGAACAGTATCTTGATCCCAACCACGGAAGAACTTTGGCTTCGAATCGCCAGGGATTCCTTCTTCCGCCTGGAGAGCATCGATTGCATTAGGCCAAAATCGCGTAATGCGTTCGATGACGGTATGTGCACAGTTAACAATGCCACCACGGGAACGGTAATTAACGGTAAGTTGGAATGTAGCTGTAGGGTCGGTGACTGAACGGTCCTGTATCAGATGCTTACTCTGGTCTTGCTGCGAGACAAGGGTTATAAAATGAGTTTCGGTCGCACTCGACAATATATAGGGCCATACTTCGATACGATACAAAAAGGCCTTCAAATCATCAAACCTGAAGGAGCTTCCTGCTGAAATGGTCTGTGCGGTATCACCTGCCCAGAAAAGGCCATCGGGATTTCGACAGAGGAGCCTCAACACTACAACAAACGTCACGCTCTGAAACACAATAAAACAGCGAGGTACGCACAGCATGCATCAATAAGAAGATTATCCTGTGCTTCATCAACGTAGCTGCATCACAGTTCAGCGAAAAACATTGACTTTGTCATCGAGTGAGCGTGTAGACATACAGAAAGTCAACCATTTGGCCCCTTAACGGGGTACCTCCCAGGAGAGTTTTCAGTACCGCATGCGTCCGATCCGCAACGTCGTGGTGACGACGCTCCTTCTTGAGCTTGCAATACGCTTTGAAGATTGCATACAGTATTCGCCTCTGGTTTGCGAACGTGGGGTTGGAACGGGCTGGGAGACTGCAGTATGCTTCCTCGTCGAGGAATCCATGAGGATATGATAGTGATTTCTCGGATCCCTTGATGACACCTACAAGGGAGTTGAGCAATTGCGAACTCACCGTATATCAAGACTACGCACCCATAAACTCCGAAAACACGAGCCAAGGTTCTATAAACAACCAATTAATTAAGCTGAACTCGTTGGCATGAAAAATCTAGGCACATACCAAGGCCTTTTGTCAACTGCTGCGAGAAGTGCGGCCAATAGGTCCGAGCAAAGACACCATATGTCACGAACGAATCTTGAGCTTGGACGTCACCGGTGTTGATGAAAATTTTTGCAAAACGCCGTGCTTCAGGGTCGTCACCACCTAAAATATCTGCAGCAATCATCCTCGCGAGCTAAGACCAGGAGAGTGAGCAACGGGAATCACTGCTCGAGATATAAAATTACCTTGTCGAAGGTCACGAATAGAGGGAAGTGATTCTCTTCTAATGCACTGTACCTCTGTGGGATATCGGTTCGATCCTCGTCATCGGCATCCACCAACCCAGATTCTGTGTTCCGAACCCGCATCCTTTTGAGTTCTTCAATAGAATATCCGGCTAACGCCAAAGACTCGAGTAACTTCATGAAATACTCCTGGACTTTTTTTGCCAGGACAGGAGACTTCGTTACGAAGATCTGACGTGGCTTGGGCATACCAGACATCTCCATTTCCCATGCCCGTTGAATTCCAAACATCTTGAAGAGCATTGTTGTTGTTTTACTAGGCGAGGAGTAAGCCAAACGTGTTCACACGTTGTCTAATTCATCGTACCCGGTGCCACTCCTCCCAAGAACATAGCACGAAGTTGTGCATTCCACAATTTTACGTTCCTGTGGGCTGTGCATGGGTGGTTAATACACGCTAGTTGGAATGCAAAGGATACTCACCCCGGTTCGAACACGTGTTGCACATCTTGGTTTACAATCAAACCTGTCGTGGCAAGTATTAAAATATATGGTCATCATCGCACACAAGAACATGCGTACTGAGTAAAAATGCCTGCAAAGCGTGATCAACACTTGGTGTAGAGGGGTTGGCAATAAATATACCTGAGAGAAGGTAACATATTTCTCGAGACTGTTTAAAACCTTAGACTGGTTGGTAGGAAAAAAATAATGAATTTGCGTACACAAGGAGGGAATGTAACTGTATGGATATGTGAACCATGACCGGAAAATACAAATGTGCAAACACACCTCCCCCATGTCCCCATCGGTGAGAACAGGCGGGGCTGGTTTGGCGTCACCCTGGAGACCCTCCTGCGGGAAGCACGCAGGAAGATAGATTTCACTACCGGCATGTACAGGATTTCGGACAATGCAGCTGTTGCAAACAGCAAAGTAAGTGAGCCATCTTTCACGTTGTGACGAAAATAAATCTGACCGACGGCGGTATTCCTCGCCTTTCCCAGCAAGTTGTTGTCCCATTGCGTCCCAGTTGCGATTCAGTTCCGTGTGGGTATATATACCATATATTTTGATCACTGGAACTATAGGTCTGTACTTGAACGACAATGGAATGCTCGAAACCTGATACCTTGTCGATCCACCTGCAAAGACATATCTAAAACCAAGGGCACGGGATATATACACGTCAAACTCACCTCCCCATCATGGTCTGGGGCAACATCAACTTGGTACTGTCCGGGAGTGGATAGCCGTTTACTGTCACCACAAGAAGAAACGTACGACGAGCCGAAGGTCCCGCTGCACCTTTGCTTCAAATATAGGGATTGCAGAGGAGGAGGGACCGTTCAACATTTTCTGATTTTCATCAGAAAAATGCCCGTTGGAAAGTTGCCTATCACAACAGTCAACTTGCGCAACAGCGGCATGCATGCGACGTACTTGATCCTTTTCACGACAGTAATACATTTCTTTCGGTCTCCGTTCGCCAACTCCTGTAGTTTCTTTGTTGCGTCGGTGCCGATGATGATGCGCCACTCCCCAAAGCCGTCCACGTTTTCAAAATATAGGGCAGCTTTCATAGGTTGAACCTTTGGATAGGCAGACAGCTTTCGCTTGACAGCCTCGATGACCTTGTTTTCCTGGGCCACAGAAGGATGGACAGTCGTAGCATCACCTGTCGAGATATATGCATCCCTAAACTGTTGTTCGAGAAATGGCTCCAGGAGCAGTTCAAGATAGACCTATGAGCATGTCGAGCAGCACATTTGGAACAGGAAGACCTCGACGCACTTTCAAGATCATCTTGAAATTATCGCTAATCTCGCTTGCTATCTGGGAGGCCTCCGCGTTGTTCAAAGGAACCTTGACTCCTAATTTATGGAATAGCGCCACATCGATGGTAGAAGCGGTGTTCTCGTTCTTCCGCTTTGATTTCATCCGTGTCTTGTTACGCATGGAGTACCCCGAGAACTCCTCATCGTTGTACTCGGGAACCTCTAAAACACTTCCGGGAGTGGCGTCAACGGTGATAGAGGTCGAAAAGTCAGTAGAGCATGATAAAGCGAGGACTGGCAACGCATCCTCCACATAGACTTTATACCGCCCAATACGACGACGGATGGTGTCAGTGGAAAGGAGGTCGGGGGGGAAAGCAAAAACGACAGAAGAAAGTCTCCGAAGGAGCATACTTGCAGATGAAGCCTCGATAAGCGCGGGATCAGTTGGGTAGGTGTCCAAAATTCTGTGCACCAGCCGTTCCGCGCCTGGCAAGGCTAGACATAAGTTAGATACTAGTAACGTCCGGAGGACGAGCACGGGGAACTCACCAGAGACGATAAATTCGAACAAGTTAGGGATAGCACACAAGTCCTGAATTATCAGGTCCAGAGGTATGTCTGGTCCCGCTAAACAGGACTCGAGCATCCTCAAAGCCACAGTGAGGCCCTCGCTGTTAGCAAGAATGCGAGGAGCAAAGGCTTGCAGATCGAGGGCAGACTTGTTAAGCCGTCTAGCACGCATCATCCCACAGAGGCAGATACGAGGTACAAAGGGTCGTGGGTCCAACGTCCCTCTTTTATGAGTGCACGAGGCTCGAGTGGCACAATGGGAAGCTTCTGATTGGAAGCAGCGGGTGATTTGTTCGATACGGGGTTCCGTTGTATACGTTTCAAAGTCCTAGCAACAGGCTAGTAGGACCACTGTCGGGGGCAACTAGCTAAGGGAAACTTCCAAACGCGAGCAGTGGTGTATACCCGACTCTGCAGCGCATACTGACGCCGCATAGGAGATGAGAAGGCGTTCTCACTTGCTGTAGAGAATCACTGCGTCCGAAGCTCGTGTCCATCATGTGAGTGTCACGGCGCAACTGGAAAATTACTTACCGTGATCTTGCGGAGACCGAAAAGGACTCGGACCGCGTGTGGATGCCGCAGCGTGACTGCAACAACTTGTTCGGGCACTTGGGACACCTTCAGTGGTTCACTCCCTCCCGCAGCAAACTGTTTATAATATCTGACCGTAAGTAACACAACGCAGTTGGCAATCTTTAAACCGGCCATTAATTGTGGACAAAAGGTGAAAATAGGCATATTGTCCGACCTTAAGGCCAGGACTAAAGTTTGCCCATTGCGTTGTGTAAGTAATTATTGCTTTCGCTGACACTTGCATCTCATTTGCTATAGAATGCCAATTCGTCTCGCAGACACGCCACGATCGTTCCGTGTTCAGGTGTATTTGGCTGATATCCCCTTCGTTGCACGAAGATCTGACCGCCGACAGCAGCGCGGACCGCTGAGAAGACAAGGAAGTGTGCGTGTGTTGGTTAGTGAACGTGGGTTCATGTTGTAGTAGCTTGCTCTCGATAATCTGAAGTTGGTTATAATCTTCTTCCGAAGATGGAGCTGCCGTGTTCTAGAACAAGGGGGTGTGTCGGAGGTCGCGTATGGATAAAACTTCGGCTGAGTCCATTACAATTTTGCGAGGCCCAATCCTCATCGACTCATCCGATCATCGTTGGCCCCAAACACGTCCTCTA
>Ga0307508_10002295_pt1 | contig 20303 bp, 13 predicted proteins | sample 9_EM_MG_FD_203089 | JGI IMG/M metagenome (GOLD analysis project Ga0307508, IMG submission 203089) | Populus trichocarpa ectomycorrhiza microbial communities from riparian zone in the Pacific Northwest, United States - 9_EM | ecosystem: Host-associated > Plants > Roots > Unclassified | place...
CAGGGCGTCCCGAACACCGGAGCTCTCCCGCAGAGCACGCTGACGCTCGAACAGGGTGGCAAACGACCGGTCGAGGGCAGTGTCGTAGGCGGCATCGAGCTCGGGGGACAAATCCTTCTCCTCGTCAACTGCAGGAAACCTGCTCACCAGCAGGGGAAAGAGCCGAGGCGCCGCCGCAGAGCGGCACTCCGGACAAGATATCAGATGGCGGATGGAGGCTTGCAGCGGGCTAGCGCCGGTGGCCGCCGTCAGATCCAACTCCATGGTGTAGTCGCACACGCCAAACCTCCCTCACGCAGGCTCAGAAGGAGCCACTAGCCGTTTGGATCGATACAAACACCCTGGTCTCCACCGCAAATCAAGACTGTACCGGACGTGGTGCCGGTCCCAGGAGCCGGAGCGGCCACGGTCTTCGCGAGAACGTGGCCACCGTTCCACAAGCTCGAAAACCAATGCAAAACTAATTCCACCATGTTGCCGCTATTCATCACAGGGCTGAACCCAGCCGCTTCGCTCGAGACTGGAAACGTGACGTTGAGGGTGATGACCAGAGCAGTTCCCGCCAGGATGCTGCGAACCATTTGCTTTGACATTTGCTTCATCCTCCGCCTCGGGATGGCGATTTCGGGGTTCTTTCCCCGCCTTCGCCAATACGCCGGGAAGAGAGCAAACCGCATGCCACCTTGAGACGTCTTGCGGGGATGATTCCGGAAGCCGGAGCTCCCCTCCCGGCGGTAGCTCTTACGAGCCACCGGAAGGAGAGCGTGCAGACTTTACGCGCGCGTTTTACGCTCGCAGGAGGGGCAGGCGGTGGCCGGTCCAGCCGGGGAAGAGCTGGGCGTCGTCGCGGATGGCGAGATGCTTGCCGGCGAGCTCGCAGAAGACGGCGCGGAAATCGGTGGTCACCGGCAGGTCGCGCCCTTCATAGAGCGCGGCGCTGTCGAGGCCTTTCGGGAAGGTGCCGTGCACCTTGCCGCCGTCGACCCGGTTGCCAAGGACGAAGAGGCACGAGCCGTGGCCGTGGTCGGTGCCTCCCGAGCCGTTCTCGCGCACGGTGCGGCCGAACTCGGTCATGGTGGTGAGCAGCACGTCGTCCTGATAATCGGGCCCGAGGTCGGTCCAGAAAGCCTCGATCGATCCGGCGAGGTCTTTCGCCTGACGGGCGAAGGTGCCGTTCACCGTCCCCTGCTGCACATGGGTGTCCCAGCCGCCGGACTCGGCGAAGGCGACTTCGAGGCCGACGCCGGCCTTCACCAGGAGCGCGATCTGGCGCATCGAATGGCCGAGCGGGCTCTCCGGATAGACCGCGCCGTTGGCCGGGCGGTAGCGCGCGATCTGCTCCGGCTTCAGCATGTCGAGAGCCTGGAAGGTCTCGCTCGCGGTGTCGCGCAGCAGTCCCTGGGAGGTCTGCTGATAGAGCGTCTCGAAGCCCTGGCCGGCCGCCGCCGCGACGTTCTGGGCACCGGGCAGGCGCACCCGGAAATCGGCGAGGTCGGTCACCGCGATGGCCGGCTGGTCGCCGTAGAGGGAGCGCGGCATGGCCGCGGTCATCGCCACGGCGCGGAACGGCGTGGCGTCGTGGCCGAGCAGGCCGACCGCCCGGTTGAGCCAGCCCGACGGCGTGCCTTTGCGGCCCGGGGTACCGGTCTCCATGTAGTCCTGGGCGTCGAAGTGGGAGCGTGTCGGGTCGGGGGAGCCGACGGCGTGGACGATGGCCAGCCGGCTCTCTCTCCAAAATGGAAGAAGCGCATTGAATCCGGGATGCAGGCCGAAGCCGGCGCCGAGGTCGATCGCGGCCTCCTCGCCGCCGCTCTTCGCCGCGGTCATCGCCAGATGCGGCCGGACACCGCGAAGGGCCGCGTCGTCCAGGGTGGGCACCGCCATCAGGCCGTCCATGGCGCCGCGCTGAAAGATGGTGACCAGAACCTTCCGCCGCGCTCCGGTACCGCCCGCGGCCTGGGCCGCCGCCGCAGCGCGGGTGAGGAATTGCGGACCGACGCCGAGCGTGAACAGGGCGAGACCGCCGGTCTTCAGGAACACTCTGCGATTGAACATATGAATTCTCCTCTGATGCTTCCCGAGGTTGTCTGCTTGCTCATCCTCAACGCCGTTGAAATTCGGGGGATCCCAGGATCACGCCGACCACCTGCTCGAGAGGGGTCGGCGGGTGGAGGTCACGCGGCGGCCGGATCTGGTTTCCCATCCCCTTTTTGGCCCCACCCTTTGCAGCCTTCGCGAGACGGGCAGCCCGCGGGCGCGCGGCTCCGTCGTCCATCATGGTGTCGTCTTCGCCTTCGCCGCTGCTCGCCGCCATGGCGCCGGCCGCCGGAGCCTCCCGGCGGGGTGCCGCGTCGTCGATCTTCTGGGCCAGGGCGGGATCGGTGACCATGGGGGTGAGCTGCTTCAACACCGGATCGAGATTGCGCCCGGGGAGGAGCAGGTTCGCGTAGACGGCGAGCGCTTCCTGACGCGACTCGGGCTCCTTGCCGCCGTGCAGGGCGGGGAGGTCGAGGCCGACGCCGTCGACGCGTCCGGAGGCGAATTGCAGCCCGAAGTTCATCCGGTTGAGCAGCGAGCCGGTGTTGACCCAGGCCTCCGCGCGGTCGGGATAGCCGGTCGGCGCCTGGTAGGCGTAGAGCGGCTCGCCCATGTGGGAGATCCACTGCACTGCGGCCTGCGGATCGTCGACATGGGCGCCGGTGCTGCGTATGGCGGAGACGGCCAGCTCGAAGGGGGACTTGATCTTGGCGCCAACCGTCTGGCGGCTCCAGAATTCCGGCGACTCGGCGATGGCGCGCAGCAGAGCGCGGACGTCGCCGCCGCTCTGCAGATAGACGGTGGACAGGTGGTCGACGAGCGCCTTCGAGGGCTGGTCGCTGACGAACCGCACCGCCAGCTTGGTCGCCAGGTGATGGGCGGTCGACGGATGGGCCGCCAGCAGATCGAGAACGTCCTCGCCGTCCTCCATGCCACGGCCGGCGGGCAGGCGCTTGCCGAGCACGACCTTCGCTCCGGCGTCGTGCATATCGGCGCGGAAGAGGAAGTCGCCCTGGGTGGCGAAGCCGAGGCCGCCGGCCTTCTGGGCACGCGCCAACCGGCGCTCGGCCTCCTCGCGGCGGGCGGGCGGAATGATCGTCCAGCCGGTGAAGGCGCGGGCCACCTGGATCACGTCGTCCTGGGTGTAGCCACCGTCGACACCGAGGGTGTGCAGCTCCATCAGCTCGCGGGCGTAGTTTTCGTTGACCCCACGCTGCTGCTTCTTGGCCGGTTGCAGGCCTGCTCCGCGAGCCGGGGGCCGCTGGACGCCGAAGCGCCCCCGGCCCCGCCGTGGCGGCAGCCGCTCCATCTCGTCCTGCATAGTCGTCGTCGCGTTCGCCGCGGCGGTCGACTGGGCGTTGTCGAGATAGAGCAGCATGGCCGGGTGGCGCGCCGTGGCCTCCAGCAGCTCGCGCATCTTCCCCAGGGCGTGCGGCCGGATGGCGTCACGCTCATAGGAGAGCAGCCAGGGACGGGCCTTGTTGTCGGTCAGCGAGACGTTGAAGTGGTTGAGCCAGAAATCAGCCATCACCTCGGAGAGCTGGTTCTCGGAGTCGACGGCGCGGTAGAGCTTCTGCGCCGTGAGCTGGTCGAGCAGCTCTTTCTGCGGGTGATAGCCCTGCTGGGCGGCCCAGCGCAGGACCGCCTGGCGGGTCTGTTTACGCTGCTCGTCGTCCGCCGGCTTCTTCTCCGCATCCTCCGGAACGACGCCGGCCTGCTTCGCCTCGCGCAGCACCTCACCCGGATTCGGATAGGTGCGCACGATGTCGGCGGATGGAAGAGCCAGGGCGGGCAGGGGGCGCAGATCCGCGGTGACCCGCGGATCGGGCAGATTGCCGGCGAGCTGGCGCTCGAACCAGCGGTCGAGCCCCATCTTGACGACCTCGTCGACCTGGCCGGGACGGGGTCCATAGGCGAACCGGTTGAGCAGGTGGGCGGCCGCCTCGCGTTCGGTCAGCCCGGCTGCTTTCCAGGGAAGATGCACGGAGGTCTGGCGCTCGGTGCCGGCCGACAGCACCGCGACACCCCCTCCCGGGGGCAGGCAGAGAGCGGCGGCGACCAGGGCGATGAGGATCAGAGTTGCGGCTTTCATGGTTCTGGAACCCCGCGGGCCGGGAAAACTTGCGGTGGAGGGTGGAAAGGACAAAAGGACATAAAGGACTGCAACGACCCAAAGGACAGAACACGGACAACCGTTTCTTTATGTCCTTGATGTCCTTGCAGTCCTTTATGTCCTTTCTTTTCCGCCAACCACGACCACCCGGTCGGCGCGCAGAAACCACAGCTCGAAGCGCGGCGCCTTCTTGAGCTCCAGGGCCTCTTGAACGGCCCGCACGTAAGCAGCGCCCTGGGGAGCGTAGGCGGCGGCGCGGCGGTCGAGGTCGGCGGCGGTGGCGACCTCGTCGGTCTTGTAGTCGGCGATGACGACGTCGCCCCGCTCCGGATCGCGGTAGAGGAGGTCGATCGCGCCGGTGACGACGCCGACCGGCGCGTGCGGGCCGTCTCCCGGCGGAATCAGCACCGGCAGCTCGCGGGCGAGAATGGCGCTCTTCAGCTCCCGCAGGCGCCCGAGCAGACTGCTGGCGGCAAAATGCTCCAGCAGCTCGGCGGCGTGGGGGAGAGCCCGCTCCAGCACGTCGCCCCCGGCGAGCGGGGTCAAGTAGGCCCTGAGCAGACCGCGCTGGCGCTCGAGCTCCTCCCGCGGACCGGCGGCGAGGTCCCACTCCTCCAGCGCGCGATGGACGGCTCCGCCGGCAGCCATGGCGGCTTCGCGGTCATGGGAATCGCCCGGGGGAAACTCCGGAACCGGTGCCGGCTCGTCGGACAGCCGGCGCTCGGCGAGCTGTTGGCGGAGGAGCTCATGGGCCTCCTCGGAGGCGGCGCCGCCGAACGGCCGGGCGCTGTGGGCGGCGGCGGCAAGGCGGTCGGCGCGCAAGGCGGCCGAGGTGCGAGCCACCTCTTCCGGAGACGGCAGATCCGGGCCGGCGGCTTCGGCGTCGTCGTCCATGCCGCGGGCCGGCCCGAGGGCGGGGAACTTCCAGAGGGCGCCGGCCGGATCGGTGAAAGCGCCGGTCTCTCCCTCGCCCAATGATTTTTCCCACAGGACAGCCAGCGGCTCGGCGGGCCGGTCGGGACGCGCGAGGAGGAGATCGAGGTGGGTGCGGGCCTGCTCGATCGGCTTGGCGGCGGATCTTTCCGGCTCGTCCGGCCAGGCGGCGGCGAGCACGAGGCGGTCCTTGGCGCGGGTCATGGCCACATAGAGGGTGCGCACCCGCTCGGCCGCCTCCACTTGCGCTCGCTCCGCGGCGATCTGGTCATAGCCCAGGGTAGGCGCGCCGAACAGGCGGACCTCAATGCCGCCGACACCGCCGTCCTTCAGCCGCCCCACCTCGGTGCGCGGACCGGCGTCGCCGCGCGGCGGTTTGTGGAGCTGCACCAGGTAGACGTGCTGGAAGTCGAGCCCCTTGGCGCCATGGATGGTCATCACCTGCACCGCGTCTTCGGCGCCCTCCTGCGGCCTCCCCTCCTCGGCCTCGCGCGCTTCGGTGATGCTGCGGCGGAGCGCGCGCAGGATGGCGGTGAGATCACCGCCTCCGTTCTCGACCGCGGTCAGGAGCTGGCGGAAGAAACGGTCGAGGTTGGCGAGCCGGTAGGGGCCGAGATAGCGAGCGGCCTCGACGGCCTCGGGAAGGAACAGCCGGCGCAGCCGCTCGACGAAGACGTCCGCCGTCTCGCTGTCGAACGAAGCTCGGAGGAGCGCCAGATGCTCCAGCGCGGCGAGGAGCCCCTGCTCCCAGCCGCGCAGGCCGGCGAGGCCAGGAATGTCGGAGACGTGCACCGTCAGCTCGCGCGCCGCTTCTTCGACGACAGTCCGCAGGGCCTCCAGCTTGGCAGCGCCGGCGATCCCAGGGATCAGCTCGGTGACGCGGCGCGGAAAGTCGCGCTGCCAGAGCGGGATGAGCGCGGCGTCCGGAACGCCCACCAGGGCGGAGCGGAGGACGGTCAGCAGGGCCAGATGATCGCCCGGATCGATCACCGCGCGCACCAGGGCGGCGGCTTCGATGATCTCGCGGCGGCGGTAATACTGCTTGTCGCGGCCGACGACGAACGGCACGCGGGCGCGGCGGAGGGCTTCGAGATAGGTGTCGAGGTCGCCGGTGCTGCGCAGGAGGACGGCGATCTCTTTCCACGGCACGGCTTCGTCGCGGTGCAGCGAACGGACATCGGCCGCCAGCGCCGACGCCTCCAGCTCCGCCGTCTCGACCGCCGCCATCCGGCCGCGTCCGCCGTTCTCTTCTTTCTTCCACGACACCCAGTGCTCGACCGGCGCGCGGCCGCCGCGGCGGATCTCGGGAGCGTTCCGCCGCCGCTCGCAGGCGAGCAGCGGCTCGAAGGGGGGCTGCAAACCGGAGCGCGACACCATCACCGGCGCGATGACGCGCGCCACCTCGGCGAGGATGGCCGGCACCGAGCGGAAGTTCTCGACCAGCGACATGACCTCGCCGCCGTGCCGCCGGACCAGCTCCACGAAGCCGTCATAGGCTCGCAGGTCGGCGCTCCGCCAGCCATAGATCGACTGCTTGGGATCGCCCACCAGAAACAGGCCGGGGCGCTCCTCACGCGGGCCGTCGAGAGCGATCCAGCGCAGGATCTCGCACTGCACGCTGTCGGTGTCCTGGAACTCGTCGACGAGGAGCTGATCGATCGATCGCCGCACCCGCACCCGCACCTCGGCGTGATGGGCCAGCAACGTCTCGGCGCCGGTCAACAGGGAGTCGAAGGTGGCGATCCCCCGCGACCGCAGCTCGCGCTGCACCGCAGCGAGGAGCGGAGACAGAGCGCGCCGGGCGGCGCCGAGCAGAGCGGGATCGATGCAACGCAGATGCTCGACAAGGCGTCCGAGATCTCCCGCGCAAATGGTCAGCTCGGCCATCGCGTCGCCCAGCAGGCCCTGCTCGGTCGCGCTCGGCTTCCCCTTGCCCCACTTGCGGAGATGCTCGGTGAGGTTCGCGGGCAGCAGCTCGTCGATCCAGCTTTGGAGGAGGTCGACGGTCAAAGCGCCCTCACCCCCGGCCCCTCTCCCGTCTCCCGCCCCTCCCCCCGCCGGGAGAGGGGAGACCAGAGGCAAGATCTGCTCAGCTTTTCTCCCCTCTCCCGGGGACAGGGCGGGGGGAGCCGGGAGAGGGGCCGGGGGTGAGGGCCCGTGCAGCCGCGCGAGGAGCTCACCGAGACCACTCTCAATCGCGCGGGCGTTGCGGATGCGCCCGGCCGGACCGCTGAGCCGCGGAGCGAGAAGATCGTGGACCGCCGCGCAGGTCGTGGCGAGGCGGGCGCCGAAAGCGCGCACCGGCTCCGGCCCCAGGGGATCTTTCTCCAGCGCGGCGGCCGGCAGACCGGCCTGGGCCAGAGTGATGAGCGCCTCGATAATCTCCTGCGGGCCGATGCCGAGCACCGCGAGCGCCAGCAGATCGGGATCGCCCGGCGTGCCGTATCCGGTGCGGAGCGCGGCTTCGACGACCTCGCCGACGGTCTCTTCGAGCAGCCGCCCCTCCGCGTCGACCTGGAGCCGGGGGTGGACACCCGCTTCCAAGGGGTGCTCGGCGAGGAGGCCGAGGCAGAAGGCGTGGATGGTCCGCACGGCCAGATGATCGAGGGCGCCCAGGAGAGCGCGGGCACGGCGGGCCACTTCCGGCAGTGGAGGAAAGACCTCGGCGTCGAGCCAGTCCGGCAGCGGACCACCTGCCGCCAGGGCACCCAGCTCCTGGGAGGCGCGGGCTGCCATCTCCGCCGCCGCGGCCTCGGTGAAGGTGATCGCCACGACGCCGCGCAGCACGTCGGCGGCGGTGCGTTCCGGGCTCGCCTCTCCTTCGGGCTTGAGAACGGGGCGGGCCGCCGGCCGCGCCGCCCGCGCAGCGAGCACCCGCTGCCAGCCAACGCCCAGCGTCCAGGCCAGGAGACGGCCGATGAGAGTGGTGGTCTTGCCGGTGCCGGCGCCGGCCTGGAGGATCAGCGGGCGGTCGAAGCGCCGCTGCGCCTCTCTGCGCGCCGCCCGGTCGGCGTCGCGCAGGGCCGCCTCGGAGCTGGAGTCGCCCTCCGGCTCCTTTTCGGGGCCGGAACCGAAACGGCCGACGATCACCCGGGCCGTCACGCCTCCTCCCATCCGTTGCCGTTCTCCCCAGCAGCCTCTTGCTCTTTCGCCGGAAGACGCCAGACCGCGAGCAGCGACTGCTCCTCCGGCGCCAGAGACGCCTCGTCCGTCCGGCGTGCCGTCTCGGTCCATTCGTAGAGCCGGTTGCGCGCGCCCGAGTCGCCGCGCAGGCAGGCCTCGGCCACGGCGCAGTAGTCGCAGCGGACCGGCTCGTTGCGGCCGGCGGTGTCCACCACGCGCGGAAAGAAGCTGCCCTGGTCCCACGCCGACAGCACGGCGCGAACGGCACGGTCGAACGCCGCGGTGAATTCCCCATCTCCGGAAGCAACGGCGAGCTCGCGCTCCACGGTTTCGGAGCGCAGGTCGGGACGCAGATAGAGATACCGTCCGAGCGCCGGCTCGCCTTGCGCCGCGAGGAGGTAGGCGACCGCCTGGAGGAACGTGCCGCCGCGCACCCGGTTCAGGAAATGGCGGCGGCGGACGTCCGGCTTGGTGGCGGTGGAGACGGGCCGGCCGGTCTTGTAGTCGGTGAAGCGGAGCCCCCCCTCGGAGCCGGAGCGGTCCACACGGTCGGCCCGGAAGCGCAGCGGCCGGCTCTGCCCCGCCGCGTCGAAGACTTTGACCTCCTCCTTGCTCTCGGCGCGCAGGACCGGCAGAACACCGTCCACCCAATCCGCTGCTCCGGCGGCTTCGACATAGGGCCGCGCCCGCTCAGCCAGCGCACGCGCCAGTCCCGGCAGCAGAATCCCTTCGGCGGCGAGGGTCTGCACCGCCACCTCGAGCATCAGGGCGTCGAGGTCGGATGCGGACGGCCAGGGGACCTGGAGCAATTCGCCCGTGCCGACGATCCGCTCCAGGACTCTGTGCACAGTGTTGCCCAGGAGCAGCGGATCAGCGCCGGGGAGCGCGGCCAGCGGATCCGGCGTCGGTTCGAGCTTGAGGAGGCGGCCGAGGAAGAGTTGCCATGGGCAGCCGGCCAGGGTTTCGAGGTGAGTGATCGAGAGGTCCATGCGCCGCGGATCAGCTCCGCTCGCCGACGTGACGAAATTTCCGACGAATCCGAAGTAGGGTCCCAGCCGCGCACGCACCGCGCGTCCCTCGGGAGTCCGCAGATCGGGGTCGAGCTCGTCGAGGACCGCGACGCGTGCGGCGGCAAGATCGGCCGGCCGCAGGCGGGAAATCCCGAATGCTTCATCCATCCCCTCGGCGAGCAGCTCCGTCCGCGCCTCCTCCAGGGCGGTGGCAAGCACGGCGCCGAAGACCGGGCGGGGCGCGTGCAGCGCGGCGATCACCGCGTGCTCGTCCGCCGGGCGGAGAGTCGAGGGTCCGGGAGTCCGCGGGAAGAGCGCCGGCGCTTTCGCCTCGGCGCCCAGGCCGCGCAACAGGGGCGACGGAGAGCGCGGCTTTCCGTCGGCGTCCGCCGCCTGCCACGACAGGGTCACCCGCGGGCTGGCCGCCAGGAGCTGCGCGTAGAGGTAACGCTCCTCGTCGAAGCCGGCGCGCTTGATCGGGACGTCGGGCAAAACGCGTTGGAGGACCCGTCGCAAATCGTCGGACAGCAGCGGATCCTCGCGCACGCCGCGGGGAAAGAGATCGCGGTTCAAGCCGGGAACGAAAAGATGCTCGAAGGTGCGTCCGCGGGCTTCCGTCACCGTGAGCACCTGCACACCACCGCCATGGCCGCCCAGCGCGGCGGCGCCCACGCCGTCGAGAGCGCGGGCGAGCAGCGTGTGCAGTTCCTCACGAGTGAGCGGAAATTCGGCCGGGACCTCCCGCTCCAGCTCCGCCAGCGCGTTGAGCACCGGCGCGCCCGGCCCTGAGCCCGGTTCCCAGCCAAGGTCGTTGATCAGCAGGGTCCGGAGGCGGCGGAGGTGCGCTCCGGCTCGGGCTTCGTCCGGCCAGTCGGCGAGGCGCCCGCGCAGCTTGCCGGCGGCGCGCACCGCGGCGTGGAGGTGCGCGCCTTCCACCCGCCGCCGCGGCGCATAGGCCTCGCGAGGGGCATCTTCAATCTCTCCGGCATCGGCCGTATCTTCCCCTTTCTCTTCCGCGACGGCCTGGCGCAGCCCCTGGCGGATCGGCAACGGGTAGGAGCCGTCCTCCTTGAGGAACGGGTCGACGACGAGCTCCGCGACATCACGCAGCCTCCCGGTGCCGAGCGAGTAGAAGGCCAGGCGGAGATCCACCAGCCGCCCGCCGCGAAGCGCTGTGCGGGAGCCCAGAGCATCGAGCCAGCGGTCGGCCAGCGCGTCCTCGCCGCGGCGCAGAAGGTCGAGCATGGCGCGAGCGCGCCGGCCCGCCGGCTCCAGACCACCGCGCGCCGAAACGCCGGAGAACGGAACGCCGAGGCGCCGGAAGTGGCGGGCGAGAAGGAGCGCGTACGGCGCGAGATCGCGGGCCACGACGCCGATCCCCTCCGGCCGAGCACCGGCATCCAGAAGCTCACGCACCCGCCGCGCCACCTCGCGCGCCTCGGCTTCGGCGCCCACCGCGTCGAACCGCTGCACCCGCGGCGCCGCCTCTCCGCCGCCGTCCTGGGGAATGGGCGCCGGGGGTATGAAGCGGGAGACCGATCCGAGCCGCTCGGTGAAGCGGGCGGTGAACGCCCGCTCGGTGCCGCCACCACCAGCCGGATCGGGAGGCTGATCGAGAATCAGCACCGCACCGCGCCGCAGCAGCGCCTGGAGGAAGTCGGTGGCGACGCCGGTCGCGTCCGCGAAGCCATGGATCAGGAGGGCGCGCGAGGGCAGGGCGCGTTCCGGATCGGTCGCCAGCAGCTCAACCGCCCGGCGCAGCAGGGTGGAGACCCGGCCGAGGCCGATCTCCCGCATCACGGCGTCCGTGCGCGCCGCCACGCGAATCAGCGCACGGGCGCGTTCCACCTCGTCTTTGCCCGCGGGGCCCGTGGCGAGCGGTCCGTCGCCGGCGAGCGCTTCGTCCACCGCCTCGAACAGCGCCGGCTCGAACCCCGCATCCAGGAGATCGCGCACGGTGCCGGCCACCGCCGCATAGCCGTCCACCAGATCGCCCAGCCCCTGGCGCAAGCTGCGCTCGCTCCGCGCCAGCCGCTGCGCGACCACATCGAAGAGCGGCATCCCCGCAGGCGCCGGCTCGCCGGCCCGCTCCATCACCTCGAACGCCACCGCATGCAACGTCTGGATCGTCACCCCCGCGACCGACCGACCGCGGTGACGGACGATCGCATTCCCCAGATGCAGGCGCAGGCTCCGCGACGGCACCACGATCCGCACCGGCTTCGCCAGCACCGCCGGATTCTTCCGCGCCTCCGCCACCAGCTCGTCCAGGCGCGCCAGAAGCATCCCCTCCGCCGCCAGCGCACCGCGCGCCACCCGCACCTCCCCCGGAGAGCGCGGCGGCTCGGAGGGGTCGAAGAGTCGGAGCTGATGCGGCATGGGGGAAGGATATCGCGGACCCGTCTCTCGGAGAGAAGGTCCCTGTACTATAGGATGAGACTGGGCCAGCAGGGAGCCGCCAATGCGTTATCTGGTCATCATCGAGAAAGCGGAGAGCAACTACGGCGCCTACTCACCCGACCTTCCCGGCTGCGTTGCCACCGGCGAGACGCTTTTGGAGGTCGAAGAGAACATGCGAGACGCGATTGAGCTCCACCTGGAGGGAATGCGCCTCCACGGCGAGTCAATCCCAGAGCCCAGCTCTCAATCGGTCTACGTTGAGGTCGCTGCATAGACCCTTCGACCTCGGCCTGTAGAATCTCCGCGGCATGCCCGCCAAGTCGCCAGAAGCTCGTCAAGGTCGCCGCTCCAGGAGCCCTCACCCCCGGCCCCTCTCCCAGCTCCCCCCGCCCATCCCCGGGAGAGGGGAGGAAAGCAACAGAAAAGCAGTTCTCTTGCTTCTGCTTGTCTCCCCTCTCCCGGCGGGGGCGTGGGGGGAGCCGGGAGAGGGGCCGGGGGTGAGGGCGCTTCTCGGCACGGCTGCCGACTTTGCCGCAGTCCTGGCCAAGCCGCTCCGCATCCTGATCCTCGGTCTCCTCCTCCTCCTTCTCGCCCTCTCCGGGTGCAAGAAGGCGCCGCACGCCGCAGCCGCGTCTGCCTCCCCTCCAACCCCGCCCGGCGTCAAAAGCACACCGCTCAAGATCGAGCTGACCGCGATTCCGTCCGGCTTCACCGCCACCGCCGGAGCGGTCGATCCGATCCGCCTGACCAGTGCGGACGGCGAGATCACCATCGCTCGCGGTACCAGCACAGACCTGGCCGCCGCGGCGCGGAATGAAGAGGCGCGGCTCGGCGGGCTTCCCCAGGGCCGCTCCCTGGGTTCCATCGAGCTGCTCTGCCAGTTTGGCCGCGCCCTCCTGACCCGCGGGCTCTACCGGGACGAGGGCGGAATAGAGACCGAGGAGATCCGTATCTCCCTGCTCGCCGCGCGTCCTCTCGTCCTCGCCTACCGGTACCCGGCAGCCGGCTCCCGGCGCGAGCGCCTGGATCAGGCTCTCGCCGTGCTCCGAAGTCTCCAGCCGCTGTGATTTTTCCCGCTCCGCGGGCGAATCATAGGGTGTAGGGAGACCGAAGGAAGAAACCCATGGCGAAACCATCCCGGCAGGAGAGATTCCTGAGCCTGCTCGACGAGCACAAGAAGATCCTCTACAAGGTGTCGGCGTCGTACTGCCGGAACCTCGCGGACCGCCAGGATCTGGTGCAGGAGATCACGGCTCAGCTCTGGCGGTCGTTCGACCGCTACGACTCCAGCTACAGCTTCTCCACCTGGATGTATCGCATCGCTCTCAACGTCGCGATCTCGTTCTACCGGAGCGAATCCAGGCGGACTCGCAACACCGTGCCGGCCGGGGAGTCGATCCTGGAGATCGCGGACGACCGCGGCGCCGTGGAGCCGGACGATCATCTGGTCCTGCACGACCTGATCGGCCAGCTCGACGAGCTCGACCGGGCGCTCGTCATCCTCTTTCTGGACGGGAACCGCTACGACACCATCGCCGAAATTCTCGGCATCTCGGAAACCAACGTCGGCACCAAGCTCAACCGGATCAAGCAGAAGCTCCGGCGGGACGCGGCGCGGACAGTCTGAAAAATAGAAAGGACACATCATGGACATCGACGATCTGAAACAGCGTTGGGACGATCAGGACAGAAAGCTCGACATCATCATCCGGTTGAACACCAGGCTTTTGCAGGAGCCGGTGCTGAACAAAGCGGCGACGGCGATGACGCGGCTGTCGTGGCTGGTGCTCCCCGAGATGCTGCTCAACCTCATCGCCTGCGGCTGGCTGGGCTCGTTCATCGCGGAGCATCTCCACGCAGCGCGCTTCCTCGTGCCGGCGGTGGCACTCGACCTCGGCGCGCTCGCCCTCCTCATCGCCGGCATCCACCAGTGGATCGCCATCCGGAGCGTCGACTACAGCGCGCCGATCGTGGAGATCCAGAAGCGGCTGGGAGGTCTCAAGGTGCAGAGCGTCCGCACCACGAAGCTCGTGCTGCTGACGGCTCCCCTCGTCTGGACGCCGTTGCTGATCGTCGCTCTGAAGGGTCTCCTCAACCTGGACGCCTACAGGATGTTCAGCCACGCCTGGCTGGCCGCCAATCTGGCTGTCGGTCTAGCGGTGATCCCGCTGGCCGTCTGGATCGCGCGGCGCACGGCGGGCCGGATGGAGCGCTCGCCGTTCGTCCAGGGCCTCCTGCGCAATATTCTGCGTGATATCGCCGGCTACAACCTGACCGCGGCGCTCGGCTTCGTGAGCTCGCTGGCGCGGTTTGAGCAGGAATGACGACACAAAGGCCCCGGGAAAATTGAAATCTCCCGGGGACTTTGCTGCTCAACTGCTGGGATGTGCCGTCCGCTTCCTAATGGCAGGTCGCGAACGTGGAGGTGTCGTTCACCGAGGGCGCGGCCAGGCCGTAGGGGTTCGAGTACTGCTTGACCAGGCCGGTGTGGGTGTCGGTGACCTCGACGGTGAAGCCGGTGTTGGTGGTTGCCGCGTAGAAGACCCAGAAGTGGTTGTAGGGGTTGCAGGCGTCGAGCACCTTGACCAGCATCTCGGTGTTGTCGACGCTGAAGAACCAGAACGCTCCCGAGTTGGCATTGAGCTTGGTGGCGTGGCCGGGGCCGGTCTGGCCGTCGCCGGTGCGCCAGGTGACCTGCACCTTGAAGCGGTTGTCCGCCACGCAGAGGGTGGTGTCGTCCTCGACACAACTGGAGGTGTCGCCGTGGGTGCTCAGCACGTACAGGGTCGACGTCTTGCCATCGCCCAGAGTCGCGCCGCCGGTCGGGTTGGACAGCGTCAGGCGGACGGTCTTGCCACCGCCGCTGGGGTTGTTGATCGTGGCGACCTGGAAGGTCTTGCTCCCTTGCTCGTCGGGACCCCAGTTCAGAGTGCCGGTGGCCGGGGTGTAGTCGGTGCCGGCGACACCGCTGCCGTCGCCGGTGCTGTACTGGACCGAGACCGCTCCGGCATGGCCGCCGGTGCGCGCCACGGTGACGGTGGCGGGATTGCCGGCGACGATCTGGAAGTAGGTCGCGGTGAAGTTGAGAGTGCCGGGTCCGCTGTTGCCGCCGTGACCCGGGCCGCTGATCGCGAGGAGCGCCGTGCCGTGCTCCTGAATGATGACCGCGCCGCCCAGCGGATTGCTGAGGACCAGCTTGACGGTGCCGATGCCGGTGGCGAAGAGCGGCACGAAGAAGGTCTTCAAGCCCGCGTCACCGTCGTTCCACTGCAGGGTGCCGGAGGACGGGGTATAATCCGTGCCCGCCACCGCCGTACCGTCCTGGGTGCTGTAGGCGATCGACACCGGTCCGGAGCTGCCGTCGAGGCGCCCGACCGTGATCACCGCTTTGCCGGACGCCGCCAGAGCGAGGTAGTCGTGATCGTCGAAGCCGATGGAGCCGGCATGGCCACCGCCGCCACCGCCGCCGGCGAGGAAGAGCGTCGACCGGTAGAGCACCGGGTCGACGGTGACGCCGCCCAGCGGGGAGTACAGTCCCATGACGACCGTCTTGCCGGCGCTGTTGGCCGTCGGGCTCACCGGCACGGAGAAGGTCTTCGCCGCCGTGTCACCGTCCCCCCAGGTCAGCATCCCACTGGACTGGGTGTAATCGGTGCCCGGCGCCGCGGTGCCGGCGGTCGTGCCGTATTGAACGCTCACCACGCCGGTGCTGCCGCCGGTGCGGTCGACCTGGATGGTGGCCGAGGTCGCGCCGGCCGCGGCATGAAATTCCGCCTGATCGAAACGCACGACACCCGGATTGCCGCCCCCGCCGCTGCCGCCGGCGAGGATGAGTGTCGAGAGCATGAGCACGGGATCGACCGTGGCACCGCCCGCCGGGTCGAAGATCTCCATGAACACGGTCTTGCCGGCGCTGTTGACCGTGGAATTCACCGGCACGGAGAAGGTCTTCGCCGCCGCGTCGCCATCCCCCCAGGTCAGCGTGCCGACGGTCTTGGTGTAGTCGGTGCCCACCGTCGCCGTGCCGGCGGTCATGCCATATCGGACACTCACCGCGCCGGCGCTGCCGCCGGTGCGGTCGACCTGAATGCTGACCGACGTCGCGCCCGCCAGGGCATGGAATTCCGCCAGATCGAAACGAAGGACTCCCGGGTTACTGGTGCTGCCGCCGGCGAGGATGAGCTTCGCATAGCCGGTCGCGGTGTTGGTCGTGGCGCCGCCGAATGGATCATAAAGGCCGAGCAGCACGGTCTTTCCCGCGCTATTGGCGGTCGGGGCCACGGTAATCGAGAAGGTCTTGGGAGTCGCATCGCCGTCCGCCCAGGCGAGCTGGCCGCTGGTCAAGGTGAAATCGTGGCCCGCCACCGCGGTGCCGGCCGCGATGGTGTATTTCACACTCACCGAGCCGGCGCTGCCGCCGCTGCGGTCGACCTGAACAGTTACCGACGTCGCGCCGGCCGCGGCATGCATCTCCAATACGTCGAAGCCCAGCAGGCCCGCGCTTGTGCCCGTACTGGTGATGATGTCTCTGCTGACTCGCGCCGAGGCGGCGGCCGGCAGGAGCAAGAGGGCTGTCAGGGCCAGAATGGCCTTGGTCCTTTTCATTGCTGTCTCCTTCTGCAGTCGTGTAGGCTGCTATCAGAAGCAGACTAGCGAGGGCAGGATGACGGGAAGATGACAAGCCTTGCGGCGAGCCACGAGCAGCCCCGACCGGACCAGCCGGCGCGCCTCGGCTCGCTCGACGTCTTTCGCGGCGCGACCATCGCCGCGATGATCCTGGTCAACGACGCCGGAGACTGGGACAAGACCTACCGCCCGCTCCTCCATGCCGAGTGGAACGGCTGGACGCCGACCGATCTCATCTTCCCCTTCTTCCTCTTTGTGGTCGGTGCCGCCATTCCCTACGCCTTCGCCGGACGGCTCGCGCGGTCCGGCGGCGACCGCGGGCCGCTCCACCGGCAGATCGCCCGGCGCAGCGTCATCCTCTTCGCCCTCGGTCTGTTTCTGAGCTGGTTTCCGTTCTATACGGTGAATTGGCCGGCCGCCCGCATTCCCGGCGTCCTGCAGCGGATCGCCGTCGTCTACTGCCTCGCCGCCCTCGCCTGGCTCCACCTCGGCAAGCGGTCCCGCGCGGTGCTGACGGTCACCCTGCTCGCCGCCTACTGGCTGGCGATGGTGCTGATCCCGGTGCCGGGGCACGGCGCCGGGGACTTGAGCCCGGACGGCAACCTGGCCGGCTGGATCGACCACCAGGTGCTCGGCCACCACACCTGGAGGAAAGCGCCGGGGCCGGGAGATCCGGAAGGGATCCTGAGCACCGTCCCGGCCCTCGCCACCGCTCTGCTCGGACTGTTCGCGGGAGACTGGCTGCGCTCCTCGCGCTCCCAGCGCGAGAAGCTCCGCGGACTCCTGCTCGGAGGCTGCGGAGCCACCGTCGCTGGTCTCCTCCTCGACCGCTGGCTCCCGATCAACAAGAACCTGTGGACGAGCACCTACGTCCTCTTCACCGCCGGCCTGGCGCTCCTGCTGCTCGCCCCGGCCTACTACCTCGTCGACATGCAGCATCGCGAAGGCTGGTCACGCCCCTTCGCGATCTTCGGCACCAACGCCATCGTGGCCTTCTTCGGCAGCACCCTGATGGCCAAGATCCTGTACCTGATCCACCTGCAGACGCCGGAAGGCGCCACGATCACCCTGCAGTCTTGGCTCTACCGCCACCTCTTCGCCTCCTGGCTCCCCGACTACGCCGCCTCACTCGCCTGGGCGCTGGCCTTTACGGCGATCTGGTGGGGCGTGACGGCGGTTCTGTACCGGCGGAGGGTTTTTATCAAGATTTAAGACGACTAATCGGCGCCCCGCTCCATCCGCCCATCCAACGCCTCGCGCACTTTCCGGAACAGCGCCTCCGCCGCAAACGGCTTGGCGAGAAAGTTGACTCCCGGTTGCAGCAGGCCATGAAAGAGGACGACGCTTTCGCTGTAGCCGGAGACGAAGATGACCGGCACCGGACCCTGGCGCGCGCGCACCCGTTCCGCGACCTCGGGGCCGGAGAGGCCCGGCATGACGACATCGGTGACCAGGAGGTCGAAAGGCGCGGGCTCGCGCTCCAGAATGGCGAGCGCCTGGATGCCCTCCGCCGCCGCGGTGACGTGGTAGCCCACCGATTCGAGCAGGCCGACGGTCGATTCGCGCACCTCGGCGTTGTCCTCGACCACCAGGATGCGCTCGCTGCCGCCCACCACAGTGCGGGGGGTGCGGGTTTCGTGCGCGCCGGCAGCCAGCGGCTCGGCGGAGCGCGGCAGGTAGACGCGGAAGGTGGTCCCGGCGATCTCCTGACGATCCGGCTCGCTGTACGCCCAGACGTTGCCGCCGGCCTGCTTGACGATGCCGTAGATGGTGGCGAGGCCGATGCCGCTGTTGCCCTCCGCCTCTTTGGTGGTGAAGAAGGGCTCGAAGATCTTGTCCTGGATCTCCGGCGGAATCCCCACTCCGGTGTCGGACACGGAGAGCAGCGCGTAGTCGCCAGGCGTGGTCACCGGCCGTGGTTGGACCGGATCGTCAAAGCGGACGTTGCCCGTCTCGATGATCAGCCGGCCGCCGCCGGGCATGGCGTCGCGCGCGTTGACCACCAGGTTGATGACGATCTGCTCGATCTGCGCCGGGTCCATCTTGACGTTCCAGAGATCCGGCGCCAGATGCTGGCTCAGCTCGATCCGCTCCCCGAGATGCTGGCGCACGATCTTTTCGAGACCGAGCACGACCTGGTTCAGGTCCACCACCTCGGGATTGATCGGATGCCGCCGGCTGAACGCGAGCAGGCGGCCGATCAGGGTCGACGCCCGGGTGACCGAGCCGATCACCAGCGACATCTTGTCGACCACCCGCTCCGGCGGCTGCGGCTTCCGCTGCACCAGCTCGCACTGCGCACGGATCGCCGCCAGATAATTATTGATGTCATGCGCCAGCCCCCCCGCTAGCCGCCCCACCGCCTCCATCTTCTGCGCCTGCACCAGCCGCGCCTCACGGTCGCGCAACGCCGCCTCGTCGCGCAGCCGCCGCGCCTCGAATCGGCGGAAGCCCAGAAACGACACGCCGACCAGGACACACCATCCCAAGAGGACGCTGCGCAAAAACAGGCGGAAGAAAGACTGCCGGCGGGCGAGCCGAGCCTCGGCACCGGCGCGCAGCTCGGCAGCGCCCGCCGCCAGGCGCCGGAAGGTGCGGTCGTCATCAGCATCGAGCGCAGAACCGGCTTTCTCACCACTCTCGAAAGCCGTCTGCCGCTTCAGGGTCGTTTCGGCGAAATGGCGCAGATCGGTCTCGATCGCCGCGGCCTTGGCGCGCAGCACAGGATCATCCGTCGGGAGCAACCGCCAGGGACCTTCGACCAAAGCCTCGCCGCCGAGCATGGCGCGAGTGAGAGCCAACGAGTGCTCGATGCCGTGCCAGATCTCCTCCGGCCGGACACCGGTGTCGCCGCGCACGGACTGCTCCATCCGCAGATGCGACATCGCCAGGCCGGTCTGGAGCTCCCCGGCGGCGCGCACCAGGGCAAAATCCTCACTGAGCCGCCTCTCGCGCCAAACGTCGACCCCGAGCAGCAGAAGGATCGAAGCGAGCCCGAAGGCGAAAAAGGCATAAGGAGCCCGCCGCCGGCCCCCCGCTGCCCGAGGCTCACTCAAGAGCGCTCGTCCCGCAGCATGTAGCCCACGCCTTTGAGAGTTTGCACGAGCTTCTCCTCGCGCTCGCCGTCGATCTTCTTGCGCAGGCGGTAGACGGTGACATCGACGACGTTGCTCAGCGAGTCGAACGAATCGTCCCACACATGCTCCGACAGCTCCGCCCGGCTCACCACCTTCCCCTTGTGCAGCAAAAGGTACTCGAGCACCGCGAACTCCTTGGGAGCCAGATCGATCACCTCCCCCGCCACCCGCACCGCATGCGCCGACCGGTCCATCTCCAGATCACCCGCCGAGAGCGCCGCCACCAGAGGCCGCGCCCGCCGCCGCAACAGGCTGCGAGCCCGCGCCAGCAGCTCATCGAACGCAAACGGCTTGGTGAGATAGTCGTCCGCCCCCGTATCGAGCCCGCCCACCCGGTCGGCGACCCCCGCGCGGCCGGTGAGCATCAGCACCGGAGTGTCATTCCCCGCCCGCCGCCACATTCGCAACAGCTCGATGCCCGAAGGCGCCGGAATCGTCCAGTCGAGGATGACCAGGTCATACGCATTGACCGCCATCAGCTCATCCGCCTCCGTCCCGCGAGTCGCCAGGTCAACCGCATACGACTCATCCCGCAGCCCCTCGGCCAGCGCGTCCGCCAGGACCTCCTCATCCTCAACCACCAGGATCCGCATGCGTGGAATCTCTCCGCCCGGCATTGTATCGCCGGGAGCAAAAAGACAAGGACCCAAAGGACATCAAGGACTGCAAGGACGAAGACCGTCGCCTCACCCCGCGAAGACAGTCAACGGTGTTCAGACGCCGGATGCTCCGGGGTGAAGAGCTTCAGAGCTGCCGGAGACAAGTGCGAGCGGGAGAAGATCAGCTCGCAGAGCCTGTCGTAGGACTCCGCTTCGTCGCCCCAACTCGAACCCCAACTGCGAGACCGTGGGTCCAGAAATGGGTAGCTCAGAAAGAGCGCTTCAAGAGACTCACCGCCTTGCGAGAAGAAGCTCTGCAGGTCTT
>Ga0307508_10002297_pt1 | contig 20298 bp, 21 predicted proteins | sample 9_EM_MG_FD_203089 | JGI IMG/M metagenome (GOLD analysis project Ga0307508, IMG submission 203089) | Populus trichocarpa ectomycorrhiza microbial communities from riparian zone in the Pacific Northwest, United States - 9_EM | ecosystem: Host-associated > Plants > Roots > Unclassified | place...
GTGGATGGCCGTCTTGAATTCTTCCCAGGTGGCGAAGCTGCTTTTCCCCTGGGTGATGGAGGGTTGGATCCATTTCCACGCTGCTCCCCGACACCGGCTGTTTGCATAATGGACTTTTCCGCTTTCATTCTTGAATCGGTGTGCTTCGCCGTTGAACTTTAGTTCACATTGTACCAGGAAGGCTCGGAGCTTGGCGTGATCTCCATAGTATAGTTCCGGGTCTTCGATCTTTGGCTGACTGGCTCTATCGCCTCGTCCTCATTGTGCGATGAGTTCCTGTAGGAGAGCTTGCATAACGTCCAGGCCGCTAGTCCCTGAAGCTTTGGTTATTCTTTTTTGTTGTTCGGGGGTGTCGGGGGTCTCGGGCCGGGATTGCGGTTCTGGGGTTACCGGGCTCGGGATGCGTGCGTCGTCTGGGGCTGCTCGGATTTACCCGAGGTCAAAGGTGTTGGGATTGAGATTGTCTACCTCGAACTCGTGTTCTGGGTCTGGTCGATCCACGGTGACTTATTTTTCCTTTTCGAGGATTGTCCACTATGTCAGGTGTCGATTTGAGACGCAATCTAGTGTCAAGATCCTGACTTCTTTCCACTGTCTGGTGCTCGACAGGCAACGTAGTTCCTCGGCGTGCCTACACGGTAGGTCTTTCCTTTTCATTCGGCTCTCAGGCTGTGTTTGTTCAGCTCACTGGCACGGGCAAGTACTTCCCTCTCTGGTTCGGTAAAGTCTGAGGATGTCCCTCAGCGTAGCCCAGTCTATGCTGGCGAGACTCTAACTCCCAGTCTTTCGTACGGCCTTCGAGGTCTTACACGGTCTTCGTCTACTGCTACCCGGTGGTCTTTACTGTAGCACGGTCGTTCGGTTCGGGGTTTCGGTCGCAGTACCGGTTTCACGGGAAGGTAGAAGTAGGAGTGGTGGAGAGAGATAATAGATTGCGTGGAGAAGAATCTCCAGACTAGCTACCACGCCCTTTCCTTTATACTTTTTCCCTCCCTCTGTGGAATCACAGCTTGCCCGCAAGGCTGACACAGTTCCTCCATACTTCATCATGACTCAACCGCTACGCCCAAGGAAAACACATGATCGCACTCGGCCGCCGTGTGGCCAACACTCTACTCGTGGCAACAGGAGAAAGGATGCACAAGCAGTAACAGTAAATGAAACGGAAGAATGACGTACAACTTAATCAAGGGGAAACAATACTCGGAACGATAAAGGAGAAGGACGCGTAAGCATAATCAACAGGAAACGACATACGTAATGATGACAGGAGAAGGACGCGCAAGTAACATAATGGAGACGAAGGAGAGAGGTCTAGACTGGCCAGCGGTCGCTGATATTGCTACCGGAGCGATATGGCGGAGATGGGTCGAGGCGCCTTGGCGCGGAGGATGACCGCTGCTGCGGCAGCGGAAACAAGGACGAGCCACAGGGCGACAAGGGTGAGAGTGGCACTGGCGCCGGCGCCAAGGAGCCTGTCGCGCCAGGTTTGTGACACATTCGATCAGATCACATAGCCGGTAGGAAAGCTGTCTACAAGCAGGAGGAATGTGGAATACGATGAGCCATTCAATGACAATAGCAGTGCGCAAACCATTGGGATAGACGTCGACAAGTATTGCGGCATGCTAACCTTTATCATAGGCATAAATCAGAGGAAGTGATGAGCCATCCGATGTGCTATACGACGAGCATTTTGGCGCACAAACCGTTGGGATAGCTGTCGGCAATTATTGTGGCACGAAAACGGACGGATTTGTTGATAACAAGCAGAAGCTATGAGCTATCTGATGCGCTATTCGACGAGAATTGCAGCGCATAAACCATTGGGATCGCTGTTGGCAAGCAGAAGCGATTGACCATTCGACACACTATTTGACGAGCATTGCGGTGCATAAACCGACGGGATAGCCTTCGATGAGTGGAAGTAATCAGCGATCCGATGTGCTATTCGACGCACATTGCAGCATGCAAACCATTGGGATAGCTGCCAACAAGTATTGCGACGCATAAACCAACAGGATAGCCCTCAACGAGTGGAAGGAATGAGCGATCCGACGCACTATTCGACAAGCATTGCAGCGCGAATGAGCGATCCGACGCACTATTCAACAAGCATTACAGCGCGTAAACTGACAAGATAGCCGGCGACTGGCGGAAGTGATACGCTGTCTGACGCTCTATTCGATGAGCTCTGCCATGCGTAAACCATTGGAATAGCCGGCGACTAGCAGAAGCGATACGCTATCGGATGTGCTATTCAAAGAGCATTGTGGTGGGTAAACCGACGGGATAGCTGGCGACTCACGGAAGCGATACGCTATCCGACGCGCTATTCAATGAGCATTGTGGTGCATAATCCGATGGGATAGCCGGCGACTAGCGGAAGCGATACACTATCAGACGTGCCATTCGATGACCATTGCGGCGTGCAAACCGTTGGGATAGGCGACGACAAGTATTGCAGCGCGCAAACCGACAGGATAGCCGTCGACAAACAGAAGCGATACGCTATCCGACGCACTATTCGAAGAGTATTAGCGCATAATCTGATGGAATAGGTGTCAACAAGCGGAGGCTATCAGCGATCCGATACGCTATTCGACGAGCATTGTGGTGGATGGCTCAATGCTTCCACTCGCTGACAGCAATCCCGTCAGTTTACGTGCCGCAATAGTTGTTGACGGCTATCCCAAAACGGTTTGGGTACCGCAATACTTGTTGTCAAGTTCCTGACTTCCATTCTCTGTCTTGGGCTCGACAGGCAACGTAGCTCCTCGGCATGTCTCCGCGGTTGGGCTTCCGTTCTTTCGGTTCTCTGGCGTCCCGCATTCTGCCTAGTCTGTAGGACTTCCGTTTGGTCGGCTCTCTGACTGTGTTCGTTCAGCTCTCTGGCGCCCCGTGTTCTTCCTACTCTGTAGGACTTCCATTTGTTAGGCTCTTGGGCTGTGTTCGTTCAGCTCTCTGGCGCAGGCAAGTACTTCCCTCTGTGTCAGGTGAAGTCTAAGGATGTTCCTCGGTGTAGCCTTTCTCACTGGCGAGGCGTCGTGCTCCCAATCTTCCGTGCGGCCATGATAGGTCTTACGCGGTCTTCGTTTACTGCCACCTGGTGGTCTTTACTGAAGCACGGTATCATTCTCTCGTTGTTCTTCAGTGATCTCGGATCGCTACTCGTGTCTCGGTGTCGTTTGGTGCAAGTGATTCCCACTGACTCGTCGTTCTCGTCGTCCTTCATGCCCGGAGTGGCATCGTTGTTGTCGTCTTTCTTCATGCCTGGCGTGGCATCGTCGTTGTCATCTTCCTTCATACCCGGCGTGGTCTGCGGTATGCGCGGCAGACTTACCTCATACCCGGCGGTCTTCCGTCCTGTCCGGTACGGCCTTCGGTATGTGTGGCGGTCTTCCATTCTGCCCAGCGCGGCATGCACGGCAGTCTTCCATTCTGCTCGGCGTGGCATGCGTAGCGTTCTTCCTTTCCGCCTGAGGCGGCATGCGCGGCGGTGTTCCGTTCCGCCTGGTGCAGCATATACGCAGGTCTTCCGTTCTGTCTGGCGCGGCCTGGTATGCACGGCGGTGTTCCGTTCTGTCTGACGCGGCCTGGTGTGCGCGGCTGTGTTCCATTCGGCCCGGCGCATTATAGGTGTTCCGTTCTGTCGGGCGCGGCCCGGTGTGCGTGGCGGTCCTCCGTTCTGCCCGGCGCAGCACGCGTGGCGTTCTTCCGTTCTGCTCGGCGCGGTATGCGCGGTGTTCTTCCGTTCCGCCCGGGGTGGCATGCGCGGCGGTGTTCCGTTCTGTCTAGCGTGGCCCGGTATGTGCGGTGGGGTTCCTTTCTACCCGGCACGGCATATGCGGCAGTGTTCTGTTCTGCCCGGCGCGGCATAGGTGTTCCGTTCTGTCTGGCGTGGCCCTGTTTGCGTGGCGGTGTTCTGTTCAGCCTGGCGCGGCATAGATGTTCTGTTCTGTCTGGTGTGGCCCGATGTGCGCGGCGGTCCTCCGTTCTGCCGGGTGTGGCACGTGCGGCGTTCTTCCGTTCAGCTCGATGCAGCATACGCGGCATTCTTCTGTTCCGTCTGGGGCGGCATGTGCGGCGGTGTTCAGTTCTGTATGGCGCAGCCCGGTATACACGGCGGATTTCTGTTCTGCCCGGTGCGGTATATGCGGTGGTGTTCTGTTCTGCCCGGTGCAGCATAGGTGTTCCGTTCTGTCTGGCGCGGCCCGGTGTGCGCGGCAGTCCTCCGTTCTGCCCGGCGCGGCACGCACGGCGTTCTTCCGTTCTGCTCGGTTTGGCATGCGCGGCGTTCTTCCATTCCGCACGGGGCGGCATGCACGGCAGTCTCCCGTTCTGCGCGGTGCGGCATACCCGGCTGTGTTCCATTCTGCCTGGCGCGGCAAATGCGACGGTGTTCCGTTCTGCCCGGCGCGGCATTTGTAGCGGTTTTCTGTTCTGTCCAGCACGGCCCGGTGTGTGTGGCAGTCTTGCGGGTCCGTCATAGGTGGTCCCGGATCACCCGTCACACTGCAGGATGACCCGGTAATCATCGGCGCGAGTGATCCGAGTTCCCGGCGCTGCTCTCGTCCGGCCGCTCAGAGATGTGTGAAGGTTGGTCAAGGTAGATAGATAATCGTATCTCGATGTCGTTCGTTGTAGGCGATCCCGGATCACTTCGTCGCGCTGCCGGATGACCCGTTGATCATCCGCGCAAGTGATCCGAGATCCTGGCGCTGTTTTCATCACACCACTCAGCGATGGGTAAAGCTAGGTCCAGGTGTATAGATAATATATTGCATGGAGAAGAATCTCCAGACTAGCTACCGTGCCCTTCCTTTATACTTTTCCTTCCATCGGTGGAATCACGGCTTGCCCGTAAGACTGACACAGTTCCTCCATCTAACATCATGACTGGATCGCCGCGCCCAAGGAAAACACATGATCGCACTCGGCCGCCATGTGGCCAACACTCTACTCGCGGCAACAGGAGTAAGAGCGCGCAAGCAGTAAAGGTAAGGAACAGGGAACAGGACGTGCAAGCTTCATCAACGGGAGACAACAAACGTAGCGGATAGGAGGTAAGACGCGCAAGCATAATCAACAGGAAATGACATACATAACGATGACAGCAGAGGGACACGCAAGTACAATCAACCGGAAACAACATACGTAAGAAGACATGAGAAAGGACGCGTAGGCAACATAGTGGAAACAAAGGAGAGAAGGTCTAGACCGGCCAGCAGTCGGGGAATATCGCTACCGGAGCGATATGATCGGACGAGGCACCTAGGCACGCCGGATGACCGTGGCTGCGGCAGCGGTGATCAGGGCAAGCCATAGGGTGGCAAGGGTGATGGTGGCCCTGGCAGCGGTGCTTACGAGCCTGCTGCGCGAGATTCGTGACAGTACGTCCCCTGTTCAGACCGAAGCTCCGGCAAGGTCATGTAGGGTAGGCGCGGCACAGAGGCGGATGGGGGTGTGGTTGATGCGGACGGCCCGGCTCCCCTGCTGCCAGGCCTGGAGTTGTTCATTCAGTCGTTGTTGGTCGGTGTTGTGTAGTTCATTCATACGTTGGGCGAGTGTCCGGTGTACCATGTGGTTGCGGCGGGTGTCCCGTGTTGTGGTTTGATGTATCATGGTGACGATTTCCCCCAACAGCGCAGGTTGCTAGTCTTGGGGAGTGGTGCTGGCAGCCGCAGCGGCGTGGGGTTCTTGATCTTCTTCAATGGGGCATGGGAGTTCACTTCCAGCGTACTCACGTGCCGCTCGTTGTTCTCGCGGTATCCTTTACGCCCCACGTGGTCTCTTCACGGTCTTCTCACACGCCTTGCGTGGGCTCGTTATTCTCGCGGTATCTGTCACGTCTGGTGTGGTCTCTTCGCGGTCTTCTCACACGCCTTGTGTGGGCTCGTTGTTCTCGCGGTATCCGTCACGCCTGGCGTGGTCTCGTCACGGTCTCCTCACCGCCTTGCGTGGGCTCGTTGTTCTCACCATATCCATCACGCCTGGCGTGGTCTTGTCGCGGTCTTCTCACACGCCTTGCGTGGGCTCGTTGTTCTTCTCGGGGGTGGTGGTCCCAGCGCCGGTTCATGGGTAGAGAGAGGTAGGTCTGTGGAGAGAGATAATAGATTGCGTGTTCTCTTTCCTTTCTACCAGTCCGCGCACTTGCGTCTCGGTGTCGTTACGGTATTCAATGTCACGGTAGCGGTATTCGGCTTCACAGTAGCGGTATTCGACTTCGCTGTGGCGGTATTCGGCTTCGCCCTAATCTCTTCATGCCCAGCGTGGTATCGTTGCAGTATTCGACTTCGCTGTGGCGGTATTCGGCTTCGCCCTAATCTTCTTCACGCCCAGCGGTGTATCGTTGCGGTATTCGACTTCGCTGTGGTGGTATTCGGCTTCGCCCTAATCTTCTTCTCGCCCGGCATGGTGTCGTTGCGGTATTCGTTGCTATTGCACGCTAGTTCCTGATGTGGGCATCGTGAGGTGCCTAGGCAGCCGCGCCTGGCCGCCTCTGTCTTCATGGGCTTCCCAGCTAACTGTATTCTTCCACCGCTTCTTCTTCGGCATCAGATCTGTCGAATACCGTTTCTGGGTGTCCCCGGCGGCAAGTGGCCAGGTGTCCTGGAACGCGTCGAGCGATTCCAATATTTCCGTTCCTTCCAGAGTTTCCGGCATTTGCTAGTTGTTTCAGGTGTTTCTGGTCTTTCCGATGTGTCCGGCGTTCTCGTCATTTCTGGTGTTTTCGACGTTTCTGGTGCTCTGATTGTTTCTGACGTTTTTCGTGAAAGCTTGCTACTGACAGCAATACTCGGAACTGGTTTTGTCGAAGCTTCATATCCCTTTTCCAGCGAGAGTCTCCTGACTCTCTAGCAAGTAAGTTTGTCTTGGTGGCACTTTTCTGGGCAATATTTGATGTCAAAACCAACCGTTGGCTGGCCATTCGCATCACTGGGCGCGTCGTCAATTGAGGCTGTGCTTGGCCGTTCGTAACCCCTTTGCGTCAACATCGCTGTTTGTGATTCGTCAGACGTCCATTCATAATCCGTTTGGTAGTCGAAGTATAGCCACAAGCCTATTGCACGCTAGTTCCTGATGTGGGCATCGTGAGGTGCCTAGGCAGCCACGCCTGGCCGCCTCTGTCTTCATGGGATTCCCAGCTAACTGTATTCTTCCACCGCTTCTTCTTCGGCATCACATCTGTCGAACACCGTTTCTGGGTGTCCCCGGCGGCAAGTGGCTAGGTGTACTGGAACGCGTCGAGCGATTCCAATGTTTCCGTTCCTTCCAGAGTTTCCAGCATTTGCTAGTCGTTTCAGGCGTTTCTGGTCTTTCCGATGTGTCCGGCGTTCTCATCGTTTCTGGTGTTTTCGACGTTTCTGGTGCTTTCATTGTTTCTGACGTTTTTCCTGAAAGCTTGCTACTGACAGCAATACTCGGAACTGGTTTTGTCGAAGCTTCATATCCCTTTTCCAGCGAGAGTCTCCTGACTCTCTAGCAAGTAAGTTTGTCTTGCCGGCACTTTTCTGGGCAATATTTGATGTCAAAACCAACCGTTGGCTGGCCATTCGCATCACTGGGCGCATCGTCAATTGAGGCTGTGTTTGGCCGTTTGTAACCCCTTTGCATCAACATCGCTGTTTGTGATTCGTCAGACGTCCATTCATAATCAGTTTGGTAGTCGAAGTATAGCCACAAGCCCTCCTTTTTAACTTGTACTGGCGTGCACGTTGGTGACGTCCGTATGCGGGTCTTGCAGCTCTTCTTGTTTGGACGGTGTTATTCCCAATTACGATGGGATAAAGAAGTTGCTGTGTTCCACGGGTCCGCTCTCTTCGTGGGTTTTTCTTCTTCCCAGCTTCCGGCATCTTCCGATGTTTTTCGGTGTTTTTCGATGTTTTTCTGGCTTTCCTTTGGTGTAGCTGGGTTCGCTGGCCTCGGTGCAGGGGCGTTTCGATGTCGGTAACCTCCTCAATTCGGTACTCTTATTTTCTGGGTCTGGTGAATCCACAGTGGATTCCGGTTTATCGAGGATTTCACGCTACGTCAGGTGTCGATTTGGAGAAGCAATATTGTGACACTGGGGTTGTATCATAACCGGAGTGTGGAGAGAATCAAAGGTAATCAGGCTACTTTCGAGAATTCACAACGGAATAATCTTAGATCTTGTGTGTGGGTTTCGGTGGTAGTGTTCGTACTGTCCCCTTTCTTGTCGCAGCGAGAAAGGTCGACATATATAGGTACGGGGCGGGGTGAGATTCGGTGATGCGGGCTAACTATTCCTCCGAGGTCAACGGACCCCCACCTGAGTGTGGACCCGACTGAGACTCCTATTGGCCCTGGTTGGTACTGGCGATAAGGTGAGAGGCCAGGTCCGATTGGCACTGCGGAATTCCCTCAGTTCTAGACTGAGTTCCTTTCCTGCGGCCCGGTAGCTGTCTGGAGTTGGGTGGCTAAGACAAACGAGCTATCGGAAGAGTCTCGACCGAGCCCTCTGGGGAGTCTCGTCCAAGCACCTTCCCTCTTACGTCTCCGGTTTGCTGTGGCCCCCTCTCCGGAATTAATCCTTACGACCGATTGGTGGCCGTAACCTTTAACCCCGTTCTTATCTCCCGCCTGGACTCCTTAAGGTCCACCAGGGAAAATAGCTAGCTACCGGTACGTATCTTCTCCGGGTACATTACTCTTTTGAGGATACGTTCCTCCCTTTGGTACGTACTGGAGTACGTACCATCACGTGCTATTCCAGTGTAACACTACCTCCCCCTCTTCTTAGCTTCGTCCCGAAGCTGCTTAATTTTCAAGTAGCCCGCATCCTTCGGAATAGATGTTTCTGCCGGACATAATGCTTGCCCGCTGAATGCAGTCCTCCACCCCTGCATCCCTCCCAATTGCTGGCCAGCTGGTTGTCACCGGGGAGCCTCGGACGATTGGGCCCTCGGAGTAAGCCGGTGCGTAATCTTACTATCGTGCCATGTTGAGTCGTCCTCATCACCGCGCTGCGTCAAGGCTTGGCCGGCTCGGTGGGGTTCCGGGGTCGCAGTCGGCCCTTGGAATCGGGAGAGGGATGGTGTCCATCATGCCAGTGACCCGTATGCTCTGCAGTGACCGCGCCCACGTCCTTCCGGGGGGAGACTAGTATGCTGGAGCAGTGACAGCACTGTTGGAGACTCACGTCACCGCTTGTAGGCCGCCTGCGCCAGTTCCGCCAGTCCGAGTCAGTCGCGGATAGGTCGATAGTCTGTTCTGAACGGTTTTCCTGACTCTCAGCAGTTTCGATCGTGTGCACTCTTCGTCGGGCACTGGGTCGGCGGCTTTGTCGCACTATGGGATCTGTACCCGAGAAGCCGGTCTTTCTTTGGGTTGTTCCTTCGTTTCGAATTTCGTCCGTAAGTTGGTCATCTGTGTGCTATAGGTGTGGGTGAGATGAAGTTCTCTGACCCCATTTATCCCTACCACCGCTCGGGCTTCGTCGGGCCCTTCCACGGAAAGTCCGTCTAGGCGTCAGCGAGTCGGTAGTCCCTCGGCGCGTCTGGATTTCGTTGGTGAAACTCACGGACCTTTTCTAGACCGCCGACCGAAAAGTTGTCGAATGGTTCTTCCGTCCAGTCTTTGCGCTCCCGATAGTCTAACCATTTGACGAGGTAAAGGATCCTTTTGTTATTTCCCCGGCCGCATTCGACCGAGGACATTACTTCGTCGACATCGTATTCCTCCAACTGTTCGATGGTGTCAGCCTCTCGGAGTACTTTTGATGGGTCCGGTGGTGCTCGGAGCTCGCTGGTTCGGTAGGGTTCGAGCAGCGAGACGTGGAAGACGTTGTGGATCTTCCATTTACGGGGCAGCGTGAGGCGAATAGCCAGGGGGGAGACGATTTTCTCGATCTGGAAGGGACCATGATTCTTGTGGTCCAACTTCTTCGAGCGACAGCGCGTTTTGATGTTGTGCCCATTGAGCATTACCAAGTCTCCTACTTGGTAAGCCAGGGGTTCCTTCCGTGTCGGATCGGTGTATCAGCGCATTCGCTCCTGTGTATCTTCCGTTCTTTTTCGCGATTCCTCGTATATCGTCCGCATCCAGTGGGCGTATACCGTGCTGGCTGGGTTTAGTGGTTCCAAAGTCGGGGGTCGAGTGCATTTGGGTGTACGCCGTAATTCGCGAAGAACGGTGTTAACCCGCTGACCATCGTGACCGAGTTGTTATAGGCGAACTCCACCATAGGTAACAGTGCCGCCCAGTTGCCCTGTTCCTTGCTGACCAATGCTCTGAGGTAGGCTTCGATTGTCTGGTTGAGCCGCTCCGTCTGTCCATCAGTTTGGGGATGGAACGCGGTGGACATACGAGGGCAGGTCCCAAGTTCTCTTAGAAATTCTTGCCATGTTTCTGAGGTAAACTGGGAATCTCGGTCTGACACTATATCCGTGGGGGTTCCGTGGTATTTCCAGATCTCTCTTGCAAAGATTTTCACTAGGTCTGCTGCTGTTTTTTCTGCTTGTCGTAGGGGGATGAAGTGCGCCATTTTTGTAAAGCGGTCGATGACTACCCACAGCTGATCGCTTTCTTCCGACAGCGGTAGATCAGTGATGAAGTCCATGGCTATCGATTGCCAGGGGGCGTATGGTAATTCCAGTGGAGTCCTTAGTCCATATGGATGGTGTCGGGCCGCCTTGTTCTGCGGACAGTTAATGCAACTTTGGACGAAATCGATTATTCGTTCGTTCATTTTTGGCCACCAGAAGTTTCGCCGAACGAGCTTGATTGTCTTGTCCTGGCCCATGTGTCCGGCTATTTTGGTGTCGTGCTCGGATTCGAGGATTTCTTGTACTAGCTTCCTTGGTACCCAAAGCCTGGTTTTTCTGTAGAGTAGTCCGTCCCGTATCTCTATTATGCTCTTGGTTTTTTGGTTTGCCCGCTGCTCTGTCGGAAGAGTCGTTTCTCCTTCCTTCCACCCGTGTTGGTAGACGGGATCCACTCCTGCATTCTTTTTTACCCCTAGCGTGAATTCTTCAGACCATTGTCGCTCGGGTAGTGAGGTGAGCCGAGCCGAGGAGCATATGAATGAGCGACTCTGTCTTTCCGCAAACTGATTTTCCTGTAAAACCCTCGTGATCGGCTGGTTTTCCACCCCCCCCTTTTCCGGGCGGTACTCCGAACGCCTCGATAGCACCTTCGGTTTTCCGTTCTGAGCCCCTCGTTGGTAGTAGATCCGGAAATCGATTCCCACCAGTTCTTGAACCCACCTAGCCTGCCTTCGGTTGAGTACTTTAGTCGTCGTAAAGTATTCCAAGTTCTGGTGGTCACAGAGGACTTGGATTTGGTGGGTAGCCCCCTCGCAGTAGCGCCTCCAGTGTTTAAAAGCTTCCACTATCGCTAGCAGTTCTTTATCGTGAATTTCGTAATTGATTTCCACTGGTCGGAACTTCCGTGAGTGGAAAACCACCGGGTGCAGTCGTCCTTCCATATCTCGTTGCAACAGGACGGCCCCAATGGCCAAGTCTGAGGTGTCTGTTTCAATGATGACTGGTTGTTGGGCGTCGAAATGTGCCAGTATTGGGGCCGTGGTGAACCTTTTTTTTAGTTCTCTGAACACTCTTTCTGCTTCTTTGGTCCATTCCCATTTTTTCTCCGTTTTCTTCGTTAATTCTGTCATTGGCTTTGCTACTCGTGAGTAGTCTTTGATGAATCGTCGGTAGACGTTAGCGAACCAGAGGAAGAAATGTACTTCTGTTAACGAACGGGGGGTTTCCCATGCCAAAACCGCTTCTATCTTTCCTTGGATATTTCTATGCCTTTTTTCCTGATAATGTATCCCAAGAATTCCACCTCCTGAGCGCTCCACGTGCATTTCTCTGGCAACACCGCGATCCCGTTTTTCCGCAGCCTTTTGAGGACTTCCTTGACCAGGGCGTCATGCTCTTCTCGGGTTTTTCCATAAACCAGGATATCGTCCATGTAGGCCAGTACCCCCACATCAAGTATGTCCGAAAGGACAGGATTTATCATGTCTTGGAAGGTTGAGGGTGCATTAGTGAGACCAAATGGCATTACCTTGAACTCGTACAGGCCGTAGCAAGTGCGAAATGCAGTTTTCCACTCATCTCCTTCACGGATCCTAATCAGGTTAAACCTGTTCTTGAGGTCCATTTTGGTGAACCATTGAGCGCCTTGAATCCGGTCAGTCGTAATCCCCCTCCATTGGGTTTTGGGACGAACAAAATGGGTGATCCGGCTGATGAGGTGGAACGTTGCATTTTCCCGGTTCGTTCCATTTCCCTGAGCCATTCTCGCAGGGCCTGTAGCTCTGTTTCTGATAATGGGTATATTGGTCCCCAGGATGCCGTGCTGCCTTCTTTCAACTCAATTTTGCAATCGTAAGGCCGGTGTTCTGGTAGCGCATCTGCTAGCTTGCTTCCCATGACGTCTAGGTACTGCCGGAATTCTGTGGGGACTGCTTGGAGGGGGTCTTTTGTCTGGACCGCGGCCACGTATCCAATGATACTGACTTTGGGGTCCAGGCATACGCTATCGTCCCACATTAGGGAGAAGTCATCCATCCCGAGCTTGGTGCAGTTCTGCAGGCAGGCCGGGCTGTCGAAGCGGACTTCTTCCGTATCCCGGGGTTCTTGGGGGGCATGTTTAGCGATCCACCAAAATGGGAGAAATATGTCAACCGTTTTTTTCATAGGGGTGACCACGAATGCTTCTTTTGAGAAGTGCCTTCGGTGCTGGAGTTTCATTGGCAGGGTATAGTACTCGCCGGCTCCTTTGACGGCCTCACCCGGGTAGCTTTCCATAGTTCTTTTTTGTTGGTGTTTCTTGAGGGGAATCTGCAGCAGGGCTGCCGTTTGTTGGTTGATCAGGGGTACTGAGCACCTGGTATCCAGTAGAACTTGGACTGGATGTTTTTCTTCGCCTAGGTGTAATATCATCTTTATCACCGGGCAAGCGCCACTAATGGGTTCTTCTTTTTGTTTCTTGAGTGAGGTTCCAGCGCTTGGTTCCTCGTTCCTCCGTTTTCGGGAGATTCCGCAAGTTATTCCAAAGGTCTTTGCTGGCGGCATCAGCGGACCTCTCAAAAATCTGACTATTCGCTGTTGTCGGCCCAGATTGGCAAGGTACGGGGGTTTTTTATTTCCATAGTGTCGATGGCGGCTACCTTTTGTTGTTTAGGTGCTGGGACTTCCTCGGGTTCCTCCGAGCGTTTCCGCTTCTCCGTGGCAGAGACCCCGGCTTTCTTCCAGGGGGCTCTTGGGAGAGCAGTGCCTTGCCTGGTGGTGTGGGCAAAGCATTCGTCGGTACGGTACCCCTTCTGTCCGCAACGCCAGCAACTTTCTGGGGTTTTGAAGTACTCCTGGTGTTCTCGCGAGGGTACTCCTTTCAGGGCGTCTTCCTTCATAGCCCATCGGCCGGGTTATCCCTGCAGGCTTGGTCTGACAGTCCTGTCGTTATCCTTTTTTCGTTCCTCCAAACGTGCTGACCTGTTAGGTTCTTTTTTCCTCTCCTCTTTCCTTTTTTCGTCAGCTCTTGTCGAGTTGCACGTTGAACCCGCCGTCCCCTTCATCTGTTCCCGGGCTTGTTTCAGTGCCTTCTTTTTTTTCCACCTGTAGGCCGGCTTGATGGGTGGCTTGCAAGAAGCCCTTGTCATCCGCAAAATCTTCTAGGTAGTGAGGGAACCGCATGTCGAGCACCACGTCAGGCATTGCGAGGTCGACTTTTTCGCATAGAGCTTCGCCGGTTGCCCTGGCGAAGTTGTTGGGCGCCCGGAACTCCGTGAGGTACACGTGGATAGACCCTTGATACTTGAGCTGCCCTAGTTTGAGTTGGGTGTCCAAGGCTTCGTGCTCGTTCCGGTATTCCGCTCGCATCGGCGCGATGTAGTTGACCCAGGTGTCGTTTTCTCCTAGTTCGCGGTACCGGTGGAGGTGCCATACCAGTGCAGAGTCGGATAGGAGGGTTCCGATCCAGGCGATCTCCTGGCGGTCGGCCGTTTCCAGGTAGAATCCCAGATACATGGTGACTGCTTCCCACCATTGATTGAAGGCGGTCGAACTCTTCCCGTCGAAGGTTTCTGGGTTCTTCATTTTTAACCAGGCAATATTGCCTTGTCCGGGTCGCGCTGGCTGGTCTTGTCGCACTCGTTCCACTCCCTCTGCCACTAGTCACATGAGGTCCTCCGTGGTAATCGTAGACACAGGATTCCTAGGTGGCGAAGGGGATCAGAGGTGCCTGGAAGGCGGTCGGGGCGGTTCGGATGGCAGGCCTGAGGGGGGTCCTGTGGATGATCCTGGTGGCGTCGAGGGGTGGTTTCCTCCCTGTCCTGCTCCGGGCTTGGGTGCGGGTGGCCTCGGGGATATCTGGCATCTGAGTTGCTCTAATCGCTGCCTCATTTCCGGCGTCATGGGTAGCGCTGGGGTCTCTGTCGTCTGGGCCTTGATAACGGGTTCAGACACAGCGGGCTTCCCAACGCTGGTGGTGAGTGGGCTGATGTGGCGCTGGTGCTGGTCTGTCGGATGGGGCTTCTCCAGGCGGGTGGTCCCACTGGTACTGGTGGCGTTGCGGGCAATGGGATTCTAGTCGCAATGTGTGGGATTTCTGCCCTTGCTTCGCGGAGTTGATTTTCCAGGGTGGCCACCCGGTCCTGGTGTACGGCCGCCCATAGCTCCACGTTTACCTGGGTCAGCTGAGTGGCCTGACATATTTGTCACTCATTGGCCTCATTGGTCCGCTCGATGATGGCCTGCCAGACGTTTCTGGCGAGGGATTGGTACGCGTTTGCCGCTTTTGACAGCTCGCTACGTATCTATTCTTCCGCTATTTTCTCGTTAGCGTTGACTCGGTCATATACGTACCTAGTGCCTTCTGCCAAGGTTTGATAGGCTTGTACAATCTCCCGCATTCGTCGGTCGGTTCTATCATAGGCGTCACCGTACAGCTCCGTGAGCAGTTGTAAGTCGTTCTTGGCTTGCTGCTGCTGGTGCACCAGGATCCTGACCGAGACTGTAGGGTTGCCTATTTCCACCGCTTGTTCCGGCCTTGGCGTTCTGTTGGTGATTTGGAGCAGGTTGTGGGGGGCCTCGAGCTGGAGCATGTTGAAGTCCAAATAGGTCGTCATGGTTTAATAGTGGTCGAGGAAGTCTCCAGTGTAAATGTTTGAGTCGTAGTCGAATGGATAGTCGAATAAGTCGAAAAGTTCGTCTTCGTCAAAGTTGGCTGGTTGGGATAGTAGCGCACAGTTGCACCACTGTTGGGTATACCAATGGTATGGGGCACACTCGATTGTTTTGTGAAGTGGCTGAGGTCCGTCGAAGAATTCTTCCCACTGCTTGTACTTCGAGATTTCATCGTCGGTTGACTGGGAGGTGTAGTCGAAGGAGTATTGGGACTTAGGCTCTAAGAAGGTAGATAGTTCAAGTAGGTAGAGGTGGTCTTCGAAGTAGGTGTCGTCGAAGCAAGTCATGAAAGTAGAGTGATATGAGATCAAGATTATAGTGTAACACTGGGGTTGTATCGTAACCGGAGTGTGGACAGAATCAAAGGTAATCAGACTACTTTCGAGAATTCACAATGGAATAATCTTAGATCTTGTGTGTGGGTTTTGGTGGTAGTGTTCGTACTGTCCCCTTTCTTGTCACGGCGAGAAAGGTCGACATATAAAGGCACGGGGCAGGGTAAGATTTGGTGACGCAGACTAACCATTCCTCTGAGGTCGACAGACCCCCACCTGAGCGTGGACCCGCCTGAGACTCCTATTGGCCCTGGTCGGTACTGGCGATAAGGTGAAAGGCCAGGTCCGATTGGCACCGCGGAATTCCCTCAGTTCTAGACTGAGTTCTTTTCCTGCAGCCCGGTAGCCGTCTGAAGTTGGGTGGCTAAGACAAACGAACTCTCGGAAGAGTCTCGACCGAGCCCTGTGGGGAGTCTCGTCCAAGTACCTTCGCTCTCACGTCTCCGGTTTCCCATGGCCCCCTCTCCGGAATTAATCCTTACGACCGATTGGTGGCCATAACCTTTAACCCCATTCTTATCTCCCGCCTAGACTCCCTAAGGTCCACCAGGGAAAATAGCTTGCTACCGGTACGTATCTTCTCCGGGTACGTTCCTCTATTGAGGATACGTCCCTCCCTTTGGTACGTACCGGAGTACTTACCATCCTGTGACATTCCAGTATAACAAATATAATGTCAAGATCCTGACTTCTGTTCTCTGTCTTGGGCTCGACAGGCAACGTAGCTCCTCGGCATGTCTCCGCGGTCGGGCTTCTGTTCTTTCAGTTCTCTGGTGCCCCGCTTTCTGCCTACTCTGTAGGACTTCCGTTTGGTCGGCTCTCCGGCTGTATTCATTCAACTCTCTGGTGCCCTGTGTTCTGCCTACGCTGTAGGGCTTCCGTTTGTTCGGCATTTGGGCTTTGTTCGTTCAGCTCTCTGGCGCAGGCAAGTACTTCTCTCTGTGTAAGGTGAAGTCTAAGGATGTCCCTTGGCGTAGCCTTTCTCACTGGTGAGGTGTCGTACTCCCCATCTTCCATGCGGCCGTGCTAGGTCTTACCCGGTCTTCATTTACTGCCGCCTGGTGGTCTTTACTGTAGCACGGTATCATTCTCTCGTTGTTCTTGAGCGATCTCGGATTGCTACTCGTGTCTCGCTGTCATTTGGCGCAAGTGATTCCCACTCACTCATCATGCTCGTCCTCCTTCATGCCCAGCGTGGCATTGTTGTTGTTGTCGTTCTTCATGCCTGGTGTGGCATCATCGTTGTCATCTTCCTTCATGCCGAGCGTGGCCTGCGGTATGTGCAGCAGACTTCCCTCATGCGCGGCGGTCTTCCGTCCTGTCCAGTGCGGCCTTCGGTATGTGCGGCGGTCTTCTCTTCTGCCAGGCACGGCATGCGCAGCGGTCTTGCGTTCTGCTCGGCATGGCATGCGCGGCGTTCTTCCTTTCCACCCGGGGTGGCAGGTGCGACGGTCTTCCGCATTTTTCTTGTTTTTTTTTTTTTTTTTTTTTTTTTTGCTGCCCTGGTTTAAGATTGGTTTGTTTTTGTGTTTACTTTTGATTGTTTGTCATTTCATTTACGGCGGAGCTTGATGGGTACGGGGGCTGGTTTTGTTAGTAGGGGAGTGGTTGTAGGAGGAGGATTCCGGCCGCTGAGGGCGCCGCGGACGCTACGCCCAGCGGGGTGTCTAGAGTTCAGGTGTCACGGACAGTGCTACGCGAGTGTGACATACGGCTACATAGGACAGTGACAGGTGACAGTCACAGGCGGTGCACGGACACTCCGTATAGGTGTCTGGCGCTTGTCTCTCTAGAATGGACATGCTTCTTGCTACCCCTCAGGAATTGGATGCTGGTAATCCTCAGATCTCGTTTCAGATGTGACAGTGAAAAATTCCGGCTTAACAACCTCCACTACTGATGTACCAAATACTCCATCAGTACCTAACTCCCCAGTGACAGAGTTTATGGTCTTGAAAATAACAGATTTTCCAGGTTCTGCAAGAGGCTGTGCTTCATAAATACCACCCATAGGAGACTCAATCATCGCTTGCTCAAACACTTTCTCCTGCCATTTCCCCTCTAAGCGTTGTTGGTTTTGAGTATCAGCTTCCAGTTTTTCTTCCGTCCTCCTCTTTCTCAACCTGACTTCCTTCATAGTAAGGACCGGACATCCTTTTTCAGTCAACTCTGTGCGACTACCAGGACCAGTATCATCACTGGGTTTCCCTTTTTTGCGATAAGCAGTGGCAATTGCCGGTTCGTTTCGATTTGAATTGCTTCTCTCGTCATCGACATATGTGCTGACTTCACTAGCTGCTGTACTCGCTCTTGAGAACTGGATTCAAGTTCTACTCCCTGTGACCCTAAGCCAGTACGGGTGCATGGGATGGTTTCATACAGGTGCATATTTGCTCAAGGCAGCAAATTGCCGGACAGCAGCATGCCGAAACAGCACCTTACCGGACACATCTCACCGGAATGGCACCTTGCTGAAGGACAGCAGGCCGGCTGGCACAGAGCTGCGCACAGCCGAAAGCAGAAGTGTGACTGCGCAGGAAGGGCTTGGCTATGGGTATATAAGAAGGAAGCTCCTCCCACTCGTAGATATGTTGGAATATATGGATCGATAAAGACGAAGATAGTGAATTGGTTGATTGATACAAAGTCGAAGGAGGAACATTCTCTCTATATACAACGCCCCTGAGAGACTCACCAAGGGGAAAGAACGGAAGACTGTCTCGCGAACCAGTGCTCGGAAACTAAGGCTGCTGTCATCTCCAGACATGTTGCCTCTGGTCCGTCATCTCCAGACGCCGTCTCCGGTCCATCATCTCTGGACGCCCATTATTCTGACACTTCCCCTCGTACGGAAGATGCAAAGGAACGCAGGAGAGGAGAAAACGAAACCGCCAGTATAGCAACAAACAGTTGCAGAGAAAAGAAAGAAAAACAGTGAAACCCAGTATCTTCGGATGTCTCGTTAAAACTCATAACCGTGTAAAAAACCTCATGGGAAAACCATGGACATAGGAGAAAGAGTGCATCCACCAAAGAAAGAAAGGAGAGGGAAAGAAAACCTGTTCAGCCACCCGCCAAGTGCTTCACCGGAAGCTTCCCCTGGAAACCAGGCCGATTTCCAGGCCGATCCATAAGAAAATCTGTCTATTGTCAGCATTGAGCGTAAATAGCAACTCCATCATAAGGTATGCGTGACTACTCCGGTATGGGGACGCCACAGTAGCTCCCATATTCCCAAATGAACACAGCAATCACATCTTTGAGAGTGTACGACAGCTCCGGTGTGGGGTGCCACAGCAGCTCCAGCATCACCAAGCACAAACATCAGCTCCCCAAGCGCATGCGTCAGCTCCGGAGTGGGGCGCTGCAGCTGCTCCTCATCACCAAGCGCACACACAGCTCCCGCGAGCGCATGCAACATCTCTGGTGTGGGGTGCCTCAGCTACTCCGTCATCACCAAGCGCGCACACAGCTCCCCGAGTGCATACCTCAACTCCGGTGTGGGGCGCCACAGCTGCTCCTCATCACCAAGGCGCGTACACAGCTCCGCCCAAATATTTGGGGCTCAGAAAACATACCTGCAATCGGCTATAAACTGTGAACTACAGCCTCATTCAGGTCGGTCCCGAAGTTCATCCGGGCAGTTAGTGCGGAGGGTAGCTGAGAGCTTCTTTCTTCTTTGAGCCTCTCTGCCTCTTGCTTCACCCAGCAGTCACTTTCCTTGTGTCCTTCTCGTGTGCAGTAAAAGCATCGTAGCCCTGAATTGCTAGGCCTTCCGTATGGCTTCCGATTGCCGTAACCACCATAGCCCCGCCGCTTGCCGTGCTGAGTTCTTGCTGTGAGTGCTTGACGGGTAGTGCCGGCAATGTTGAGGTTTGAACCAACTTGGTTGTTCCTTCGTGCGAGTGATGTCTCTTCCTCGATAAGGGCTGCAGTAACAGCGTCCACGGTTTGCTCCTCTGATGGTTTGTTTTTGAGAACGCCGACAGTGATTGCGAACGATTCAGGTAGGGTTCGAAGGAGGTGGCAGACGACGGTGGTATCCGAAATTGCCTCTTCAGTTCCGGCCATTTCTTGGCGAATGGTGAGCAGGCAAGAGATGTATTCGGCGACCGAGGTCCCAGGCTTCATCGTCGAGGTATGAAACCGGTTGATGATGTCGTTTCGGCCGGATTTCAGTGAGGCAGAGTCGTATTTCTGGCGAAGGAATTCCCAACGCTGGCCGGATTATCGATTTCATTCTCGGGAAGACTGCTGATGACGGTTCGGATGGTAGGTTCGACTGATAGGTAGATCATCGAAGCTGCTCGGTCAGCGCGCCGATAGAAGTCACAGGTAGTAGCAGAAGTTTCAGAGTTCGGTGGGGTTTCTTTCCAGGTGATGATCTTGAAGGCACCTTCCGCAGTAAGGACTGCCCTCATGTCGTTTTTCCACGAATGGTAGTTGCATGCATTAAGCAGCTCGGCGACTTCGAATTTGACAGTTTGTTGGGTAGAGGTCATATTGGTGATGTCGTTGCGTAGCGATGCGGCTCAAGGGGTTGAGGCTTAAAAATCAAGAATGCAGGGATGAGACGCAGAAGCAAGGCGCAAAGCGGCAGGTACAGTGGGTGCGATTATCGATGGGTAGCAGATTGGCAGAGCATTCAATCTGGGCTCATAACCTGTTGGAATATATAGATCGATAAAGACGAAGATAGTGAATTGGTTGATTGATACAAAGTCGAAGGAGGAACATTCTCTCTATATACAACGTGCCTGAGGGACTCGCCAAGGGGAAAGGACGGAAGACTGTCTCCCGAACCG
>Ga0307508_10002298_pt1 | contig 20298 bp, 21 predicted proteins | sample 9_EM_MG_FD_203089 | JGI IMG/M metagenome (GOLD analysis project Ga0307508, IMG submission 203089) | Populus trichocarpa ectomycorrhiza microbial communities from riparian zone in the Pacific Northwest, United States - 9_EM | ecosystem: Host-associated > Plants > Roots > Unclassified | place...
GTCCGAGTCAACCTGAGGCGCCGAGTCTGAGTCCGACCGCCGAGGCGTCGAGTCCGAGTCCACCTGAGGTGCCGAGTCTGAGTCCGACCGCCGAGGCGTCGCGTCCGAGTCCACCTGATGTGCAGAGCCTGAGTCCGACCGCCGAGGCGTCGAGTCCGCATCCAACCGCTGAGGCGTCGAGTCCGAGTCAACCTGAGGCGCCGAGTCTGAGTCCGACCGCCGAGGCGTCGAGTCCGAGTCCACCTGAGGTGCCGAGTCTGAGTCCGACCGCCGAGGCGTCGCGTCCGAGTCCACCTGATGTGCAGAGTCTGAGTCCGACCGCCGAGGCGTCGAGTCCGAGTCCACCTGAGGTGCCGAGTCTGAGTCCGACCGCCGAGGCGTCGCGTCCGAGTCAACCTGAGGCGCCTAGTCTGAGTCCGACCGCCGAGGCGTCGAGTCCGAGTCCACCTGAGGTGCCGAGACTGAGTCCGACCGCCGAGGCGTCGAGTCTGAGTCCGTACTCGTATCGACATCGGCTTTTTGTGGATATTGGCTCCACATAAATGGCAGCCTCGCTGTCGATATCAAACTCGCGGTAGATTTCGGTCTCGCCATAATTCTTGCCATTCTTGGTACGCCAGTCAGGACAGTGATAGGAGCTTCGAAGGATATCCGCTTGCCCGACGGATCTGCTTAATCTAGCAGCACTTCCACCCAGTTCCGGCGTGGATGTAGTCTATGTCTGAGCAGCGAGACTGTTCTGAAACTAGGTATTTTAGCGGATGTCTTCATGTCTGGAATGAATTCTCAGCTTTTGGAATGGATTCTACATATGGTCTTTGTTCAATCGGTATCTCAGTGGAGAGACCCCTTAGGAGCAAAGCCGATTCAGGAAGAAAACCGAAAACCACTGGAGTAGTGATTATGCCGAAGTCGCCAAATCGTTTGAAGTGGCCGAATCTGCAGTAGCCGTCAAACATTCTACAGTAGCGGAAATCTCCGAGTGGTTCTCTGTTGGTCGACCGCTTTTTTGTCGGATGGCTGGTAGGATCACTCGTAGGACCGCTCGGTATCGTAGGCTCGCTCGTAGAATCGCTTGTGGAATCGATTGTAGAATCGCTCGTAGAATCGCTGGTAGGGTCGCTCGTAGGATTGTTGGTATTATCGCTCGTAGGATCACTCGTAGGATCGCTTGTGAGATCGCTTGTGAGATCGCTGGTGGAATTGCTCGTGCAATTGCTCATGGGGTCACCGTATCCGAAGGTCCTTCAGCTAGCAGGCCAACGCTTCGCTCGGATGTCAACCGAGTGATGCTGACCGATGAATGGTTGCACCGTTCAATGTGCAAGGCTCAAGCCTGGGCAGTCGCGTTGGCCGGAAGGCGCCTCTATGCCGAGGATACTATCGGGTGTGTCGTTCTTCAGTGAGCGATGGTTGCTGGCATTGTAAAGGCCGGCGACTGCAAACGTGACGCGTTGTCTGGTTGGCGATGTCGTCGGACGCGACGCGGCTCCACAAAGTTAAGGCTTAAAAAACGAGAGTGCAGTGATGAGACGCAGAAGCGAGGCACAGAGCGGCAGGTACAGCGGGTGCGATTATCGATGGGTATCGGATTGGCAGATCATTCAATCCGGGCTCATAACCTGTTAGAATATATATGGATCGATAAATGTGAAGATTGTATTAGAGTATTATGCGGGCACAAGTTCTCTCTATATACAGGAAGGCCGTCAGGACAAAGGATGGAAGACTGCCCCCCGAGCCGGTGCTCGGGGACTCAGTCATGTCCGGACGCCACCTCCGGCTTGTTATCTCCGGACGCCGATTGTTCTGACACCCAGTCAACGCCGAGGCAACACGGTGGCTGGGGATATGGTTGGACTCCCACCTCACATTCAGGGATCACCAGAGGGTGATGATGAAGAAGGGAAGGAAGGCGCTAGCTAGGCTGAAGAGGCTAGCTGGGCAGATGGGACTGACCTCAGGCAACTGCCGCAAAGTTATGACAGCATATGTACAGTCGGTAGCGATATATGGCACGGAACTGTGCTGGAAGGGAGAAAGGAAGATGGGGATGAGTAGCGGCGCGGGAGAACTGCAAAAGCTGGTCAACCAAGAGGCGCGGACAGTCACGGGATGCTTTCGGACAACGAACTTGGGGGCGCTAGCGATGGAATCCGGACTGAGGCCAGCAGCAGCCCAGCTAGACAACAGGCAGAGACGATTCACGGCCCGGCTCCTTAGCCTCCCAGCAGGCAGCGAAGCCAGGGGGATCGTGGGAGCCCAATCGGCTGTTGGAAGAAGGCTGGAAACATCAATCGGATACTCAGGAATGATGGCAGAAACCAAGATAACGAGTAGGCCAGAGAAGATGGAAGCAGTCAGAATAGTCGAAGATCGGGGAAAGGCAATAGAAGAGGTAGAGAAAGATAGGGAGGGCCTAACCCTTTTACCGATGGATCGAGACTCAGAAGCGGAGCGACCGGATACGGGGTGGCATCGAAGGCAGGCAACCGGTGGGTAGGAGTGAAGGCGCACATGGGGTACAACCAGGAGGCCTCTGACGCGGAATGGGCAGCACTTGCGAGAGCATTGGAAGTGGCGGCAAAGTGACGAACAGGGCCAAAAGCGGTCACCGTCTTCATCGACGCGCAGGCGGCGATGGCCAGGATCGCATCAGAGGAACCGGGCCCCGCCCAAAAGTACGCTTGGGAGGCGAGAATATGGATAGTGAACATGAGAGAAAGGGTCCGAGACGTCCGAATCGAATTTCGCTGGTGCCCCGCCCACAGCGGAGTCGCGGGGAACGAGGAAGCAGACAAGTGGGCAAAGCAGGCAGCTGAGGAGCCAGACGCACGAGGGGTCGAATGGATGGGCTACAAGGACAGATACGGGAGGCGGCCGATGCCACCCCCCAGATCTATAGCCAACTTGAAGCGGGAGATTCCGGAAAGGAAGTGGGAAGAGGCGTGGACGTGGTCGAAGAAGAGGGTCAGAGGGAGGAAGTACCAGATGCCGAAAACGATCCACCAGAACAACATGGTGGCACGAGGACCGAAGAGGCTGGCAGGAAGGTACCATCAGCTCAAGACCGGGCACTGCCGCACGAGGCAGTATCTAAAGTGGACGATGAACGCTAACACGGCGGAGTGCGGGTGGTGCAAGTACAGGACGTAGACAAGGGAACACCTATCAAGAACTGTGACAGGTGGAGGCCGCAACAGAAGATAATGTGGGCGGAGATACGGAAAAAGACAGGAAGAGGAAAGAACTGGTTCACGATCAGGGAAATGTTTGCGGACGAGCGGTGCACTGGAGCGGTCCTGGACTTCTTAAGAACGACGAAGGTGGGGGCGAGGATGGGGCCGCGGGAGCTGCCACCAGAACCGGGGGGGAGAGGGAGGAGGGAGATTCACGGTCTCCTTAGTTTCGCTATTTTCTCCCTTTCCTTTCGCTCTGTCTCGCTCTCTCTCTCTCTCTCTTGCTCTTTTTCTTTCTTTCTCCTTTTCTTTTTCTTTTTCTCCCTTTCTTTTCCTTGAGTCTTTCTCTTACTGTCTTTCTCTCTCTCCTTCTTTCCTTTTCTCTTTATCTTTGGGGACAGGCCGGGCGGGAGCAGGGGAGGTCGCCGCCAGCCGCTGGCGGACTGCTCGAGGGCGGTGCGGATGGCGAACGGGCAAAGGACTGTACATAATACCGTCATGATCCAATAGGGTCGCACACGATTAATGAATCATCATCAACAACAATTGCATAAGTGCCACAATTAAAACACAAACATAATAACCAATCATTGTGCAAAGGCAAGTGATCTCACCTGTCAGTACCGTAGAACGGGCTTCAGTAACAGTCAAAGTAAAAACCCAATACCGATGCCCTGGCGTATGATAGTGAGGTGAAGAGGAGGTGATAATAGCGATAGGGGCGAGTAAACACGCCCGACAGCATCTGAAATGTATGAGTTAGAGGGTGGAAGCAGGGGTATGGGAAGCCAAACCGGTGCTAATGCCGTAGCGGCCAATCGTGGCGTGGGGAAGGAGGAGGTACTTGTGGTAGGGGCGAGTGACCGCGCCCTAGATCGACGGGGGTGTTTTCAGTAGCGGGTAACACAGCCGGAGCGAGGGCAGCCATGTAGTTATCGCCGATTGGGAAGGGGTTGGCTGTGGTGATCGTAGTCGTAGTCAGCAACCATGCCCTCGACCGAGGATGTTTGTGGTAGCGGTTACCGCAGTTGGAGCGTGTAGCCAGGAGGGGTTGCCGATTGTGATGGGGTTGGCTGTCGTGATGGGAGTAGCAGGCAGAAACGAAGCCATCCACCAAGGGTGTTTGCGGCAGCGGTGACCGTAGTTGGAGAGAAGATAGTCATGCCCAAGCCATCACCAACTTCTGTCAAGGGCTGGTTTTCTCCATGCTACCCCCATCACCACAGCCGACCCCATACCGACGGCAACACCAACCAGTCGCTCGACTTCACACTCTCGCAGATACCCGGGATGTTTCCGTCAGCGGTGAGCGTAATTGGAGTGAAGGTAGCCGAGCCGAAGCCATTGCCGAGGCTGGTATCTGCGAGACGTTGGAGACGAGCGACTGGGTGGTGTTGCTGTCGGTATGGGCTCGGCTGCGGTGATGGCAATTGGAGTCAGCAACCATGCCCTCAACCAAGGATGTTTGTGGTAGCGGTTACCGTAGTGGGCGAGATGGTAGTCAGGTGATGTTGCCGATTTGGATGGGCTGGCTATGGTGATGGCAGCAGGAGTCAGCAGGTTCTATCACAAGGCTTCGTATCGAAATAGTTACCGATGCTGTAGCAGGCAGCCGTGAGTCAAGTGGCATTTTGAGATTATTTTTGTTCAATAATAGTGGCATTTAGCCTACGATACTATGGCGAAGTACATTTTGTCCGTTTTTCAGCCCCGCTGTCCGCACGGTTGCCGCACGTTGCAAGCCCCCCGTTTTGCGCTCCGCCGTGGCCTATCTCAAGAAACAGAGACAGTGTAAAAGATTGTTACAAAGTAATGAAAAGTGGAGAAACGAAGAGAAAGGCTTCATACTTCCCCTATTCCTAGCCTGCCGATGCCATAATCGGGGAGTGGGGAGTAACTACGGAAGCTCCATCCCGGCGCCCCACTCGTCCACGGCCAAGCACCTCCGTCTCCTCCCTCCTTTCTTTTTCCCGTCCCCGGCACTCCTCGAGCTCCCACTTGTTGGAATATAGGGATCGATAGAGACAAAGATAGTGAACTGATTGATTGATACAACGTCGAAGGAAAAACATTCTCTCTATATACAACGCGCCTGAGGGACTCGCCAAGGGGAAAGGACGGAAGACTGTCTCCCGAGCCGGTGCTCGGAGACTAAGGCTGCTGTCATCTCCGGACGCCCATTATTCTGACATACAGCATTATGCGGGCGCAAGATCTCTCTATATACAGGAAGGCCGTCAAGACAAAGGACGTGTCAGAATAATATCGATAGATAGCGATAAAGATGATGAATTCGATACTAATACAACTTCAGGTACGCAACGTTCTCTATATACAGAGGGTTGCTGAGCTGATTCGTCTAGTGACTGGGCTCCGGATAGCTTCTCCGGTGTCAACTCCCGCGCCACCTCCGGCGTTATCTCCGGACGTCCAACGTTTTGACACTTCCCCTCGTACGGAAGATGCAAAGGAGAGAAGGAGAGAAGGAGAGAAGGAGAGAAGGAGAAAGGGAGAGAGGGAGAGAAGGAAAGTAGGGAACAGCGAGTATAGCTTAGAACAGTGTGAATAGCAACAAATAGCAGCAAAGTAGAAGCAGTGAAAATCCAGTATTCCCGGATGCCTCGTTAAAACTCGTAACCGTGTAAAAATCCCATGGGAAAAACCACGGACACAGGAGAAAGAGTGCATCCTCCAATGAAAGAAATGTGGAATAATCATTATTTCAACAGCACACTCGACCAGAGGCTTCCCCTCGGAACGGGCAGAGAATCCTAAAGCCGAGAGGGACAATCACAGCAGCCACGCCCTCAAGTGCGTTCAGTAACTCTGATATGTGGCAACGCAGCTGCTCCAGTAGACACCGCAGCTCCGGGAGTCAATTTAATCAGATATGGAGAAGGGCGTGTCGTGTTGCTGACCAAGGAATTCGAGAGGCGGGGTGTAAAATCTATTTCGTTCACGGACAGCAAAGATTGGATCCAGATGTCCTCCTTTAAGGCGCCAGGTGCGTGTAGTAAATGGCTTCCGTCGTAAGGGGGCGATAGTTGCTTCAAGCACAGTAGGAGATGGCACCTCCCGCTAGTGAGGAAACGTAGCCAGATGTAGACCTTTGGTCATTGTGGACCTGGGTCGCAAGGTCGGCCGTACCGCGTGGATGTCACGGCTTGTAGGTTGCAGCGGCCAAGAGCTCGGTAGTCGGAGCATTGGAGAAATTTCAGTCGAATCCGACTCTGGGTACAGTCTTCGGGGCTTGTTTGCGGGCGGGGTCCAGTCGCAATTGGAGTCCGAAAGTTCATAGGTTGCAAGCAGCTTCCGGATGGAACGCTGTTGGCGGATATTCCAATGCGTCTCGGTCGGTTGTACTCGATCTCTATGCTGAGGGAAACAGCGAATCTGGGGGGTCGTTGGCGAGGACAGTCGCAGTCGTCGACGTAGCGAAGTAGGACCATCTGATCATTGGCTTTGCTCAAGATGTAAATGTTCAGATCGTTCTTGCATCGGCATAGGTCAAAGTATCTCTCCAATAGCATCAGACCACTGCGGCCAAGGCGTAGGCCCAGGATAGCCTCCCGATAAGACACCTGATCTGCAGAATCTATTGGTTTCTCTTCCGCCTAGATCCGGTGGGTGACCGCTTGCTGTCTCTTCTGTAGATCGTCTCTTCCGGTAGTCTGTTCATGCACGGAAAAATCCGTTTCCTTCCAAATTGCCAAGACTCACTGGCCGGGGACGATTGTGGGTCCGCTTGTGGCGTCGTATCCGAGTCCGAGTCCGCCCGCCGAGGCGTCAGGTCCAAGTCCGACCTCCGAGGCGTCGAGTCCGAGTCCGAGTCCGAGTTGTCATTGGCATCCTTTCCGCATCGTCGAAAGAGTTGAGACATCGGCTAGTGCTTCCTGGCCATGTCCGGTGCCGTAGGACATGACCATCTAAAAGGTCTCCATAATTTCCGGGGGCAGGATAGGTGGCAGCAATTTCAATTTAGTCAAATGTTCCGTCGTAGCTAGAACTAGCATCACTTGCGGGATTTGGAACTTAGCTTGATGGTATCAGACCACTTTGGACCAAGACTTGGGTATGTTGTTGGCTGCCGGTAGGACGCCGGATTTCTCGCTCAGGCAGTGGGCATCTTGCAGCAACACAGACCGGATCTTTCACCGGATTTCTCCCGCAGACCATGGGCGTCTTACAGCACCACGGACAGGATCTTTCACCGGATTGTTCCATCAGGCCATGGGTATCTTTCAGCACCATGGACCGGATCTTTCACCGGATTTCTCCCGCAGGCCATGGGTGTCTTGCAGCACCACGGACCGGATCTTTCACCGGATTTGCTTGACTTGCTGGAACCGCCGGATATGCTGGATCCACTCGATGGCCAGAATCCGGTCGATACGCTGTGTGCCTTCAATGTGATGTATCCGCTCGATGCGCTCGATGGACAGAATCTGGTCGATATGCTGCGTGCGTTCGATGTGACGGATGCGCTCGATGGGATCGCTCGTAGGATCACTCGTAGGATCGCTCGTAGGACTGCTCGGTCTCGTAGGCTCGCTCGTAGAATCGCTCGTGAGGTCGTTCGTGCAATTGCTTGTACGATCGCTCGTAGGATGGCGCATCAAATCGATCGTGGAATAGCTTGTGAGATCGTTCGCAGTATAGCTGGTAGGATCGCTCGTAGGATTGCGCGTAGGATTTCTGTATCCAAGTCCTTTGAACAGGGGATGAATGCTCCACTCCGATGACGATCGAATCATGCTGACAAAATTCTTGGTTCGACCATTCAATACGCTAGGCTCAAACCTGGGCAGTCGCGTTGCCGGTAGGGCTGCCTGCCGAGGATAATATCCAGTATGTCGTTCTCCCGCGAGCGATGGTTGCTGGACTTGTACCGCCCAGTGACTTCAAAACCTCAGGATGTCATTGATGATTAACGTCGCGTAGTGATGCGGCACAACCGTTGACGCGTAAAAAACAGTGCAGGGATGGGGTGCAGATGAGAGCATAACTTCAAGCGATGAACGGCGGGGGACAGTAATGGATTGAGCGTCAATCCGGGCTCATAACCTGTCAGAATAATATCGATAGATAGCGATAAAGATGATGAATTCGATACTAATACAACTTCAAATACGCAGCGTTCTCTATATACAGAGGGTTGCTGAGCTGGTTCGTCTAGTGACTGGGCTCCGGACAGCGTCTCCGGTGTCATCTCCGGCTCCGCCTCCGGCGCCCCCTCCGGCGTTAACTCCGGACGTCCAACATTTTGACAGGACGGAAGACTGCCCCCCTAGCCGGTGCTCGGGGACTCAGTCATGTCCGAATGCCACCTCCGGTCCGTCATCTCCGGACGCCCTTTATTCTGACACTTCCCCTCGTACGGAAGATGCAAAGGAACACAGGAGAGAATGAGAAAACGGAATACTCGGATGCCTCGTTAAAACTCATAACCGTGTATAAAACCCCTCTAGGGAAACCCACGGACAAAGGAGAAAGAGTGCATCCTCCAAAGAAAGAACAGAAAGAGTAACCTATTTCAAACGCTTGATTCGTGGTTGGTCGGAGACTTCCCCTGAGTCCCGGCTTACGAGCCCAAGCCCGTAAACGTGCTTCCAGTGCGTCTCGAAGGAGGTTCTTCGTCATGATGTCGGAGAGCGTGTCGGATGTCGGGAGGTATATGGACTTGATGGCGTTCCGTTCCCAGACATCACGGACGAAGTGGAAGCGATCGCTGATGTGCTTGGTGCGCTCATGGAACTTCGGGTTCTTCGCAAGCTGGATTGCACCTTGGTTGTCGACAAAGATTTGCTGGGGCTTGGTAGCCTTAGAGTCGTTGTCTGAGCATAAGCAGTGGGGGTATTGCTCGGCATGCTTGTAAAAGATCCTAAACACGTAGCCAGATGTCGATTTTTCGATCAGGGTCTCCAGCGAAGTCCTATTCTGTGTAGCCAATGGGCATGGTGACTTCAGAGTCCGATGCATTGTACTGAATGGCGAGGTTGGCTGTGTGTTGCTTGTATCGTAACGTGTAGGTGGCTGCTGCCAAGTGCTTAGTAGTCGGGATGGAGGAGAATTTGCTTAGCATGGAGATAGGGAATGCAAGGTTATCCGAGTCAAGCATCCTTGCTGTGCCGTTGGTGTTTGCCGAGCCTGACTCTGGAAGTCACAAGCAGCTTCCGGACAGTCCGCTGTTGGTGGATAGGCAGTATCCGTCGTGATCGGTCGCGCTTGATCTCTATACCGAGGAAGCAGCAAACTGGGCCGAGGTCGGTCATCGTACGATAGACATTCGGATCATACTCGCATTGTTGGAGACCAAGAGATCTGAGAAAGTGGTCAATATGCTCATACCAGAGATGGGGCGCCTGCTTAAGTCCGTAAAGCGACTTTCTCAGCTTGCAGACTAGGGGTTTGTCCGCCTCAATACCCTGCGGCAGAGCCATATAGACGTCGCCATCAACTTTGGGGTTCAGGAAGGCGGTGACAACCTCCATTTGATCGATTTCCCAGTCGTAGACAGCGGCGAGGGCTAGTATCATACGTAGGCTATGCAACTTCGCCAATGCCACCTTCTGGCAACTCCTTGGTCTTGAAGACCCACTTGGAGCTAATGGGCGTGACGCCGGCTGGAACGTCTTCCAGCCCGACGTAGTCCCAGGTTAAGATTTCAGCCAAAGATCTGAGTTCCTCATCAACCGCATCAGACCATTTCTGGCCAAACCTCGGGTGCGCAACGGCTTCCCGGTAGGACACCGGATCTGCAGAATCCATTGGTTCCTCTTCCACCCGGATCCGGTGGCGACCGCTCTAGATCTCTTCCGAAGATCATACCGGCCGGTGTTTCTTTCCAAATTGCCAAGACTTCCACTCGAGGCGCCAAGTCCGAGTCCGACCGCCGAGGCGTCGAGTGCACATCTAACTGCTGAGGCGTCGAGTCCGAGCCCACCTGAGGTGCCGAGTCTGAGTCCGACCGCCAAGGCGTCGCGTCCGAGTCCACCTGATGTGCAGAGTCTGAGTCCGACCGCCGAGGCGTCGAGTCCGCATCCAACCGCTGAGGCGTCGAGTCCGAGTCCGACCGCCGAGGAGTTCAGTCCGAGTCTGCCTCAGGTGCCGAGTCTACATCTGTTCGGGGCGACGAGTCCATATCCGCCCTTCAGGCCTTCTGCAGTTGTGCTGAAGGACGGGAGTATGTGTCCATTTATCAGTATTGAAGAGTCAACGATATCTGACTCGCCACCGATAGGGGCCTTGCATCGGTTCTTGGCTTCGCCGTTGATGCCGTCCTCGTATAGACATCGGCTTTTTTTGGATATTGGCTCCACATCAACGGCAGCCTCGCCGTCGATATCGGACTCGCTGTAGATTTTGGTCTCGCCATAATTCTTGCCGTTTGCCACTCTTGGTACACCGGTTGGGGCAGTGATCGGCTTCGAAGGACATCCGCTTGCTTGAAGGATCTGCTTAATCCAGTAGCACTTCCACCCAGATCCGGTCTGCATGTTGTTTATGTCTGAGCAGCGAGACTGTTCTGAAACTGGGTATTTCAGTGGATGTCTTCATGTCTTGAATAAATACTCACCTTTTGGAACGGATTCCACATTTGGCCTTTGTTCAATCGGTATCTCAGTGGGGAATCCACTCGGGAGCAACGCCGATTCAGAAGCAAAACCGAAAATCACTGGAGTAGCGATTATGCCGAAGTCGCCAAATCCTTTGAAGTGGCCGAATCCACAGTAGCCGTCAAACGCGCTACAGTAGCGGAAATCACCGAGTGGTTCTCAGTTGGTCGACAGCTTATTTTCGGATGGCTCGTAGTATCGCTCGTATGACCACATGGTCTCGTAGGCTCGCTCGTAGAATCGCTTGTGGGATCGCTCGTGTAATCGCTTGTAGAATCACTCATAGAATCGCTAGTAGGATCGCTCGTAGGATTGCTTGTGGGATTGTTTGTGAGATCGCTGGTGGAATTGCTCGTCCAATTGCTAGTGGGTCGCCGTATCCGAAGGTCCGTCAGCTAGCAGGCCAATGCTTCGCTCGGATGACAACCGAGTGATGCTACCGATGAATGGTTGCACCGTTCATTGCGCAAGGCTCAAGCCTGGGCAGTCGCGTCGGCCGGAAGGCCCCTCTATGCCGAGGATACTATGGTTGCTGGCATTGTAAAGGCCGGCGACTGCAAACATGACGCGTTAACTGGTTGGCGATGTCGTCCGACGCGACGCTGCTCCAAAAAGTTAAGGCTTAAAAAATAACGAGAGTGCAGCGATGAGACGCAGAAGCGAGGCACAAAGCGGCTGGTACGGCGGGGGCGATTATCGATGGGTATCGGATTGGCAGAGCATTCAATCCTGGCTCATAACCTGATGGAATATAGGGATCGATAAAAGGTGAAGATTGTATTACAGCATTATGCGGGCGCAAGATCTCTCTATATAAAGGAAGGCCGTCAGGACAAAGGACGGAAGACTGCCCCCCGAGCGGGTGCTCGGGAACTCAGTCATGTCCGGACGCCCCCTCCGGTCTGTCATGTCCGGACGCCCCCTCCGGTCTGTCATGTCCGGTCGCCACCTCCAGTCCGTCATATCTGGACGCCCATTATTCTAACACCACTCCGACACTTCACTCCCCCGTCCCCTTCTTTCTCAGGGGGCACTAGCCTTCCCACATCTGTGGTGGAAAGGAAGTCCAGCACCGCTTGGCTACACCGCTCATCTGCCGGCAGATCCCGGATCTACCACCGGTTTCTCCGCCTCCCTCTCTCCTTCCCCACCTCCGCTCACAAGATCTTCTGTTGTCCCCTCCACCTCCAACACTCCTTGAAGAGCTGGTCCATTTGTCTGTGTCGAGCCTAGGCACCACCAGTGAAGTTTTGAGCGACTGCGGAAGTGGAGTCGTGTGGAGACTAGAAGATTCGAAGCGGGGAATTGTGCGAGAACACGTGAGGGAGAGCGATAGTGATTGTGTTGAAGACTTAGGCTTGTCTATCTATGAGAGCGGAAAGAAAAGAGAGACGTTAAATACAGCGGCCACCTGGCCTAGATGGCGATGTCGGCATAATATCTCGACCTCGGCAACATAAACATCCTTTCCCGCCGGAATCCAGAACACGTCAACGAAACCCAATTCATCAGAGCCCAGAACATGTCAACAAAACCTACTGGCGCCGCGCCGCCGCCGCCACCACATATCTAATCTATCCCACTAACCATAAGAAAAGAAATAGGAAAAAAATTGGAGATAGGTGTTATAGCGCTAATTTCAACAACCAGCACTGCCGGAACTTTCCCAGTGCAAGTACGGTCCGATGTGCGCGTGCCCGAATCTCAACTGGTAAACCCTTGAGGCAGGCCTCTTGCTACCCCCTACAACCGTGCCGCCCGGCCTATGGCTTTGCGGCATTCTGTACTTCTACGGTGAGGTTCGGCTGCCCGCCCAGTTCCGTGCCTCTTTCCACTTCTTCTCTACGATCTCTCACTGTTGATGCACAAGGGATTGGGGGAGAGGCTCGCCCGTGCCCATTCTCGGTCTGAGTATGCTAGCCACACTATTTGCGTCTGGCTTCTCTGCTGCAAGCTTCGCCCACTCATCTTTCTTCTCGTTCCCGGGGACACCCTCATGCACTGGGCACCACCCGATCTTGATTCTGATATCCGATCTTACCCTCCGCAGCGCTCCTACGTGCCTCCTTGCCTCGAGCGCGTATCCTTGGCCGGGACCAGGCTCCACTGATCCCATCCGTCTGATGGCAGCCTGAGGGTCTGTAAAGATGGTGAGCCGCTCCGGAGTTTGCTTCTCCTTTGTCGCTCTCTCCATTGCTCGAGCCAGGGCGGCGCACTCCCCATCGTATAGCGTCCTGGTTGCATTCCAAGTGCGACTCGATACCTTCCACGATTCCCGACTCCTCCATGCCAGCGCACAGCCTGTCGCCCCATCCTCCAGCCGTGACCGATACGCGAACATGGTAACTCCGGTCCGGGGCCGCTCCCCCTCCGCCTTTGCTTCGGCCTCCTCCTCTTGCACTAGCTCTGCGTTGAGCGCCGTCGGCTCCCTGGGGGTGGTGATGATTGTGTTAGAGAGGAACATGGCCCTCGACCAACGAGTAAGTTCGAAGTAGGGGATGCCCTAGCGGGGAACGGGACAACCAATCTAATGCCGCTGCCATGGCACGCAAGAGTGCAATGGGGAGGTAGGTGGTTTTCGTGGTAGGCAAGGCGAACCAAGCCCTCAAACGTGGAGGAAATTTGAGGTAGCGGGCGCCGTAGCCGGAGACTGGATCTAACGAAACCATCCCGCTGCCATAGCGGGCAACCGTGAGGGCAGCAGCAATATTATGATGGTGGTGGTACCTATCGAGGAAAGCCGTTGACTGGCGAGGGTCGCTGAATATCTAGTTTCTGGATATGGTAGCGTCGGGTTTAACTCGCTCGTACGCCCAGACAACGACTCGTTCGACTTGTCTCGACTATCGGTTGAAGTGAGCAAGGGATGCGAGGGGGGAGAAAGTGGGTCTCACTAAGTTCGGAAAGGAAGTGTGAGAGAGAGGGTGCTGTAGCGGCCAACCGGATGAAAAAGCCAAAGCCGATTCCTTGGCGCGCCACCTTGCGGGGGTGAAGGAGGAGGTGGTGGCGGTAACCGGGGAAATTCCCGTGGCAGACGAGGAAGTGATATGTGCCAGGTGGCGTAGCGCTGAATAGCGTAACCGGGCTGATGGCGATGCTGTGGCGAATAGAGAGTTTGCGCTTTGCATCTAGATGCAAATTTAGCGTAGTTTTCGCTTAGTCATTGTGAGTTCATCTAAAGTCGGCTGAAGAGTTTGCGCTGTTTGTGACTTCGTCGAAAGATCTGCAGAGGCTCTGCGGATGTTCCCGGTAGAGAGAACACGTAGCCCAAACTTTGTTTAGCACTCTGTTAAAAAAAAAGGCCAGCACCCCAACAATGCCGTTCAACCGCCCATCCACGCTGTGCCCTCTCCTATCCACCCCGTGCCCTGTCCATATCGTATCCTATCCATACCGTGCCACCATGGGCATCCACCAATTAATAAATAGCGATGTGGAGGACTCCAGGCCCAACCGGGAGCTTGCTGCGATTCTCCTGGAGGAAGATATGTCGGAAATGAGTGAGGATATGGAAGACCTTATCGGGGAAGAGGAGGAGCAGGGGGAGGAGGAGCAGGAGGAGGAGCAGGAGGAGGAGCAGGAGGAGGAGCAGGAGGATTCTACAACACAGCGTACTTCTACCCGGGGATCACAAGGAAAGCATGGGAAGATCGAGCATTAGTCTAGGAGGTACTCGCTGTGGATCCGTTCAACTGCGAGAGGGGTGTAACGGGCGTGGCTCTCTGACTCCAGATAGCGAACCGGGACTATGGACGAGGGCGTGAGGGCGTGGACAGATAAGGACAAGACGTGGGGAAAACGGGCAAGGCAAGGACGTGGAATGGGCAAAGGCAGGGACGTGGCGTTGAGGCGGAACAATTGCTAGTAGTCAAGGCCGACTATGGCTGACGATAACAAGTTGTTGCGTGAAGAAGAAACATGCAAGACAGACAACAGCGCACTCTTATATACAATGAGCGCGGTCCTCCACATCCAGATCCTTCTTCACGCCGCGCAACCAGAACCAGCAGAACCTTTCCTCGCCGCGCACCTAGAACCTTTCCTCGCCGCGCAACCAGAACCTTGCCGCGCAACCAGAACCTTTCCTCGCCGCGCAACCAGAACCTTTCCTCGCCGCGCAACCAGAACCTTTCCGCGCCGCGCAACCAGAACCTTTCCTCGCCGCGCATCTAGAACCCCAAAACCCAAAACCTTCTCGCGCCGTGCAATCCAGAACCCGAACCTTCCTTGCGCCGCGGCATCCGGAACGTTCCAGACTCTAGTCGTTCGGGATAGGTGGTGACGGCGGCGGCGTGCCGTTACAAGGGGCAGCACAGAAAAGATGTGGAGGGAGGTTAGTGCGAGTATGGAATGTGTGGGCAGCCACCGTAGTGGGCACTCATGTTAAGGGCGGATCGACAAGTTGGTCTATTTCACAGCGTGTAAATCTGGCTTACATCAGCCTCTACTGTATATTCAGTATGCGAAAATATTTACCGCAAGTAGGTTTTCCAATTTTCACTTAATGGGGTATCCAGTCGCACTCTCCCAGTCCTCGGTGGACACCCTTTTTTTTTCGTGTTTCCGAGAAGGATTTTCCGTACAATTTGGGCATGGCGATACACTACTTCCCTCCGGCGCTGGAGGAAAGTGTGACGGCGACTCATAATTGGAGTTGTGGAGGTGTTGCATGGGTGCTGAATTTGCGTCTGGTGTAGATGCAAATTTCTGGGTCTAGATCGCCAAGAAATTCGGGTCACAGCCTGATTTTTGCATCTAGATGCAAAGTGGAAACTCTCTAATATCCACGAAGAGATGGTGACGGAGAAGGTGGTAGTAAAGGGAGAATGCGCATGACCGACCAGGAAGCGTGGGGTACCAGAGGTGGTAGTGGTTCTGGTATCGATGGACCCTAGCCTGGGCCTGTGAGGAGTTTCTACTTAGCGGAGGGCGAGCGCAACTCGCAGTGCAGGTGGTGTAGGTACCAGTTGCAGATCCGGGTGCACTCCCCGAATATGTGTCGATGCAGCAATGAATCATGCGGATACGAAGCCGTAAGATGGTAGTTGATGATGTCGTAGTATGAGGCAAAAGGCCCTCCACCGTCGGGGAGCTGAGACCGTATGCGCCCAGTAGGTAAGAGTTGGAATTTGCCGGTTGGTGGAAGTGAAGGCATTGAATTGGATTTGCTGGTACGGCATCTCAGGAGGGATATCCTGTCTATATAGAGCCTCTAGCCGTATGATTCGTTGCTGGGCCTCCAATTCCGGAGACACATTGGGGGGTGCACCCGAGTCTGCACCTGGTACCAACACCACCAGCACTGCGGTGGGCCGGTAGGTACATAGCTGGTGCTGCAACCGGGAACGGTTAGGGAAAGCTGGTGATGTGGTGCAGGCTCTATATAGACCGAATGTCCCTTCTTTGATGCCGTACCAACTAATCCAATTTCACTGTCTTCACCTCCAACAACTGCTATATTCCAAATTCCACCTACGCATACGGTCTCAGCTCCCCGGATCTAAGGGCTTTATCCCTCGTACTGCCATATCGTCGCCCTCTACCACCTTGTGTCTTCCTACCACATCGTCTGCTTTCCGTAACGTTTCCCGGCTGCAGCACCAGCGGTGTACCTACCCGTCCACCGCACTACTGGTGGTGTTGGTACCAGGTGCAGACCCGGGTGTACCCCACCAATGTGTGTCCGGAGAGGAAGGTCCACCAGCAAATCATGCGGGTACGAAGCCGCAAGGTGGCAGAGGATGATGTGGTGGTACAGGGCATAAAGACGTTCACCGCCAGGAGCGGGACATCCTGTTTGTATAGAGCCTCCACCCGTTTGATTTGTTGCTGGGTCTCCATCTCCAGATACAGATTGGGGGGGTGCACCCGATCTGCACCTGGTATGTGCACCACCGGCACTGTGGTGGACCGTTAGGAACATAGCTAGTGCTGCAACCGGGTACCGTTACGGAAAGCAGATGATATAGTAGGAAGCCGCAAGGTGGTAGAGTATGAGAATGTGGCAGTGCAAGGGATACAGCCCTTAAAACCGGGGAGCTGAGACCGTATGCGTAGGTGAGATTTGGAATATAGCAGTTGGAGGTGAAGACAGTTAGTTGGATTTGTTGGTACGGCATCGGAGGAAGGACATTGTACCTATATAACGCCTGTGGCAGGGACCCGCACGGGCCCAAGTTCGGAAGACTGTCTCCCCAGACGACGCTCGGAGACCTGGGCAACTGTCATCTCCGGTCTCCTTCCCCGATCCGTCCACGCGGGAGGCCGGTTATTCTGACTGTGTGGCACGGTGGCTGCCATCGCGACGGAGGTCGCCATCAAACTAGTGTTGGGCAAACACGAGGTAGAGAGGCAGGTTGACGGGACGGTAGTAGGGCCCGTCGACGTAGGAAATTGTCCGTCATGTCCACGTCCTCCCTGCCGGCTTTGGGGTCTGGTTGGGGGTCTGTCCTCGCGGGTGAGTTTGACAGTGGAGGACAGGTTGGTGGTAATGGTCAGCACAGGACGAATGTCTGTTTTGAACAGGCATGGGGAGGTTTGGGTGGAGCCACAGACTCTGCGGCGATTCGCTCCTCCGATCCTGCGGTAACTCCATGGTCAGCATGGGGTTGATAATTTCTGGGTCATCAGCTGACCTTCCGTAGTGATAGTAGGCACTCGAAAGGAGCGAAACAACGTTGCGCATGTGGATGACAGTTGCTTGCTCTGGTTGCCACCTCTCACCATTGCCTCTGCGGAGTGGGAGGCAGTCCGGCGATATTCCCGATGATTTGGGGATAGAGAACAAAGTGGGGATTAGTAGTTAGTTTTCACATATGTACGGGTGCAGGGGAGTGTGAGAATATAGGAGTGAGGGTTACTTGGTTGCCCCTAGGCGAAGGAGACGTTCGGAAAATAAGAAGCAAAAAAAACATGAGAACCTTGGGAGAAAATGTGGTGGCAATAGGCAAATGGCAAGAGGAAGGAACCGCACGCCAACGCAAGAAAAGGGCACTTAGACGGGCTAGCGTCTTGGCACTTACAATTTGAATGGCGCCGCCAAGAAAGCGAGAGTGGAAGTATGACTCCTCGAAAAAGAGCACAGCCAGAACCCCGCTTTCCCCAGCTGTGATTCCTTCTGAAGGAGAAATGCCGGGCCCGGTGTAGTGAACGACAATGACAGGAAGTTGGAATCAAGAGAGAATGTGTGGGTGTTGGCGTATCCCGATGATTGGCTGATTCGGTCCGACGAGGATAATGAAAAGGACGGAAGCAACCCCGCTCCGCAACTCGTTAAGCGCACACAGAATTGGATGGATAATCCTCCCAAAATTAACCAACCTAACCTAAATGCTTCCACACTGCAAATCTAGCGGCAGCTTGCTCAGTTCGTAGCACCCTTGATTCACAGTATTTGCCTACCGACTACCGTTGAAAACCCTAAAACCAACTCACTCGTGCTGCTGGTTTACGTCGTATGAAGGTTCACGATGTGGAGGGATGAAGACGGATGATGAAGTTGATGATGAGGTGGAGGTGATATATCTTGGATTCGCTGAGTGTTCGTGTCGATGATCCTCTAGCAGGAGAGAAAAAGAAAGAAAGAAAGCAAACCACAAAACAGTCCCGCTCCCCCACTCACCCCTGCCTCCTCACGAGTTGATGACCAATCAACGAAACTAAGCTCCACACCGTTCGCTATCCCGGCAGTGTGCTGACTTTTAGGTTGCAGGTCGATCAGGCCGCCTCAGGGGTCGATATTTGCTGCCGTTCTCGAAGTCGGCTCGGATGCCTCAACGTAGGGAAATAACGTGTCATTTTACGTCACACACTCGTCCGTTTTACCTAGTAGTCTACCAAATAGTGTTAGCGGCAAGGTAATGATGGGCGCACGGCCCCAACGGGCAGTACCTACCTACATTGGGCGAAGAATCGGCACACCCCCGCTGCTGGTGGTACCGCTCCCAGACTCAGGCCAGGGCCCGGGTGGAAACCACGGTAGGGGAGCCCGTATCTAGATAGTCGGTTTTACGGAGGGGCGCGAGAGCGAGGGGGAGCCGCTGGGGGATCCGGGACCTCCTCGCCGATTAGAGATGCAGCCAGGCAGTTCTAGACTGTCTAACCGCCACTAATGTCGGAAGGGGTACTGGCTGAGGAGGACGCAGAGGAAGGCGTCGAGAATGGGCTCCGCGAGTGCCGAGAGCGGGAAAAGGAGAGCCTGGGAAGAGCCACCATTGTTCGCACCCACGTCCGCTTTGCTGGCATCCGGAGATGCGGACTCGGGGGCGGGCTACATTTTTAAGTTGCACGTTTCTTTTTGTCTCTCACGCTCATTCGGACTCTTATCCTTTGTAATTTCCTCACTGCGGATCTCATCTTTATGGGGCTGCCTGGTCGGATGATAAAGGGAAGCTTGCAACGTGCCGCCACAGTGCAGACCCGTGCTCGCAAATGGCGGCAGCAGTGGTGGTCCAGCCGCGTGATGTCCTGCATCAACACCCCTACTACTCTCTGGCCTCCTGCTCGCAGCATGAGCACTGGTAGCGTGTACCCGACAGTGGCCAATCCTGTATGTTATCAGGGACTACTTCTTGCTAGAACTTCACCACTGACTACAGTGAGGGCGATGGAAATACAAATAGGCTGAAGCAAAGATCCGACCGGTACGATCGCCGAATACATTCACCCTGCCATCCCTCCACCGTCATTCTAGAGTAAAAACATTCACAATAATGGGAAACCGGAGATGACTGACCGGACGCAACACGTGCAGAGATGACATCTGCGTGAGCCCGAGCATCTGTCGCGGGAGTCAGCGCAACGCCTCGATGTGGCAATGCTTCTGGAGCAAGAGGTCATTGCGAGGGCTCAGGCAGAGAATACGCCACCGGGACTCCACATGTTCACGGATGGGTTGCGACCGGAAGATGCTGCCGTGCTTTACCCAATTGTGCGTAATAACGGCCAATCCAGCATGGCTATCAAGACCCACGTTGGCCACAACCAGGAGGCATACGGCGTAGTAGACCGCCGCCCTTCCCATGGCACAGGGAACCCCTCCGGGACGGATGGCGGATAACGGATTGATTGTTCCCAAATATAGAAAGAGGTCCTCCAGTATCGTTTAACAGACCAAGTAGCGGGATTCCTGCCAATCCATCGATGAATATCGTTGACATCTCCATCTCTTTCCGTATTATCTGACATGAACATTGGCGCAATGTCTGAAATCACGCGGGAACTGCTTTGCTCTCTGGAGCCGCCATGTCGAGCAGTAACACTTGCTCGTAATTGATACCATCCCGAACCTGAGTTCGTCTACTTGTGCGAAGGAGTCTAGCGGATTCGGACAACAATAGAATCGAACGGGTTTTTTTTTAATTCACACTCGCATGCGACCTACATAGATCATGGCGGCGTATATGGGGGGGGGGGGGGGGGGGGGGGGGGGGGGGGGGGGGGGGGGGGGGGGGGGGGGGGGGGGGGGGGGCGGGGGGGGGGGCGCGCGGGGCGCGCCGCCGGGG
>Ga0307508_10002299_pt1 | contig 20297 bp, 14 predicted proteins | sample 9_EM_MG_FD_203089 | JGI IMG/M metagenome (GOLD analysis project Ga0307508, IMG submission 203089) | Populus trichocarpa ectomycorrhiza microbial communities from riparian zone in the Pacific Northwest, United States - 9_EM | ecosystem: Host-associated > Plants > Roots > Unclassified | place...
CCTTGCCGCCTTATACTCCCGCTCCAGCCGATCGACCCGCACCGCCACCGGCTCAATCTGGTCGATCACACCGATGCCCTGGCCCGATCCCCAGATATCCTTCCAGGCCTTGGCCTTGCTGCCATTGCCGCTGCCGAAATTCATCGTCTTGAGATCACCCTCGGGCAGGTTCTCCGGGTCCATCCCCGCTGCGACGATCGAGCCGCGCAGATAATTGCCGTGCACGCCGGTGAAGAGGTTCGAATAGACGATGTCGGCTGCCTTGCCCTCTACGATTCCCTGTTTGTAGGCGGGATCGGCATTGGCCTCCTCGGTCGCGATGAAGGGTGAGCCGATATAGGCGAGATCGGCGCCCATTGCCTGGGCGGCGAGCACCGCATCACCAGTCGCGATCGAGCCCGACAGGATCAGCGGGCCGGCGAACCATTGCCGGATTTCCTGGGTGATCGCGAAGGGGGAAAGCCGCCCGGCATGGCCGCCGGCGCCGGCTGCGACCGCAATCAGGCCGTCCGCGCCCTTTTCGACCGCTTTGCGTGCGAAGCGATCGTCGATGATGTCGTGGAGGGTGATGCCGCCCCAGCCATGCACCGCCTGATTGAGATCCTCACGCGCGCCGAGCGAGGTGATGATGATCGGCACCTGCCATTTCGCGCAGGTCTCTAGATCGGCCTCGAGCCGTTCGTTCGAGCGATGGACGATCTGGTTGACCGCGAAGGGGGCGGCGGGGCGATCCGGATTCGCGCGGTTATGCGCGGCGAGTTCCTCGGTGATGCGGTGCAGCCATTCGTCGAGCAACGCCGCCGGCCGGGCGTTGAGCGCCGGGAAGGAGCCGACGATTCCCGCCTTGCACTGCGCGATCACCAGTTCGGGACCTGAAATGATGAACAGCGGCGACCCGATGACGGGCAGGCGCAGGCGATCGAACAAGGGCGGAAGGCTCATAGGCGCGTTTCATAGCGCAACTGAAATTTCTGTCCAACCCGTCGGCATATTGCCTCGCGGTGGGAATGCCTTATGAGCGCAACACACCTGATATAGTATATTTGCATACTATATCCGCCCTTCGGAGTTCCTCCCCAATGAAGCTCGTTCTCTCCTCACTGTTGTTGCTCGGCGTCTCCACGCCCGCGCTGGCTGTCGGTCAATTGCCCGCGACGGTTACGCCTCTGGCTTATGACATCACGATCAAGCCCGATGCCAAGGCGATGACCTTCAGCGGCACCGAGACGGTGACGATCAACGTGAAGCGGGCGACGCACACGATCACGCTCAACGCGGCGGAGCTGAAGCTGAGCAGCGTGACCTTCGACGGGAAAAGTGCACCCTTCACGCTCGACGAGACCAAGCAGCAGATGACGGTGACGCTGCCGGCTGCGGCAAAGGTCGGCGCGCATGCGATGACCTTCGCCTGGGACGGCAAGATCAACACCACGTCCGCGGGATTCTTCGCAATCGATTATAGCAATGCTGACGGCTCGAAGGCGCGGATGCTCGCGACTCAGTTCGAGGCACCCGATGCGCGCCGCTTCGCGCCGATGTGGGATGAGCCGAACTTCAAGGCGAAGTTCACGCTGAGCGCGGTTTCGCCTGGCGACCAGACCGCGTTCTCCAACATGCCGGCTGCCAAGGTGACGAAGCAGGCCGACGGCACGAAACTCTATCGCTTCCAGCAGACGCCGACCATGTCGAGCTATCTGCTGTTCCTCGGTATGGGCGATGTCGAGCGCAAGACGGTGATGGCGGGCAAGACCGAGATCGGCATCATCACCCGGCGCGGCGTGGTCGATCAGGGCGATTATGCGCTGAGCCAGGCGAAGCGCCTGCTGACCTATTACAACAACTATTTCGGCCAGCCCTATCCGCTGCCCAAGCTCGACATGATCGCTGGCCCGGGCTCGAGCCAGTTCTTCGGCGCGATGGAGAATTGGGGCGCGATCTTCTATTTCGAGCCAGAGGTGCTGTTCGATCCCAAGCGCGCCACCCAGAGCGGCCGCGAGCGGATCTACACCGTGGTCGCGCATGAGATGGCGCATCAATGGTTCGGCGATCTCGTCACCATGAAATGGTGGGACGATCTGTGGCTCAATGAGGGCTTCGCTTCCTGGATGGAGAACAAGACCAGCAGCGACCTCAACCCGACCTGGGACGCGAAAGCGACTGCCGTCGCCGAGGATCGCGAGGGCGCGCTCGGCTTTGACGGCACCGCCGCGACGCATCCGGTCATTCGCCATGTCGAGACGGTCGATCAGCTCGGCGAGGCATTTGACGGCATCACCTATCAGAAGGGCCAGGCCGTGATCGGCATGATGGAGTCGACGCTCGGGCCGGACGTGTTCCGCAAGGGCATCCGCAGCTACATGGCGAAATACAAATATGGGAATACCGAGACCGATCAGCTCTGGGCAGAGCTGGCGCTCGCCGCGGGCAAGCCGGTCAAGGATGTCGCGCATGATTTCACGCTGCAGCCCGGTGTGCCGCTGGTGACGCTGACCGGTGCGAGCTGTGCCGGCGGCGCCACCACAGCGACACTGACCCAGGGCCGGTTCGGCTATGACGAGCCTTCGAAAAAGCCGCTGACGTGGCGGGTGCCGCTGACGCTGGGCGTGGTCGGCGGCCCGGTGACCCGGACGATCGTGCAGGGGCCGGCGGTGAACAGCGTTGCCGTTGCCGGTTGCGGTACGATTGTGCTCAACCGCGACAAGGGCAGCTATGCCCGGGTGATGTACGACCCGGCCAGCCATGTCGCGCTTGTCGGTGATTTCTCCAGGCTGGCGCTGACTGACCAGCTCGGCACGCTCGGCGACGATTTTGCGCTGGCGATGAGCGGCGATCAGTCGGTCGACGCCTATTTCGCGGCTCAGGGTGCGGTCCCGCAGGATGCGAGCCCGCTGGCCTGGGATGTGATCGCCGGCAATCTTGGAACCCTGAGAAACCTGTTCCAGGGCACGTCGCTTGAAGCGCAGCTCAATGCGCGGACGATCGTGATCCTGTCACCGGTGATGAAGCGGATCGGCTTTGAAGCGCGGGCGGACGAGTCGCCCCTGACGACCAATTTGCGTGAAGCCCTGGTCAGCCGGCTTGGGTATAGCGGCGACCCGGAAGTGGCGGCCAAGGCGCGCGCCTATTTCGCTGCGCTCGCCACTGACCCGAACGCAATCCCGCCTGCTATCCGTACCCCGATCCTCGGCGTCTATGCCGCCAATGCGACGCCCGCCGAATGGGAGGCGCTGCTTGCGATCACCAAGGCCGAGAAGAATCCGGTGATCAAGAACAGCTATGTCCGCCTGCTCGGCACCGCCCGGAACGACGCCCTGGCCCAGCGGGCGCTCGAGCTGCTCAAGGGCGATGAATTCACCGCGCCGCAAAAGGCCAGCCTGATCAAATCGATCGCGGGGCGGCACCCCGACATGGCGTTCGATTTCGCGGTCGCGAACATGGATCTGGTCAACGGGTTGCTCGAGACGAGCACACGCGCCGGCTTCATCGTCGGGCTGGGTCAGGGATCGAATGATCCGGCGATGCCGGGCAAGATCACCGCTTTTGCCGAAAAGAATCTGCCCGAGGCCTCACGCGGCGGCGCGAAGCGGGCGGTCGCGATTATTGGCGTGCGGCGGCAGAGCGCAGACCGGATGCGCGCCGATGTGACGAAATGGGTGGCAAACTAACCAGTTCCTCCCCGTGCCGGGGAGGAACAGTCATCCAACCACCGTCAGCCCCTCGGCGAAGGCCTTGCTCTTGGCCACATAGCCCAGCGCCGAGATCTTCAACGCCGCCAGCGCCTGCTCATCGAGCGTCCGGATCGCCTTGGCCGGGCTGCCTACGATCAGCGAGCCGGGCTCGAAGACCTTGCCTTCGGTCACCAGCGCTCCCGCGCCGACCAGGCAGCCGTCACCGATCACCGCGCGGTTGAGGATGGTCGCGCCCATGCCGATCAGCACATTGTCGCCGATCGTGCAGCCATGAAGGATCGCATGATGGCCGATCGTGCAGCCGGTGCCGATCGTCAGCGGTGCGCCGGGATCCGAGTGGAGCATCGCGCCCTCCTGGATATTGCTGCGCGCTCCGACGATGATCGGCGTGTTGTCCGCCCGGATCACCGCGCCGAACCAGACGCTCGCTTCGTCGCCGAGATGGGCATCGCCAATCACATCGGCGCTGGGGGCGACCCATGCATCGGCGCCGAGCACCGGCTGTTTTCCCTCAATGGCGTAAAGCGGCATGGGTCATCTCCTGTCTGAGAGCATCGTGCTGAAACCGGGTACTGCTTTTCAGCTTTTCACGATGCGACAACAAAGGCTGAGACCGCCTTTGCCCCGTTCGGCGCCCGACTTTCAAGGGAGCGTCAGGCCGCTGCCGTCATCCGCTTTCCGAGCAGGTCGAGCACCTGGCTTCCCTCGACCGCGGCGCTGAAGATGAACCCCTGGATGCTCGTGCACCCCTGATCGCGCAGGCAGGCAAGTTGATCGCGGTCCTCTACACCTTCGGCAGTGGTTTCCATGTGCAGCGCTGTCGCGAGGTCCACAATGGCATGGACGATCGCGGCCGAGCTCGTGTCGAGCGCGATCCTGTTCACGAAGCTCTTGTCGATCTTGATCTTGTCGAACGGGAAGCTGCGCAAATAGCTGAGCGACGAATAGCCGGTGCCGAAATCATCGAGTGCGATGCGAACGCCCATGCTGCGCAGCTGGTGGAGCAGGGTGACGACGGACGTCTCGTCTTCGAGGAACACTGATTCGGTGATCTCAACCTCGAGCCGAGAGGGCGCGAGACCGCTGCGTGACAGCGCCTGGAAAATGATGTTCGCAAAGCCAGTGCTGCGGAACTGGAGCGGCGACACGTTGACCGCGACGTGGACATGATCGGGCCAGCTGACCGCATGGCGACACGCCTCGTGCAAAACCCATTCGCCGATGCCGCTGATCAGGCCAAGGTCCTCAGCAACCGGGATGAATTCGCCTGGCGTGATATCGCCGCGGATAGGGTGCTCCCAGCGCAGCAGCGATTCGAAGCCATCGATGCGATTCGCTTTCAGGTCGAAGATCGGCTGGAAATTGAGGCGGAACTGGCCGGTCTGAAGTGCCTCGCGCAGATCAAGTTCGAGCTGGCGGCGCTTCCGTGCGGCGGCATCGAGCGCCGGCTCGAAGAAGTGGAAGGTGCCGCGTCCGTCCTGTTTGGCATGGTCCAGGGCGAGGTCGGCGTTTTTGAGAAGGATATCGGCGTCAGCGCCGTCCGCCGGGCCGATCGCGATGCCGATGCTCAGGCTCAAGGGGACGGTGTGGCTATCGACCCGGAACGGCTGGCGCATCCGGTCGAGAATTTCCTGGGCAAGGGCGCGGGGTCGATCCTCATCGGCACGGTCGGCAAGGATCACCCCGAATTCATCGCCGCCGAGCCTCGAGACGATACCGTCCGAGGCGATCTGGATCAGCATGTTGCCGACGTCCCGGAGCAGCGCATCGCCGACTGCATGGCCGAGCGTGTCGTTTATGCTCTTGAAATTATCGAGATCGAGACAGAGCACCGAAACCTTCTCGCCGCGCTTGTTCGCGCGCGTCAGCGCGGCTTCGACCTGCTGACGGAAGAAGGTCCGGTTGGGCAGACCCGTCAGCGTATCATGGAAGGCGAGATGGATGATGCGGCGCTCGCGCTCCGCGATGCCGGCCGACATGAGGTTGAAGCTTTCCGCGAGCCGCGCGATTTCGTCCGAACCCTCGACTGTCACCCTTGCGCGGGCGCCTTCCTCGAGCGCCCTTGCGGCGGCATCAAGCGCGGCGATCGGGCGCGCGATAGTGTTGGCGAGGCGGCGGCTGCCGATCAGGACGAGAACAATCCCAAGCAGGCCCGCAAGAGCGATGCCGAGCTCAAGCGACCAATAGGATGCGAGCGCCTTGTTCTGCGCATAGCTCAGCAGCAACGCGGCCTCGGGCTGGCTGCCGCGCCCTTCGAGCCGTCTCGCGAGCGCAAAAGCAATGCCCTGCGGCAGGCGCAACGTGGCCGGCGCCGCATCCCCGGTTCCTTTGCCCTGTTCGACCAGGTCATCGAGATCCGGATCGGGCGTGATCGAGTCGCCTGCCGACACCCAATGGCGGTTTGCGTCGCGGTGCAGGATGGTCGCGGTCAAGGGAATCGCCGAAAGACGTTCGAGCGCGCGCATCTCCCGCGCATCGAGCGGAACGGCGAAGACCACCCAGCCAATCTCGGTTGGCGCGAGGATTGGCGAGACAATCAGCCGATAGACGCCCGCACCGGTCTGGATCACCGCATCGCGGCGGTTGTCGGGAAGGCTGGACGGGACCTTCGCGACGGCGGCGCGAAGATCCGACGGACCATTGCCGAGCACGTTACCAGTGAGATCGACGACAAAGGCATTCGATACATCCGCCCGTTCGCGCAGATTGGCGATCGCGGATTCAATCGTCGGCCGGTCGCCGCTGGCGACTGCTGTGCGGAAGCCGAAATCGCGTGCCAGTATCTCCGCAGAACCGGCGAGCGACTTCGCGCGCAATGCCCAGATGCGATCATAAACGGCTCCGCTGGTGGCGAGTTCCGCGCGCACCGATTCGCGGGCATGGCCCCAGATCATGATCTGCGCGACGACCGCGACGCCGACCAGCGAGAGAGTGAAGAGGGCGGCGTAGAGTATTGCGAGCCGGGTGCCGAGGCGAGAGAAAGTATAAGGTGGCGTAGCCAGTTTCCAAAGCGCGGCCAGCCTCATTTACCGCGCACCGAATATGCCATCGCAAAGCCGGTTGGTGCGATGGTAATCGCTTGTTCGAGCATGTTTCCCGGCGCTCGCACCGAGGGGTGCCACAGGCGGATGGTTGCATCGCCCGCCGGCACGCCCAGAATCTGGACATGCCCGCTCGCATCGGTTTGCACCGCATAGGGCGTGTCGACCACCACGATGAACCCGCTCATCGCATCATGGATATTGCAGCCGAGCGCGACGATTCCGGTCTTGTCGAACAAAACGCTCGGCACCGCCTCGCGGCCATAGAGCTTGAGGTTGAAGGATATTACCTTGGAGAAGGAATAAACATGGTGGCGGACCTTGTCCCGGTTGGGAAAGGTTACCGTCGATCCCACGGGCACGATCAGGACATGCGGATCGAACAAGATATTATGCTGCGCGATCTCCGTGCCCCAGGTGAAGTGGATCGGAGCGCTGGATTTTCTGGGGGTGTCGATCATGATCACCGCGCCCGCGATCGGTTTGCCGTTGGCGTTGTGCACGGTGATGTCGACGGTCGCCGCGTGCAGAGGCGCGGGCACCAACAGGGCGCAAAGCAGGGCTGGAATCATCCGCATTCATGACGGACTTAGCACGAAGTCGTGTTCAAGTTCTGAAGGCAATGTTTACGCTATTCTAAGGGTAAACTTCTAATTCACGAACTCTTCCGAAATGGAGTGGTTCGTGATCCGATGTTTCTGCCTCACGCTCGCGCTCTTCATATCCGTTTTGCCGCAATCGGCCGAGGCCGAGGAGTGGCGCGATGGCGGCAAACTGCTCCTGACCGGGGGCGTCACGAGCATTGAGGGTGCGGCGGGCGGCGGGCTCGCGACCTGGGCGGTGATTGCCGGTGACGAGACCGAGGCCGGCATCGGCGGCACCGTACACGCAACCTATATCGCGCTGCCCGACTTCGACCTGACCAGCTATGGCGGGGCGATCGGCTTTCGCAACCGGATCGAACTTTCCTACGCTCATCAGAGCTTTGACACGCGCAGCGTTGGCGCAATGCTCGGCCTGGGCCACGGCTTCACCTTTGCGCAGGACGTGTTCGGGGCGAAGCTCCGCCTGATCGGCGATGCGGTTTACGATCAGGACCGGGTGATGCCGCAGATCTCGATCGGTGTGCAGCATAAGCGGGCCAATCAGGGTGCGATCATTGCCGCAGTTGGCGGCAAGCAAAGCAGCGGTACCGATGTCTATGTGTCGGCGACTAAAGTCGTGCTGTCGCGGAGCCTTGTGGTCAACGCGACATTGCGCTTCACCAAGGCGAACCAGCTCGGGCTGCTTGGCTTTGGCGGTGACAAGGCTATAAAATATCAGCCGGAATTCGAAGGCTCGGCGGGAGTGCTGCTGACGCGCAGGCTGCTGGTCGGCGCTGAATATCGCACCAAGCCCGACAATCTCGGTTTCGCCGAGGAGGACGATACCTATGATCTGTTCGCAGCCTGGTCGGTCGCGCGGCATGTCGCGCTGACGGCCGCCTGGGTCGATCTCGGCAATATCGCGACGGTTAAGCGCCAGCGCGGCGCGTTCCTTTCGATCCAGGGCAGTTTCTGAAGGATCTCAATGCTTATTCTCGCGCTCGCCGCCGCCGCTGCGCTCCAGGCCGTTCCCCCGGGCGAGAATCCGGCCGATCCCTATGTCCAGAGCAACGCCAATGCCGATGCTACACCCTTTACCGGCAAGGCGATGCTCAACGCATTTCATGGTCGCGCCGGCATCGACCGGATCGCTGACGGCCTTGTCGATCGCAACCTGCGCGACAAGCGGATCAAGGAGATTTTCGACAAGCAGGATATCGTCCGGCTGCGTCGCCTATTGAAGCAGCACTTCTGCTACATCCTGAACGGCGGGTGCGATTATACCGGCCGATCAATGAAGGATGCCCATCGGGATATGGGCGTCCAGACCGCGGACATGGGCGCGTTGATCGAGAATCTGCAAGCCGCGATGCGGGCGGAGAAGGTGCCGTTCTTTGCGCAGAACCGGTTTCTCGCCAAGCTCGCGCCGATGAAGCGCGATATTCTGCAGGAGCATAAGGCAAAGCATCGCCCGCCGCTGCAATAGCCTGCTGGCAATCCCCGCATCTGCCGTATATCCTATAGGATGTGAGGCGCGGATGGCGCACACTGTGAGGGGAATGCGATGAAAGCTACGCTGCGGGCCTGCTGCTCTCTGGCCCTGCTCGCCGGGGCGGCACCGATCGTCACCGCGCCGGCCATTTCGCAATCATCGGTTACGGCGCCGATCACCGCAGAGCAGGATCATCAGCAGATGATGGATCAACTCGGGATTCGGAAGCTCCGCCCGGGGCCAAGCGGTAATGAAAAGGCGCCCGATCACGCCAATTATGATCCCGCCAGGGCCAACCCATTCCCCAACTGGCCCGACATCCTGACGCTCGACAATGGCCGCAAGGTGACGAGCGCGGATATGTGGTGGAAGCAGCGCCGCCCCGAAATCGTCGAGGCGTTCGAGCGCGAGGTCATCGGGCGCGTGCCCGCCAATGCGCCGGAGGTGACCTGGTCGATCGTCAGCACTGACAACGAGTATATCGCCGGCAAGCGCATGGTCGCGCGAGAGCTGATCGGCCATGTCGACAATGCGGCGTATCCTGCGATTAAGGTCGGCATCCGGATGACGGTGCTGACCCCCACCGGGACGACCAGGCCGGTGCCGCTGCTGATCATGTTCGGCGCGGCGCGCTATCCGGCGCCGAGCCAGCCCAATGCGGATGAGTCCGCGCGGATCGACGCCGCGATGAAAGCCGAGCTTGTGGCGCGCGACCCATCGCTCGCTGCAGCATTCAAGGCGCATCCCGGCTTCGAGTTCGTTCATCCGCCAAGCTTCTTCCCCGCGCCTCCGAGCGACGAGCGAGTGAGCGCGCTGGTTGCGGACGGTTGGGGCGTGGCGTTGCTCGATCCGTCGAGCATCCAGGCGGACAATGGCGCCGGCCTCAGGAGCGGGGTGATCGGGCTCATCAACAAGGGTGAACCGCGCAAACCCGATGATTGGGGCGCGCTCCGTGCCTGGGGCTGGGGCGCGAGCCGGGCGCTCGATTATCTCGAGACCGATCCGGCGGTTGACGCGAAGTATGTCGGGATCGAGGGCGTGTCACGCTACGGCAAGGCTGCGCTGATCACCATGGCGTTCGACCAGCGCTTCGCGATGGTGCTGGTCGGCTCATCGGGCGAGGGCGGGGCCAAGCCGCACCGCCGCAATTTCGGCGAGGCGGTCGAGAGCCTGACCGGCGCTGGTGAATATCACTGGATGGCGGGCAATTTCATGAAATATGGCGCGTCGGAGGCGAGCTTCGGCAGCCGCAATGCTGGCGATCTCCCGGTCGACTCGCATGAACTGATCGCGCTGTGTGCGCCGCGCCTGACCTTCATCAGCTATGGCCTGCCCGAAAAGGGTGACGCCAACTGGCTCGATCAGCAGGGGAGCTTCATGGCGACGGTCGCGGCGGGATCGGTATGGAAGCTGCTTGGCGCGAAGGATCTTGGGGTAGGGAACGACTATCGCAACGCGGTGATGGTGCCGCAGGGAACTGAACTGCTCGACGGTCAGCTCGCGTGGCGGCAGCACGATGGTGGGCATACCGATACGCCCAACATAAAATACTTCATCGGCTGGGCTGATCGTCAAATGGGGCGGGTGGCGCCCTAGGCCCGCCTCGCCGAGGAGGCGCTACCGCCGAAGAGCCTTGGCAATCGCGGCCTGAGCGATCGGCGCCATCGCCGCATAGCCTGCGGCATTGGGATGAACTCCGTCTTTCGAATATTCGGGCTTCATTGCGCCTTCAGGCGTGGCGATCGCCGGCCAGTAATCGGCATAGACGAGATGCTTCCGCGCGGCATAGGCCTTGAGCCACATGTTCAGCGCGCGGATCTTCGGGCCGGGCGCGAGGCCGGGGCGCCAGGGGAAATCGGCGGCGGGCGGGATCGAGGCGATGATGACCTTGATGCCGTTGGCTCGCGCGATCTCGACCATGCCAGCGACATAGCCTTCGATTTCCTCAGCCGTCTCGGGTCCGGTATTCTGGGCGACGTCGTTAGTGCCGCCCATGATGTGGACGACCGCCGGCTTGAGCGCGATCACGTCACTGCGGAAGCGCACGAGCATCTGCGGCGTCGTCTGGCCGCTTATGCCGCGGCCTACAAAGCTCGCATTGTTCTTGATGAACGGCTGCGACGCCCAGCCCTGGGTGATCGAATCGCCCATGAACACCACCCGTTTGGGGTCAGCGGTCGCGAGCAATGGCCGATCGGCATCGCGATACCGGCCGATATTGGCCCAGTCGCCATTCTCACCCTGGCCGACCGGAGGCCTGGCCGGCGCGGCGGGCGCGGTCTGCGCGAAGGAAGGTGCCGCCAGCGCCAACGCGCCGATGAACCCAAGGGCCGCGATTGCTCTCATGCGCACTCTCCTTATTCACGCGTCACGCGCTACGTCGTTCAGACGGTACCACGCTCGAAGGCGAAAGGCTCGGTCTCGACATGCTCGCCGATCCTGAGCGCCTCGGTGACCAGTTGCAGCGGCGACAGATCCACGTCGCTTTCACCCGCGGCGATAAGGTCCGCGAAGCGTGCGTAGAGGCGCGGATATTCGCTGTTGAGCGATGCTGGATCCGGTACATCGGCGATCGACAGCGTGGCGCCGCCGTTACGCAGGACGAGCGGGCCGTCAGGCGTATCGACCTCGATATCCCAGCGTTGCGGACCCTCTTGCAGGAAGTCGAGATCGACCGATACCGGTGCGTTGCCGGAGCGCAGTTCCATGGTCGCCAGGATCGGCGAAGCGCGACCGCGCGGGACCGACAGCCTTGCCGAGATGAGCAATGGCGCTTCCGGCAGGATATGGGTGAGGATCGACAGCGCGTTGATACCGGGATCGAACACGCCGAAGCCGCCGGCCTCGAGAATCCATTCCTGCCCGGGATGCCAGACGCGGATATCTTCCTTCCACGCGATCCGCACCGCGTCGATCGCGCGAGCAGACAGCCAGTCGCGCGCGGTGTCGACGGCGGCCGCCTCGCGCGAATGCCACGCGGTGAACAGGGTGACACCGGCCTCTTCCGCCAGCCTTTCGAGCTCGACCACCTCGTCCACCGTTTCGCCCGGTGGCTTTTCGAGCAGGACATGCAGGCCAGCCGCGATTGCCGCGCGCGCGACCGTGTTGCGTACGGATGGCGGCGTGCAGATCGCGACTGCCTTCACCCCGGTATCGGCGGCAAGCAGTGCCTCGACATCGCGATAATGGGCTATGCCATCAAGCGACGCGTGAGGGTCGACCGTCGCCACGAGATCGAAGCGGGAATCGGCGCGAATGGCGGGGACATGCTGGTCCCGCGCGATCTTGCCGAAGCCGATGATGGCGATGGGGAGCACTTCGACCTCGTTCAACGCAATGCCACCACTGTCACCGATTTCGCGGGCAGGGTCAGCGTGACCGTGCCGTTGGTCACCGGAACCTGGGCGATATCGTGCGGCTGGAGCGAGGCCGGATTGTCGAAGCTGTTATGCGCGTCCATCTGGTCGGCGGTCAGCACCTCGCCGCTCAGCATGGTCGCGGTGCCGCCGTCGATCTTCAACGTTACCGTCAGCGGCTCCTTCGGATCGAGATTGACGAGCGACACGTGCGTGGTGCCGTCTGCGGCGCGCACCGCCGAGCTGTTGAGCGCCCGCATCGCGAACTGGTCCTTGTCGTACCAGGGGCTGGTGAGATCGACCGGAAGCTCGGTCGCGTCCTGCCAGGGCATGTACATGTGATAGACGTGATAGGTCGGCGTCAGCACCATCTTGGGGCCGTCGGTCAGGATCATCGCCTGCAGCACGTTGATCATCTGCGCGATGTTGGTCATTTTCACCCGCTCGGCATGATGGGTGAAGATGTTGAGGTTGATCGCGGCGACAAGGCCGTCGCGCAGCGAATTCTGCTGCTGGAGGAAGCCGGGATTGGTGCCGGGCTCCGGATCATACCAGGTGCCCCATTCGTCGACCGCGAGCCACACCCGCTTTTCGGGATCATATTTGTCCATGATCGCGCTGTGCTTGGTGATATATTCGTCCATCTTCAGCGTCTTGGACAGGATGCGGGCCCAGGAGAGCTCGTCGAAGCCGGTCGCCGAGCCCTTGTGCGCCCAGCTTTCGCCGACGGTGTAATAATGCACGCCGATGCCGTCGATCTGCCTGCCGGCCTCGCGCATCATGACTTCGGTCCAGTTGTAATTCTCGTCGCTGGCGCCGCTGGCGATCTTCATGATGCGGGTGCCGGCGGGCGCCTTGACGAAGGTCGCGTAGCGGCGCGTGACGTCTGCGGCATATTCGGGCCGCATATTGCCGCCACAGCCCCAGAGCTCATTGCCGAGGCCGAGATAGGGGAGCTTCCAGGGCTCCTTGCGGCCATTGGCGCGGCGCTCGTTGGCAAGCGTCGAGGCGGTCGGCGAAGTCATATATTCGACCCAGTCGGCCATTTCCTGCGGCGGCGCGCTGCCGACATTGCCCGAGACATAGGCCTCTGCGCCGACCAGTTCGGAGAAGTTCATGAATTCGTTGGTGCCGACCGCATTGGGCTCGGTGACGCCGCCCCAATGGGTGTTGACCTTGACCGGACGCTTTGCCGGGGCGCCGACGCCCTCGCGCCAGTGATATTCGTCGGCGAAGCAGCCGCCGGGCCAGCGAATCAGCGGCACCTTGATGGCGCGGAGCGCGCCGATCACGTCGTTGCGGAACCCGTTGGTGTTGGGGATGCTCGATTTGGGACCGACCCAGAGCCCGCCATAGACGCCGGTACCGAGATGCTCGGCGAACTGGCCGAAGATCTGGCGCTGGACCTTGGGGCCAGGCTTGTCCGCATGGACGGTGACGGTCGCTTCCTTCGCCCCGGCGCCCGCGGTTGCCGTCAGGGCCAATGCCCCGAGCAGCGCGAACCGCGCCTTGCGCGCAAAACCAACCATTGCCATCCCCTCTATTTGCCATGCTGACGATCGATGGCTATCGGCGTTATATTGTCCGAGTATATCATTGGACAAGCGAAAAGGCGGAGAGTCGAAAAATGCGGGTGTCGTTGGTTCAGTTCGAAGACGGTGCGGGTCGTGGGGTCGCCGTGTTGCGCGGTGCGGAGCCGCCGCGTCGCCTCGCGGAGGTCGAGAGCGTGCGGGCGCTGGCTCGGGCGGCGCTGGCGGCTGGAACGAACCTCCTGGCGCAGGTTGACGCGGCCGGGGACGGCGGTGCAGTCGATCTCGATTCGGTGACTCTGTTGCCGCCGATCGACCATGAGGATCCCGCTCATCTGGCGCTGACCGGGACTGGCCTGACCCATCTCGGTTCGGCCGAGGGGCGCGACAAGATGCACCGATCGATGACCGAGGCCAATGAGCAGACCGATTCGATGCGGATGTTCCTGATGGGCGTCGAGGGCGGCAAGCCCGGCGAGGGCGAGGCCGGCGCGCAACCCGAATGGTTCTACAAGGGCAATGGCTGTTCGCTGGTGGCGCCCGGCGCGCCGCTCCGCTCGCCCGGCTTCGCGCTCGACGCGGGCGAGGAGCCGGAGATCGCGGGCATCTACATGATCGGCGACGACGGCGTGCCCGCGCGGCTCGGCTTTGCGATCGGCAATGAATTCTCGGACCATGTGACCGAGCGCGGCAATTATCTATGGCTCGCGCATTCCAAGCTTCGCGTGGCGGCTTTGGGGCCGGAACTGCTGCTCGGCGAGCTGCCCGAGGATGTCCGCGGCACCAGCCGGATCCTGCGCGACGGGGAGGTGCTGTGGGAGAAGCCGTTCGTGACGGGCGAGGCGAACATGTCGCACAGCATCGCCAATCTCGAGCATCATCACTTCAAATACGACCTGTTCTGCCAGCCGGGCGATGTGCATGTTCACTTCTTCGGGACAGCAACTCTGTCCTTCTCGGAAGGGGTGACGACGCAGGAGGGGGATGTGTTCGAGATTTCGGCACCGCCCTTCCGGCTGCCGGCGCGCAACCCGATTGCGTTGGAGAAGTCGCGTGATGTTAATGTGCGGGTGCTTTAGGGCCGGATGGATGCACGCGATCCCGAACGCATGGTGAAGGCTGCGCCGAAGGCGAGGCGCATTCATGCGTCGATCGCGCATGATCTTGGCGTGGCGATCGTCACCGGTGTGCATCAGCCGGGCGACACCCTGCCGGGCGAGATCGAATGCGCGGAGAGCCTGCACGTCTCGCGCAGCGCGTACCGTGAGGCGGTGCGGATGCTGGCCGCCAAGGGGCTGGTTGAGAGCCGACCCAAGGCGGGGACCCAGGTGAGTGCGCGGAGCCGGTGGAACCTGCTTGACCCCGATGTGCTCGAATGGATGTTCGAGGGCGAACCGAGCGAGGCATTCATTCGCAGCCTGTTCGAGCTGCGCATGATCGTCGAGCCAGCGGCGGCGGCGCTCGCGGCGGAACGACGGACCGGGCGCGAACTGTCGGCGCTTGGGCATGCGCTGGGCGAGATGGCGCGGCACGGGCTGACCACCGTCGAGGGCCGGGCGGCCGACCAGGCGTTCCACCACCTGATCCTCGAGGCGACGCGCAACGAGCCGTTGACGACATTGTCGAGCTCGATTGCGGCGGCGGTCGGGTGGACGACGATCTTCAAGCAGCGCAAGCGCCGGCTGCCGCGCGACCCGTTGCCCGACCATCAACTGCTGTATGATGCGATTGCCGAGGGCGATGCCGATGCGGCGCGCGCGGCAATGGCCGAGCTGGTGCGGCGGGCGTTGGTGGATACGGAGATGTCGCTGGGGTGACGGCGGGCGGATTCCAATTCATGATATCCATCAGAATTAGTTGCCGATTTTCCCGGATTTAAGGAGAAAATTCGCAAAAAAGCGGTGAAACTGCCAGAATCCTGGTCTGTTTTCAGCTTATTATTCAATAATGTGAATGGCTTGATACCTCGCGTTATTATTTGACAGTCGCTGGGTTAGAAAACTTCAGTATCTCATAATATTCATTTTTATGATGCCGGAATTTGAAGGCTAATGATCGCCCCTCCTGGCGCTCGCCCCGGTGCCGGGGCTCGCGAAACGGCATTTTTGCGAGCCACCAGGCGGGGATTCAAATTTGAGTCAGATCCGCTCCCGGGGCGGAATTAGAGCCGTGACGGGCCAGGTCCCAGATTTCTTCCTTAGCACATCATCCATGCTGTCGCTGAGGGGCTTCGTTATTCTTATATAAAAGTATAGAATTTTGCGAGTCGCGTGAATTCTGTTCCTTTTTTCTTGCTTTCCCGATTCAGGGCAAAATTCGATCAGCTTTACCCGTCATGCCGGACCTGTTCCGGCATCCACGGTGCGGCGCACCCATCGACACTTTGGCTTGCGGCGCGGTGGACCCCGGAACAAGTCCGGGGTGACGTAGATAATTGAACGAACTTCAGATTCGGGACTCAAGCCGCCGGCGAGAGCGCTCTCACCGCCGGCCGAGTCTCGCCGTTTCGATCGTCTCGACAATGGGAAAGAGCCGCGCCGGCACAAGGCCGGATCGGCAGAACCATAGCAAAAGCCAGGAAGAGTTGAATTGACCCCCGCGCCGGCGCGATTGCCTCGTACCAAGGCCGCGCCACCGCGATGGTATCAATGGTTATCGCGCGGCAGCCCCATTGTCTGGGCGATGCGCTGATAGCGTTCCGAACCCTCGAGGATGGCGCCCTCGTTGAGCTGGCCGACGACGGCGCGCTGGATTTCCTGCCAGGGGGTCTGGGACGCTGGGTAGGCATAGCCGCCGGCTTCGGTGAGGGCCCGGCGGCGCTCGGCGAGTTCGGTATCATCGATCAACACGTCAGCGGCGCCCTTGCGCAGGTCGATCCGGACCATGTCGCCGGTGCGGATCAGCGCAAGTCCACCCATGGCGGCGGCCTCAGGCGAGGCATTGAGGATCGAGGGCGAGCCCGAGGTGCCCGATTGCCGGCCATCGCCGATACAGGCGAGCGCATGCACGCCCTCGCGGATCAGGTAAGCGGGCGGGCGCATGTTCACGACCTCGGCGGCACCCGGATAACCGATCGGCCCAGCGCCGCGCATGAACAGCACGGTCTTGGTGGTGATGCCGAGCGCCGGATCGTCGATCCGGGCGTGGTAATCCTCGGGCCCATCGAACACGACCGCCGGGCCTTCGAACGCCTCGGGATCATCGGGGTTCGAGAGATAGCGCGCGCGGAACTCCGGCGAGATGACGCTGGTCTTCATGATCGCGGCGTCGAACAGATTGCCCTTGAGGACGATGAACCCGGCATCCTCCATGAGCGGCGTCTCGAAGCTGCGGATGACCTTGTCGTCCTCAATCGTCGCATCGCGGCAATTGTCGCCGATGCTGCGGCCATTGGCGGTGATCGCCTCCTCATGGATCAGCCCCTGGCGCATCAGCTCGGCAACCACGGCGGGGACGCCGCCAGCATGGTAGAAATCCTCGCCGAGATATTCGCCGGCGGGCTGGAGGTTGACGAGCAGCGGCACGTGATGGCCGTGGGTCTGCCAGTCATCGAGCGGCAGCTCGACACCGATATGGCGCGCAATCGCCGACAGGTGGATCGGCGCATTGGTCGAGCCGCCGATCGCCGAGTTGACCACGATCGCATTGTGGAAAGCGTCGCGGGTCAGGATGTCGGAGGGCTTGAGGTCCTCGGCGACCATCGCGACGATGCGTTTGCCGGTGAGATAGGCGATCTCCTGCCGATCGCGGTACGGCGCCGGGATCGCGGCTGAGCCGGGCAGCTGCATGCCGAGCGCTTCGGCCAGGCTGTTCATGGTCGTCGCCGTGCCCATGGTGTTGCAATAACCGGTCGACGGCGCTGACGAGGCGACCAGCTTGATGAAGCCGGCATGGTCGATCTTGCCGGCCGCGAGCAGTTCGCGGGCCTTCCAGACGATCGTACCGGAACCGGTGCGCTCGCCCTTGTGCCAGCCGTTGAGCATCGGGCCGACCGACAAGGCAATCGCCGGGATGTTCACGGTCGCCGCCGCCATCAGGCAGGCGGGCGTGGTCTTGTCGCAGCCGATGGTCAGCACCACGCCGTCGAGCGGATAGCCGTAGAGCACCTCGACCAGCGCCAGATAGGCAAGGTTGCGATCAAGCCCCGCGGTCGGGCGCTTGCCGGTCTCCTGGATCGGATGGACCGGGAACTCGATCGCGATGCCGCCCGCCTCGCGAATGCCCTCGCGCAGCCGCTCTGCCAGCACCAGGTGATGGCGGTTGCACGGGCTCAGGTCGGAACCTGTCTGGGCGATGCCGATGATCGGCTTGCCTGACTGCAGCTCCTCCTGGCTCAGTCCGAAGTTCATGTACCGCTCGATATAGAGCGCGGTCATGTCGATATTGGCGGGATTGTCGAACCAGGCGCGCGAACGGAGGCCGGGCAGGGGTGTGTCGGTCATGTAGAAAAGGGCTTTCGAACGATCATTTAGGGGCCACTGAAAGCCGATAGACCATCAGGTGGTGATAGGGTTTGCCCGGATCGACCCGCGCCGAGACGAAGCTCGGCTGGTTGGGCGAATCGGGGAATTTTTGCGGCTCGAGCGCGACGCCGTCGCCCATCCGGTAGACATGGCCGTGCTTGCCGACCAGCGTGCCGTCGAGGAAATTGCCGGTATAGAGCTGCACACCGGGTTCAGTGGTCAACACCTCGAGCACCCGGCCTGATGTCGGGTCCTCGAGCCTGGCGGCCAGTTTGGGCTGGGCGGTAAGCCCGGCATCGAGCGCGAAATTATGGTCATAGCCGCGCCCCGCGACAATCTGCGGGTCACGGCCGTCGCGTGCGCCATCGGCAAGGCGCCTGCCTTTACGGAAATCGAACACCGTGCCGGCCACTGGCTGCAAATGGCCGGTCGGGATCAACGTCGCGTCCACCGGCGTATAGGCGCGTGCCGGGATGGTGAGGCGGTGGCCGAGCGCGCCGAGCGGCGAGCCTTCGCCACCGAGGTCGAAAATGGCGTGGTTGGTCATGTTGACCACCGTCGGCTTGTCCGTCGCCGCGTTGAATTCAATCGACAAAGCGCCCTTTTCGTCGAGGCTGTAGATGACGGTGACGTCGAGCTTGCCGGGATAGCCCTGATCGCCGTCGGGGCTGGTATAAGCGAGCGTGACCCGGGCGACGGGGCCGCTCTCGACCGAAATGACGCGCCAGACGACCTTGTCGAAACCGACCTTGCCGCCATGCAGCGAGTTGGGCGCGTTGTTGATCGGGAGCTGATATTGCTTCCCGTCGAGCGAAAAGCGCCCGCGGGCGATGCGGTTGGCGTAGCGGCCGACCGTGACGCCGAAATAATTGGGCTTGTCGACATAGCCGGCAAGATCGTCATAGCCGAGCACCACATCGGCGCGCTTGCCGGCACGATCAGGCCCGATCAGCGACTGCAGCGTCGCGCCATAAGTGAGGATGCGCGCAGAGACGCCGTGCGTGTTGGCGAGGGTGATCGCCTCCACCTTGCTGCCCGCGACCTCGCCAAGGGGCTTGCGCGAGACTGTCCCGGCCTCGGCTTGTGTCGTTGCTGCCAGCATAAAGCCCATTGCCACCGTCATTGGAATCACGCGCATCATTCACTCTCCATGCTGTCGTTCGCTCGGCGACATTGACCGCGAATTTGCTTACATATACTCAGACAAAAAACAAGCGATGCCCGGCGGGCAACTTTTTCAGGGAGTAAGGATTCATGGCGGGACCGATCACCAGCGGCGGGGCGCGGCTCGACGTGCCACCGGGCGCGCAGGGCTATCGCGGGGCACTTACCCTGCTTGCGACCCTGTTCTTCATGTGGGGGTTCATCACCGTCATCAACGGCACGCTGCTGCCGCATCTGCGCAGCGTGTTCGAGCTGAACTATTTCCAGACGACGATGATCGAATCGACGTGGTTCGTCGGCTATCTTCTCGCCTCGCTGCCCGCCGCCTTCCTGATCGAGCGGATTGGCTATCAGCGGGCGCTGACGGTTGGCCTTGCCGTGATGACGGTCGGGTCATTCGGGATGATCCTCGCCGCGAGCCTGCCCTCTTACTGGGTGACGCTGGCATCGCTGTTCACCGTCTCATGCGGCATTGCGCTGCTGCAGGTGGCGGCCAACCCCTATGTCGCGGTGATCGGCCCGGCGGAATCGTCCGAATCCCGGCTGACGCTGGTGCAGGCCTTCAATACGACCGGCGATGTGCTCGCGGTCATCTTCGGCCGCTATCTGATCCTCGCGCGCACCACCGGCGGCACCTCGGTGGAAGGCGCCACGATTACCTATGCTCAGCGGATGGAGGACGCGCAGGCGACCGAATTGCCGTATCTGATCGTGGGCGTTGTGCTGGCGATCCTGACGATCGTCATCGCCCGCGCCAAGCTGCCCGCCCTCGGCGCCGCCACGCAACGCGCCTCGGCGGAGGCGCGCAAGGGAATGTCCCTGTGGCGGCACCCCAACCTCATTCTGGGTTGCATCGGGATCTTCGTCTACGTCCTCGCCGAAATCGGCGTGGGCAATCTGTTCATCAACTTCGCGTCGCAGCCGTCGATCGCCAATATCACGCACGAAAAGGCCGCCTTCTTCCTGACCTTCGTGTGGG
>Ga0307508_10002301_pt1 | contig 20290 bp, 18 predicted proteins | sample 9_EM_MG_FD_203089 | JGI IMG/M metagenome (GOLD analysis project Ga0307508, IMG submission 203089) | Populus trichocarpa ectomycorrhiza microbial communities from riparian zone in the Pacific Northwest, United States - 9_EM | ecosystem: Host-associated > Plants > Roots > Unclassified | place...
CAACGTCCCAAATCTCGTCGAAGTACAGAGCAGCTACAGCGGCGCATAAGGGCAGGCGAGCAACGCGTATTACAAGTAGGACAGGTAGGAGAGCGAGGAGAATGAGGCCGGCGTGGAGAATGATAGTAGACGAGCAACCGGTACGAGCGGTAGGCTAGCGAGAAGAATCAGGGCAGACGAGCAATGCGTACGAGATGAAATTCAGTGAGAAGAATGAGGCAAGACAAGCAACGCGCACGAGATGTAGGCCAGCGAGAAGAATGAGGGCAGACGAGCAACGCGTACGAGATGAAATTCAGTGAGAAGAATGAGGCAAGACGAGCAATGCATACGAGAGGTAGGCCGGCGAGGAGAATGAGGCCAGACGTGCAACGCGTACGAGATGTTGTCCGGCGAGGAGAATGATGGCAGACGAGCAACGCGAACGAGATGTAGGCCAACTAGGAGAATGACAGCAGACGAGCAACGCGTACCAGAGGTAGGCCAGCGAGGAGAATGAGGCTAGATGTGCAACGCGTACGAGATGTAGTCCGGCGAGGAGAATGACGGCAGACGAGCAACGCGAACGAGATGTAGGCCAGCGAGGAAAATGACGGCAGACGAGCAACGCGAACGAGATGTAGGCCAGCTAGGAGAATGACAGCAGACGAGCAACGCGAACAATATGTAGGCCAGCTAGGAGAATGACAGCAGACGAGCAACGCGAACGATATGTAGGCCAGCTAGGAGAATGACTGCAGACGAGCAACGCGTATGAGAAGTAGGCCAGTGATGCCTAACACGGCGTTTCTAGCACACGTCCGAACGTAGGTCTGCGGTAATGAGGTCAAACGAGCAACGCGTAGTAGCAGTGGCCTGCAAGGAGAATGATGCCAGACGGGCAACACGTACGAGATGTTGTCCGGCGCGGAGAATGACGGCAGACGAGGAACGTGTACGAAATGTAGGCCAGCGAAGAGAATGACAGCAAACGAGCAACGCGTACGAGATGTTGGCCAGCGAGGAGAGTGACGGCAGACCAGCAACGCCTACGAGATGTAAGTCAGCGAGGAGAATCAGGCCAGACGCGCAACGCGTACGAGATGTAGGCCAGCGAGGAGAATGAGGCCAGACGCGCAATGCGTACGAGAAGTAGGCCAGCGAGGAGAATGACGGCAGACGAGCAACACGTACGAGAAGTAGGTCAGCGAGGAGAATGATGGCAGACGAGCAACGCGTACGAGAAGTAGGCCAGCGAGGAGAATGACGGCAGACGAGCAACGCGTACGAGAAGTAGGCCAGTGATGCGTAACAGGGCGTTTCTGTAACGTGTACGACGATAGGTGAGCAGTGCGTAGGTTGGTGGTGTGTATTATTTCAACTCGTAATGACTTGGACGGGGTGTGTTGCAAAAAAGCGAAGTTATGGGTAACTGGCAGCTGTGGCCACACTTAGGAGATAAATGAAGTGACGGGGGGCGCACTCGGCGTTGTTGGTTGCGCTAATCACGTGACCGGTTTTTAACTTTGCGTCGGCGAGTTACTCATGGCTTAATTCAAAGACTGTAGCAGTAGCAATTCAATTGTTTACTGCCTACCCGCCTCGTGAACTTACTTCCACTCAAATTTCGGCGCTATTGCCTAGACCTAGGCTTCGACATCTCGAAACACAATGAACTGACGGTCTCCAGCTCGTTGATGTCAAGTTTAACCGCCACAAAAAAACTGGTCACGTGATTAGCGCAACCAACAACGCCGAGTGTGCCCCCCGTCAGTTCATTTATCTCCTAAGTGCGGCCACAGCTGCCAGTCACCCATAACTTCGCTTTTTTGCAACACACCCCGTCCAAGTCATTACGAGTTGATATAATACACACCACCAACCTACGCACCACTCACCTATCATCGTACACGTTACAGAAACGCCCTGTTACGCATCACTGGCCTACTTCTCGTACGCGTTGCTCGTCTGCCGTCATTCTCCTCGCTGGCCTACTTCTCGTATGCGTTGCACGTCAGGCCTCATTCTCCTCGCTGGCCTACATCTCGTATACGTTGCGCATCTGGCCTCATTCTCCTCGCTGACTTACATCTCGTAGGCGTTGCTTGTCTGCCGTCTCTCTCCTCGCTGGCCAACATCTCGTACGCGTTGCTCGTCTGCTGTCATTCTCTTCGCTGGCCTACATTTCATACGCATTCCTCGTCTGCCGTCATTCTCCTCGCCAGACAACATCTCGTACGCATTGCCCGTCTGGCCTCATTCTCCTTGCAGGCCACTGCTACTACGCGTTGCTCGTTTGACCTCATTACCGCTGACCTACGTTCGGACGTGTGCTGGAAACGCCGTGTTAGGCATCACTGGCCTACTTCTCGTACGCGTTGCTCGTCTGCTGTCATTCTCCTCGCTGGCTTACATCTCGTAGGCATTCCTCGTCTGCCGTCATTCTCCTCGCCGGACAAAATCTCGTACGCGTTGCACGTCTGGCCTCATTCTCCACGCTGGCCTACCTCTCGTACGCGTTGCTCGTCTGGCTTCATTCTTCTCACTGAATTTCATCTCGTACGCGTTGTTCGTCTGCTGTTATTCTCCTCACTGGCCTACATCTCGTTCGCGTTGCTCGTCTGCCGTCATTCTCCTCGCCGGACAACATCTCGTACGTGTTGCCCGTCTGGCATCATTCTCCTTGCGGGCCACTGCTATTACGCGTTGCTCGTTTGACCTCATTACCGCTGACCTACGTTCGGATGTGTGCTAGAAACGCCGTGTTAGGCATCACTGGCCTACTTCTCGTACGCGTTGCTCGTCTGCTGTCATTCTCCTCGCTGGCTTACATCTCGTAGGCGTTCCTCGTCTGCCGTCATTCTCCTCGCCGGACAAAATCTCGTACGCGTTGCACGTCTGGCCTCATTCTCCACGCTGGCCTACCTCTCGTACGCGTTGCTCGTCTGGCTTCATTCTTCTCACTGAATTTCATCTCGTACGCGTTGTTCGTCTGCTGTTATTCTCCTCACTGGCCTACATCTCGTTCGCGTTGCTCGTCTGCCGTCATTCTCCTCGCCGGACAACATCTCGTACGTGTTGCCCGTCTGGCATCATTCTCCTTGCGGGCCACTGCTATTACGCGTTGCTCGTTTGACCTCATTACCGCTGACCTACGTTCGGATGTGTGCTAGAAACGCCGTGTTAGGCATCACTGGCCTACTTCTCGTACGCGTTGCTCGTCTGCTGTCATTCTCCTCGCTGGCTTACATCTCGTAGGCGTTCCTCGTCTGCCGTCATTCTCCTCGCCGGACAAAATCTCGTACGCGTTGCACGTCTGGCCTCATTCTCGACGCTGGCCTACCTCTCGTACGCGTTGCTCGTCTGGCCTCATTCTTCTCATTGAATTTCATCTCGTACGCGTTGTTCGTCTGCTGTCATTCTCCTCGCTGGCCTACATCTCGTTCGCGTTGCTCGTCTGGCCTCATTCTCCTCGCTGACTTACATTTCGTAGGCATTCCTCGTCTGCTGTCATTCTCCTCGCCGGACAACATCTCGTACGTGTTGCACATCTGGCCTCATTCTCCTCGCTGACTTACATCTCGTAGGCGTTCCTCGTCTGCTGTCATTCTCCTCGCCGGACAACATCTCGTACACGTTGCACGTCTGGCCTCATTCTCCTCGCTGGCCTACCTCTCGTACGCGTTGCTCATCTTGCCTCATTCTTCTCACTGAATTTCATCTCGTACACGTTGCTCGTCTGCCCTCATTCTTCTCGCTGGCCTACCGCTCGTACCGGTTGCTCGTCTGCTATCATTCTCCACGCCGGCCTCATTCTCCTCGCTCTCCTACCTGTCCTACTTGTAATACGCGTTGCTCGCCTGCCCTTATGCGCCGCTGTAGCTGCTCTGTACTTCGCGACGAGATTTGGGACGTTGGACTTTGTATCATAATGTATATATAGATTTTAAATACAATAATTGATTTTCTGTGCGATCTAAGAGTATAGCCAACTGCGTGTAGTAGCATTATAACTAGTAATGAAACTGCTCACAGTGCACACTCGTTGCTCCCGTAAGCTTCCCTAGCTTTCCTAGCTTTTCTAGCTTCCCTAGCTCCCATAACGTGGTGGTTGCGTCGGTAAGGTTGGTGGTTGTGTCGGTAAGATTGGTGGTGCGTCAGTAGCTTTGCTAGCTTCTCTAGCTTTTCTAGCTTCTCTAGCTTTGCTAGCTTAGCAAAGGACAAAGTTATATTTTACTCCCGGTGCTCCCGTAAGCTTTGCTAGCTCCCGTAGCTCCGGTAAGAATTAAATTTTTTGCTGATGAACTCAGTCTACGGGTGGATAGTCTACGAGTGAGATTCGGAGCAGAAGGTGGGAGCGCTTGACAGCGGTGAGGATTTGCGAATGCGCTTGAGGAGCTGGGAGGACAACTCTCGGAGTTGGCAGCACTGCTGGCAATTGCAACGCAGCCTGGCCATTTCAACAAACACCCCTGACAGCGGCAATCCCGAAGGCGTGATCTAGTGGCGAAGGATCATAAGAGGTTCGCGGACACGGATCAACAACGTGCATCGTCAGGGGTATCCGAGGTTCAACTCAGTCAACGGGTGGATAGTCTATGAGTGAGATTCGGAGCACGGGGTGGGAGCCCTTGACAGCGGTGAGGATTTGCGAATGCGTTCGAGGAGCTGGGAGGACGACTCTCGGAGTTGGCGGCTCAGCTGGCAACAGCAACGCAACCTGGTCATTTCAACAAATACCCCTGACAGCGGCAATCCCGAAGGCGCGATCTAATGGCAAAGGATAATTAGAGGTTCGCAGACACGGATCAACAACGTGCGTCGTCGGGGGTATCTGAGGTTCAACTCAGTCAACGGGTGGAGTGAGATTCGCAGCAGGGGGTGGGAGCGCTTGACAGCGGTGAGGATTTGCGAATGCGTTCGAGGAGCTGGGAGGACAACTCTCGGAGTTGGCGGCTCAGCTGGCAAAGGCAACGCAATCTGGTCATTTCAACAAACACCCCCGACAGCGGCAATCCCAAAGGCGTGATCTAGTGGCGAACGATGATAAGAGGTTCGCGGACACGGATGAACAACGTGCGTCGTCGGGGGTATCCGAGGTTCAACTCAGTCAACGGGTGGATAGTCTACGAGTGAGATTCGGAGCAGGAGGTGAGAGCGCTTGACAGCGGTGAGGATTTGCGAATGCGCTCGAGGAGCTGGGAGGACGACTCTCGGAGTTGGTGGCTCAGCTGGCAAAGGCAACGCAACCTGGTCATTTGAATAAACACCCCCGATGGCGGCAATCCCGAAGGCGCGATCTAATGGCGAAGGAGATTAGAGGTTCGCGGACACGGATCAAGAATGCGCGTCGCCGTAACAGCGGTGAGGATTTACGAATGTGTCAAGGAGCAGGGAGGACGACTCTCGGAGTTGGCAGCACTGCTGGCAATTGCAATGCACCCTGGTCATTTCAACAAACACCCCCGACGGCGGCAATCCCGAAGATGCGATCTAGTGGCGAAGGATAATTAGAGGTTCGTGGACACGGATCAAGAACGTGCGTCTTCGGGACAGTGGTGAGGATTTGCGAATACGTTCGAAGAGCTGGGAGGATGACTCGGAGTTGGCGGCTCAGCTGGCAAAGGCAACTCAACCCGGTCATTTCAACAAACGCCCCCGATGGCGGTAATTCCGAAGGCGCGATCTAGTGGCGAAGGATGATTAGAGGTTTGTGGACTCGGATCAAGAACGTGCGTCTCCGAGACAGCGGTGAGGATATACGAATGCGCTCGAGGAGCTGGGAGGACGACTCTCGGAGTTGGCAGCACTGCTGGCAATTGCAACGCAGCCTGGCCATTTCAACAAACACCCCCGACAGCGGCAATCCCGAAGGCGCGATCTAGTGGCGAAGGATGATTAGAGGTTTGCGGACACGGATCAAGAACGTGCGTCGCTGTGACAGCGGTGAGGATTTGCGAATGTGCTCGAGGAGCTGGGAGGACGACTCTCGGAGTTGGCAGCACTGCTGGCAATTGCAACGCAGCCTGGTCATTTCAACAGACTCCCCCGACCGCGGCAGTCCTGAAGGCGCGATCTAATGACGTGCGTCGCCGCGAGCTCATCCGAGAGACACCTCAGTCAACGGGCGCATAATCTACGCCGTGTGTGTGATTGCCGTGACCATTTTCAAAAATATTCGAAGCGCTGGCAGGGCACTGAGCGGAGGAGTTGATGAACCGATTAGCATACGAGTAATACAAATATTGAATAATTTTTTTTCGATATCTTTGGCACTTCAGTAAAGAGGACCGGTACCCTTCATTTCGTGAGTTTCAAGCGTGACCGTAGGCGATGAAATGACGGGAGAAAAAATAATTTGAACATCGTGAATTTGTGAATGTATGCGTCCGGAAAACAAAACCATCGGATTGTGACAATTGCACTGACGATTCATGGGAGTCGCGATACCAACTGTACCAGTTGCCGATACTTAGAAAACCTTACGGGAGTATGACCAGTCTTACCGGAGCTTGGGAAGCTTACCGGAGCTAGGGAAGCTTACCGGAGCTAGGGAAGCTACCGGAGCATCGGACGCAGACAGGGGTTACCGACGTGCAGCGGTAAATTTTCAATTTTTTCCTGATGTAGTCAGGTTTCTCGATAGTCACGAAGGAGGTGGGGCGCGCGCGGTCTTCGCTGGCGTTCAATTATTATACAAGAATAAAACCCCATATGACAGTCCTTCCAAGATCGCCTACCGTTAAGGGATTCACAGTGAATAATCTAAGGGGTTCAGTTCGGTATCTGCGGCGGCGACTTGAGCGCCGGATCGTATGCGGCTCCGCGGCAATGGCTTGCTCGACGGATCGCTCGATGGACGGTGCGGTGTGCGCGGTGGCTCGGCGGGTGGTTCGAGGCGGGCCCGGCGGTGTGCCCGACGGCTCGCTCATGTCGCCTCGGTGGAGGGTTCGAATCGAGATGGGCCCGGTGGCTTGCCCGGCGGCTTGCCCGTGTGTCGCTTCGTCGGATGGTGCGAATCGAGACGGGCTCGGTGTACAGCCCGACGGCTCGCTCGTATCGTTCGCAGGTATCGCTTCGGCGGATCGTTCGGATCGAGACGGGCCCGGCGTACTGCCTGACAGCTCGCTCGTATCGCTCGTAGGTATTGCTTCGGTGACTGCCAAATGGCTCGCGCAACAACTGCATCACAGGTAAGATAAGGTAAGGAATACGCTCACACTCCAGACCCTCCTGGGTGTGGGCCGAAGCCAGAAGCTTCTCGTCCTGGTCAGGGTGTAGATAAGGAGATGAGGTTTCCTGCAGCTGAGCGGGGAACTTTCCTGCCCCAGACTCGTACGTGGCCTCTCCCCGCAGGGACCCAGTCCGGTCTCGCCCCGCAAGGACTCAGACTTTTACGTACGTGGTTCCTCCCGTAAGGATCCGGATCTCTTGACGAGACCCCTCCCGCAAGAAGCCCAACCAGCGTCTGCCAAGATTCTTCTCCGCTCGTTTGCACTCAACCCCTCATCCCCCGGAGTTACGGCCACTCCGTTTTTTATCTTCCGTCTAGACTCTCGAGCCCCTTGTGTATCCTTCCGTCTCCGTCCCCGATCGACCGTCGTCCCGCTTGCGGTGCTTAGGCGTATAGCGCTTTGGTGGATGGTGCGACGCATGCCTGGCAGTGTGCCAGACGGCGTGCGTATATCGTTTCGGTTTGGTGGATCATCCGACGCTTCGGCGTCTGCCAAACGGCTCACGTGACATCTGTCTCCCAGGTAAGATAAGGTAAGGAATACGCTCACACTCCAGACCCTCCTGGGTGTGGGCCTAAGCCCGAAGCTACTTGTTCTGGTCGGTCTGACAATAGGATCCGCCCAATGGTATCACGGACCGCGCAATTCCCTCAGCTTATAGCTGGGTTCAAGTCACGACCCCATATCAGCCCTTTGGCTACGGCCTTGGAGATTATACCCTCAACGGGGGTCCTATCCATACCGACCGACGTGTTGCCCATCAGACCCTTCCTATCTCCCGCCTAGACTCTCGAGCTCCTCACGTATCCTTCCGTCACCGTTCCGATCGACAGTCGTCTTGCTCGTCTTGCTCGGGGCGTAGGCTCGGCGGGAGGCGTATTGTTCGGATCGTTTGCGGCTCCATGGCGACGACTCGCTCGACGGATCGCTCTTAGGATCGCTTGTAGGAATGCTCAGTCGATCGCTCGTAGGGGGGAGGGTTGTTGACTCGATGTCTGGGTGACCGGTAGATAGTCCGTTGATCGTTAGACGATCCAGGTGATGATTCCGCCGATCCTCCGATTGATCATTGCCAACCACTCATCAGCTAGAAGTCGTATAAGTATCCGGCTTGGCAAAGCCACGTGCTGTGGGGAATTACCCCGCACTACGACGTGAAAACTCTTCGCCCTGGCATTAAACTTCATCAGCGTATCACGGATAATCTCTCGATTTGGATCGGAAAGTAGTGCTTCCTGTATCCTCCTGGGAGTGGCCAGAGCAGATTCTCTGTTCTCTCGTCATGATTGGGTGATGCGATATGGGTTGTGTGCGGGGTTGGTTGCGTTGAATCTCAACCGTACTAGCTCTCCTTACTTCGGCCACGATGGCATCAAGGCATAGCCACGCCCCATATCGCTCCCATCAGACTGTTCCGGAGGTGCGGTCCTGTAGCAGCGTTTGCACTTTCCCAATCACGAGCCGGTACTTGGTCCGGGGGCTACCCAGCGCTACAGAATTGGCTTGCGGACAAGCCTCCGCTCCAGTATTCGTTCAACTCGATGTCCTCACCTTGGCGCGGCGTGTACCCTGCCTCATAATCGTTGTAAGCATTACGGATCAGTGGGGATACGCTCAGACTGTCGAGCACTGGCAGGGCCCTGAGTTCATCGCCATACTCGGGTGTCAGTGACAAGGATGCGAGTGGTAGCATGATCCCTCGTGTCTCCCGACCACGGGGTGCAGCTGTATCGCCTTGAGCCTCCAAGCCGTCTGCGACGATACAGCGATTCCCGACTCGTGGTGCTGTTCCTCTGGGCCGCGCCTCTGGAAACAACCCCGCTCCTATCCCGCGATCTAGGCTCGCAACTCCTTGCGTTCCTGTTACCTTCCGATTGCTTGTCCTTCTCATAATGACCACCAAGGTTGTCTTCCTCCGTGGCAGCGCTTGCGCTTTCCTGGTCTGCGCCAGTAGTTGGCCCAGGGACCTCCTGGTGCCGCAGAGTCAGTTGACCCGAGCCGAGCCCCAACGTTGCCGGTTGCCCGGTCTCGGTATGCCGTCCTAAGACCGGGTGACGAGTTTCCGATACCTTCCTGTCTGGTCCGTATCCGAATTCCGACCCTGTAGTATTTAGGATGTAACACCTACTCCCTCATTTTGGCACTTCCATTCCCTTATCTCCGCACCTCATGTTTCCTCATTCCAGTACTCTATAGGACTGGATTCCTGCACTTTGAGTGCTACATTCCCTCACTTCCATGACATGACAGCCAGTGGTCCAATGCTATGACCGTAGTGCCCATTTAGGTTCATATTCCTACAAGCGCAAGCTGAGCCAGTGCGGGTAGTTGGGGGTAGTGCTTGTAGTAGTTATCGATGGCCTATACTTCGGCCAGGCCTTCCTTGGGATCCCATGGTGGTGATACAAATCCCCTCATTTTTACAAGGTACTGCAGTCGACCCCAAATTCTTTGGCTGTCCACAACTTCTTCCACTTTCCACTCCACTTCGTCTTCAACAATGACCACAAGCGGCAGCAGGATGACTTATCCTGGTATCAGTTTGTTGATGGCAGTGTGTAGTAAGGAAACCGTGAAGGTGCAGTTCTTCGGGATGATATTTTAGATGTTCAACTTGTAGGTATGCGTCTCAATCGACCTGATGACTCGGTAGGACCCATGGTACTTCTTCTCCAGCTTCCAATTTAGCCTTTCGGTGTGCCAGTGTTACACCCAGTACGCTGGCCACACCCCAAAGGCATAAAGTGGTATTGACTAGCAACTACAGAGGCTCAATCGGAGGATTGAGGGCGAGTGATATTTCATGAGTGGAAGTTACGGGCTGGGACGAGTGCTCAGTATGAGAGAACCGACCTGACAACAGCCAAAGGGATAACAGAAGGTTACCAATGGGCAACGGGATGAGTGGAAGCCTTAGGAGAAGGTTCAGCCACATCCCTAGAAGGCATTAAGGTTATCCTCCACAAGTCCAATACAGAAAGTTACTAGTTACTGGTTACCAGGAAAAAGAGCTACTTTTTCTGTACCAAATATAACTCCTGAACAGTCCTGCAGTACGCGCGAGGCGGAACAGGTCCGGTGGGTATATGAGGAGAGCCAGACTATCTGTCAGTTGTTTGGAAAAGAACGGCTTATAACTCGTTGAGTTACAGATACGTTATTTTCAGTTGACTGCAATTGGTATGGCACTTGTATCGACATCACCAAGCATTCCGGGAAGCTACTAGGGAGGTGGACTTGCCCATCATATGGATACTCATGACGCGTCTAGCCAGTGAGAATTGCAAACAAGCCCACGAGGGTGACGATGACTCTAAGAGGGTGCAAACGAATATCGTTCGCAAGCGCCCAGATCGAGGGTCTTCTGGGTCCATACCTATCAATCAGTGCCATGTCCCTATGAGTTCTTTCCCCTTGTACGAGAAGGAAGTATTGATGCACAATACTGAGGTCTTGCGCAACTCCAGGTAGGCTTAAGGGCAGACAGCCAACAAGTCGGCAAGGTATATAAAGACCATCAAGTTTTCCAGTGTAGCAAGAGCATTAGCAACGAACAGTCAGAAGTTGAGCCTTAATAATATAGTATTGTTTCTGGGATTAACTCGCTTAGTGAATTTTCCCAACCGCTCCAGTACGAATCCCTCGGAACTACACAGTCGCTTTGCTGCCACCACACAAGTGTTGCCCGCTCAAGGGTGATGACTGTTGGTGACCACCGGAGTCATAAGCAAAAAATCAAAAAATGATCCCAGTGCTCCTATTGGCTCCTTCACTCTTGTAAGAGGAGAAGTTGTATTTTGCTCCTGTAAAGACTCTTTGAAAAAAAAAAGTTGTTTATTTTAAGCTGAAACCTTGAGAAAAGTTAGTTCAAATTTATGTCTCACCTGTAAAAAAAGCAATATACTTCAACTTTTCATTTTTTTGCTGATGGTGACAGTACCATTGTTGAAACACTCAAGTGTTACAGCCAGCATCTTCTGACTATCTAGAGAAGGTCATGAGGCTGGAAGGCTGTTGGTGGAATCTATCAAATGTTCGGATTGTCCTATTGTCGGTCCCGAGTGTACTATATCTCACTTCTGTCCACCTGGTCGATTTGATGCAGACATTTGCCTGTGGTCTGAGCTCAGTATTCCTCTGGGTTGTCGACGTGGAAATCCAGTTCAAATTGACAATAGAGGTGGTAGCCTAAGTTGGTGATGTAGGGAGATAGTGTGGTTGAATCCAATACCTTGTGGTGTCCAGTGAACTCAGTGAGGAAGATATAGTTGGTACAGTCGTCCTATAGACACTTGATGTAGGCCTATAGGTGATGTTCCATTACTGCATTCGTTCACTTGGTTTGACAGTCTGTTAGAAGATATAATGCAGTGGACAGGTATAGGTCGATCTTCAGGCAGGAGCATAAGTGTTTCCAGAACCTGGATGCAAACTGCAGCCCTCTTTCTAACATGATGGTTTCTGGCAGTCCATGGTAATGGAAGATCCTGTCGCTGAAATACTCACCCAGTTCTTGTACTGTAATAGTTATTGTATAGGGGAGCAGGTGTCTCTGCTTTGTCAAACAGTCCAAGAATATACAGATAGTGTTGTATCCCTTCAATAGTGGTAGGTCCATGACAAAGTCGACTGATATTGTAATGGGTCAGGGTCAGGCTGGACTCCTGACAAGGGACAGGACATGGGCGGTGCACAGCGAGTGGAAACGGGACAGGACAAAGGCTGTACGCAGCAAGCGGAGTGAGAACAGAACAAGGGCAGTGCGTAGTGAGCGAATGGCGCACGGCGAGCAGAGTAGGGACAGGACAAGGGTGGCACACAGTGGGCAGACAGCATACGGCAAGCGGAGTGGGAACAGGACAAGGGCGACACACGGCGAGCGAAGCGTTGATACAACAAGGGCAGCACACAGTGAGCGAACGGCGTGCGGCACGAGAGGGTTGTGAGAAAGAAAGTGTGGTTCTTCTATGAAGGAAACTTAGGAAACAAGTTGTGTGAGAAAAGAAAGAAAAGAAAGAAGTAGGCAATGGCTCCTTATAAGGATATCCGTTGTCCGCTCGGGGTCACTCTACATTCCATCCTCCTGCTTGGCATCACTTCACATTCCTTCCTCCCGTATTCCAGATGGAACCAAGAGTCGAGGGATCACTGGCATACACCGTGACAGTAGCCCGCCCTCAGGCCCGAGTTCCCGCAACAGCAGCCTGCCTAGGTGCCGGCCCCTCCGGGCAGCGTTCGTGGTAAATGTCTACCACTTCCACCTCGACAAGGTTTTCCTTGGGTTCCCATATTGGGTCCGTAAACCCTCTCCACTTAACCAATTACTGCAACTGTCCTCTTGTCCTCCTACTGTCCAGAATCTCTTCTACCTCCCACTCTTCTTTGCCCTCAGCGATTACTGGTAGAGGTGGTGGAACCACCTGGCCAGGGAGCAGGATGTCAGTCGCAGTATGTAGGAGTGATACCGGGAAGGTTCAGTGTTTTTGTATCATTGCCAGTATGTCCAACTCGTAGACATACGTTCTGATGGTGTGGACAATGTAGTAGGGTCCATGGTACTTGTTTTCCAGCTTTCGACTTGGGCGTACCATTCTCCAGTTCTGGCCGTCCACCCACACAGTGTCAGCAGGTCGAAAGACTGGTGCGTGAGTCCAGTGGGCATCTACCCCCTCTACCTATAATAGCTGGGCATATCGCATCTCGATTCAGGCTACTTCATAAATAAGTTCCAGTCGTTCGGCTGCAGTTTGTGTCTCCCCCTCTTCCGTGGCAATTACTCGGATGTCCAGTAGGAAATCGTAACAGAGGTGGAAACTGGAATTGGCGAAGAATGGTGACATGGTCGTGGTGTTTGATACTTGGTTGTTGCCTGCAAATTATGCCAGGAAGAGGAAATCTGCCCAATCGTCCTGAAGGTACGCGCTGTACGCTCAGAGGTGTTGCTTTACTTCGACATTCACTCACTCGGTCTGTCTGTCTGTCTGTGGGTGGAATGCGGTCGAGAGTCGTCTGTCAATCTTCAGACATGAACATAGGTGTTTCCAAAAGCAGGAAGCGAACTGCGGCCCTCTGTCTGAAACAATAGATTCTGGTAGGCCATGGTAGTGGAACACCCTGTCGCAGAAGAGAGTACCAAGTTCTTCTGCTGTAATCGCTGTCGTAGAGAGAATGAGGTGCCTCTACTTGGTTGGGTGATCCTCCACCACACTGATAGCGTTGTAGCCATTGGACCAGGGTAGGCCCGTCAGGAAGTCAATAGATATGTATTGCCATGGCCGATCTGATACCGACAATGGTTTCAAGACTGCATCGAGCACATGTCATGTGAACTTCGTTCGGCGGCAGACATAACAGTTTCGTATGAATCGGTTGACATCCTTCCTCATTGATGGCAATTAGTACTTTCTTGCGAGTAATTCCAATGTTTTGGTACATCCTGGGTATCCCATGGCTGGGGGGTTATGGTGGTCCTGTAGCAGCCGGAGTCGAAGTGGGGAGTGGTCCGGTACAAAGATGCAATCCTGATATAAAAGCCTGCCATTCATTTCTTTGTATTCGGCCAGTGATATCTCTTTGTATTACCTAGTGCCGTCACGCAGAAGGCACAGTATCTGTCCCAGGAATTGGTCCACTTGGTAGGCTTCGGTGAGTAGGGTGGTTATCCGTCTGGTATCCAGCTGTCCGGTGTCCTGTTGTCTGGTATCGCGCACGTCATTTCCCATCAAGCTCAAGCTATTGACAACGTCTGGCATGTCCAGCCATCCGGTGTCCGAAACGTCAATCCATCCGGTGCCACTCCATAAATCCGACAATTCAGACGGATTCCACGTGACGTTCGAAACACTGATCCATCCAGCATCGATTTGCAAATTCAACAATTCCAAAGGATTCTGAATGGCATCAGAAACGCCGTTCCAGCCTGCATTCAGTAGATCGATCAGGTTCTGAGGTTTCAAAATGGCATGCCAGTTGGTTACCAGTCTTTCATCCCCCTCCTTAGAGAGATCTCCTGATCTCCGAGTCAATACATCCGACTTGCCACCAGCCTTTCCTGGTCAATTAATGATCCTGAAGTCGAAGTGGGAAAGGAATTCAGACCATCTGGCCTGTTGTCGGTTCAAAAGTTTTGTACTCATGAAGTATTCCAGGTTCTTATGGTTGCTCAAAACTTGGATCGGGTTGCGTAAACCTTCCAAGTGGAGCCTGCATTCCTCGAAAGCACGGATGATTGCCCTGAGTTCCTTATCATAGATTTCATAATTGCATTCCGTGGGGCTGTTCTTTTTGGAGTAAAAGGCCACCGGATGCAAGACACTGTCGTCGTCGTACTGGGAGAGAATACAAGCGGAAACTTAGTTGGAAGCATCGGTTTTGACTATTATCTCTGGGTCGTAGTCAAAGTGACCTAGAATAGGGGTCGACGTGAATGCCTTCTTCAGGAGGTCGAAGGCTGCATCAGCAAAAAATTTGAGAATTCTTAGGGTACTCCTGGTACTCCCGGTACTCCCGTAAGTATCGCTAACTCCTGTAAGAGGAGAAGTTACATTTTGCTCCCGTAAGGATTTGAAAAAAATAAAGTTATTTATTTTTAGCTGAAACCTCGAGAAAAGTTAGTTCAAATTTATGTCTCACCTGTAAAAAAAAGCAATATACTTTAACTTTCAATTTTTTGCTGATGTGCTTGTTGCTCTGGTCCCCACATGAATAGAACGTATTTGCCTCACTCGTTTTTCGTCATTCTGGTTAATGGTGTCATCACTTTGGAATAGTCCTTTATAAACCTACGGTAATAGTTGGCAAACCCAAGGAAACATTGGACATCAGTGACAGTCCTTGGAACCTCCCTTCCCAGGATGCAAGACACCTTCTCTAGGTACATCCGGATTCCATTGGTGGTGATTATGAACCCCAGATAGTATTTCACCTCCTGTTTTTGAAAATGGTATTTTTCAGGCTTCAGGTGTAGTCTGGCATCCAACAATGCTTCCAACACCTTATGCACCTATTTCTTGGGTTCCTTCAAGGTATTGCTGTAAATAAAGATGTCGAGAAATGCTGTACAAAAGTCATCAAGGTAGGCTCGAAGTACCTCGTTTATGATGGCTTGGAAATCAGACCTTGCGTTTGTTAGCCCGAATGTTGTAACCAAGGATTCCAATAACCCATAACGCATCTGAAATGATGTTTTCCATTCTTCATCTTCTGCCATTCGTACCAAGATGTATACGTCCCAAATATCCAGAGTAGTGAAGTATTTGGCCTTCGACAACCGCATCAATGTTTTCTGCAGCAATGGCAGTGGGTAACGATTCTTGATGGTTCCTGCATTCAGCCCTCAGTAATCAACACACAACCATAGGCTGCCATCAGTCTTTTTGACCAAAACAATTGGTCACACCGCAGTGGAGGATAACGCCCTAATGAATCCCTTGCTCAAATTCTCCTCTAACCATTCCTTTAACGTCTGCAACTCGGTTCTGGACATCGAATATAGCAGGCCGAAGGGAGACGTGAATACCTCTTGCAAGGGAATCTTATAGTCATAAGGCCGGTGGGGTGGTAGATTCTTTGCCAAAGCTTCTGAAAACCGTGGTAGGAACTCGTGGTACTCCACCAGTATGTAATTCTTTAGGTCCAGCTCCTTCATTGGTTCCCTTGGTTGCTCTTTCACTCTGAGTGCTTGGTTGATCTCATACAGGGAAGTTGAAAAAATAGTCAATTTTTGCTTATACACCTATCATCGGAACGAATGTCTACCAATAGCTGAAATCGGAATCGGACGCTGCAGCGTCAGAAATATAGATCCGACAGTCAATTTCGGTGTGGCATCAGTTTCGTGGAAAACGCTCAAATCTAAAAAAATGCTCGTTTCCTCCGCAATACTGGTTTTATGGGAAACGCTTGATTTTTGCAAAGAGCTAGTTTCCGGCAATATGCTCTTTTTGTTGAAAACGCTCGTTTCTGGCGCAGTACTGCTTTCATGGAAAACGCTCAATTCCAGCAAAGCACTCGTTTCGTTCGGTCTGGTGTGCCAGTTTGATGATCGGGTGCCTATTCCCAAATTGTAGTCCTTGTCATAGTTAACTTGCTTCTCAGAAAAAAAATTGGGAGATATAAATGACTGGGCCTCGAATTTGCCGGCCCCCGCGCTTACCACTGGCTCCTCATGAGCTATTTTTGATGCGAGAAAATGGGTGTGAACCACGGTTGGTACTTGATTGCAGTGCAAGGTGCAGTATTACAACCCGAAGGTCAAGGTTCGGGAGCTAAAATGTATGGCAAGATCGTGGAGTTCCAACCATGGGATGCCAAGCACCACTGGGTAGTGGCCGAGCTTTGTAATGAACATCGGCAAGGTCGCTTGATGTTCGAGTATTACGAGGTGGGGGTTGGCAACATGTGTAATGTCAACTGAGGATATCGGGCGGCTATCGATGCCCTCAAGGCATTCTGGGATACCGGAGGGGTGTATGTGGGAGTTGGTGATGCTGTGCAACATCTTCATCTACAAAAGTGATTCCTGTAGCTTCGCAGTCAATGAGTGCATGGGTGGCAACAGTCCTGTTGCCGAAGGAGATATTGCATAGCACAACAAGATGTTTTCCATCCTGTCTTCCCTCATAGACTGACAAACTAGACAAACGAAATGCAGACAACTTCTTTTGAGTATGACCAACAACAGTGCCATCATGCAGCTGTTGGTCTAAGTATTTCCCGAGTGGTCCTGGCCCCCGTTTCCACTGCCAACTCTATTTCCTCCTCCGCTGCCACTACCAAAGGGATTCGCAAGAGTGTTGAGATCTGGGTTCGAAGAGACATCCGGGTACTCCTCCACCTGCGCTGAGGTGGCGCGGAAATGGTTCCTCGTTTTGTTGGGGCAGTGGCGAGCTATGTGTCCGGCCCCACCACAGTAGAGGCAATGACCCTCTCAGAGTCTGGCTGCTCATTCCTCTTCGGAGATTTTTCCACCACTCATATCACTGGCACTGAGATCCATTGGTTCGGATCTGCCAATAGCTGGCGCGGTAGGTGCCACGGTTGACAACTGGGTACAGGGCTGGCTCTGGTTGGTAAGCTGAGCGTGATCGTCAATGTGTTTTCCCTCACGGTGATGGAGGGTCCAAAGTCCAATGTCAAGCTCTTGGCACAGTGCCACAAACTACTCATAGTTCAACCACTTCTCCTTACCAAGTAGGTGGCGATGAAGCTCAATTGATAGTCCCTCCCGTTGGGCATCGTGGCATACACGTTCATCACAGCTGAGCATTGCCACAAGGCTTTGGAACTCAGCATAGTAGACAGTGAATTCATGTTTTCCCTGTCTGAGGTTGTAAAGCTTGGAACGGGCGGTGGATACCTGGTCAGGGTCGCCAAAGGTGTTCTTGAGGATCTGAATGATATCTTCTGTATCTGTGAGGTTAATCTGGTTATTCTGTACATAGGAGAGAACTTGCTCCTGGGTATGTCCTTCCAGCCTTTTAAACGTATAGGTCATGTATAGGCTCCGACTGGGGAAACAGCATTCGTCGCTGAAGAGCTCGAGACAAAGCTGGGCCAGAAATCCATCCAGTTTGTCACGGGCCCCACTAAACTTGGAAGGGTCCAGTATCTTGTCTCCTCGAGAGGGTTTGGGTGCACCATGAAGGGTCGACAGAGCATCAATGGTGCATCTGGAGGTGGCCAGTTGCCCTTGCAGGTCGTCCACTTGCCAGGAGGGTGAGGAACAGGGAGTATTAAGAATGGCCTGTAGCAATTCCTTGATCTGAGCAAATCAATCTGCATCTGCCACGATGGTCTTGCTCTAGAGGATGAGGTTCATCTGCGTTTGGAGGTTAGCGGAGATCTCGTCCTTGACTGGGGGAGCAGGGGTCTCATTGCTGAGAGACATCTTTTGAGGGGTTGAGTAATCGGATTGTTGGGAGAGATATTAGTGACATAAGAAAGTGTAACAGGGCAGGGTCAGGCTGGGCTCCTGACAAGGGACAAGACAAGGGCAGTGCAAGGTGAGCGGAGAGGGGACAGGACAAGGGCAGCATGCAGCGAGTGGAGTGAGGACAGGATAAGGGCAGCGCGCAGTGAGCGAACAGTGCGCGTGACAAGATCCTGCCTCGCTAGCCCGTGCTGCTAGACAGATAATGTAGTCTTGGTGGCCGCTCGGCAGTATTAGGCTGCGCTGTGGCCGTATGTAGCCTTGCCCTAATCTCTTCACGCCCGGCGGGGTATCGTTGCGGTATTCGGCTTCGCTGTGGCAGTATTCTGCTTCGCCCTAATCTCTTCACCCCCGGTGTGGTATCGTTGCGGTATTCGGCTTCGCTTTACTTCTCTGGGGTCTTACAGGGGGTGGTCGCAGCACCGGTTCACGGGGGTAGAGAGATAGGGCTGTGGAGAGAGATAATAGATTGCATGGAGAAGAATCTCCAGACTAGCTACTGCACCCTTCCTTTATACTTTTCCTTCCCTCTGTGGAATCACAGCTTGCCCGCAAGACTGACACAGTTCCTCCGTCTAACATCATGACTCGATCGCCGCGCCCAAGGAAAACACATGATCGCACTCGGCCGCCGCGCAGTCAACACTCTACTCGTGGCAACAGTAGAAAAGACGTGCAAGCAGTAACAGTAAAGGAAAGGAAGACTGATGTACAACTTAATCAAGGGAAAACAATACTCATAATGAACATGGGAGAAGGACGTGCAAGCTCAATCAATTGGAGACAACAAACATAGCGGACAGCAGAAAGGACGCGCAAGTAACATAACGGAGACGAAGGAGAGAGGTCTAGACCGGCCAGCGGTCGGGGATATCGCCACCAGAGCGATATGGTGGAGTTCGGTCGAGGTGCCTAAGTGCAGAGGATGATCGCAGCTGTGGCAGCGGAAACGAGGACGAGCCACAGGGTAACAAGGGTGAGAGTGGCACTGGCGCCGGCGCTAAGGAGCCTGTCGCGCCAGGTTCATGACCCTACGTCCCCTGTCCAGACCGAAGCTCCGGCAAGGTCATGTCGGGTCGTCAGGGTCTGGCAGCGGATGGGGGTGCGGTAGATGCAGACAGGCCGGCTAGCCTGCTGCCGGGCTTGGAGTTGTTCGTTCATTTGCTGTTGTTCGGTGATGATGGCTCCCAGGGTATTGGTTATCTGCTCGAGTTGCTGTTGGTCCACGTAGTGGAACTCATTCATCCGCTGGGCGAGTGTCCGGTGTACGACTTGATTGCAGCGGGCGTCCTGGGTGGTTGTTTGATGTATCATGGTGACGATTTCCCCAAGGCAGGCGAGTTGCTCGTCCTGTAGTGCCGCAGTAGTGGCCGCGGGGTTTATGTTTTCCTGATCTTCCTGTGGTGGCCTGATGTCTACCAAGGTTTCACGTGGGGCTGTAGTGCTGCAGCGGGGGTGGTGGTTTTCCATGTTCACGAGGAACTGGCATTCGGGGCAGATCCGCTTTCCTCGGTACCAGTCCGCGTATGCTTTGGCGGGGTTGAGGTGTCGTTCGCGGGTTACTTCAAGTAGTTCGTTAGGGTGTGGGAGCGGGCAGTCGCAGTTTGTCGCTTGGCGGCGATTGTTACACCCGAGGGTAACAAGGGGAAAAAACAAAAAAGATACAAGGAGAAAGGTAGCTGAACGGTAAGTCACGAATACAGGATTGGCTTCCAGAATTTGAGATGGATAGTATGTCCATTCCAAACATCATATACGGCATTTTCTATGACCTTCTCAAGTGGGAAATCTACTGCGATGATGACAACGAATCAACTTTCGAGGTTTCCCTCAGCCCTCAGCCTGTAAGTTTTTCCTAACATTGATATCATATATCTCTACATCAATTAAGAACCTTATTTGCGGATACTAAATATTTTTGAGGTTTAGTTATCAATCTCTGGAGTAATCCAAGGAACTTCAGAAACAGAACAGAATGCTGTTCAAGTTGAGGTGACCAAGCAGTCAACTAGTATTAGTGTCAATCAAGCTACAGAAGTTACAAACGGAACAGACGAAAATATCAGTAGCACTTCCAAGCAGATCACTCCACTACCTCAGCCTGATAACACTGCCATCGAACCGACTGGCATGTTTATATTCCAAG
>Ga0307508_10002302_pt1 | contig 20281 bp, 16 predicted proteins | sample 9_EM_MG_FD_203089 | JGI IMG/M metagenome (GOLD analysis project Ga0307508, IMG submission 203089) | Populus trichocarpa ectomycorrhiza microbial communities from riparian zone in the Pacific Northwest, United States - 9_EM | ecosystem: Host-associated > Plants > Roots > Unclassified | place...
TCGAGGTCGTAGCGTCCGCGCGTCGGGGGGCCCTATGACTTTGGTCAAGGGGTGATCGGGGTTGGTGGTTGGTAGAAGGTGCCGTCGCGAAGCATCGCGAAAAGCACGTCGGCTCGGCGTCTTGCGAGGCAGAGGATGGCCTGGGTGTGGTGCTTGCCCTGGGTGATGTGAGGTCGGTTCGGGGCGCCCTGCCAGCATTGCTGCTGGTGGGTTTCCCCGAACCGCCTCCCGAACCCGGCGTGCCCGTTTCCGAGCACCGGGCTCTCCACAAGTCCCCTTTGGCAGCCTCGGGGTCCTTATCCCTTGGTGGGCCAGGGCGAAGGAATCACCGCTCCCCGGTATCGGTAGCGCGTCGTGCGTACCTTGGCCGGGTCGAACAGGGTGATGTCCTCCGTGGTTGGCCACCATCCGCCGTTGCAGTAACGTCGGCGGAGATCCTTCCAGATAATCCGGCGGTGCTTGCGCCTGATCCAGCGAATGGCCTGACCCCAGACGAGCTGGCGCAGGAACTGGAACGTGGCGCTTGAAACGCCGGGCCGGAAGTAGGCGCACCAGCCCCGCAGCATCGAGTTGAGCTGACGCAGCAGGACCGGTAGCGGCTGGTTGACGTCTGTCCGGCAGATGGTCTTGATCTTCCTGGCGACCGTCCTCACGGACTTCTTCGCCGGGTAGGTGTAGACGTAGTGCCGATCGGTGCCTCGCTTGCGGTGACGCTGGATGCGCCATCCGAGGAAGTCGAGGCCCTCGTTGATATGGGTGATCCTCGTCTTCTCCACCGACAGGCGCATGCCCATCGGTGCGAGGACCGCTGCCACCTCATCGCGAAGCACGTCACAGTGCTCGCGAGTCCCGGCTACGAGCACGAGGAAGTCGTCCGCGTAGCGGACCAACCGGAGGTTGGGTTCGCCACGGCGGAGCCGCGTCCTGCGTCGGTCCGGAGAGGTGCCCGGTCCGCCCGACCGTTTGGCGACGTACTCGTCCAACACGGTCAGGGCGATATTGGCCAGCAGCGGGGAGAGGATGCCCCCTTGCGGAGTGCCGGTGTTGGAGTCCTTGAGCAGGCCGCCTTCGGTGAGGATGCCCGCTTTCAGGAATGCCTTCACCAGGACCATGACGCGCTTGTCCCCGACGCGTCGACGCACTCGGTCCATCAGGGCTGCATGGTCGATCGTGTCGAAGCACGCCTCGATGTCGCCCTCAACCACCCCAGGCGACGCAGCTTGCCGTTCGCCTTCGGGATCATCCGTTCCCGCACCGGGACGGGTGTGAAGCTCCGGTCCTTCACTTGCGACCGTAGCTTGCCGAGGAAGACCTCGACCCCCTGCGCGGCCTCGATGTAGCGGGCGGTCTTGCCGTCCACTCCGGCCGTGCGAGCTCCCTTGTTCCCCCGCACCCGGTCCCACGCCACCAGAAGGAACGCGGGATCGGCAACGAGGTTGAACAGATCATCAAACCGGCGATCAGGATCGTCGGTTGCCCAACGGTGCAACTTGGTCTGGATCTCCAGTACCCGGCGTTCGGCCTTCATCAAGGCCCACTCCAGAGCGTCAGTGTTCACCAACGACCTCCTGGCATTCCAATCTCCTCCTTGCTGACTTGCTGGTCCCCTTCGCCATGTGCCGGGCTTTGTCGGGTAGCTCCGGCGCGTTGCCGCGCCGGAGCCCCCTAAGAACCGGACGTGCCAGTCATCCCGGCATCCGGCTCAAGCAAGCCCTGAAGGCTCGTGGGTATGCAGGGGTGCTGGACCTGGTGCGATTGCGGCAGAGTGCCGACGCCGACAGGCCGTGTGCACGAGACGAAAGGCCACGTTCGACGTGCCCTGGTCCGGGGTGAGGACGAGATGTTGCTTCGTCACCGCCCGGCGGACCACCGCCATCCACTGTTCCCATTCAATCGGGCTCTGCGGTTGGTGGTCGGCATGCAGAAGGAAGCTCCGACACAACGGGCAGCGGCCGTCTTGCAGCGTCAGTAGCCGCAGTCCGAGCGCGTCCAGTGGCAGAGGTTTCGCCTTGCGCCGCCGTTTGGCCCAGTATTCGGCCAGGGCTGGATCGTCCGGAGACGAGGTGCCCGAGACCATCTGGTGTCGAACGATCTTTGTCCAGGAAAATTTCCGCAGGTGAGCACCGGTCTCCCGGTTGCCGAATACCCAGCGATTCTTGCTGGACTTGTTGAACTGACCGAAGTACCGGTTGACGATCCAGTGCCTCGATTTGTTCTGGTGGCCGTGCTTGGCCCACTTGTAGGTGAGCTTCCACATGTAGTCGTCCAGCGCCGTGAATGCCGTGCTGGAGACCACCGTCCGGTAGTAGGCTGACCAGCCGCGCACGATCGGATCGATCTTGTGCAGCACCGCACTGACATTGGACCCTCGCAGGGCCCGCATCTCGGTGCGTAGCCGTTCCCGGATTCGTCTCAGAGCCGCCGGACTCGGTTTAATCAGCAGCTTGCCGTCATAGCGGCGGACGTTGAATCCCAGAAAGTCGAAACCGGAGTCAGCGTGGACGATTCGCGTCTTGTCCTCGTTGAACGCCAGCCCTCTGGGCGTCAGCCACTCGGCAAGCCTTGCCTTGACCTGTTGCGCTTCATCATGGCTGTGACACAGCGCGACAAGATCGTCGGCGTACCTGATCAATGCCGGGGAACCCTCGACCGACTCGGCGGCGCTCGTGCCGAGCTTGCGGTATCGGACTCCGGCGGCTTGTTCCATTCCGTGTAGAGCGACGTTCAGCAACAGAGGGCTGACGACGCCCCCTTGCGGGGTGCCTTCCTCTGTCGGGGCGAACCGGCCGCCGTCGACCACTCCGGCCTTCAGCCAGTACCTGACCAGCTCCCTGGCGGGGAACGTGCCGAGCTGGGCGAGAAGATGCTCGTGGTCGATACGGTCGAACGCCGCTTTCAAATCCGCGTCCAACACCCACATCCGCTGAGGATTCTTGCCTTTCAGCGTCAGATAGATGGCGGATATCGCGTCATGGCAGCCGCGGCCGGGCCGGAAGCCGTACGACTTCGGCTCGAACCGCGCCTCCCACTCGGGTTCCAGTGCGTTGACCACCCGCGCTTGCAATACCCGGTCAGCGATGACCGGGATACCCAGTGGGCGCTTCTTGCCGCCTGCCTTGGGAATGTGCACGCGCTTGACCGGCAGGGGTATCCAGGTTTTTGAGCGATACTGCGCCCAGTCGACCAGGTTGGTCTTTGACTGGGGCAGCAGCGCTGTACGGCCGTCCACTCCGGCGGTCTTGCGCCCAGCGTTGATTTCCGTTACGCGCCGCACGCTCATCAGAGTGTTGGCGCGGGAGCGGAGCATCAGTTTCTGCAAGTTGCGAACTCGTTTGAGGTCGCCTTCCCGCGATGCCGTGAAGATTCTCTGTCGCAGACGCCGTACTTCGCCCTCGACAGCACGCCAGTCAATGTCGTGCCAGTCGGTGATGTCGTCCTCCGGTCCGTTCGTCATCACGTCCGCGTCGGCTTTCACCAGCGTATTCGTCATGGCGTCCAACTTGCCCTTCGGTTCCGGTGTCGTTCTCTTCGTTTCTCCACAGGCTCACCTGGCCTCCGTCAGCACCCTTTCGAGTCCGGGCATCAGCCCGTATCCGGCCGGTTATGCGAGACGTCCGGCGGAGAGCCAGTCATGGTGTCTCGTTTTCCCGCTGCCTTTCGGCCGCCGGCATTGGCTTCTGAGGCCATCCTGCGCCCGCTGGAGGGTCGGGCCTTCCTTGCGGTCGGCTTGCCGACGGCGCTTGGGCGCCATCGGACTCCAACGGGGTTGTCACGTTCCGCACGAGTGAGGTGCGGCCGGGTCGGGTGCCCCCTATACCCCGAGGACGGCGGTGTTCTTCCGACCGGACTAGCGTCTTCCGGTCGGCGCCTGCCGCTTTTCAACGGCCAGTCCTTAACCCCGCTGCAACGACCCATCTGCGGGGCTTCCGATGACGAGGCATCACCAGGGGTTCACACTGTTCACCCTGTCGGCCTTCCCCGTGACTTGTAGCTCCCGGATGGAACGGGAGCCCTTGAGCCTGGAGACCTGAGCTTCACACCCCGCCGTTACCAGCGACGCATGTCAGGCCCGGGGACAGATCCTCGAACACTGATCTGTAACTACACCTCCGGCATCAGCCGAACCTCCTTCGATGAAGCTCACTCAACTCGTGCGACTTCCGTGTCGCACCCCCGGCTCGGACTACTACGGGACCTCCGCCCTGCCCCGCGGCCTTCGGCCGGCAACGGGCCTGCCCCCATCCGGGCTGGCTGCCCGGCAGTCGGGGCGACCGGGGACAGTTCCCACGTTCACCACGCAATCGATCGGCCGGGGAGGCACCCAGCTATACCCCGACGGCATCGCCACACCTACGCCGCAGGCATTCGGTGTGGCCTCCCCACCAGCAAAAAGATCTGGCTTTGGAGTCGGTCCAGTCCCCGAAGGGACAGGACCGTGCACCGCAACCCAGCCCATATCCACCAGATTTGAGCTGGTACTACACTTACGGGGCGTCATCCACTGGTTCACTCTCGTTGTACCTTCCGGCCTTGCTCACCGGACCCGGCTGGTCTGGTAGTTCCCAGCCGTCCCGACTTCGTCAGGGCTGCTTTCCGCCCTCCCCGGCGTTCCCCGGATCGGACTGCCCTCGGCTTCTACCGGGCCGCTGCGACGGCCTGGCGGTGGAGGTCTCTCACCTCACTCGATTGCGTGACGCTTCGTGGCGCACCTTCTTGTCGTAGTAGGTGCGGGAGGCCGGGTCGGCCAGCGCGGCGAACGCGGAGAGGAAGAAGGCCCGCTTGAGCTGCTTGTTTCCTCTCCGTGACGGCTGTTCGCCGCGGATGGAGGAGCCGGAGCTTCGGGTTGCCGGGGCCAGGCCGGCGTAGGCGGCGAGGTGGGCTGCGGATGGGAAGGCGGTGCCGTCGCCGACGTCGATGAGGATGCGGGCTTCGGTCCTGATGCCGATGCCGGGCATGGACATCAGGACCTTGGAAAGAGGGTGGGCCTCCAGGAGTTCCTCGATCCGGTGGGCGAGCAGTTTGCGCTGGTCGAGCACTGCTTGGAGCGAGGAGGCGAGGCTGGGGACAATGAGTGCGGCCGCGTCCGTGCCCGGAACGACGACGGTCTGCTCGTCGAGCGCGGTGAACAGGTCGTCGATCAGTCGTTCGGCCATTCTGGGCGCCTTCGGACGGATCAGAGTGATCAGCCGTCGGCGTCCGGCCTTGCGGATCTGGGCCGGGGAGCCGAACTGGTCCAGCAGCCTGAGCACGGCTGGGTGCTGCATGCGTGGGCCCAGGACCCGTTCCAGATGTGGGTGGATCTGGGTGAACAGGCCCCGTAGCCGGTTGGACAGGCGGGTTGCCTCGGCGGCGAGGTCGTCGTCGAAGCCGACGATCATCTGCAGCTCGGCGATCGTCTCGTCGTCGAGGTCGACCGACCGCAGTGTGTGGGGCATCGCCCGGGCGGCGTCGGCGATGATGAACGCGTCCTTCGCGTCGGTCTTGGCCCCGGGGTAGAGGTCGGCGATCCGTCGCATGGTCAGGCCGGGCAGGTAGGCGACGTGGCAGCCGAGGTCGCGGGCGATGGCCAAGGGCAGGGCGCCGATGGAGGCGACCTGGTCGACGATGACGAGCACGGTGCCGTGCTTGGCCTGCAGCTTGCCGAAGACCTCGCGGAGTTTGGGTTCGCTGTTGGGTAGCCGCTTGTCGAAGGTCTTCTTCCCGGCCGGGGTGAGCGCGGTGGCGTGGTGTTCGCCCTTGCCGACGTCCGGGCCGAGATAGACGTCGATGTCGCCGGTGTCGATCACGTCGTGTGTCCTCCGGTCGTACTCACCCGGCCCTGCCACGGCACTGATCGCCACATCCACATTACGAAGAGCCTCCCGACCTACGAAAACGTCGGTGGTCATGCCCCTAATCAGCGGTCTGTCAGTGCCTCCGGAGCTGGTGACACCACCCCCCAGGCCATGCACTCGACAAGGGGAGGTAGTCATGCCAACTCCGAAGGCCGGTAGCCCGGTTGCAGGGCTACGAAGACGGTAATGGGGGGCCGGCGGAGGGTCGTGGACCGGCCGGGTGTCACTCGTTGTGCAGTGCCTCCGCGATCGTCAGGCGGGTGGTCGCACGGGCCGGGATGTACGCTCCCACGACCGCGATCACGATGCCCGCGAAGCCCAGCATGACCAGGACGGGCGCGTGCCACACGTCCATGGTGCTCTGCGCGAGGTCGACGTTGGCAGCCTTGCCCGCGATCGGCATGATCACGCGGTGGGCGAGGACGCCCACCGGGATGCCGAGCAGCCCGCCGATCGCTCCCATCGCAGCCATGGACGTCACCGTCATCGCGATCACCTGGCGCGGCGTCATGCCGATCGACTGGAGCATGCCCAGGTCACGACGGCGTTCGCGGGTGTTGAGGACGACGGTGTTGAAGACACCCATCGCCGCGACCGCGGCGAGCATCAGGGTGAGCACCGACGACAGACCGATCACGGCCGCGGTGAACGTGGTCGTGGTCTCGTTCCCGCGCGAGTAGAGTCCCTCGTCGGCCGACCGCACCGCGGAGGTGTAGCGGCCGATGTCGGTACCGGGGGAGACCTGGACCAGGTACTGGAAGCGGGAGTTGAGACGCGTCACGTCCAGAGCGAGCGGGGTCAGCGTCCCCCAGTCCGCGTAGAGCGATTCCTGCTGGCCCATGAGCGAGCCGACGATCGTGGTCCGGGTCTGCTTGCCGCCCACCTCCAGGGTGAGCCGGTCGCCGACCTCCAGCCCCCGCTTGTGCAGGAAGGCGGAGGACACGGCGATCTCGCCGGGCCCCTCGACCCAGTGCCCGGTGACGATCTGGTCCTGGAAGCCCAGGGTGGAGGAGTCCCCCCGCAGGAAGTCGGCGACCACGCCTTGCGCGGAACCGACGATGGACACCGGGACGTGCGCGTCGACGGTCACGTGGCGTGTGCCGTCCAGGGCGCGCAGCATCGACTCGACGTGCTGATCGTCGAGCTTCGCGGCGGTCTCGCCGAACTGCGGCTGGCCCGGTTGGACGATGATCTGGGCGGCCGACGCGTGCGTCGTGGCTTTCCCGAACTGGGTGACCGTACCGACCAAGCCGGTCGCGAAGGTGGCCGTGGTCACCCCGAGGAGGACCGCCACCAGCGTCATCGCGCTGCGGCCGGGCCGGGCGAACGGAAGGCCCAGGCCCAGGCTGATCGAGCGGGGCAGCCGGCTTCCGCTGAGCCTGCGCTGGATGCGCAGACCGCGTCCGGGACGCGGGGCGCTGCCCGCGCTGATCGCTTCGGCGGCGGAGAGACGGTGTGCCCGCATCGCCGGAACGGCCGCGGCGAGGACGACGACCGCGGTCATCGTGACCATCGCGGCCGCGCACACCCACAGGTTGAGGCTCACGCTGTTCAGGTCCATGCCCATGCCCTGGAAGGCACTGGTCAGCAGCGGCTTCGTGGCCAGCGCGCCGCCGACGGTGCCGACGACGCACCCGAGCACCGTGGGCAGCGACACCATCAGCAGGTAGACGGAGACCACTTGGCGCGGCGTGAAGCCCAGCGACTTCAGGACGCCGATGTGCCGGAACCCGGAGACCACCGCACCGCTGATGACGTTGGCGACGATCAGCACGGCGACGAGCACCCCGAGGATGCCGAAGACCATGAGGAAGGGAACGTAGACCCCCGGACCGGAGGCGATGTCCTGCTTGACCGTGAGGTAGGACTGCGCGGCCAGCAGCGAGTCCTTCGGCAGCCCGGCGGTGACGTCGGCCATGCCGCGGTCGATGTCGGACTGCGTCGCCGAGGAGGCGAAGCGGTAGAGCATCTGGGTGGCCGTCGGGTGCATGGCCTGCATCTGCGCGGGCGAGACCCAGGCATCGGCGGTCCGGCTCAGGGTGTAAGCGTAGCCGACGATGGAGAGCCGGGTGCCGTCAGGGGTGACGATCTTCTTGCCGAGGGGGAACGGCGCCATGGTGCCGACCGAGGGGGGAGTCGCGTTCACGACGATCTCACCGGGCGCGGTGGCCCAGTGCCCGCTCCACAGCTTCACCTTGTCGACGGGCCCGTCCGGGTCGGCGCGGCCCACCACGGTGAGCGGACCCGTCAGGAAGGAGACACTGCCCGGAGCCAGGCTCACCGAGGTCTGCCCGAAGGGTCCGGCGGCGGCTTCCACGCTCGGCTGCCGGGCGGTGTCGGCCAGCTGCTTTCCGGAGACCTTGCCGTTGTCGAACGCCGCGACGGCGTGCGCGCCGCGCTGTTTGGTGAAGGCGCGCTCGAAGGGACTCGAGGCGGCGTCCAGCAGCCCCAGCGCTATGACCATCGTGGCGGTCGACAGCAGGACAACGATGCTGATCACGGCCGTCTGGAGTCTGCGCCGCTTCACGGCCGCCCAAGAGGCCTGCCACACGGCGCTCATACGGCTTGCTCCATGGCGCTCTCACTGGCGATCCGGCCGTCTTCGAACTGGAACAGACGGCTGGCGCACCGCTCGGCGAGGAGCGGGTCGTGGGTGACGATCAGCAGCGTCTGGCCCATCTGGTTGAGGTCGAGCAGCAGCTTCATCACCTGCTCACCGCTCTGCCGGTCGAGCGCGCCGGTCGGCTCGTCAGCCAGCAGCAGGGCCGGACGGTTCATCAACGCCCGGGCCACCGCGACCCGCTGGCGCTGGCCGCCGCTGAGCGTCGCCGGATAGTTGTTCCGCCGGTCCGCGACACCGAGGTTGTCGAGGAGTTCCAGCGCGCGCTTGCGCGCCTCCCTGGCGGAGGTGCCGGTCAGCTGCGCGGCGAGCGCCACGTTGTCGATCGCCGACAGGTCGTCGAGCAGGTTGAAGAACTGGAAGACCATGCCGATCCGGTGACGCCGGAACAGCGCCAGGCCGGTTTCGCCCAGACTGCCCACGTCGTCGCCGTGCACATTGATCGTCCCGGAGGTGGGCCGGTCGAGTCCGGCGATCATGTTGAGCAGGGTGGACTTGCCGCAGCCGGACGGCCCCATCACCGCCACGGCCTCACCGGCGCGGATCTCCAACGACACGCCGTCCAGGGCGACCGACTGTCCGTACTCCTTGCGCACACCGTCCAGCCGTACGACGACCTGGTCTGTGCTGTTCTCACTGGTCATGGCACGAACCTATGAAGAGCGGGCGGGTCGGGGCATCGGCCCATGGAGGTAGTACGAGCATGCGGTCATCCTTGCGATGTAGGGGGATGGGACGGGCGGCCGACAACGCGGCCGCCGGCCGCCCGTGGTGCTGGAGGCTGGCGGCGGCTGGTGTGGGGGAGCGCTGAGGTAGGGGCGGTCAGTGGAGTTCGGAAGCGACGTTCACGCCGCTCTCGGCCTGCTGGGCGAACTGGGTGTGGTACAGCGTCGCGTACAGCCCGTCGGCGGCCAGCAGCTCCTCGTGCGTACCGCTCTCGCGGATGCTGCCGGCCTCGACGACCAGGATCTGATCGGCCTCACAGATGGTGGACAGCCGGTGCGCGATCACCAGTGAGGTACGGCCGGCCAGAGCGGTCTTCAGTGCGCGCTGGACCGCCGCCTCGGACTCGGAGTCCAGGTGCGCGGTCGCTTCGTCCAGGACGACGACCGGCGGGGCCTTGAGCAGCAGCCGGGCCAGCGAGATGCGCTGCTTCTCGCCGCCGGAGAGACGGTAGCCGCGATCGCCGACCACGGTGTCCAGGCCGTCCGGCAGGGCGCTGATGGTGTCCCACACCCGCGCGGCCACGCACGCGTCGATCAGCTCCTGCTCGCAGGCGCCGGGCCGGGCGTACGACAAGTTGGCACGCAGGGTGTCGTGGAACATGTGGGCGTCCTGGGTCACCACGCCGACGGTGTCGCGCAGCGACTGGAGGGTCAGGTCGCGCACGTCGTGACCACCGATCCTGATGGCTCCCGAGACGGGGTCGTAGAGCCGCGGCACCAGGTGGGTGATCGTGGTCTTTCCGGCACCCGAGGGTCCGACCAGGGCGGTCAGCTTCCCCGACGGCACCCGGAAGCTCAACTCCCGCAGGGTCAGGGGGTTCTCGTCCCGCTCGGGCTTGCGGAACGCGATCGACTCCAGCGATGCGAGGGAGACCTCGTCGGCGGAGGGGTACCGGAAGTTCACTCGGTCGAACTCGATGTCCGGTGCGGGGGCCTGCGGTCCGGGGGTCGGGAGCACGCGGGCGTCGGGCCGCTCGGAGATGAGTGGCTTGAGGTCCAAGACCTCGAAGACGCGGTCGAAACTGACGAGGGCCGTCATAGCTGTGACCTGCATGGTCGACAGCTGGTTGACCGGGCCGTACAGCCGCAGGAGCAAGGTCACCATGGCGACCAGCGTGCCGATCGCCAGCGTGCCGTCGATGGTGAGGTAGCCCCCGAGTCCGTACACCAACGCCGTGGTGAGGGAGGTGAGCACGGTAATGATGATGAAGAGCAGCCGCCCGTAGACCATGCCGCTGACGGCTATGTCGCGCACCCGTCCAGCGCGGGCGGAAAAGGCGTCCACCTCCTCCTCCGAACGTCCGTAGAGCTTGGCGAGCATGGCCCCGGAGACGTTGAAGCGCTCGTTCATCATCGAGCTCATCTCCGCGTTGAGCTGCATCGTCTCCCGGGTGAGTCGCTGCAGCCTGCGAGTGAGGAGCCGGACGGGAAGGAGGAAGAACGGGATCATGACCAGCGCCGCGACCGTTATCTGCCATGAGAGGTAGAACATCGCGCCGAGGATCAGGATCAGCGTGAGGATGGTGGTTACCGAATCCGACAGCAGGGTGGTCACCGCCTGCCGGGCCCCGACGACATCGGCGTTGAGCCTGCTGACCAGCGCGCCGGTCTGGGCCCGCGTGAAGAACGCGAGCGGCTGCTGCTGCACGTGGGCGAACACCTTGGTGCGCAGGTCGAAGACGAGGCCTTCGCCGATCCGGCCCGAACACCAGGTCTGCACGTACATGGCGAGCGCGTCAACCAGGGCCAGCCCGGCCACGGTCAGACACAGCGCCACCACGATGCCGATCCGCTCGGGAATGATGCCGTCGTCGATGATCATTTTGAGGATCAGTGGCCCGGTGGCCGTGACGAGGGCGTTGACGACCGTGGTCAGCAGGAGCACGACCAGCTGCCAGCGGTAACGCAGGGCGTACGGGATGATCCGCTGGACCGTGCCGGGTTTGACCCTCTGTTTGGTGACCGAATCATCGTCGAACCGCAGCCCCATCGCGCTTGGGCGTGGGCCGTCTAGCATGGTCAAGGAAACCTGCCTCGCTCTCGTGTCTTTCCCGCGACTCTGGCGGTGCATCAGTTCTTGTCGAGGAACTCGATGATCGCCGTGTTGACCTCTCGCGGCCGCTCCAGGTAGCCGAGGTGGCCGCAGCCGGAGATCACGACGAGGTCGCAGTTCGGGATGGCGTCCGCCACCTCGGCGACCAGGTGCGGCGGGCAGAGGAGGTCGTCGGTGAAGGCGATGGCCCGGCACGGCACGGTGACCCCGCCGAGCGCCTCGCGGCGGTCCGCGAGGGTGTCGGTGACCCAGTCCTGGCCCTCGGCGGCGTTCTGCCGGCCGCCGGACAGTTCGAAGATCTCCAGCCAGACCGAAGCGGCGGCGTCGTCGTTCAGGGTCGCTGGGGACATCATCTCGAGGACGGTCCTGAGCGCTTCGTACGACGGGGGCAGTCGCACGCCGCTCTCGCGCAGCGCGCGGTCCGCCGCCGACTGTGCCCGGCGTAGGGCGTCGGACCGGGCCCGGGTGGCCAGCAGGACGGCGGACCGCACCAGGTCCGGGCGGCTGAGCGCCAGGTCCTGCGCGACCATCGCCCCCATGGAGGTGCCCACAATCCGGCACGGGCCCAGGTCCAGCGCCTCGATCAGCCCGACGGTGTCGGCGACCATGTCGTCGAGGGAGTACTTGCCCCCAGGGGCGTCCGATGGCGCGATGCCCCGGTTCTCGAAGGTGACCGTCTCGTACCCGGCGGCGTTCAGGGCCGGGGTCTGGTGCATGGTCCAGGCCCGGCCCGAAGCCCCCGACCCCATGACCATGAGTACCGGTTCGCCGCTGCCGGAGCGCTGGTAGGCCAGCTGTATCCCGTTGCTCTTCACGAAGGGCATGACTTGTGAGCCTCAATTCTGCGGGGGACCTGGAATGCGGCCGGCTCATTTCGTGGTGTGTGCCCAGGCCGCCACCTCTGCCCGGCTTGCCCCGAACCGCACGGGTCCGCCGCTCCCCAAGATGGCACCGTGGGACAACGCTGATCAATGCCGATCGACTGACCACCCGCCGGTCCCGTTCGTTCAAATGGCGCGTCGGCGCAGTTGAACGAACGCGCCGAACGGGGAAGGGGCGACCGGCCGGACGCGGCGTTGCAGCCGTGTGTGACGGGTAGCCCTGTGTGCCGGACGGTTCCGGCCCGGTGCGACGGACCGTTCTGGCCCTACTCGACGGGCCGCCACGGGACCAGGGCCCGCACCTGGAACCCGCCGTCGGCCGTGTGGTGCGTCTCCAAGGAGCCGCCGTACACGGCCAGCCGTTCCCGGAGCCCGAGCAGGCCGCGGCCGTTCCCGGTGCCCGCCTGCGCACTCGGCGTACCGACCGTGTTGTCGATCGCCATCTCCAGCCATTCGCCCTCGTGCCGCAGGCGCACCGAGGCCTTCGCGCCCGCGGCGTGCTTGAGCGCGTTGGTCATCGCCTCCTGCACCACCCGGTAGACGGCCAGCTCCATGCCCGCGGGCAGCGGCGCCCCCAGCAGCGACACCGTGAGGTCTACCGGCATTCCGGCAGCGCGCACCCCCTCCACCAGCGTCTCGAGCTGGGCGAGTCCCGGCTGGGGTTGGAGCCCGTCCACGGAGGCGTCCGACGGTGACAACAGGCTCATGACGGCGCGCAGTTCGGACATGGCGGCCCGGCCACCCGCCTCGACAGCGAGCAGGGCACGCTTGGACTCCTCCGGTGCCACGTCAATCACCTTGCGGGCCGCACCGGCCTGGATCACCATCACGCTCACGTTGTGCGTCACGACGTCGTGTAGCTCGGCGGTGATGCGCGCCCGTTCCTCCCCGATCGCCCGGCGGGTGGCCTCCTCCTGCTCCCGCTGCAGGGCCGCGACGCGCAGCTGGCTGGTCTTGAGCTGGTTCTGCCAGTACCGCACGGCGCGGCCGACGATCGCGGCGAGCATCAGTATCACGAACCCGGCCGACCAGCCCGGCAGTGCCGGGGCGGCATCCTGGAAGGCGAAGCCCACCACCGTAGCGGCGACCACCAGACCGGCCACCGCCGGCACCTGGTGGCGGCTGTGGGTGATCGCGCTGTACGCCGCGACGCAGCAGACGGCGAGCGTGATCCACGTCGCCTGGCCGCTCAGCACCAGTGCCGTGACCAGCACTGCCCAGAAGGCCGACAAGGGGTACCTGCGCCGGAAGGCGAGCGGCAGCGGATTCAGGAAGATGAGCGGGTACAGGGGCCGCCCGCCCCACGGTACCTGGGGCACCTCGGAGGGGCCCGGGGAGAGCGGCGCGGAAGACTGCCCGCCCGTGGTCGGCGGGTGGATGCCGATGAACTGCTCCCCGGCGTGGAACTTCCAGCTGGCGAGCACCGCGACGACGGCCAGGACGACGGCGAGCACTGTGTCGGCCACGATCGCGCGCCGGGACAATGGAGCGGGCTTCGCCGCGGGGCGCAGCGATTCTCGCGCGTACTGCCGCCACCCGGGCGCCCGTGCTTCAGTCTTCACCCCCACATTGTGACCGCTGTACCGGGTGGACACATCGGCTCCGGTGACCGGGAGACCCATCCTGTGGAGCTACCTCGCGAGGATGACGCGCGGGGCGCCCAACCGAGGCCGTGCCGCAGTTGAACGCAGGGAAATACCCTGCCCGCCGCATTCATTGTGCCGCTCTTTATGGCCCATGTAAGGTCACTCCGCGTCGAACTCCGTGACAGAACACGGGCGTTCTGTTGCCTGCGGATGATGAGAACTCCAGGGGGGGCCGTCAAGGATGTACACATCAGAATCAACAGCGGCGGCCCCGGAGAAATGGGAAGACCGCCCCGCTGCCGTTGTCGAAGGTCTCGGCACGTGTCTGCCGACCGGTGAATTCGACAATGACACGTTGGCCCGGGACCTCGACAGCAGCGACGAGTGGATCCGTACGCGCACCGGCATCGCCGCACGGCGCCGGGTCGGACCCGACGTCTCCACACGGGATCTCGCGTGCGAGGCCGGGGTCAACGCGCTGCGGTCGGCTGGCCGGGACACGGTGGACGCCCTGATCCTGGCCACCACCACACCGGACCGCCCGGTGCCGGCCGCCGCCCCGGAGATCGCGCACCGCCTGGGGCTCGACACCATCCCTGCCTTCGACGTCTCCGCCGTGTGCAGCGGCTTCGTCTACTCCGTGGCGACCGCCGCGGGGCTGATCACGAGCGGTATCGCGGACAGCGTCCTGGTGGTCGCGGCCGAGACCTACTCCCGTATCGTCGATCCCACGGACCGGGCCACAGCTGTGATCTTCGGCGACGGCGCGGGCGCGGTAGTGCTGCGCCGCGGTTCTTCCCGGGAGCAGGGCGCCCTGCTCGCGTTCGACCTCGGCAGCGACGGCTCGGGCAAGGACCTGATCCACATACCCGGAGCGCGCGAACAGCCGGATGCAGAACGCTGGTTCACCATGGCGGGCCGGAAAGTGTACCTGCGGGCCGTCGAGCAGATGACGAATTCGGCGCTGCGGGTCATGAAGGACTGTGCCTGGACACCGGAAAGCGTCGGTGCTCTCGTGCCGCACCAGGCGAACGCCCGCATCATCCAGGCGGTCGCGGACCGACTCGGCGTACCGCCGCACGCCGCGGTGTGCGAACTGGCGCGCACCGGCAACACGGCGGCCGCCTCCATTCCCCTCGCGCTGACCGACGCGCTGGCCGGCGGGCGGCTCCGGGCCGGGGCCCGGACGGTACTCACCGCTTTTGGCGGCGGATTGACCTGGGGATCCGTCGCATTGACATGGCCGCAGCTGACGGCCACGCGTTCAGAAATTTAATGGAGCGTGATCAAAGGGATCCAAAAGGTCCACGCGATCCGAACGAAGGGAATCCGCTATGTTCGTCGACTACCTCTCCCACATCCTCGGAGCCGTTTACAAAGTGTCCGGTGACATCCAGCCCACCCGGTCCTTCAAGGAACTGGAAGTGGACTCGCTGTCCCTGGCGGAACTCGGCGCACAGCTCGAGGACGAACTCGGCGTCACCATTGAGGAGGAGAACCTGAGCGCCAATACGACCGTGGGGGAACTGTCCGAGCTGCTGGAGGCCAGTGGGGCGGTCCTCCCGGCATGACGGGTCACGGATTCCGCCATCCCGATGTAGTGATCAGCGGCATCAGCATGGTCACCCCGGCGGGCGCGGACACCGCTACGGCCTGGGAGACCGCCCGCGCGGGACGCCCCACGGCTGCGGCCGATCCCCGTCTGTCGGGCCTGGGCGTCACGTTCAGCTGCACCGTGACCGGCTTCGAGCCGCAGGAGGTGTTCGGCAGCGACTCCCGCCGCATGGACCCCTTCGCCCAGTTCGCGGTCGCCGCGGCCCGCGCTGCCGTCGCCGACGCGGCGCCGGCCGACGGCTCCTGGGATCCGGCCAGGGTCGGTGTCGTCCTTGGCACCGCGGTCGGCGGTCAGGGAACGTGGGAGGAGCAGGGACAGCGGCTGCGGGACAAGGGCCCGCGCACCGTGAACCCGCTCACCGTCCCGAAGGCCATCGGTAACATCGCGGCGGGTTCGGTGGCCATGGACCTCGGCCTGCACGGACCTTCCCTCACCCTCTCCACTGCGTGCGCGGCGGGCACCACGGCCCTGGGTTTCGCCCTGGACCTGCTGCGGTCGGGCCGCTGCGACGTGGTGTTGGCCGGTGGCACCGAAGCCGCCGTGACCCCCCTGGTGACCACGGCTTTCGACCGGCTGAAGGCGCTGTCGCGCCGCTGCGAGGACCCCTCCGCCGCTTCCCGGCCCTTCGACGAACACCGCGACGGCTTCGTCGTGGGCGAAGGCGCGGCCGTACTGGTCCTGGAGCGCGCGGAGAGCGCCGAAGCGCGGGGCCGGCGCCCCTATGCGCGACTGCTCGGTTACGGAGCCTCCTCGGACGCCCACCACTTGACCTCGCCCGACCCCGACGGCCGTTACGCGGAGCTGGCCCTGCGCCAGGCGCTCCAGGACGCGGGGGTCGCCGCGTCGGACGTGTCCCTCGTCAACGCCCACGCGACGAGCACCCCACAGGGCGACGCCGTCGAGGCGCGCATGATCGAGCGGGTCTTCGGCCGGGGCGTAGCGGTCACCTCCACCAAGGGCGTGACCGGCCACATGCTGGGGGCGGCCGGAGCGGTCGAGGCCGCGTTCACTGCCCTGTCGATCCGGGATTCGGTGATCCCGCCCACCGCCAACTTCCGGGCACCCGGCGCGGACATCGCCGACATCGACATCGTCCACTCGGTTCCGCGGCACGCGGCCGTGCCGGTCGCCGTCAGCAACTCCTTCGGCTTCGGCGGGCACAACGCGGTCGTCGTTCTCGGCTGGGCCTGAGGCGCCCGCCGTAACCGCAACCCGCTACAGCACCGGCGACCGCTACAGCTACGGCAACAGCAGGCGCACCGGGCACGACCCGGAGAGCCTCAGCGGCCGCCCGGTTGCCGGAGCGGCCCTTCGGGCGACGCGCGCCGACCCGCAGTCAACTCGGGTGACGCGGAAGGGCGGGGGCCTCGAAGGCCGGACCGCCCCGGACCCGGTCAGCGGGGTTCGGGCTGCTCACCCGGGGAGATCAAGCCGGTCTCGTAGGCCAGCACGACCGCCTGGACGCGGTCACGGAGCCCCAGTTTGGACAGGATTCGCGCGACATGGGTCTTCACCGTAGCGTGGCTGAGGGTCAGGTGGTTCGCCAGCTCGGTGTTGCTCAGGCCGGTGGCCAGCAGGCGCAGCACTTCCAGTTCGCGCGGCGTCAGTTCGGACAGGTCTCGGTGCACCGCGACCCTCACCGAGGTCCGCGGAGCGAAACGCTCGATCAGGCGGCGCGTGATGTTCGGCGCCAGCAGGGCGTCGCTCGCCTGCACCAGACGCACTGCGGCCGTCAGGTGCTCGGGGGTGACGTCCTTCAGCAGGAAGCCGCTCGCTCCGGCCGACAGCGCGGCGTACACGTACTCGTCGAGGTCGTAGGTGGTCAGAATGATGACGCGGGTGTCGCACGCGGCGTCGGCGACGATCCGCCGGGTCGCCTCAATGCCGTCCATCTCCGGCATCCGGATGTCCATCAGCACCACGTTGGGCCGGGTGCGACGCACCACCGCGACCGCCTCGCCGCCGGTGGACGCCTCGCCGACCACCTCGATCCCGTCCGCCATCAAGAGCATGCGGAACCCAGTGCGCACCAACGCCTGATCATCGACGATGACAGCGCGCAACGCCGCGTCCGCGCGACCGCCCACTGCCGAGAGCTCTCCACCGTCCTGCGTACTCATCACGTCCTACGATTGTGGACCACACCGCCACGTTGCTCACAGAGGCGTCGTGCGATGCGGACCATTGGCCTCCGGCCGCTGAGGCGGCCGGAGGCGCGCGGGTCACCGGGGGTCGATGGGGGTCAGCGGGCGGGGTTGACCGCCGCGTCCAGGGCATCGTACTGGGCCCGGACACCCGCCGAGCTGAACCCCTGGGCGCCGAGGCGCTGTACGAGTTGGAAGGAGAGCGTCTCGCGCTCGAAGGGTGAGCGGCTGAAGGACTCCATGAGCAGTCCCCGCCCGTCGTGGTGGACGGCCACGTCCGCGGCCCGCAACGCGGCGAGTTCCTCCTCCGGCAGGCTGGCCGCGGTCCACGCCTGGGCGGACGGGGCGTCCCCGGCGCTCCCGGCGGGAAGGAAGCGCACGCCCAGCGCCCCGAACTCCCGGGTGGTGGACAGGACGTCGTCGACGAGGAACGCCAGGCGCTGGACGCCGGGACCGTCGTTCCTGTCGAGGAAGACGTCCGGTTCACGGAGCCCCGGCCGGAGCCCGAGCCCGTCGGCCACCGTAGTCAGTACGAAGGCGGCGCTCCGGGAAGCGCGGACGACGACCGAGTCCATGGTCCGGTCCCCGAGGCCGAGGCGTTCGGGGGAGGAGCGGGAGAATCCGAAGACCTCGTGGCAGAAGGCGGCGTAGTCCGCGAAGCCGTCCCGCGCGAGATGGACCGCGATGTGGTCGAGCAGCCGCACCCGCCCGCCCGGCACGGCCGGAGCCCCGGGAGTGGGGGTCCACCGGCGGCCCGCGGGCAGGGCGGCGCCCCCTCGGGCGGGAACCGGCACCAAGGTGTGGTGAACCCCGCCGAAGGCGGGCACGACCGGGTTCCCCTGCGGGGACGTCATAACCTTCGCGCCGGCCTTCAGCGCGGTGTCTCGGGTCGTCGGCACGTCCTCGCACGCGATGGCGATATCGGCGATCCCGTCTCCGTGATCGTCGAGGAACTTCCACGTCCCCCAGCCGGAGGTGACGACCAGGAGGACCTCACCCTGCCGCAGCAGCACGGAACTCCGGTCCACTTCGACCGAGTCGGCGACCCGGGTGAAGCCCATGGCCGATACGAGATGATCGACAGTCGATATTTTATCCTTCGTGTACAACTCGACATACGCTACGTCTCGCACAGCCATGGGTAACTCCTGGAGAACGGGAACGAAGAGGGGGCCAGGGCCCGTCGGGTTTCCTGGGCCGGTGCAGGACTACCAGCGCCATTCCTGCTGGCGGTAGAGGTGACCGGCCTTGATGTCCCGGTCCTTGCACCAGGTCATGAATTCTTCGATCTGCTTGATCTGGTACGTGTCCTCGGTGTAAGTCGTCGCCATCACGTGTCCCAGCCAGGGCTCTTCACCCATCGCGTACACATACGCCTCGTGCGCACCGAGTTCCGTCATGATCGCCGCAGCCTGTTCCGCGTTCGACCCCGACAGCTTCCGCGAATTGCTCAGCTTCTTCGACACCGGGATCGTCAGCAGCGCCTGGTACAGCCACGTCAGCGGCGCACCATCACACTCCATTCCCAGGAACGCGATGTCAGCCGTCCCCAGATGACCCTTGATCCGCCGGTACAGCATCGGGTCGACACCCGAGGAATCCGCCCCGACGAACACCTTCTTACCCGCGAGCTCCACCCAGAAAGTGGACTTCGCCCGGATGTCCAGGTCACAGTGCTCACCCAGGAACGGCGTCGCCGTGACCTTCCCGCCCGGGAACTCCACCTCGTCGAAATCATCGACCTCGACGACCGGGAAACCCTGCTGCCGCAGCATCAGGGCCATCGACGGGTCCGACAGGTTCCCGCGCGAAGAACGCGGCACCACGATCGCACCGACCCGACCGCGCAGCTGCAGCAGCGTCTCCAGCACGATGTGGTCCTGATGCCCGTGCGTGATCAGCACCAGATCGATGAAATCAGGCAGATCATCCAGCGTGTACCGGTCACCAGCGGAACTGTCCGCACTGATGAACGGGTCCGTCACGATCGCCGCCTGGGGCGTCTGCATCACCAGACACGCGTGCCCGAAGTACCGGATCCGCCCGCCCCCCTCGATGTGCCGGTCCGGCGCACCGCTGGGACGGTCCGTCAGCAGCCCCGACAACTGCTTGGCCTGCACATCGTCCAGCCCCAGCGCCTCCCGCAGATGCGACAGCGTCGCCGGACTCACCCGCGCCTTGAACAGCTCCTCCAGACCCGCGTGACGGAACGGCACCGCCAGCTCCAGCACATCCGGCGACGGCAGCCGCGGCGTACTCAGAATGAACGGACGCTCATACCCCGGCTCCAACGACAGCTGCACCGACTGCCGCGCCTCGGAATACACACTGCTCTTGTAGACCAGCGGCTCCATGAACCGCATCTGCGCCTGGTTGTCCGTGTCGTACGCCAGCTCCACCAGACCGTGCAGCTCCGCCGGCATCTTCGGATACAACGGCGTCAGATCGAACCCCGTCGCGTTCGCCCGCAGGATCTCCTGACCCGCGGCGATCGCCTCCGCGAACCGCAGCATGTCCGCCCGGTCCCGCTTGATCCCCTCCAGAAGATCACGCACCTCATCGGCACGCTCCTCCGGAATATTGATGAAATACCCACCCCGCAGCTCAGGATTGTTACTCGCCGCGACATGCACCTTCGGGGACTGCAGATACGACTCCAGCATCGGCACCTGCAAAAACGCCAGGTTCATCGCCGCCTGCACCGGCGCCAGCGTATGCGGCCACGCGAAGAACCGGTCAACCAACGGCTCCACAATCGCCTTCGAACGCAGAAACAACGGCTCCTCAGCCATCTGCTCCCCACCCTCTCTTCGAGATCCAACG
>Ga0307508_10002303_pt1 | contig 20279 bp, 26 predicted proteins | sample 9_EM_MG_FD_203089 | JGI IMG/M metagenome (GOLD analysis project Ga0307508, IMG submission 203089) | Populus trichocarpa ectomycorrhiza microbial communities from riparian zone in the Pacific Northwest, United States - 9_EM | ecosystem: Host-associated > Plants > Roots > Unclassified | place...
AAAAAAAACAAAAAATTTTAAATTTAAAAAAATGGCCCCCTTTTTGCCCCCCCCCCCCCCCCCCCCCCCCCCCCCACCTCGCACAGCAGAATCAGGGTTTGTCAGTCCGCGACATCACCGAACGCATACCATCCACAACAGTTATTCAGCAGCCAGCACAGAACCCGGGTTTCGGAGATAACAATGGCGATTTCCCTAGAGTAGAAAGGACCCTCCAACTACTCCGCCGTCAGTCACTCGTTAATATCCGGCACGAGTGAGAGAGCCGTTGCCCTCACTGCTCTGCGGCAACGACATGCACCCGCCACCCAACAGGATGCACGCCATTGGGTAGTGCAGCTCGGGACCGGCTGTCGCCGATACAAAGATGGCTCCGGCGTCATAATGCTTCGAGATCACCGTGTGCAGTGTGCTTGAGAGCAATCTATTCCTTATGCCAGTCCCTCGACCTCCAATGGGTACCAGTTCGAGGTGACGCCGTTGACCTGTCGTCAGGCCGCTCCCGTGGATCAAACAGTGCATTCTATTACCTGCATTCCTCGGGTGAGTTCGGTGTGTCCTTGGGCGCGATCACTCCCATCTTCGGTCAGCAGTGGACAGTGCGGCTCGCTCAGACGGCCTGCATCACGATCAGCATGTCCTTCACGACAACCACCACGAAACAGGATGACCATCGGCAACACCGATGACTGTGGTATTGTCCCGCCGCGTTTTGTTATCCTCCGTCTGGGCGATACCGACCTCCGCGAACTCGACAGTGCCGAGGCGGCGGTCGAGGTTGTTGAACTGCTTCACCTCGATACCGCTCCTCGATCGTGGGAGCTCTCGCACAGCCGCCGTGCAAATCATCTTCCGCGTTCGTAACGAACGAGTCTCTGCGGTCTCATTTGCGCTGCGCATAGAGATCATCGCTAGAGTTTTGCACCATCGTCACTGCCTTTTCGGTACAGACGGTCACAGGCAGCGATAACCCCCAGCAGCATCGATCGATCGCCGCGATATGCCCGGCCGTTTCTCGGACGCTGTTTTTCGACGATTCCCCGATGATGTGACCGCCAGACGTTCCACTCCAGCTCTCCCATCCCACTCCCGTGCCGAGTGGTAGGTTTCACGAGTGCTGGATACATCTAGCCGGCGGCACGCGGGGTGACCACTGATGCTCTTCCAACAGGCGCCATCGATGGGGGGGTGGGGGTTTATCGCACGGGGCCAGAAAACGCACGAGCACCAAATGGTGGTCACTCTTGTATTTACTAAGAGCGTGTGTTGTGAGTGTCCGTTGTGGGATCGTTGGGGTGCCTTCCACGCTGGAGTTATGGCCCGTTGCGGTGGTGAAAATCAGGATTGAACCCACTGCTAACTAGCGTGGCTTGGCAGGATGGTTGAGTGTCCTCCCCACCGCTCGCTTCTCGTTCTCTTTCCATTCTCTTCTCTCTCTCTGTTCTGTTCTCGCCCCTACACCACGCTTCAAATACAACAACACGTCCCGCCCGAAGTTTCCTCCCCTTCTCTCTTTCATTCTTTCTTCACACTTAGGCAATGAAGACAATATACAGTCATATCCATCTACTCAACGCCACCACCATCTCCGCCCTTCTTTCCCTGCTGCCTCCCTCTCTCTCTCACCCTCGGCAACGCTCTGTTTCGATCTGCTCGGTAATTCACAGCAGAAACACATCGTTCTTGACCACCTCCGATTTAGGGTCTCCTCACCGTACGACCTGCGCTGCGAACCTTCGTACCAGTCGTCCTCCATCCAGTTTTACCCATTCTCCGTCCTTTCACAGTTTTTCAAGCGACACATAGACGCGCCTGTGCTCAATTAGCACACTTCCACATTCATACCTCTGAAAAACCAGACATTTGCCAAATATTTCCTCTCACGTTCTTCGACGCGTTCTTGCGGCCTGGTAATGTCGTGGGGTTGATCTGCTCGGTATTTCAGTCGGCCGATGACGTACTGCCTTTCCACCTCACGCATCCGAACGCACAACAAATTCTTCAATAGTAAGCTCTTGCCTTCGCCTTTGTGGAAGTGAAGAGCAGCTTCAACCCCGGCTGACGGTTCTTAGTCGCATTGAATCGTCCCGACTTTGGGCAGGAGGTGCGGCAGAATCTAGCGTCTTCCCGCTGCAGAACAACGAGGGTTAGCCGAGATTTCCCAGTCCTGGGGATCAACCTCCGTGATAACGATTGTACAGCGTAGTCACTACGCCGACCACGGCAGTTTCGCTACATGCTATGACCGCCCACAACCAAGGGCCACTCGACTGGTGTGGACATCTCGTCAGAATGCAATGCAGTGCATATGGGTCAGATAAAAAAAAATCTGGATCAATCTGGGAGCTGCACACGCTAACTAGAGTTTAGCTATCGTTTCGGCAAACTGTGGGCATTCCTCAATACATTCTTGACTGTTCGCTCTCCCGGCAAAGAGTATGCAACCCTTCCTTCAAATGTATAATGGCGGGCAACCTTGGTGGTGTCATCGTTGGCGGTAGCAAAGGCTAAATATGAAGGCATCAGCATCAGAATGCCTCTTACATCTTGTTTGTCCTCGAGAAGTTGACTAAAGCGGTGGTCTGACTGGCACGGTTCAGATCCCAACGATCATCGGTACCACAGGTGCAACAGCAACGGTAATTCCCATCACCATTTGAGATTACATTTACTTTAGGATTCCAACTGATGTGCCTTGGAGAGTCGTGAATGGCTAGCCGATGTACCTAGGATGCCTACGCCAGAATTCGTCGAATGCGTCACCACCAGTAGCTTCGCCACCACGCTCATTCGGATTGCCTTCAGATACGTTCAGGTTGCGTTCTTTGCCGGGCTTGTTGTCTCACGGACTGCCTACATCCGCTGCTCCGCGGCGACACGAACGAGTATGCCAGATAACGCCACCCTCTTCTACGTGATATCGTCGATAGTAATTGGCGTTCGGAGATGACAGACCGGTGAAGGAGTCCGGTAATGACGGATCGGAGGCAGCATGTCCGGAGCTGACGGCCGCCTGAGTCTCCGAGCACCGGCTCGGGATACGGTCTTCCATCTTTTTGCACTGGCGAGTCCCTGAGGCCCGTAATATAAAGAAAGAATGTTCTGCCTTGGACTGTGTATCAATCAATCAATTCACTATCTTCATCTCGATCGAGTCCAAATATAGGGGTCGATCAGGATGAAGATAGTGAATTGATTGATTGACACATAGTCAAGGCAGAACATCCTCTATATATTACGGGCCTCAAGGACGCGCCAGGGCGAAAGGATGGAAGACCATCTCCTGAGCCAGACTCAGCCAGTAGTCAGAGACACAGGCAGCCGTCACCTACGGACGCCCATAATTCTGGCGCCGGCGTTTTCATCTCTTGCAATCCTTATATTCACTACATGTCGCTACTAGCCCACGACAGTGAAGGGAAACGATGCGGTCGTGATGGTTTTGTGTCATATATAGATACGTGATAATGTGATCTGCGAGCTGAATCCCTCCATTTCTAAATCTCGCTTTCCACAACCATGAATTTACCACTATGTTGGCATGCAGATACCAAATCCGACTGCGCGGAAACCTCCCACGCAAATGCGACAACAGAAACGGGAGCAGCGTCGAGACTTCTCCTCACGGCAGGCGTAACCGGGTTCCTGGGCGTCGACCCCGAGCAACACGTATCTAATAGGAAAACGCAACAAATGCGACTGCCACACCTGTCGGCGGAGCCCCACAACACCTCGTATGACAGAAACAGAAGTCGTCAGTCCGCCGTATATCTAAGTACGTACACTGCATTGCCGCCCCCTGCTAGCCGTCATAAAACCCGGGTGGCGGGGGTTACGACTTCACCGTGGAGATAGCCGCCGCCCACATACCTGGTGAGCGAGAGCTGCCCAATGGCACTGCGTGGGCCTGCATTATGCGTCTAGATTATCCTTCGGAAACCACGTTCTTGTGCAATATATATAACGGCGACGACTCGAAGCCAGCGCCACGCAAAGTGAGAATTGATCCAAATTCTTCACTACCGTATTCCTCTTTGCCGCTGTTGTACGCGAGCCAAACTATCCAATGCCATAGCCACAGTTCCACCAGGTTATTGACAATATCTGAATACAGGGCAGACCTCCGCTAATGGTTTAGCGCGTAATGAGGCAGACCCAGGTGTAGCGGCTGAAATCCATCGATATACAGCATCTATTGTCAGCGTCTGGACCGCGACGGAGGACAGATGGGTCCACATAAGCCCGAGTGGATCTCTTTCAGTGCCTTGGTAGCTCGCTGAGCTGAAACTTTCCTTTGAAGCTTTTCGTTGGCGGTCTTTTTTATGCAGATATCGCATGCAGTGGATATGCTTTCGCCCTCAGAATATGACCATATAGGATATAGTTTTGTGACAATTTATATTAGGTATCGTTGCCAGGTTCGGATATCCCGTTGACATGTTGGCCGACATGCCAAGTTCGAATTCATTCTTCAACGCGTAGGGGATTTGGTCCAACTCGCTCCGGAGGCTACGATACCGATGAGGATACAGATCCAGGTGCGCATCTGCCAAGGGGTTGTTCCGTGAAACCTACTGACGTAATGTAAGCAGTACGTGAATCGGTACGGAATCTGACATCAATGCCGTACGTGATTATCTGGGGGACTGAGAGCAGGGAGGCTCCGGAGTCCTGCACGAATATGGCTACCACCCTGAGGAGCACCCACAACTCGAGCTGGAAATTGATGCTGCCATCCATGCCAGCGGAGTGGAGACGGGCAACGGTGGTAGCATGTGCAGACTGAGATCCTGCAGCGTCGTATCATTCCCGAAGAGCGTCCCCAGCTAGGTCCGAGTGTGGTGTCCCCGACGATTGACGTAAGGCTCTCAGTGACCGCTCGTGGAGGCTGCGAGCCTGTGCCGTCGCGTTACCTACAGGTGGGAGCTCCGCAACCACGAACATTTCACGAGTCATCCATTGCTAAGAGGTTCGTGAGATTGTTCTTCCACGAGTGGTTTTTGTCGCCCCTGAGAATGGGAGTCGAGCCGTGGCTGCAGGTGTAAGCGGTGGAATCGGTCGTGATCTCAACGTGATGTTTGTTGAGACTAAACAGTTGAGAACAGGGATATTGGAGGCAAAGGCGGGTTTTGAAAAGCGAACGGTCAGGTGCAAGTGGCAAGGGGTTGATCGCCAACCCGGCTCCTAACCTGTTGGAATTAAGTATGGGTTGGTAAGTAAGAAGATTGTATTATTATTCAGAATTGCAGCAGTATGTGCGAACGAGTTATCTCTATATACTGAAGGACTTTCGGGGACTCGTCAGCAGGGAGTGCGGAAGACCTCTGGGCTTGGCTGTCAGAATAATGGGCGTCCGGAGATGATGGAACGGAGGTGGCGTCCAGACAATGACGGCTGCCTGAGTCTCCGAGCACCGGCTTGCGGGACAGTCTTCCGTCCTTTGTCCTGACGGCCCTTCTCCACATAGAGGGAACCTGCCCCCGCGTACCGCTGAAACACCAATCTTTATCTCTATCGATCCATATATTCCAACATTACCGCTCTCGGACATCTCTGTTCGCTGCCTGTGGCCCGTCTGTTAGAATAATGGGCGCCCAGAGATGACGGTCCGGAGACGGCGTCCGGAGATGACAGCTGACCGAGTCCCCGAGCACGGGCTCGGGAGACAGTCTTCCGTCTTTGTCCCCTGGCGAGTCCCTCAGGCCCGTTGTATATAGACAATATTCCTCCTTCGACATTTTATCAATCAATCAATTCACTATCTTCATCACTATCGATCCCTATATTCCTACAACGTCATCTCATGACCCCTATTATTCTGACACCACCCTTCCAGGACAAATTTCTTTCCTTCGCGTCCCATTTTTCTGAGAAACCCCAGCCGACTCAATTGAACAACTAACACCAATATAGTGTAGCGAAGACGTCACTGCGGTATATTCGAAGATCACCCCGGCAGACTGCAACTCAGTGTTTTCGGCGGATGTCACCTATATTCGATGTCAAATTGGCGTCGCTTCTTATGTCTTCGGTGAACTTACAGAGTAGTGGTGAGTGACTAACTAATGTGGAGAAGACGTGGCAAAATGACTAGCGTGAAAAAGCCACAAACTCGCCATGAGCCCGTCTAGAAGCTCCCAGCAGTCGCTGTAGAACTCTGGAAAAACATGCTTTATGTGCTTCATTCGCTGTTCCACCACGCCATGGTTAACAAATGTCTTGTCGCTGAGCAGCTGGATGCTCACTTACCACTGTTCCTTCTCAATGATACAACCATCGAGATCACGGTTACCATTGGCCACAGGCTCGAGGTGAAACTTTTGCGGAAGATAACTATCAGCCCCTGAAAAGATACTAAGCGAATGGAGGTGAAGCTTGAGCTAACAAAACTACCTCATAACCGCCCCGCTTCGGCGAGAGCGGAACGAAGAACGCTCGACGACCGAAACTTATGAAATAGAAGCCGTCAGCGATGGTGGCCGGAGCGGTGGGCGCAGCCACCGCTGTATGGGTGAGGCAGGAAGCAGCGCTGTCTGGCTGACTGGAGGCGTGCTATTTGTCGTCCGTGGAGAAAGCTCTGGCAAACGCACTGGCACCCAGCGGCGCCGACCCAGAATTGGGATTCTCGAGATCGCCCATTGTGTGACTATCATAGGACGAGTTGCTGCTTGGAGGAGGGGGAAAACGCGTAGTCGTGTGGAGGAGAGGGAGAACGAGTGGTTGTGTGGAGGAGCGAACGGACGAGTGGAGTGGAGAGGGGTTGTAAGTTGAGAAAGGGAAAGGGAAGTACAGGAGTCGGCGGCATTTATAAAGGGAGACCATCTCCGTTACCCGGCCCATACCGTTTCCTACTCTACGCCCGCATTCAGCTCAGCATGACCCCTCCAACAGCGAGAAAGACAGTGAGGTAACTGCTACTCCTGCTTATGCTCCCCGGTCGATCCAATTCGGTACCCAACTAAATACTATGCTACAGTGAAGCGTTGGAAATAGTCCGCTCTGTCCGTCTGTACCCGTGGGTACAGGTATTGATTGACTGCAGCCCGTCGGCGGAGATAAATATGTGATCTTACGAACTAGTCAGGACTGTTGAAATACTACGTACAGGCGGTGAAGTATAGTGTGCCTTTTTGGTGTTCTGAGGTAAGGAGAATGGAGGAAGGTCAGAACACAAGTTGGTGATGGTGATCTCATTACTCGATGCGCCCCAATTGCAGCATTCCGACCAGCAGGTCAGCAGGAAATCGAACCGGCTATCTGACGAGCAGACCACTGAGCAACCCAGCGAGCAACGCAAGTAGGAATCAGAAGAGATATCGGCGTACGGCGGGATATACGACGAGCCATCCGGCGAGCGAACTGTCGAGCAAACCGAGGAACGATCAGACCAGCGATCCAAGGACCAACCCGAGGAGTAATCCGAAACGCAATCTTGCCACGAATCCAAGGCGGCAGCCGAAGACTATTTTGAGGAGCGGTTCCCGACGTGATCTGGTGAGCGATCCAACTGTTCAAGTCGCCGTGTGATCCAACTGGTAAACCGACGAGCACACTGCCGAGGAATAGAAGGAGTAATTGTGTCATGGCGCGTCTCGGCTCCGTGGTCTGGAATGCGGGAAGGATGGATGTACGCCGAGAGTCAGGAATACGGAAGTCGCCGGAGTGACAGTTTAGCGGGTATGACTGATAACCCTAAAAGGAGCCGACCCCCACTTTTCTTTCATTCTCTCTGCTTCCACACGCAAGAATGTACTCGTCTTGCTCATCGGACCATGTTTTGCCTCGTCACCATTGTCTTGCCTGGCCTAGCTAAGAAGCGCCTCTTCGTCGCTCTTGTCTTCGTTATCACCCTTTCCCGTTACCTCTCGCCCGTTAGCTGCCACTCGCGCGATTAGTAGTGACCTAGTCTAGCCCAGTAAGTTGAACCCGGACAACCTTGACCCAGGCTGGCCGGCTGGCATAAGCACACGAATCAACGCTAGTCCTACCCGTTAAGAGATGATATCTTCAACCGTCGTCACCAGGTACCGCGAATCAACCGCTCGTAAAGTGCCAAGTTGGGCAGCGGAACGAATCGGTGTTAGAATATAGGGATCTGGAGAGATGAAGATAGTGTATTCGATTAGAGATACATAGCCGCAGGCAGTTAATTCTGCATATATGCAAAGAGCATTGCCGGAGGGCAAAGGGAAGCTTGTGTTGAAATCACACCAATTAGCGTTGAACATTGATATCAATGATAGGAGGTCGATCGAGTTTAGGGTGTGCACTGGATGCTGTACGAGGGGAGACAAAAGGCAACTGGATACTGGACGATCGAGCAGTTCACAGCTTTGTTGTACTGTTAAATGAGTATGGAAATGAAAGACAAACAGCCCAAAAGATCCTCCTTATCTACTTTACCGCTCTCGCGTCATGTAATTCTCAAACTTGCCACCAACAAACTCTGAGGCACAAGCGCCACCTCCAAACGTACACTGACACGAACTCCAGCGACGAAAAGAGTTTTCCGCGGCTTGGTTCTCATTCACGTTGCTTTTAGCCCCCACACGTTTTCTCTCTGTTGTGGTGGTGGTGGTCGAAAGTTCCCTGAGACAGGATAGGTATAGCCAAAACCCAGGGACCCACCTGCAACCACGTAAATGCCGACCAGAGTTCACATACAGCTCCACCATCTATTCTCCGGTTTACAGAAGTTTTAGAGAATCTTATTCACTTCACCTTTGGGGTGCCTTTCCGGGCATGTACGATATACTGACTGTTGTGGTGGTGGCCGAAACCCCTTAATAGTCATGCAAAACGTGGAAAGCACTCCACGAGCAAGATGTCAGAAGAAGGTGGCGTCCGGAGATGAGGAGGCGTCCGGACATGACTGAGTCCCCGAGCACCGGCTCGGGGGGGGGGCAGTCTTCCATCCTCTGTCCCGACGGCCTTCCTGTATATAGAGTGATCTTGTGCCCGCATAATACTGTAATACAATCTTTTACGTTTATCGATCCATATATTCCAACAGGTTATGAGCCTGGATTGAACGCTCTGCCAATCCGATACCCATCGATAATCGCACCTGCCGTACCTGCCGTTTTACACCTCGCTTCTGTGTCTCATCCCTGCGCTCTCGTTTTTTAAGCCTCAACTTTTGGAGCCGCGTCGCGTCCAACATCGCCATGGTCAACGCGTCACGTTTCGCAGTCACTGGTCTTTACAGCGCCCGAAACTACCGCTCGTGGAGAACGACATGAGATCATTCCCTACTGCTGAGGCCATGGATACAGTCAATGCGACGACCGCGCTGCCTGGACGATCTACCTATCGGTTGAACCCACAATTCGAACCTGCATCCGAAGTCCTCCCGCAAAAGAAATTGATTCTGCAGCCCGCGTCTGGGAAATCCTTAGCCAGGACTACGATTCTGCCTTCACGATAATCGGTCTTCGAATACATCTCGAGCCTAGTCGCTGTTCGCCAGGAATTGGCCGCAAGCGACGAAGCAATCTCGGATACCACCGTTTGCCACCATCGCCGGCATTATTGAGAACAACCTCGATGGCACTCCGTAACGACCAAGTTGTATCCTCGGCATAGAGGGGCCTACCGGCCAACACGACTGCCCGGGCTTGAGCCCTGCGCACTGAACAGTGGAACGATTCATCGATACGACGATCGTATGAGCAATTGCACGAGCAATTGCACCAGTGATCCCACAAGCGATTCTACGAGCGAGCCTATGAGACCGAGCGGTCCTACGAGCGAGTCTATGAGACCGAGCGGTCCTACGAGCAATCCTACGAGTAATCCTACGAGCGATAATACGAACGATCCTACGAGCGATCCTACCAGCGATTCTACGAGCGAGTCTACGAGACCGAGCAGTCCTACGAGCGATCCTACGAGCTATCTGAAAAAGAAGCTGTCGACCAACAGAGAACTACTCGGAGATTTCCACTACTCTAAGCGCGTTTGCCGGCTACTGTGGATTCGGCCACTTCAAAGGATTTGGCGACTTCGGCATAATCGCTACTCCAGTAATTTTCGGCTTTGCTCCCGAGTGCATTCTCCACCGAGATACCGATTGAACAAAGACCATATCTGGAATCCGTTCCAAAAGCTGAGTATTCATTCCAGACATGAAGACATCCACTGAAATACCCAGTTTCAGAACAATCTCGCTGCTCAGACATAGACTACATCCACGCCGGATCTGGGTGGAAGCGCTACTAGATTAAGCAGATCCGTCGAGCAAGCGGATGTCCTTCGAGGCTCCTATCACTGCCCCGAATTGCGTACCAAGAGTGGCAAATGGCAAGAATTATGGCGAGACCGAAATCTACCGCGAGACCGATATTGACGGTGAAACTGCCATTGATGTGGAGCCAATATCCACAAAAATCCGATGTCGATACGAGGACGGCATCAACGGCGAAGCCAAGAACCGATACAAGGCCCCGTCGGTAACGAGTCAGATATCGTTGACCCTTCAATACCGATAAATGGACACATACTCGCTAAGAGCCTTTGAATGTTGATTTCGCGAACTCAGCCAATCTACCTATCGCCATTAATAGAGTCCATCAGCACAACTGCAGAAGGCCAGAAGGGTGGACGTGGACTCGTCGCCGCGAACGGACGAGGACGCGCCTCAGGCGGAGTCGGACCCGACGCTTCGGCGGTCGGAGTCAGACTTGGCACCTCGGGCGGACTCAATTCCTCGAGCAAACTCAATTCCTCGGGCGGACTCGGACTCGACGCCTCGGCGGTCGGACTCGGACTCGGCGCCTCGAGCGAACTCAATTCCTCGGGCGGACTCGGACTTGACGCCTCGGCGGTCGGACTCGGACTCGGCGCCTCGAGCGAACTCAATTCCTCGGGCGGACTCGGACTCGACGCCTTGGCGGTCGGACTCGGACTCGGCGCCTCGAGCAAACTCAATTCCTCGGGCAAACTCAATTCCTCGAGCAAACTCAATTCCTCGGGCGGACTCGGACTCGACGCCTCGACGGTCGGACTCGGACTCGGCGCCTCGAGCGAACTCAATTCCTCGGGCGGATTCGGACTCGACGCCTCGGTGGTTGGACTTGGACTCGGCGCCTCGAGCGGACTCAATTTGGAAGGAAACACCGGCCGGTATGATCTTCGGAAGTGACCTAGAGCGGTCGCCCACCGGATCCGGGTGGAAGAGGAACCAATGGATTCTGCAGATCCGGTGTCCTACCGGGAAGCCATTGTGCACCCGAGGTTTGGCCAGAAATGGTCTGATGCGGTTGATGAGGAACTCAGATCTTTGGCTGAAAACTCAACCTGGGACTACGTCGGGCTGGAAGACGTTCCAGCCGGCGTCACGCCCATTAGCTCCAAGTGGGTCTTCAAGACCAAGGAGTTGCCAGGAGGCGGCATTCGGTATAAGGCCAGGCTTGTTATCCGAGGTTTTGAACAGCAGGCGGGGGTCGACTTCGATGAAACTTTCGCTCCGGTAGCAAAGTTGCAAAGCCTACGTATGATGCTAGCCCTCGCTGCTGTCCACGACTGGGAAATCGAACAAATGGATGTTGTCACCGCCTTCCTGAATCCCAAAGTTGACGGTGATGTCTATATGGCTCTGCCGCAGGGTATTGAGGCGGACAAACCTCAAGTCTGCAAGCTGAGAAAGTCGCTTTATGGACTTAAGCAGGCCCCCCTTCTCTGGTATGAGCATATTGACCACTTTCTCAGATCTCTCGGTCTCGAGCGATGCGAGTACGATCCGAATGTCTGTCTCTCGGCAAGCACCACCTTAACCGATTGAACCGATTCCCAACTGGCCATCTGGAATTCCAAGCAATCGGCTGAGAATGACGCACCAATAATTCTGCTGCTGTACGTTGATGACATGCTGCTCTTCTCTCCATCGGCCAACCGAGTCACCACAATCAAGCACCTCCTCCGTGCCAAGTACAAGATGACCGACCTTGGACCAGTTCGCTGCTTCCTCGGTATAGAGATTGAGCGTGACCGATCACGACGGATACGTCATATCCACCAACAGCGCGCTATCCAGAAGCTCCTTGCAACTTACGGTTTTTCCGACTGCAACGGCCACTGGACACCACAGCCTACCGGAAGCAAGCTCCGAAGACTAGAGTTCGACACGACAAATTGCACAGCAAGGACTCTTGACTCAGATGTCACCGTCTCCATGCTCTGCAAATTCTCCTCCACCCCGACTACCGAGTACTTGTCAACAGCCACCTACACGCTACGATATCTGCGACACACGGCCAACCTCGCTATCCAGTACAATGCATCAGACTCCGAAGCCACCATGCCCATCGGCTACACTGACTCAGATTTCGCCGGAGATCCCGATGACCGAAAATCAACATCTGGTTATGTATTCATGCTTGCCGGAGGCGCTATTACCTGGCGTGCTCGTAAGCAACCACTCGTCACTTTCTCAACGGTGGAAGCCGAATACATAGGTGCTTCTGACGCCGCAAAAGAAGCCATATGGGTCCGCTCCTTATACGCTCGCATATTATATGGCAAAATCCTGTACAAGCATGCCGAGTAATGCCCCCACTGCTTATGCTCAGACAACGACTCTACGGCTACCGAGCCCTAGCAAATCTTTGTCGATAACCAAGGTGCAATCCAACTTGCAAAGAACCCGAAGTTCCATGAGTGCACCAAGCACATCAGTGTCCGCTTCCACTTCGTCCGTGATGCCTGCGAACGGAACGCCATCAAAACCACATACCTTCCGACATCCGACATGCTCGCCGACATCATGACGAAGAACCTCCCTCGAGACACCCACTGGAAGCACGCTCACGGGCTTGGGCTTGTAAGCCGGGACTCAGGGGAAGTGGTTGACAGACCACGCGTTAAGCGGTTGAAATAGTTTTTCCCTCTCATCTTCCTGTTCTTTCTTTGGAGGATGCACTCTTTCTCCTATGTCCGTGGTTTCTCCCTCGAAGGGTTTTTTTACACGGTTACGAGTTTTAACGAGGCATCCGAGGATTCTGTTTTTCTCATTCTCTCCTGTGTTCCTTTGCATCTTTCCGTACGAGGGGAAGTGTCAGAAGAAGGTGGCGTCCGCAGATGAGGAGGCGTCCGGAGATAAGGAGGCGTCGGGAGATGAGGAGGCGTCCGGACATGAGGAGGCGTCCGGACATGAGGAGGCGTCCGGACATGACTGAGTCCCCGAGCACCGGCTCGGGGGGGGGGCAGTCTTCCATCCTCTGTCCTGACGGCCTTCCTGTATATAGAGTGATCTTGTGCCCGCATAATACTGTAATACAATCTTTTACGTTTATCGATCCATATATTCCAACACAAGATAGGGTAGCAGATCAGCGGATGACAAGATCTCCCTCGTTTGCCTAGCCCGCCCGCCAACCCAGCCCAGATAGGACAGGCTCCACAACAGCCCATGGGTACGCTGGCTGACTGTTGGACTGCTTCTCGCAGACCACCCCGGGCTGTGGCCACGACTTGTGCGGCCCGACTGTTGATACCCCTGGCCGAGAGCGAAGAAGGGGCAAACGCCGGATAGGAACAGAGATGAAGATGGACATTGGTTAGTACGATAGAGATAATAAAAAGAGCTCACGTGAGAGCGAATGAAGAACAGAAGTTCGCAGAAGAGCCCCAATATATACGTTTGTACACACACTCACACTCGCGAAACTCATGTGCGTATTCTTACTCACTCTTCTACTCACGTACATACATATTTCATTCATGCATCAGAACGAAATCAATAACCTTTTTCAAGTGCGGGAGAGGTAGTTCGCCGCTGCGCGGTCGGTTGGGTAGTTGAGTGGGAAATAATCGATGGCGTGCGGTGGGATTATGCAGAGTATATATATACCGCATAATCCTCAGGATTGTCATAGCTCGTCCGTGCAATTGACTCAGCTGCCTGCTATGTATCATCACCAAAGATGGCATCGAAAGACCACCCAATAGAAGACGACGAAATCGTAGAAGGACGCGAGATAGCAATGAAGGCATACACACGAAGTACGCGCGTGGCCAAAGCAACTTGCGAGGTGGAACATGGAAGCTAATAATAGGGGCGTATAAGAACAAACAGACGAGGTTGAGAGAAACAGAGAGAAACGGTATAGTCATACGCCTCGTTAAAACAGATAGCCGTGTAAATAACCTCTGGAGACACCAGGGACGTAGGAAAATGAGTGCAATTTCGAAAGTAGAAGGAAGAGGAATGGTAGCAAACCCATTTACTACCTTCCACGTGCTTCTCGAGAATATTGCCCTGCATACCAGGCCGATCCCCAGGCTGATCCGTTCGGCAATCTGTCCGTTTATCAGGTTCGATCGTACAGAGCAATACCATGATTGAGTGCGTGTGGTAGATCCGGTATCACCGAGCGTGCACCACAGACAGATCTTCAAGCGCGTGCAATCGCTCGGAGCAACCGATGGGGGTTCAGAAGGGAACGTACCAGTAGCCGGCTCTATGTCATGAACCAAGACGTCATCCGGGTAGTCTCCAAGATATTGCACTCCTTCAATTTCTTCTGTTGACTAACAATACGGGTTGGCGACGTGTCTCATCTTCGACCATCCTTCTTTCCCGACTCCTAGTGGGTGCCACTTCACTGGCAGTATTCCTTGTGTCCGTCACGGGCGCAGTGAATGCAGCATAGCACTGGGTTGTTATAGTTTTCGTCAGGCTTTATTTCTCTGTAACCATCGCCTCCTCGGATACAACGGTGACGAGCCGCAGCTGTAGCGGTTGCCTGGTGGTGCTGCCGTTGGTCAGATTCCAATCAACTTGGTCTGGCGGAGTGCCATCGAGGCATTGGCGTGAATTGACGTTGTGGTGGCGGCATTCGGAGGAAGTTCGACCGCTGACTTGCTCTCAAAGGTGCCGGCGATGGTGACGAATGTGTAGCGAGGAGGTGGCCGATAACGACCTTGACTGAGATACGTCCTTGCACCAGCAGGCGGTTGACAGATATGCTTTAGTGTTGGGATATATGAGGAAACCGAGGTTCTTGGCTTCATTGTCGTGATATGGAAACGGCGAGGGGTGGCAAGTCGTGCGGGCTGGGGGGACGGAACTATCAAATGCCAAGTTCAGGGCAAACCACACCTGGATAGGCCCCTGGCTGGGGGGTTCACGATGAGGGCCAGCATGCTTTCGTCCGGTGACGAGTGTAGCAGCGAATAAGCCAGCCCGGAGAGACGTCGGCGTACGTCACGGAGCTGAGCGGTTGCGCCCGCGTTCGTAGGTGTTTCCGTACCAGTTGCGATACCGAATGCGTCTTCGGCGCGGAGGAAGATTGAGTGAGCCGTTCCGGAGGTGGTATTGGCAATCGTTGAGCATCTCCATTGGGCCTTGCTTCCAGTTATATTACGGTGATTCCATGATTGCGAGGTTCCGATTGTTGTCGAAGGAAAACGGAGGCTTGGTGATGAGGCTCAAAAAGGTGGTGCTTCAAAAAGTGCAAGGATTACGTACCGAAGTGAGTCGTTGACGCAAGTCGAAAATCGGCAGCTGCAGTGGGTGCAAATGCCAATCGGTTACGGGTTTGCAGGGCGTTTAACACGGGCTCATAATATGTTGGAATCTAGGGATCGGTAGAGATCAAGATAGTACATTAAACCGAAGATACAATGTCAAAGGCACAACATTTTCTGGATACACAGAGAGGAAGATCGTGAATTGATTGATTAATACAACGTCGAAGGAGGAACGTTCTCTCTATATACAACGGGCCTGGGGGACTCGCCAGGGGGTAAAGACGGAAGACTGTCTCCCGAGCCGGTGCTCGGAGACTCGGGAAGCTGTGATCTCTGGACATGTCGCATCCGTTCCGCCATCTCGAGACGCCGTCTCCAGTCTGACATCTCCGGAGGCACGTTATTCAGACATTTATCTCTATGTATCGATATCCTTCTGACACAATTACCCCCTCATAAGCTTCGGCGGGGGGGTCGATGTACAGCCCGACTGGCAGGTCTGCAGGGCGGAGTCGTAGACCGCGAGGGCCAACACGCGGATGTGGCGTCCTATGGCACCTACGATGCCGACTGCTTTGCAGTATACAAAACTATCGTAGTGGGCTGATCGTCGTGAGTCGCATTGGTCAGCAGTAGGGCATTCTCTGCATCCTAGGGAGTGAAATCCCGGTAATACCCGGCCACCCCGAGGAGATCACGCACGTCGGCCTTTGTCCGCAGAGCCTCGTAGTCGTGGACTCCCAGGAGGTGATGATGATGATGATTCATTAATCGTGTGCGACCCTATTGGATCATGACGATATTACTGTCCTTTCCCGTTCGCCGTCCGCTGCGCCCTCGAGCAGTCCGCCAGCGGCTCGCGGCGACTCCCCCTGCCCCCGCCCGGCCTGTCCCCCGAAGAGAAAGAGAAAGGGAAAAGGAAGAAAGAAAGACAGAGAGAGAAAGACTCAAAGAAAAGAAAGAGAGAAAAAAGAAAAGGAGAAGCAAAGAAAGAGAGCAAGAGAGAGAGAGAGCAAGACAGCGAAAGAAAATGGGACAAAAGAGCATAACTAGGGAGACCGTGTATCTCCCTCCTCCCTCTCCCCCCCCCCCGATTCTGGTGGCAGCTCCCGCGGCGATTCCCAGGAGGTTGGCAGGGTGCATGCTGACGCCCTTGCGCAACAGCAAGTGACAGAGAATGACCACCAGCAGCTAGGAACCTATACTTAGGGAAGTTGGCTCCGAGACCTGCAGCACGGCGGCGGATGCAACCCAGGTGGCTGTCCTCGACTCGGGACATGTGCGCAGGCTGGGGGCTTCGCCAGACGATGCCGGGGTCTGTAAATGGAGGGGCGCAATGCCTGACCGTAGCGAGAGGGTTATAGTCGTAAAAACCCGTTTTCCGGAGTTCTAATAACTTTTTGTATGCCAATTGGAGAAGGGGGTTTTCCGGAAATTCCCCAATCTCCCGAAGTTGTCTGACCGCGGTGGGACAAAAATCTTCCAGCCAGGGAAGTCCCAAAACGATATCCTGTGTGATGCCGGGGGGCGCCGCCGTTATCGTCTACTCCTAGAAGTGGTTGGTCTGGAGGTGGAAAGGATGTTTCACGGCGTGGGTGAAATATCCATTGCTTCTCCCCGAGGTGGTATCAAACCGAATCAGCTGCGGCAGTGGCGAGCACCGAGGGAGTGAGTTTATCAACAAAACATTTTTTTTAACTTGCTACAAAGGACGAAGAACCAAATTCCAATCCGCACCCGTGTACTTCTACAAAGTAACAGACACTCCGACAAATCCTTACTCACAGATTTCAAAAAACCTATGGATGCGAAAGAGTCAGCGATGTTGATCTCTCCAGAAGCCAACGAGCCAGATATAGAAGGTTCCTACGCCTTCAAACGGGTGTGCCAGGAACGACAGCGACGGGGAGGTGCCGGCAAACGCCACCCTACATCGCGGGTGCAGTGCGGAAAGGAAGTAGTGGGGTAGAGAGAGAACAACCGAACGAAAACCTGGCGCTTACCTCACCCGAGATATCAGAATGGCACGTTAAATCACCCCGCTAGACACGGCAGTGGAAGGCCTGGATTGGTCTGAAAGTCATCTGCGCAGTGTCGGCAGACGCGGGACGGTGGCAGGATGCGCAGACGCCCGCATCCCGGCAGCGTCGGTTGCGGGCCGCATTGGCCTCGTTCTGCTACACAGTGGCGCTGGGACGGTAGTAAATGCTTCCTGAAGTTCGTGGCGGACAACGGGTGCGGGCTGGTCGTATGATGACTGGAGACCGAAGAGGCGGGCGCGAACGCCTGACTGGGTGTTGCTACCTAGTTGTTGCTGGCGTTCTTGCTGTGGCGGCGCAGCGGCGGTAGTGGGTCACCGTGGCGCGGCGTCGACTTGGCGGGCGGCGGAGGTGGTGGCCGGTGACAAGGTGACCAAGTGATCCTTCCTGAGGCAGCGCCGTCGGAGCTCGACGTATCTGAGCGAGTATACCGTTCGTGGTTCGTCAGCATCGACGTCAATGAGTGCCAGGTCCAGGTCGATCTCGTTCCTCAAGGCAGTGCGTATTGAGGCGCACAGCCCCAGGGCCATTTCGCCCCCGTTGGTGTCGGCTCTCCAGCCGGCCTGGTGGGCGAGACATTCAAATTCCGTGATGAACGTCGCGAAGGGGTCCGGCCTTGCCGGCACCGACGGAGTCCGATGATGGCATCCGTGCGGGCGCTGACATCTTCAAACTGTATGGCCACGGCATCTAGGAGGGCGGTTCCGGCGGCGACGGCGGCACTGCGACCGGGCGGCGCAAATTCCTCGATACCTAGTCAAACGCCCGGACCGAGGGGCGGCGTTCCCATCGAGCAAGCTGGTGAAATAGATGACCGCTTCCGCGGGCGAGTGAAAGGCATATGCCATGGCGGCGAGGAAGCCGCGGGTCGCAGAAACCCAGTTGGCCGTCATCTTGACATCACCATTGAAGCGGGTGGAGAACTCCAGGTTGAAATAGTTCCCTCCACCTCCTCGGGTGGCCACGGCATCATCGATCTCGGCTTCGAGCCGGGCGATGTTCGCACTGGCGATTCCAACAGTGGTGTTGGCCGTGGCGAGGTCCGTCGTGAAGTTTGCTGCCGCGGCCTGCAGGTCGGTGACCTGGGCCACGAGGGCGTGAAGGGGGGTGAGGAGTTTGGCCTCGGTGGGAACGGTTTCCGAGAGCAAATCCACCCGTTCGGTGAACGGGACGACGTCCATGACCGGGGCGACGTCCGGCGGTACCTGCTGGACGGTGGCGGCGGCGGTGAAGGGGTCTTCCCCCGCGGGGAAATAGTCCTCTAGGGCGGTCGCGACAGCAACGAGGCTTTGGTCGGCTCGAGCGTAGAGGGGCTGGGTAGCCAAGAGCTCGGGGGTGGTTAGGACCAACTGCCGGATTGCGGTGGCCTGATCTTGTTTAAGTTCCGCTCCGGTTAGGCTGCTGCTATCATGTGACGTCACGCTACCGGAGATATCCGAACTTGCCATTGACGGCGATTGCCGCGTAGACCTCATGGTCTGCCGTGGGCTAGACTTGGGGCTGCTCCTCCGTGTACGATTGTGTCCCGCGGCGTATTCGTAGCTCGTCGGGTTGTGGGATCGAAGTAGAGTCAGGCCTTTGCGATAAGTAGCAGCGGATAGTTAAGGGGTTCGGTTCGGTTTGTGAGTGTGCTTTTGTGGTCGATGCTAATGAGCTTCCGCCTCGGCGTTGTCAGTTGGTACAAGAATTCGAAGTGGTTCTCACGTGACTCCTCTTAGGAGAAGTGAGGTCTTTCCTTCCGCAGCCGTGCGCGGGGACCCGTGCGCACGCCCCGCTATTTGCACCGACTTGGGTTACTACTACGTTCTGATTGGCCCTGATTGGAGTCGTGATAAGATGCCTGCAGTTGGTTTCACAGACGACTTCATTCCCTCAGCTCAACGACTGGGATCATTTCTGTGATACTCATCAGCCGGATTGCCATGGCTCGGTGTCCGAAACCCGCTCCAGGTTAGGTTCCGTGCTACTGACGTGTCGCACATTTTGGCACTCCAGAATTAAGATGTCGTTCGTCCGTTACGGCCGTGTGCTCTTCATTCCGCACCCTCCTGCCTATACTCACTCAGGACCATATTCGTGTCATGAGCCCCGCCTATGGCGTGCGACTTGCATGGCTGGTGCAAGGTTCTTTATCTATGACGTCGTCATGCTGGTTCATCCATTTTCCAGCGAGTCTGGGGCAGTCGGCCATCACCTGCTTACCATGGCTTAGAACTGTCACCCTTCGACGCCAAGATGTTCGGTCAGCGCCCTTTGGCTTACCTTCTCTTGCTGCATGTTGGTATCCCCGAACTATGGCGTGGGATGACATGATCCATCTAAATTTAAGGTGTTCGTCAGGATTGTGGTTATGGATCTTGTAGTGGGTGCAATATCTATCCCCTCTCTCTCTACCAATCTTTCGATCATGATCCTTCGTACTTTTTCCACTGCTTCCTCGTTTTCGGCCTTTTCTGTTGGAAATACATCTCGCCGCTCGGTACGGAACGCCAGAGTCGATACAGAATCGAGATGTCGTCGTGCCGGCAACAATACAACGCCGTGGCAACGGTGTATTGTGAGAGGAGCCGAATTGAGAAGCGCTGTGTAACAGTGGGTTGCTCTGTACTTAGTTCTTTCTTCTGTTCTTTCTTCCTTTCGTTTATGTTAGATATATCGATCGCCCAACGAGGCCCGCCGAGGCCTGCCTGGACCGCTGCGGGCAGATGCCCGTACGGAAGGTATCGGGTGGCGCAGGTGGCAAATGGCCACCGGCGACATCTAGGCCCG